>Ga0181535_10000126_pt1 | contig 116166 bp, 110 predicted proteins | sample PEATcosm2014_Bin_44_FD_119774 | JGI IMG/M metagenome (GOLD analysis project Ga0181535, IMG submission 119774) | Peatland microbial communities from MTU Mesocosm Facility, Houghton, MI, USA - PEATcosm2014_Bin17_30_metaG | ecosystem: Environmental > Terrestrial > Soil > Wetlands > Peat | place... | reverse complement strand
GGTGGCTACGGCGGCGGGGGTGGCGGAGGCTATAGCGGCGGCGCGGGCGGCGCGAGCGGCAGTGGCACGGGCGGCGCGGGCGGGTCTTCCTATGATGAAATCAGCAACATCGCCCCCATGACCTTCGTCGCAGGCGAGAACTCCGGCCAAGGCTGGGTCGTCATCTCAGCCGTTCCCGAGCCGGCTTCGTTCGCGTTGCTCATCGCGGGCCTCGCCGGTTTGCTTGCCCTTCGCCGCCGCGCGAGTTCGTTATTAAGCGCTAAGTAGCGCCCTTCATCGGAACCTTGAGACCGGCGCTGCAAGTGAGGCGCGACATGAGTTCCGCCTCTTGCGATCCCTTCGCTTCGGCGGCGGCGGGCGTTTAAGTCCGCTGGGAATGGGCTGCTTACTTCCCCTGCAAGGCGGCTATGATTGAGATCTGAGCCGCTCGCATCGGAAAGGAAACGAACATGAAGACCAAGCTGTATTTTGCCATTGTCCCCGTGCTGGCGTTCGCCGGGTGGGTGATGGCGCAGCCCTCCGCGGACCCGCTAATTGAAGGGTTCCGGAACGTGGAGGTGGCTTCCGTGTCGGATGCCATGGAGCAACTCTACGGGCAGAAGGCCTACATGTCCCACGATATGCGGCCCCTGTTTAAAACCAAATTCGCCGGACCCGCAGTCACCGTCTACCTCAAGAAAGAAGAGCACAAGGAAGGCTCTGCCGCGTCGCAGGGAATGCTGGATGCCATCGACGCAGCGCCGCCGGGATCGGTCTACGTGATGGTTCTCGAAGACGGCCTGGACTATGCCGGAATCGGCGGATTGATGGCGACGGCCATGAAGGTTCGCGGGCTGACCGGAGCGGTGATCGACGGCTCCATACGAGACCTGCCGCAGATCGGCAAGATCCAATTCCCGGTGTACAGCCGGGGCGTCGCGCCTTCCACCAGCATCAACCACTTCCGCTTCGCCGGGGTCAACATCCCCGTCACCTGCGCGGGCGTGCGCGTGAATGCGGGCGACATCATCAGCGCCGATGAGGATGGCGTGGTGGCCGTGCCGAAGGCGCAAGCCGCCGACGTCCTCAAGAAAGCGCAGGACCTGGACCAGACCGAGCACCAGATGCTTCCGTTCATCGAGAAGTTCAAGTCCATGAAGGAAGCGGTCGCGAAGTTCGGCCGGATCTGAATCGGGTTAAAATCACTTCGTCGGAAAGGAGATCTACCATGTCTTTACTCCACGCCGCTCACGGACGGCGTTCCTTCTTGAAGAGAACCGCGGGGGCGCTGTCCGCCGGCTTTCTGACCGGCGAAACGCTGGAAGCGCTTCCCCAAAACGTAAACACCAACTCCAAACCCTCGGACCTGAAAATTACCGATATGCGGATTGCGGTGCTGAGGGGCGTACCGATGACGTCCCCCTTGATCCGCATCGACACCAACCAGGGGATCTACGGTTTGGGCGAGGTGCGCGACGGCGCGACCAAGAATTACGCCCTGGAGCTCAAGAGCAAGATCCTCGGCCAGAATCCCTGCAATGTGGATCTGCTCTTTCGCCGAATCAAGCAGTTCGGCGGCCATGCGCGGCAGGGCGGCGGCGTGTCCGGAGTGGAAGTGGCGCTGTGGGACCTGGCGGGCAAAGCGTACAACGTTCCGATTTATCAGATGCTGGGCGGCAAGTTCCGCGACCGGATCCGCATCTACTGCGATACCACGGAATCGCCCGATCCCGCGGAGTTCACGCGCCGCCTCAAAGAGCGCATGGCCATGGGCTTCACGTGGATGAAGATGGATCTCGGCATCAACCTGGTGCAGCGGACGCCGGACACGGTGACGCAGGCTGCCGGAATTGCGCAACAGTATGGCGGACTTTTCGCCGAGCATCCCATGCTGGCCACTGAGATCACCGACAAGGGCATCGCGATGATGTGCGACTTCGTGGCGCAGGTGCGCGAGGGCGTCGGCATGAGCATTCCGATCTCCGCCGACCACTTCGGCCGCATTGGCGTCAACAGTTGCATCCGGCTGGGCAAGGCGCTCACCAAGTACAACCTGGCATGGCTGGAAGACATGATCCCGTGGCAGGAGACCGACTTATTGAAGGAGATCTCGAGCGAGGTCGATACGCCCATTCTCACGGGCGAGGACATCTTCCTCAAAGAGCCTTTCGAGGTGCTGTGCAAAGCGCACGCGGTGGATATTATCCACCCGGACGTGCTGACCACGGGCGGAATCCTCGAGACCAAAAAGATCGGAGACATGGCGCAGGAGTACGGCGTTCCCATGGCCATGCACTGCGCCCATACGCCGGTTGGCGCCATGGCGTGCGTACACGTGGCCGCCGCCACGGAAAACTTCCTGTGCCTGGAGAATCATGCCGTGGACGTGCCCATCTGGAGCGACCTGGTGGACGGCGTCGAGAAGCCCATCGTCAATAAGGGGTACATCACGGTGCCGGACAAGCCGGGTTTGGGCATCACCTTGAACGAAGCGGCGTGCAAACAGCACCTGGTTCCAGGCGAGGGATGGTTCGAGCCGACCGACCAGTGGAACAATATCGGACGGCCGAACGACAACCTGTGGAGTTAGGAAATCGAGAGGTCTTGCGCTCAAGATTCTTCCTCTTGCTTCTCCCGCTTGCGGCGCCGGTGTGCCTCGCGCAGACGGTTCCGCCGCCGCAGTACGAAACCGTGGTGGTCACAGGCACGTTCGAACCACTCGCGCTCGAGGAAATCGACCGCACGGTCACCGTGCTTCAGGCGCGCGAGCGGGAGCTGCTTCTCAATAGCATTGGAGATCTGCTGGAGCTCGACGCCTCACTCGACCTGCAACAACGCGCGCCCGATGGCATCCAGGGCGACCTGACGATCCGCGGCTCCAACTTCGGCCAGACGCTGGTGCTGCTCAACGGAGAGCGGTTGAACGATTCGCAATCGGGGCACCACGACATGGATATTCCCATTCCGCTGGCGGCCATCGCGCGCGTCGAAGTATTGAGCGGCTCGGGTTCCACCATGTACGGCTCGGACGCCGTCGCGGGGGCCATCAACATTATTACTGCGCCGCCCGAAGACGCCGAGATCCGTCTGCGCACGGCGTTCGGGAATTTCGGAACCAATCAGCAGAGCGTCTCCCTGGCCGGCTCGCTTGGAGGCATATCCGAGCAGCTCGTGGCCGCGCGCGACTTCTCCGACGGCTTTATGCCGGATCGCGACTACCGCAATTTGCAGTTCTCCTCCACCACGCACTTTGCGACCAGGCTCGGGCCCGGCGACGTCACCCTGGGCTACATGGATCACCCATTCGGCGCGAACCAGTTCTACGGCCCCTACAATTCCTGGGAGGACACCAAGACGTGGCTGGCAGCGGTGCGGCAGGAATTGGGCAAGAAGACCACGGCCAGCTTTGCCTTCCGCCGGCACAGCGATCTTTACGTGCTTCTCCGCAACGACCCGGATTATTACGCCAATCATCACGCCGACGAGAGCTGGCAGGCGGCCTTGCGGCGCAGTGAGCCCGTGGCGCGGACCATCACGGTGAATTACGGCGTGGAAGGCCTGAGCGAATCGATCGTGAGCAATAACCTGGGCATTCACCAGCGGGCGCGCGCCGCGGCCTACGGTTCCATCGATTTCCGCACGCTGCGGCGCTTCTCGCTCTCCGTGGCCGCGCGCGAGGAAGTCTACCGCAACTTCTCCGGCGAGCTCTGCCCCACCATCGCGGGAGGATACTGGCTATCGTCGAAGTGGAAGCTGCGCGCTTCCGCCAGCCGGGCTTTCCGGGTTCCGAGCTATACCGACCTTTACTATAACGACCCAGCCAACCAGGGCAATCCGAATCTGCTGCCGGAACGGGCATGGACTTATGAAACCGGCGCCGAATGGAATCCGGCCCCGCGCCTTCGAGTGAACATGGGCGTATTCATGCGGCGCGAGCGCGACGACATCGACTATTACCGAAGCGATCCGAATGCCATCTGGGTGGCCCTGAACATCGATAATTTGAATTTCAGCGGCGTCGAAGGGTCCGTGCGATGGATGCTGTCGCACTCCCAAACCATCGACTTCAACTACACCGGTCTGCGCGCCACCCAGGACACCGTGCCGCTCGGCTATACGAAGTACACGTTCCAGTATCCGAAACAGACCGGCATCGCGGCGTGGCAGGCAAGCCTGCCCAAGGGCTTTCTCTTCCGTGTGCGCCTGGGCGTGCGGGACCCGTTCAACGCCGCCCCGTATGCGCTGCTCGATGCCTACGCCGCTTTCTCCCACGGCCGGGTGCGCCCGTTTCTGCAATTGACCAACATCGCCGGGACGTCCTACCAGGAGATTCAGGGCGTCCAGATGCCCGGCCTGACCGTGCTTGGAGGCGTGGAGATCCTGGCTTATGGACACTGATTTACCGGTCATCGAGTTTCAAAATGTCACGGTCCGGCGCGGCGAGTGCGACGTGCTCGATGGCATCACGCTATCCATCGCTCAAGGCGAGAACGTGGCGATTCTGGGGCCCAATGGGTCGGGCAAGTCCACCCTCATCAAGGCCATTGCGCGCGACATCTACCCCGTGGTCAAATCCGAGCCGTGGTCGCTGCGCATTCTCGGAAGCGACTGCTGGAACCTCTTCGAGCTGCGCAACCGGCTCGGCCTCGTCTCGAACGACTGGATGCAGATGTGTACGCGGGACTATTCCGCGTTTGAAATCGTGCTCTCCGGGTTCTTCGGCAGCGTCGGCATCTGGCCCTATCACGCCGTAACTCCGGAGATGCGGCGGAAGGCCCGCGAGGTGATGGAGCTGCTGGAAATCCCGCATCTGGCGGAACGCGCCACCAACGAGGTTTCCTCCGGAGAGGCGCGCCGCATCCTGATTGCGCGCGCGCTGGTGCACGACCCGGAGACACTGATCCTCGATGAACCCTCCACCAGCCTGGACCTGCGCGCCGCCCGCGAACTGCGTGAGATCCTCCGCAAACTCGCCGGCGGGCGCATCGGCATCGTCATGGTGACCCACCATTTGCCGGACATCATTCCCGAGATGCGGCGCGTAGTGACCATCCGCGACGGCCGCATGCACGGCGATGGACCCAAGGAGCGGGCGCTCACCGCTTCCGCTCTGGAGGGCCTTTTCGGGATTCCGGTGGAAGTCCTGGAGCGCGACGGATATTATCACGTGCTGTAGCTCACCGAGCCGCGAACGTAAGAGCGGTTACTTCACCGCCAGCCAAGCCAAGAAAAGCCCGTCCGGCGCCACGTCTTCCCAGTAGGAAATGAACCGGCTGGTCACCTGGCGGCAGTGGCGCGCCAGCAGACGCTCCAGTTCTTCGCGAGTGAACCACCGCTCCCATTCCGGCGTCGCCAGCTTGCCCCATTGCGCGGCGTTCTTATCGATAATGGCGATGCGCCCGCCGGATTTCACCACGCGGCAGATTTCGCTCACGGCTTGCTCGATTTCCACGGCGTGTTCCAGAGACTCCGTGGCGTAAGCAGCGTCGAAATATCCGTTTTCGAACGGCATCCCGGTCATGGAACCGGCGCGCGTGTGGATGCCGTCGGGCACGCACCGGAGCATGGTTTCCGACAGGTCGAGGCCCCAGATTTCGGCCTCGGGGTCCTGCTCCTGGAAAACCCGCGCGAACCGCCCCTTGCCACATCCCACATCGAGCACCCGTTTGCCTGCCAGACTGCCCAAGTGCTCGCGGATCAACTTCACGTGGTAAATGCGGGGGTCGATGGTGGCGGGGAAGTGTTCCTCGTCCCAAGCGGCCTGATCGAACGAGGCCTGGATGCGCGAACGCAGTTCTGGCGTGAGCAAGTGGGGCGGACCTCCTGGGCTGCCTTCTTGTGGCCGTGATCCGCGTTCGGTCGAAGAAGGCAGACGGGCCCAGATACGGCGTGGGCGCCCCGGTCCGCCCCACCTCAACAATCGCTTCCAGTCCAAGCCCTATGCCTTGGTCAGGAATACCGGCAGACCCATCTTCTGGTCGTAAGTGGGCCGGTACCGGTCTTTGTTGTACTGGGTGTTGATATCCACACGGCGCGGCCCCAACTTGGGATCCGGGATCTCAGCCAGCGTGTAGCAGCCGTTGCTGATGGCGGTCATCAAGCCGTGTTTGCCCTCTTCAATGGCGTCCATGGCCATGCCCGCGAACGTGGTGGCCACCATGCGGTCCACAAAGTCCGGGCTGCCGGAACGCAGATCGTAGGTCAGGTCGCTGACGATGGTTTCTTCGCCCGTGGCTGCCTTGATTTCGTTGCTGAGATCTTCGGCCACGCTCATCTTCTTGCGGTGGCCAAAGGCGTCGGCTTCTCCATATTCCTTCACCTGGTAGCCTTCCCACTCCGCGCCTTCGGAAAGAATCACCAGCGAGTAATTGCTGGGATTGTTCTTCTTATCGCCGATCAGGAAGCCGATGAGCTTTTGGAGATCCACCTTGAACTCGGGGATGCAGCAGCGGATCGAGGTGACGTAAGCCGTGTAGAGGGCGGTGTATCCGGCATCGCGGCCAAACACACGGAAAACGCCGATGCGTTCATGCGAACCTACCGTGGTGCGCTGGCGCTCGATCGCATCCATGGCGCGCGTGATGGCGGTCGAAAATCCGATGCAGTACTCGGTATTCCGCACATCGTTGTCCATGGTTTTCGGGACGGCGACCACCTTCATTCCGTGCCGGTCCAACTCCGCCGCATAGCTGAGCGTGTCGTCGCCGCCGATGGGGATCAGATAGTCCAGCCCCAGCGTCTCGATGTTTCGCATCACCGCCTTGGTGACGTCGTAAACCGTCGACGTGACGCCCTTTTTGGTACTTTCCTTGGCAGGGAAATCCTGACCCTCCAGCGTGGGTGGCACCTTTTTCATTTTCGACGGGTTGGTTCGCGAGCTGTGCAGGTAAGTCCCGCCCGTGCGGTCGATGCTGCGCGTGTTCTCGCGGTTCAACGGCAGGATGTAGCGTGCGCGGCTGGCCGGGTCCTCCAGGTTGACATGCGTCAAACCTTCCCAGCCGCGGCGAATGCCGATCACCTCGCAGCCGATCTCGCTTCCACGGTAAACCACCGACTTGATCACGGAATTCAATCCCGGCACGTCGCCGCCGCCCGTGAGAATGCCTATGCGCTTTACAGCCATGAATGCTCCTTGGGTATTGAGAGTTATCCGAACGGAAAAACTCATTATATAGGGATGCGGGGTGGGAGGGAGAAAATTGCCGAGTTTACCGAGCCGCGAACGTCAGAGAGCGGTTGCCCCGTGGCAAGAACCGCTCTCTGACGTTCGCGGCTCGGATGGTACGTTCGCGGCGCGCGCCGTTCGCGCGCCTTACTGCGCTGAATTCGGCAGCACGCCGGCCGGGTACACGGGAGACCATTCCCCGTTCGGTCCGGTCTTGCGCAGCACGCGGAACGATACGGGCTGGCCGCCTTTCAGCGTGGATTCCACGCGCTCCACGTCCGCCGCCGAATTGACCGGCTGGCGATTGATCGAGAAAACCACGTCGTCGGGAACCAGACCGATCTCCTCGGCGAACGAGTTGGGTTCCACCGATACGATCGCCACGCCGCCGCTCTGCTTGATGCCGAGCGACTGGCGCTTCTGGTCGGTCAGCCCCTGGATCTGCATGCCGAACTTGGCCGATGTGGCTTCCGGCTTCACCACGCCTGGCTGGGCGCCGCCGCCGCCGAACCTGTCGGCAAAGATCTGCGTGATGTCCCCGACCACCACTTTGTAATCGAGGTGCTTGCCCTCGCGAACCACCCCCAAGTCGACCGTCGTGCCAAGCGGCGTGCCGACCACCACGTTCACCAGATCGTTGCCATCGCGCACCGGTTTGCCGTTGATAGAAACGATGACGTCCTCTTCCTTGATTCCAGCCTTCTCGGCCGGTCCGCCGGGGGCCACCTGGCTGACGAACACGCCCTCGGAAACGCCGGCCACCTGAAGGTTGGCCTTGGTCGCGGTGGGGTCGCTGCTGTAGGTAATGCCGATCGAACCGCGCGTCACCTTGCCGCTCTTGATGATCTGGTTGTAGACCTGCGCCGCGGTGTTGATGGGCAGAGCGAAACCGATGCCCTGGTACCCCCGCGTGGTGGAGGCGATGGCCGTGTTGATGCCGACCACCTCGCCGCGAATGTTCAACAGCGGGCCGCCGCTATTGCCGGGGTTGATGGCCGCATCGGTCTGGAGGAAGTGCTGATACTGGCTGCTGCCGCCGTCCGGGATGTCCCGTCCCGTGGCGCTGATGATGCCCGCAGTCACGGTGTTCTGAAAGTCGAACGGAGAACCGATGGCTACCGCCCAGTCTCCCACCTGTACCGCATCGGAATTGCCGATCTTCGCCGCGACAACTTTGGCCTTCCCCTCGACTCGAATCACCGCCAAATCGGTCTGATCGTCCACGCCGATAACTTTGGCATCGTACGAAGCCGGATCGTCGGTGAATTTCACCTTGATGCTGTCGGCCTTATCGACCACGTGGAAATTCGTCAAGATGTAACCGGCGCCGTCCACCACCACGCCGGAACCCAGCGCTTCGCCGCCCTGGGCGCCCGGCGTCTCCGGCCCGCCGCCGAACGGGTTGCCAAAGAACTGGAAGAACTGCTCGAATCCGTTGCCGCTGTCGCCGTTGTCGCCGTTGCCCTCGTCGCCAGGGGCCGGGACTGCCCGGCGCCGGTTCCGCGTTTGCGCGGGAGCTTTCGGCAGATACTTTACCGTAATGTGAACAACCGATGGCTCTACCTGTTTCGCAATTTGTGAAAACGCCGTCGATAGTTCGACCGGGTTGGGAATGACGAGCGGCGTCGCGCCGGGCGCCGCCTGACTGCCTTTCGCCGCTCGCACGCCCCAATCGACGCTAATCAGCGTGCCGATCAGAATGCCGACGCACAGCGTGAGCACCACCAGGGTGAAGGAAAGCAGCTTCTCGGTACGTAATTTTTCAGAAAAACTCATGTTGCCTCTTCAATTTTTCAGCTTCTTACTTAAGATGGATGCCGCCACGGATTCAACGGTTTCAGCTCCACCAGGACAACTCCACCCAGGATGAGGACCGCGCCCGCGGCCGCGCGTCGCGACATTCCCTCACCCGCCAGCAGAAACGAAGTGACCCAGGCAAACACCGGCTCCAGCATGTAAATCAACCCCGTTCGCGTCGGGGTGGTGTACCGCTGGGCCCACGCCTGAATCGTAAACGCCAACGCAGTGGCGAACAGCCCAGTTACCAGTATGGCGCCGATTGTCGCGGGCCGCCAACGGATGTGCGGCGGTTCCACCCACCAAAACAGCGCCAGCGACAGGACTGCGGCCATCGCGATTTGCATCACCGACAGGATCTCAAAACTCATGCGCTCGGCGAAGTGGCCAAGCACCACGATATGCGCGGCGAAAGCGATGGCGCACAGAAACGTCAACAGATCGCCCGGATTCACCGCCCCCGCGGCCCCCTTCAGCGTCATGATGAGCAGACCGGCCGTCGCCACCAGCAGCCCGCACACCTCGGAAACGCGCGGTCTAATGCGATAGACGAGCGACGCCAGCAAAGGTACCATCACCGGCGACCATCCCGTGATGAAAGCCGATTTTGGCGCCGAGGTGAGGCGTAACCCTAGCGTTTGCGTCAGATATCCGGTGAACAGACAGGCGCCGGCAAGGGCTCCCGCGCCCGCCGTCCGCCAATCCCAGGAAGTTCGCCGCTGGCGCGCCAGGAGCGGCGCCAAGGCCAGGCTGGCAACCGAAAACCGCAGCGCCAGGAACAGGACCGGCGAAACGTCCGCCAGCGCCGCCTTCACCACCACGAAGGTCGCTCCCCAGACCGCTGTATTCCAGACGAGGGCCCCGTCCGCCGCCAAACGACGGTTCCAGTGGGGCGGACCGGGGTACCCACTGCTTTCGTGGGTCCGTCTGCCTTCTTCTCTGATTCGCTTCACTTACCGGTCCCGGAGTTTACCTCCCTCAACAGCAGCAGCAATACCATCAGAATCCGTTTAAGGCCCAGGTCGCGCCCTTCCGGCCGGAACCATTCCTGCGCAGTGTGGGCCCCTCCCCCAGTGCCTCCTCCGCCAATGGCGATGGCCGGTATGCCGAGCGACAGAGGAACATTGGCGTCGGTGGAGGAGCAGTTCAGGCGCGAGCGGATGCCCAAATGGGCGTCCACCGCGCGGATATAAGCAAGGATGGAGGCGTCCTCCGGCAGCGCCGCGGCCGGACGCGACCCGATCTCCCTAAGCTTGCCGGTTACCTTGCCGCCGGTCGCGCGCTGATTCTCGATCTCCCTGGCGCGTTCCACCGCGGAAGACAAGGCCCGCACCAGTTCGTCCATCTTCTCGTTGCTCTCGGAGCGGATATCCACCTTGGCCACGGCGGCGTGCGCAATGGCGTTGACGCTAGATCCACCCTCGATGAGGCCCACGTTGAAAGCCGATTTCGGCGCGCCTTCCAGCTTGGCATCTGAAAACAGCGCCACCGCGCGGCAGACCGCGTGCACCGGGTTGCCCATGCCGTAATCGCTCCAGCTATGCCCGCCCGGCCCGGCAAAAGCGATCTCGAAGCGCCGGCTCCCCAGCGCGCGGTTGGTGATATGGCTGGTGTCGGCGCCATCCACCACCACAAACGCCTTGATTTCCCTTGCGAGCGGCGAATCCTTGGCAAGGCGGATCATGCCGCGCAAATTGCCCTCGCCCTCCTCGCCGGTGTTGGCGGCCAGCAACAGACCGCGGCGCAACTCGGGACGGTTCGGGCAGGCCTTCCAGGCGCGCGCGACGGCCAGCAGGGCGGCCAAACCAGCCCCGTTGTCGGATACGCCCGGGCCAGTCAGCCGCCCATCCGGCTCGACGGCGATATCCTCTTTATTACGTGGGGCGATGACGGTGTCCAGGTGCGCCGTCAGCGCGACGTAAGGGCCTTGTCCTTCGGTGGCGATCGCGTTGCCCGCGCGATCGAGCGAGGCGTCCCAGCCCGCCGCCTGGAACTGATCGAGGAACCACTGGGCGCGCTCCCCTTCCAGATAGGTAGGCGCCGGTACCCGGCAGAGCCGCAAATGGGCTTCGTTAACCCATTGCTTCTCGCGCGTGAACCACTGCAGGCACTCCCGTACCCCGCGGTGCTCTACAAGTTCGCTCAGGTCGATCGCCGCGGGCACGCTATGGGCAGCCATTCCTCCTGAGTGTAACAGTGAGCCGGCCTTAGACGGGTTGCGCTTCCATCCGCGGCTCGCTCACCACCGCCTTGGAGGTCGCCTTTGGCTCCAGCCGCACGATGTCGATGCTTCCTTTGAAATAGGCTCCATCGTCGATGCTGATCCCCGCGCCCTTGATGTCGCCGACCAGGCTGCCCTGCTCCCGAATCGCAATTTTCTCCGTCACCTCCACATTGCCGCGCACGCTACCGAAGATCGCTACTTCGCGCGCTTTGATATTACCCAGCACCTTGCCGTTCGGTCCCACCGTCAGCCGGCTCTGCGATTCCAGTTGTCCCTCCACCTCGCCATCCACCAGCAGTTCTTCCCGAGCGCGAATCTCGCCTTTGATGGTCATCGAGGGACCGATCGCCGCCGATTGTCTGGACTCTCTCGTGGCTGCCGACGGCGCAGGCTGGGCCGCCGGCGCTATCGGAGCGCTCGGCGTCGGAGCCGTGCTTCGCAGCGGATCGGCCTGCGGCCTGAAAGCGGCCGGTTCGTCGTTTGGTTTCTTCCACACTTTGGGTAGTCCTTCCTTCCGAGAGATTTAACTGATGCGGCGCCAGCAGCACCTGGAGGGCCAGTTGCTCTATGTCTGACTTTCGCAAGTTCGTGGCCGTGATTCGTGTAACTTTTACGTACGAATTCTTTCGCACCGTGCCTTACCATGCAAAGATCGCGCCACGGAAACGCCAAATCAGCCCTTTTGGGATTCTCTTATGACGCATTTGCGAGAACACTGGGAAGGCGTTTGCCTCGCCGGAAATTACACGCTGGACAAATGGTTGGGCGGCAATGACGCCGCCGCGTTCTTCCAGACTTCACCTCTTCCGGATGGCCGCCCCGCCGTCGTGAAGCTGGTACCCGAGGCAGCCGCCGACGGCGACGCGCCACTCGAGCTTTGGCATCGAACTCGCCAGCTTCGTCACCCGAATTTAATCGAACTCTTCGATTGCGGGCGCTCCGGTCACGGCGGCGATAGCGTCCTCTACGCCGTCTTCGAGGCTCCCGACGAAACCCTCGCCAACGCGATCGGCCGGTCGCCGCTCAATCCACAGGAAGCGCGCGAAGTGCTCCATGCAGTTCTCACCGCTCTTCGCTACCTCCATGCGCAGGGGTTGGTGCTCGGCGCGCTCGACCCGGACCACATCGTCGCCGTGGGCGATCGCATCAAGCTCTCGACCGGCGCCCTCCGTGACGCCGGCGTTCCATCCGCCTACCGCGAGGACGTGCGCTTGCTGGGAGAACTCTGGCGGCAGACTCTCATGTCCGCTTCCCCGAAGAGCGAGGAGCTGGCCGCTCACGCCGCGGACCCGGACCCGCAGTCCCGTTGGACGCTGGCCGAAATCGCCGCTGCGCTGGACGATGCTCCGCTGCCTTTAGCGACGTCGGAACCCGAGGTTGTTGTTGCAACGCCGGCCGCTGCCCAAGAACCAGCCATTGTCTCAGCGCCAGCCGTTGTTTCACCGCCGGTCGTTGTTTCATCGCCGGTCGCCACCCCACCGATTCCCAAGCCTCCGGTTTCCGTCCCCCTCCATCGAGCCGTCTCCGCACCCCGCGGAGCGTATCCCTTCCCGATGAAATGGATTTTCGCGGCCGCCGCCGTGGTCGTCCTGCTCATCCTCGCCCTCAACCGGCCGCACGCCTCCGACGTCGCCACCGCCTCCCCGGCCACTTCCGTCTCGCTCCCTCCTGAAGCCCCGGCGCCGACGGCTGCGCCTCCCACGACGGCCACGGTCCCGGTGGAACCGAAACCCTCTCCATCCGGCGGCAGGGAGACCTGGCGGGTCATCGCCTTTACCTACCGCACCCGCGACGCCGCCTCCCGGAAAGTGGAACAGCTTAACCAGTATCATCCCGGCCTCAACGCCGCCATATTCTCGCCGAAAGACAAGGGTGGCTATTACATGGTCGCACTCGGCGGGCGCATGACCCACGAGGAAGCCGTACGCCTGCAGCGCAGCGCGCGCGGCAAAGGTCTCCCGCGCGATCTCTACGTGCAGAACTATTCGGAGTGAGACGGGGCGGGGACGCCCGATGATTTACCCGACGGCTCAGCGGTGAGTACGATTTTCCCCCGCGCGTGTCCTTCGGCAAGATAACGGAGAGCTTCCGCCGTGTCCCGCAACGGGTAGCACCGGTCGATAACGGGCACGACTTTTCCGGCTTCCAGAAGGTCTTTCAGGAAAACCAAATCCTCCCGGTTCATCTTCCCCAAAAAGGTGCGAATCTTTTTGCGCCCCATCAGCGATAGCAATGGTCCCAGCAGCAGGACTGCAAGGCTTACTTTGCCTCCCGCCCACACAAAGATCCCGTCCGGCGTCAGCGCGCGCCTGTATTCGAAAAGGGAATGATAGGCGTTGGCGCCCAGGATCAGGTCGTACCGCTGCCCGCTCTTGGTAAAATCTTCGCGCGTGTAGTCGATCGCATGGTCCGCGCCGATCGATCGCGCCGTGTCCAGGTTCCTCGTGCTGCACACGGCGGTAGCTTCCGCCCCGAACGCTTTGGCGATCTGGACGGCGAATGTGCCCACCCCGCCGGACGCGCCGTCAACCAGAACCTTGTGGCCGCGCTCGATCCGTCCCCGATCGCGAAGGCCCTGAAGCGCCGTAATTCCCGCGATGGGCGTGGCGGCCGCTTCCTCAAACGATATGTTGGCCGGCTTCCGCGCCAATTTAGCCTCATCGGCGCACACATACTCGGCAAACCCTCCACCCGTGAACAGGTTTCCGCCGAACACCTCGTCCCCCGGCTGGAACTCCGTCACCTGCTTGCCAACCGCTTCCACCCGCCCCGCAATATCCGAGCCGAGGATTCTTTCAGGGCGGCCTTCGCTATCGAAGCCGAAAACCTTGGGCTTTGGCATGGGCGCCCGAAACATCAGGCTGACGATCAACCGGGCAAACGCCGGCACGCCTCCCAGGACGCCGCGGTCCAGCGGATTTACGGATGCCGCGCAAAGCTCGATCAGGACTTCGTGGTCCGCCGGCGCAGGGGTTGCCACCTCCTGGAACCGCAGCACCTCCGGCGGCCCGTGCCGTGTGTAGACAATGGCTTTCATGGGTGGCCCCTCCCGGCGCCCCCAGGCGCCACGCTAGTGCACCAGCGGCGTCACCACGAAGTTCTTGATCTCCACATAGCTGTGATCGCCCTGTAAGATGAACGGGCCAGGCTCGGCTTCGTCCGAGTTTTCGGCGATCGCGGTAAGCCCCTCGACCTCAACCTTGTCCAGGACCTTCGTGCCGTTGAACACCACCGTCAACGTTCGTCCCACCAGCCGGATGTCGTAGCTCTGCCACTCGCCCGCAGGCTTGCTGGCATTGACCGAGGGCGCGACGCGGCTGTAAAGGGCCCCCGATCCGTGAGTGTTGGGCGGCCGCCCATAGTCTTCCAAAATCTGGATTTCATAGCGGCCCCTCAGCCCGATTCCGCTGTTGGAGTTCTCAATAATGCGGAAATCCACGTGCGCTTCGAAATTCCAGAATTTCTGTTCGGAATAAATGTCTGTGGTGGGCGGCGCGTTGCGCAAGACCCCGTCCTGAACGGTCCATTTCATCGGCGTATCCGGATTCAGCGGCTTCCACCCGGCGGCGTCCTTTCCGTTGAAGAGCGCGATAGGCGTCCCTTTCTTCCAGGAACCATCGTCCTTGTCGGCGATCACGGGGGCGCGTACGCCCGTCCATTTCGTGGGCGGCTCGGTCTGCCCTTCCAATTGGAACGCCCCGTCCAGTTTTCCTCCCACCAGGCGAGCCGTATAGACGGAATTGCGCGGCGGCGGCGCGTCCGTCGCCGCATTCCGGCGGGCGGGAGCGTTGATGGTGAAATGCAGTTCGCCGTTCACCACCTCGATCTTGTCGATCTTGTTCATGTCGCCGCCGTAGGCGCTCACGAATTTCCCGGCGGCCTGTGGCGTCCCGACCCCGGTCAATTCCACCCACCAGGCGCGCGGCCTCGGCGTGGTCATCGTGGTGATGTCCCACCGGCCGTTGTAGTCCTGGGCGCCCGCCAGAACCGGGCAGGCCGCCAACAGAAGAATTCCCCATGCAATGCGCATAATGTTGTCTCCCACTGTCGAGCGATTTCGCAGAGACCACACTAGCACGATGCGAGGGCGGGCGCGCCCCGGCGTGGCCGGAGCGGCGAGAATGGAGAGCCGGTGGCTCTTAGAACTGCCGCACGACCGCTGGCCGCGTTGGCGTGAAACGCATAGGCTCCACGCGCTCCGGAGCCCGCTCCAACACCAGCGACCGCAGGCTCGGCATGGCGCTGGGGTTGAGCCGCTGTCCCTTTTCGCCCAGCGGAAGCTGTCCGGTCGTCAGGTTCTTAAGCCCGAACAGTGCCAGCTCGAAGCGGTCCTTGACGCCTACCTTCTGGAACAGCCGGGATAGGTAGACCTTCACGGTGCCCTCGGAAATCGTGAGCATGGTCGCGATCTCCTTGTTCTTCAGGCCTTGCGACAGCAGGCTGACCAGTTGCCCCTCGCGCTGCGTGAGCGCCACGCGGCGAGCGCATAGGAAGCTGTCCGTGAGCGCCTTCTCGAACCACAGTTCGCCGGCATGGACCTTTTGCAGGCACTTCACCTGGAGATCGGCGGGCAGCGTCTTGCGCAGTATGCCCCGCACGCCCAAGCCCATCGCCTGGAACGCCAGCTCGGTCGAAATCGTGTTGACCCACAGCACGATCTTCGTGCGGGTCAGCGCGTGCTTCATGTCGCTCAGTACGCCGAACGTCACCTCGGCGGTCAAATCCATCAGCACGAGATCCGGCGCGCCGTTCGCCATCTGTTCCATCAGCCCGGCCACCGTTCCGCAGACCGGCAGCATCTCGAAGCCCTCCACCTGATGGAGCACCGATTCAAGTCCCTTCGAAAGGACCGGTTCGTCGCTATAGAGAAGAATCCGCGTCATATTTTCCTCGCACCGGCAAACAGGAATTCCCGCGCGGAAAATCGCCCCGCCGAAAATCCGGTATTGCTATCTAAAGAATGCTTTCTCTTAATATACTCTACTGATTCCACTCGGTTGTCAACGAAAATCGTCCCCATTTTTGGGATAATCTAATAAATATTTCGCTGCTTTTAGTTATGCATTCCGCATATAACAGCCCTTTGGACGCGATTTTGATAACGGAAAATAAGCGGTATTTACCTGACATAACGCTATCCAACTGCCCTCAAACGTTCGTTAATAACCTTAGGAAACAACGCCGTATAGCCCATTTGCGACATTGATATCCGAAAGGCCAAAAGGGTAAATTTACTCTTGTCCGCATGGAAAACATGAATCGGCGTGAGAGCCCGCGCATCGAGATCCAGCTCCGTTGCCACGTATCGGCGCCGGCGTTGCGAGATCCGGGCGCGATGTACACCGAAAATATCAGCCGCGGCGGTATCCTCATCGCCTGGCTGGGAGAGAGCGCGCCGCTGGCGCCGCCCTCATTGGGGCAGATCGTCACCGTCGAGGTCGAACTGCCTGCCAGTCACGGTTTCGAACCAAGATGCATTCATTGCGAGGGGACAGTGGCGCGCGTTTCCGGCCCCGGCGCCTGTCCTCGCGTTGCGTTGTGCGTAAACTTTATGGATTTTCGGTCGTTCCACGACCGCATTCGCTCTTTCGAAGCCCTGCACCCGGTGATGAATGCCTGGATGGCTTAAACCATAATGGACGCCAAACAGTCTAAATTCGCCATCAAATTACTGCCGTCACTGGCGGATTTCGCCTTCCTGATGCCGATTCTCTTCCTATTCGGCCGCATGGACGGCGCCAGGACGCTGCTCGCCGATGGCGACTCGGGCTGGCATATCCGCACCGGCCAGTGGATCCTCGCCAACCACCGCGTCCCCGTGAGCGATCTCTTCTCCTTCTCCAGGCCGGGCCAGGTTTGGTTTGCGTGGGAGTGGCTGGCGGACATAGTGTGGGCATGGCTGGTCGCGCATGGCGGCCTCGCGACCCTGGTTCTCTTCTGCGCCCTCTTGATTGCGGCCACCTATACGCTGCTCTACCGGTTGGCGCGCAGGAAAGCCAACCCCCTGATCGCCCTGGCGGTGACCATGATAGCCACGGCGGCCTCGTCCGTGCATTGGCTGGCCCGTCCGCACCTCTTCACGTTGTTGTTCGTTGTCCTTTTCTATATCGTCCTGGAACGCGAAAGAGACGGGCGCCGGCAGGTTTTTGGCGCGCCTTTCCTGGTCCTTCTCCCCGCTGCAACCGTCGTCTGGACCAATTTGCACGGCGGGTTCGTCGCAGGCATCGCCATGATCGGCGCCTATGCCGTGGGCGAGTTGTTGAGGATGGCATTCGCCGCCGCCGCCCCGGAGCGCCGCGAAGCGTGGTGCGCCGCGCGCCGTTACCTCCTGGCCAGTTTCTTTTGCCTGGCGGCCAGCCTGGTCAACCCGTACACCTACCACCTGCACGTGCACGTGTTCCAGTACCTGCGGGATCCCTTCCAGTCCGACCATATCGCCGAGTTTCTGACGGTGAGCTTCCATCACCCCCTGGCGATTTTCTTCGAGATCCTTCTGTTGGCCGGCGCCGCCACTGCGGCTTGGAACCTCTCTCGGCGGAGTTTCATCGAACCCGTGCTCATTGCGCTCTGGGCCCACGCCGCGCTCCTGTCCGCACGCAATATTCCTCTATTCGCCATCGTGGCCGCGCCCCCCGTGGCGGCTGCTTTGGAGCGCTGGATCGAGTCCCTGGCCCTCTCGAATACCGCCGCCTGGTTCCGCGCGGCTTCCCGCAGGTACCTTGACGCCGCCGCCGGCCTGGCCGAAACCGAAGCCATCTCGCGCTGGCATCCGGTCAGCGCACTGGCCGCCTTGGCCGTGGCCGCGCTGCTGTTCGCGCCCAATCCGCCCGCCAAATTCCGCGCCGAGTTCGATCCGAAATCTTTTCCTGCCGCCGCGGTTGACGCCCTGCGCGCAGGCCCCCCAGCTCGCATTTTCGCCTACGACCAGTGGGGCGACTACCTGATTTACCGCCTCTACCCAAGCACGCGCGTATTTCTCGATGGCCGTAGCGATTTCTATGGCGATGACTTTGAAAACGACGTCATCGACATCGAAACCGTAAAATACGACTGGGAAAAAACCCTGAACAAATTCGATATCGACACAATCTTACTATCCCCCGGTGCGCCCTTGGCTGGCGCCTTAAAGGAGTCCGCGCGCTGGCGCCTCGTCTACGACGACGGCGTCGCGCTGGTCTTCCGCTCCGCCGCCACGCAACCGGGCCCGATCGTTCCCGCTGGAGCTGATTCCGGCGGGCTATGCCGTGATCGAGAGATCACGAAAACCGAGGCGCGCGATCGCCCGATCGCGCTTTTCAACCACAGCACAACTTAATTGAAGGAGCGAATCAAAATGACGTTTTTGCGAAATTTCTGGCAAGAAGACGAAGGACAGGACCTCATCGAGTACACGCTGCTTCTGGCTTTCGTGGCCCTGGCATCGGCGGCCCTCTTTATGGGCGCCGGCAAGAGCATCACTGGAATCTGGAACCAGACTTCCAGCCAGCTGGTCGCCGCCAACGCCAGCTAGAACTCTGCGAGCGGGCATGACGGCCGTTTTTGGCCGTTCGCCGTCATGCCCGTCCGGATCCCGTGCGCCATGGGCATAGTGGATCCTTCGCCGCCGCCGCGCGGTGCGATAATCGACGGCCAACCGGAATCGGCTTCCCGGAGTTCGGCGCCTTCCGCACGCTGCAAACGGGTAACGGGACATGCATAAACGATTTGTTGGAGTTTTGATCTTCGCGTTTCTGGTGGCCGCTTGTGGGGGCCTACTCACCTACCGGCAATTGATCGACCACCAGCCGCCGGCCGCCGCCAGCCAGCCCATGACCAAGGTCGTCTTGGCCGCTCACGATCTCGAAGCGGGCAGCATTCTGGCCCCGGCCGACGTCACTCTGGCCGATTGGCCCGGCCCGATACCGGCCGGAGCGACTACCAAACCGGAGGACGTCGTGGGCCGCGGCGTCATTACCGCAATCTATTCCAAGGAGCCGGTGAGCGATTCGCGCCTCGCCGCCAAGGGTAGCGGCGGCGGCTTGGCCGCGCTGATTCCCCCAGGCATGCGCGCTTTCGCCGTACGCGTCAATGAAGTTGCGGGCGTGGCCGGATTCGTGGTCGCGGGCATGCGCGTCGATGTGGTAATCAACGGCAACCCGCCCCAAGCCGACCCCACGCTCGGCACCCAGGCTCGCACCCTCCTCCAGAACGTCTCGGTCCTGTCGGCCGGACAGGACTTTAAGAAGGATGCCGAAGGCAAGCCCGTTGTCACGCAGGTGGTCAACCTGCTGGTCACGCCGGAACAAGCCGAAAAGCTCAGCCTGGCCGCCAACAATACAACCGTCCAGTTGGTTTTGCGGAATCCGATGGACCGGAAGATGGACCCGACTCCCGGCTCCAATCTGGCCTTCCTGTTCCGTCAGGCCGGCGTGCCTGCCGGCCCTGCCCGCGCTGCTAGACCGGCGCCGGTGGCGCGTGTGGTCGCCAAGCCGGCGGCGGCGCCGAAGCCTGAGCCGTTCGTTATGGAAGTCATCTCGGGGACCCAGAAAACCGAGAAGCAATTCACGGAAGGGGGAAACCGCTAATGTCCGGCTTTCGTTGGCTACGCGCGCATTGCTTATTGAGGCGCGGGACGCCCGCCTCGTTTGTGGGTCCGGCCGTTCGCGGATCGTCTGTCTTCTGCGTGATCGCGGCTGCGGTTTTTTGTCTGTGCTCGTCCTTCCTGACAGCCCAAAACCCGCCCGCTCAACCGCCCGTCGTCACCTCGCCCAAACCGAGCGTTGAAGACTGGACCGTTACCGTCGGCAAGTCGCTCGTGGTGGATAGTCCTCTCTCCATCGAGCGCATCTCGGTCGCCGATGGCGCTTTGGCCGACGCCGTCGCTGTCAACCCGAAGGAAGTCCTCATCAACGGTAAGATGCCCGGCGAAACCTCCGTCGTCGTATGGCAAAGCGGCGGCAGCCGTCTGTTCTACAACCTCACCGTGGTTGCGAACCCCGCTAAGGTGGACGCCATCCGGCAGGAGATCGCCCGGGAACTCCCGGACGCGGACGTCACCGTCGCCTTCGAGAACGGCGCCGTTTTCGTGCGCGGCACGGTAAAAGACGTGGTGGACGCGGCCCGCGTCGCTTCCGTGGCCGCTACGCTCGGCCCGGTGGTCAACCTGCTCCACGTCGCGGTGCCGCCCGTAGAGGCGCAGATCATGGTGAAGGTGCGGTTTTGCAATGTCGACCGGTCGGCCAGCCGGACCCTGGCGGTGGAGTTGGCCTCCGGCGCCTTTAACCAGAGCACCGCGTTGGGCACAGCCGCGCCCATTAGCACCACCGGCGCGCAACAGCCCTTCTCGCTTTCCGACGCGGTCAACATTTTTCTCTTCCGTTCCGACATTAATCTGGCCGCCGCCATTCAGGCGCTCGCCAGCAAGAGCCTGCTCGAAACGCTGGCCGAGCCCAGCGTGCCCGCCATTAACGGCAAGTCGGCCAGCTTCCTCGCAGGCGGTCAATTTCCCTTCCCCGTCGTGCAACCGGGATCGGCCGGTTCCGCCGCCACCGTCACGATTTCCTGGCGCGAGTACGGCGTGCGTCTGAATTTCCTCCCCTTGATCACTCCCCGCGGCACCATTCGCCTGCAAGTGGCCCCGGAAGTGAGCGCCCTCGATTTTACCAATGCCATCACGGTTGCCGGAACCACCGTCCCGGCCTTGTCTACGCGCAGAGTGCAGACTGAAATCGAGCTCGAAAGCGGCCAAAGCTTTGTGATCGCGGGGCTGCTCGACAACCAGACCACGGATAGTTTCTCCAAAGTGCCGGGAATCGGCGACATTCCGATCCTTGGCAAGCTATTCCAATCCAAGACGATTTCCCGCAGCAATAGCGAGCTGCTCGTAATCGTCACGCCCGAAATCGTGCGGCCCATCCCCTCCAACCAGCCCGTTCCGGCGCTCAATTTCCCGCAGACCTTCATGCCCAACAATTCCACCGGACCCCTGCACCAGCCGGGCCTGGATGTCACCGGCCCGGTTCCCGTAACGCCGCCCGCCGATACCGTCCGCGTCGAACAACTGTTGCAGATGTTGAAGCAGGGCCAGCCGGATTCCGTGCCCAACGCCCCCGGGATGTCCACGCCCGATGCGCCGGCGCCCATGCAGAGCGCACCCGCCGCGGCGGTTTCCCCGGCCCCTGGAGGGATCCTCAAATGAGCGGCGCAACTGGAGGGCAGGCATGTACCCGCTAACCATTGGACTGGCTATCGGTAACGCGGACCTGATGGAGCAGACCCGCGCCTGTCTGGCCGAGATGCCCTTCCGCGTAACCGTCGAGCAACAGGATCTCGCCGAGCTGGGCGGTTTCTTCGACCGCCTGGAGCGCATGCGGCCGGACGTCGTCCTGTTGGATATCTCGGCTTGCAAAACTCCCCTGGAGGAGTTGGTAACCTCTGTCCGGGCCGCCACCGGCGACCCCCTGATTGTGGCCCTCAACACCGGCTCCGAATCGACTGCCATTCTCGCCGCTTTTCGCGCGGGGATCAACGAGTACGTGCATTCGCCCTTCGGCGATTCGCTCCGCAGAGCCCTCGAAAAACGCGCCGCCGAACGCAGCCGGCGCCGCGACGGCGGGGCCAAGGGCGCCGGCAAGGCCTTCGCCTTCTTATCCGCCAAAGGCGGATGCGGCGCTACCACCCTGGCCTGCCATGTGGCCGCGGAACTGGGACGAAATGACCGCAAGGTGCTGCTGGCAGATCTCGATCTGGACGCCGGCATGGTCGGGTTCATTACCAAGACCAACTCGGTCTACTCCATTCTCGACGCCGTCAATAACCTGCACCGCCTGGACATCCACTACTGGAAGGCGCTGGTCTCGAACGGAATTCACGGCGTGGATATCGTGGCGTCGCCCTTGATTCTGGCCTCCAAGCAACTGCCCAAGGAGGACCAGCTTCGCCAGGTCATCGCTTTTGCCAAGCCGCACTACGATTGGGTCGTGGCGGATCTTGGCCGTAGTTTGAGTCGCCTGGGCATGGCCGCCATGGACGAAATCGACGAGGTCTGCGTCGTGGCCACCCTGGAAGTGCCCGCCCTGCATCAGACCAAACAGATCATCCAGACCCTGCTCGATAGCGGGTTAGGAAAGAACCGCATTCGCCTCATCCTGAATCGTTCGCCCAAGCGCATGGACATCACCCCGGGCGATCTCGAAAAGATGCTCGCCATTCCCATCTTCTGCATGGTTGCGAATGACTATGCCGAGTTGTATGAGGCCTATGCCGAAGGCCGCATGTTGGACCGCGGAACGAATCTCGGCAAGGAGTTCGTCAAGCTGGCTTCCAAGCTCGCCAATATCCAGGAAGAGAAAGCTCCCAAGAAGCGCTCTGGGCTTTTCGGGTAACGGGTCAAAACAACTATGCCTGCCGTTCTTGAAAATTCGCCGCGAGCCGGTGAGAACCGGGAAGGGGGCTGGGTAAGCCGCCTTTTTAGCAATGAGGGCCACACCCCGGAGTACCAGGAGCTGAAATTCACGCTCCATCGCAAACTCCTGGACCGGATCAATTTGGAGGCGCTCTCCTCCATGGCCAGCGAGCGCGTGCGCTCAGAAATCCGCGTCGCGGTCGCCAAGCTCGTCGAAGAGGAGAAGACCCCTCTCAGTCTGCTTGAGAAGGACCGCGTGATCGAGGAAATCCTCGACGAAGTCTTCGGTCTCGGCCCCCTGGAGCCGCTCCTTCAGGACCCCGATATCAGCGACATCCTGGTGACCACCCCGCACCTGGTCTATGTCGAGCGCGGAGGTAAGCTGTATCGCACCCCCGTCGAGTTCAAAGACGACGCCCACCTGCTGCGCATCATCGAGAAGATCGTCTCCCGCGTGGGCCGCCGCGTGGACGAATCTTCGCCCCTGGTCGATGCCCGGCTGCCCGACGGTTCGCGCGTCAATGCCGCCATCGCGCCGGTCGCCGTGGACGGCCCCCTGCTTTGCATCCGCCGCTTCGGCCGCACCGCCATGAAGGGCGAGGACTTGGTGGCCAAAGGCAGCATGACCGCCGGCATGTTGGATCTGCTCAAGGGCTGCATCAAAGCGCGCCTCAATATCCTCATCTGTGGCGGAACCGGCTCCGGCAAAACCACCCTCCTCAACGCGCTGTCATCCTATATCCCCGAGGACGAGCGCATCGTGACCATCGAGGACGCGGCCGAATTGCGGCTCCAGCAGACCCACGTGGCGCGCATGGAGACCCGCCCTCCCAACGTGGAAGGCGCGGGCGCCATTCACATTCGCCAGCTTGTCATTAACGCCCTCCGTATGCGTCCCGACCGCATCATCGTGGGTGAGGTCCGCGCCGAAGAGGCCCTGGACATGTTGCAAGCCATGAACACCGGTCACGACGGCTCGCTCACCACCATCCACGCCAATACGCCCCGCGACGGCTTGGGCCGCCTGGAAGTCATGGTCGGAATGGCCAATGCCAATATGGGCGTGCGCTCCATCCGCCAGCAGATCGCCTCGGCCGTCGACCTGTTCGTTCAGACCTCGCGCTTCAGCGACGGCGCCCGGCGCATCACCCACATTACCGAGGTGACCGGCATGGAGGAAAGTACAATCTCGCTCCAGGACATCTTCCTGTTTGAGAAGACCGGAATCACCGAATCGGGCCGCGTCTCGGGCCGCTTCCGCGCCACCGGCGTTCGCCCCAAGTTCTACGAGCGCCTGCGGGCATGTGGCATCGCGCTCCCCATGCAGACCTTTCAAATGGTGCAGGAGGTCAACTAATGCCTGCCGGTGTCCTGGTTTCTTTCGTGGTCGTCTTCGCGCTGGTGCTGTGTGCGGTCAGCGTGGCGATGAAGTTCTTCGAGGCCAAACGAAGAAGCCAGGTGACTGGCATGTTGATGACAGCCTCTGGCGAGGTGCGGACCACCCTCTCCAACTTGCTGAAAGAAGCCGAACCCGACAGGCCCACCGGCATCAAGGCGCTGCTCTCCTCCCTGCAGTTTTCGCGCCAGGCGCAGGTCCTGCTTACCGAAGCGGGCATGACGTGGACCTCAAGCCGTCTGCTGGCGGTCATGGGAGCGATGGCCGCGTTCGGAGTTGTGATGGGCTGCATGTTTCCCTTCCTGCTGAACCGAACCGTCACCGCCCTGACGCTTGCGGTTGTCTGCGGAGCCTTGCCGTATCTCTTCGTGAGGCACAAGCGCAAGAAGCGGCTGGCCGCATTGGAGGAGCAGTTTCCGGAAGCTCTCGATTTCCTCGCGCGGGCCATGCGCGCCGGACATGCGTTCTCCATCAGCCTGGAAATGCTGGGCCAGGAGCTCGATGACCCCCTCGGCCAGGAGTTCCGCGGACTTTTCAACGAACAGAACCTCGGCGCCACGCTCGACGTCGCGTTGCACAATTTCGCCACGCGCGTGCCTCTGCTCGACGCGCGCTTCTTTACCACCTCCGTTCTCCTCCAAAAACAAACCGGCGGCAACCTGAGTGAGATCCTCACGCGTCTCGCCTACATTATTCGCGAGCGCTTTCGCCTGAAGGGCCAGGTGAGGGCCGCCAGCGCGCACGGGCGCATGACCGCGGGCATATTGACCGTTTTGCCCATCGCCACCATGGTCGGCCTGCTGTTTGTGGCGCCCGGCTACTTGCAGGGCATGGCCGCCGACCCCGACGGCCAAAAGATGATCGCTGCGGCCCTCGTGGCGCAGGTCCTGGCAAAGTTCTTCATCAACCGGATTATCGACGTCCAGGTGTGATTATGGCTCATCCTCTGCTGATATCCATTATCGCCTTCCTGCTGTTGCTGGTGGCTTTTACCGGGGCCTCGTACCGCGTTGTTTATAAGCCCGGCAAATTCCTGAGACAGCTTGGCGCTCCCGTGATCGAGGACGCCGCGCTGCGGCTCACCGTGGCGGAGAGCGGCGATCCCAATGGCAGCACCGTCCTCTCCGTGCTCAACCAGCTCGGCTCCAAGATGCCGTCCTCCCGCGTGGAAATCGCCCAGTTGCGCACGCAATTGCTTCGCGCCGGCTTCCGCTCCGAGACGGCCGCGCCGGTCTTCTATGGCCTGAGATTGGTGGCCACGGTGGTTATGCTCGGGTTGAGCCTCGCGCTGCAGCCCAATATGCCCGGCGACGCGCCCATGAAAATGGCGCTCCTGGGCTTTGGCGTGGCCGCCGGGTGGATCCTGCCCCGGTTCTTTCTTGAGAAGAAGGTGGCCAGGCGCCAGAAGATCATGCGCCTCTCGCTTCCCGACGCCTTGGACCTTCTGGTGGTCGCCATCGAGGCCGGCCTGGGATTGGATCAGGCCATGCAATACGTCGGACGCGAGCTCCAATGGAGCCATCCCGAATTGAGCGAAGAGCTGTTATTGGTGCAGCTCGAAATGCGCGCCGGAAAACGCCGCGCGGAAGCGTTGCACAACCTCGCCGAGCGCACCGGCGAACCGGAAATCAAGAAGTTGGTTGCCATCCTCGTTCAGAACGACCGCTTTGGCACGAGCATGGGTGAATCCCTGCGCAGCCATTCGGACTTCCTGCGCGTCAAAAGGCGCCAGGATGCTGAGGAGCGGGCCGGAAAGGTCGGCGTGAAGCTGGTCTTTCCCATCTTTTTCTTCATTTTGCCGTCGATGCTAATCGTCGCGGCCGGCCCTGGGATTCTCCAGATCTTTAAGAGCTTGTTCCCCATGATGAACCAATTCAAATAAAGGAGCGAAACAAAGATGAATGTACTCGTTCAATATGGTATCTGGCTGGCCGCTGGCGCGGTTCTGCTGGTCTTCCTGAAACGTCGTCGTACGCGCAAAAGCCTCTAGGACTGCGGCCGGGTAGCATGGCGCTTCGTAGGGCCGGGTATTCCCGGCCCGCGCCTGCTCTCGACAGCGGACCTGGCGCCTACCCCTGGCGGCTTCATCACCACGGTCGTCGGCCGGGTTCTTTGGAACGGGCATCGGGGGACCTGGCGCCCACCCCCGGCGGAATCTTAGCAACGGAAGGAAAAACAATGGACCTCGCATATCAGGCTTCTATATGGTTGGGCGCGGGCGCGACGCTGGTCATGCTCCTGCAACGCCGCCGCAGGCGGATGATGCTGCGGTGACCATTGGCAATGTTCACGCGGTAGCGCCGGCGGCGCCCGCTGCCTCCCGAAGGCGGAATGCCTGATAAGTGCGCCGATTTTATGCCGATTGCCCTGCTCAAGCAGAAACAGAACCCCGATGGTGGATGGCCTTACATCCGCGGCTCCTCCTGGACGGAGCCGACGGCATACGCGGTCCTGGCCCTGCTGTCCGCTGGAGAAACCGAGGCTGCCGGAAGCGGCCTGCGCTGGCTTCGCGCCGCGCAGCGCTCCGATGGAAGCTTCCCGCCCCAACCCGGCGTCGACCACGGCGCCTGGGTAACGGCTCTAGCCGCCCTTGTGCCCGCCGAGCGGTTGGGGTTGCCGGCTCACGCGCGCTCAATTGAATGGCTGTTGGGAAACAGCGGGACGGAATCCACCCTCGCCTACCGCGTGCGCGAGTGGCTTCTAAGCACTTCCGTCGGCGATTTCGAAAACGCGGGCTGGCCCTGGGCCCCGGACGCCGCCGCATGGGTTGGACCCACTTCCATGGCCATCCTTGCGCTCAAGAAAGAACACTCGCGCAGGCCTTCGGCCGCCACCGGCGCAAGGGTCGACTCCGCCACGCGATTCCTGTGGGCCCGCGTGTGCAGAGGCGGTGGATGGAACTATGGGAGTGTGGCCGTGTACGGAAGGGATCTGCCGCCCTACCCCGAAACCACGGGAATGGCGCTCGCAGCCTTGCGCGGCGACCGCTCTCCAAAGCTCGGACAAACCCTCGACCTCGCTACCCGGTTTCTCGCCGAGTGCCGCGGCGCGGATCCTCTGAACTGGCTCCGCCTGGGCCTCATCGCTCACGGACGCTTGCCCAAGGGGTACTGCCCGCCGGCGCGCATCGAACCCCGCACCATTATGGAGGCATCTCTCGACCTGCTGGTTACCAATGCATCGAGCGCCGAAGGTCTGTTGGGGAGCTGATGTCATGAGACGCAATCGCATGAGTGAGGCGAGCGAAACGGCCAACGGACCGGCGCTCTCGCCCGTCCACCGCCCGAAGGCCGGCCCAGGGGACCGAACCTTCCTTACAAGACGCGAGTGGGCCGCCGCCGCCGGAACCGCTATACTCGGCGCCTGCGGCAAGCCTTCCGCCATCGAGCCCCCCCTGGTATCCATCGTGCGCGCGCCGGGATATGACGGGCGCATCTACCAGACCGTCCGCGACTTGCTCGCCCGGCAGCAACTCCAGGTGCGCGGACGAAGCGTGCTGCTCAAGCCCAATCTCGTCGAATTTGAGCCGCAAAGCGCCATCAATACCAACCCCCTGCTGGTGCACGCCGTCTATGAGGGCTTCCTCGCGTTGGGCGCCGCCAGCGTCCGCATCGCCGAGGGTCCCGGCCACCGCCGCAACACCTTCGACTTGGCTGACGCAGCCGGCTATTTCGGGATCGTGCCGCGCTTCGAGGATGTCTTCGTGGATCTCAACCTCGACGACGTTCGCCAGGTGCGCCACCCCCATCAAGTCTCCGGACTCCGCAAGTGGTACCTTCCCAAAACCGCCCTCGGCGCCGATCTGCTGGTTTCCATCCCTAAGATGAAAACCCACCACTGGGTAGGCGTCACGCTGTCCGCCAAGAACCTGTTCGGCGTGGTCCCCGGCGGCGTTTACGGTTGGCCCAAGAACCCCCTGCACTGGGCTGGAATCGACGAGTGCATCGCCGACTTGCACGGATTGTTCCCCCGGCAGTTTGCGATTGTGGACGGCATCGTTGGAATGGAAGGGAACGGTCCCATCCAGGGATCGGCCAAGCAGGTGGGAGTCCTGGTAGCGGGCCGCAATCCCCTGGCTGTCGATGCCACCTGTTGCCGGATTATGGGGGTCGATCCGCTGAAAATCCGGTATCTGCTCCTCTCGGCTGGCCAGGAATCCCCGCTCATGGAGCGCAATATCCGGCAATGCGGCGAAAGTATTGCCTCCGTTGCCACGCCTTTCCAGTTGATTCCGGAGTTCCAGCGCATTCGCCTGGAGAAGCGGGTCTGATGCCGCTGCCTTCTTTCCTTCGCGGACGCATGGCTTACCCCGCGCTTTCCGTCCTGTTGTTGGCGCCCTGTTACTGGCAGCCGCGCATTCAAGCCGGCGACCTCGGCAGCCACATTTACAACTCCTGGCTGGCGCAATTGGTCGAAAGCGGCCACGCGCCGGGGCTGGTCGTGACTGCGCAGACCACCAACGTCCTGTTCGACCTGCTCTTGAGCGGCCTGTTCCGGCTTTTCGGACCCGCGGCCGCCCAACGCATCGCCGTCTCTCTCGCCGTCCTGGTTTTCATCTGGGGCGCTTTCGCCTTCACCGCCGCCGTCTCCGGGCGCCGGCCGTGGAACCTGCTTCCCGCGCTCGCCATGCTGGCCTATGGATGGGTGTTCCACATGGGCTTCTTCAATTTCTACGTGGCGCTGGGATTGTCCTTTTGGGCGATGGCGCTCGTTTGGAACCCGAAACCCTGGCGCGTGGGCGCCGCCGTTGCCATTCTGGCCCTGGCCTGGCTGGCGCACGCCTTGCCTGTAGCTTGGTGTTTGTGCCTGCTCGCCTACCTTGCGGCCGCGCGCCGCCTGCCCGCAAAGGTACGTCCGTTTCTCACCCTGGGAGCGCTGCTTCTGGCGACCGCCCTGCGCGTGGCGGCCATGCGCCTGCTAGGTGGAAGCTGGCACGCCCTTCAGATCGTGAGCATAACCGGCGCCGACCAGTTGGGGGTCTTCGACGTCAAGTACATCGTGCCGCCAGTGGCCTTGCTTTTGCTTTGGGGCGGCCTTCTTGCCCACCTGATCCGCCGCCAGGGCGCCTCTCAAGTTTTCGCCGGCATCCCGTTTCAACTCTTCGTCATCAGCGCCGGGGGCATCCTCATCCTGCCTTCGTCCGTGCTGATACCCGGCTTTTTGCATACGCTTGTGTACATTAACCAGCGCATGTCCCTGGCAGTCGGCGTCTCGCTGTGCGCGCTGTTGGCAAGCGCCCGGCCGCCGGCCTTCGAGCGCTACGCCATGCTGGTGTTGGCTTGCGTTTTCTTTACCTTTCTGTACCGGGATGAGATCGTGTTGAATAGGTTCGAGGACCGCATGACGGAAGTGGTGGCCGGTCTTCAGCCGGGACAACGCGTAGTGAGCCTGGTGGATCTCCCGGACGTGCGAGTCAACGCCCTCACCCACATGATCGACCGGGTCTGCGTGGGCCGCTGCTACAGCTTTGCGAACTACGAGCCATCCACCCGGCAGTTCCGCGTACGCGCCATCGCCGACAACCCCATCGTAGTCCGGGAACACTCCGATTCCTGGGACTTGCAGACCGGCTCCTATCGCGTTAAGCCTGCCGACCTGCCTATTTATGCGGTGGACCTGGATGCCTCCGGAAAGGTGGTCGTCCGCAGTTTGAAAGCCGGATCCTTATGTGGAGGTACTCATTGGAAAGCATTGCCGGACTTGGTTCCAGCAAGCTGAGCGCGCTGACTGGGGAGAACCTGCGCCGCCCGGAGCTGTTGCGCTACTTAGCCGAAGGGGCCTTGTTGCTGGGATTCCTGCTGACCTCGTCGTGGCTCGTTTTCCGCTGATAATCCTGCCTCGGCCACTCGCTTTACAGGCCGATATGCCCCGGCGCACGCAAAATCACAATCAGGTTCCAAACCACCAGTGCGCTATACCAATAAATGGCCCAGCGAATCAGGCGGTATTTCTTCCAGTAGACGCAAAGGCCCGCAAGCGCTAGCGCGACCAACTTCGAAGCCAACACTCCCACCACCGGCCCGGCATGCATCAGAACCCTGATAAAGGGGCTGGCTTCCGATGCGCCCACCTTAAACCCGATCAGCGTGGTGATGAAATCGAGCAACTGCAAATAAATGAAGGCTTGAATAATGATCATCGCGTGTTCCTAACGCTTCTATCGGCTCTACCTGAAAATAAGTGTAGCCGCAAAACCGCCAAAATAAACGGCTTCGACGTACCGTCTGTACTGAGTGGATGGTTGCGGCATAGTACAAGTCCCAGTATTTGGGGGTACTATAGTTCTATGGCCAAAGCCATGTTCGACGTCGAGTGCCCGTGCTGCCAGGCCATCTTGAAAGTGGATCCTGAGACGCAAGCGGTGATCGCGCACACCGTCCCTGAAAAGCCCAGACCGATTGAAGACCTGGCGGCGGAAGTCGCCAAGCTGAAGGGCGCCGGGGCGCGCCGCGAAGAGACTTTTCAAAAGCAGTTCGAAGCCGAGAAGGCCCACGGCAAGGTGCTTGAAAAGAAGTTCGACGAGCTCTTCAAGCGCGCCAAAGACAACCCAGACACTGCGCCTCCCGTCCGGGATATCGATCTCGATTAGCTCCGTCGTTACTTCAAGTATTTCACGAACAAAGCCTCGTTACCTTTCTCATTATAAGCAAGTTCGTCAACTAGGCTTCGCGAAATCAGAATGCCGAACCCACCCGGCCGCTGCCCCCGGTCCAGGCGAAATTCGACGTGCAAGGTGGGCGAACCGTCCGGATTGCAAATGGCGGCGTGTGGCAGCCGTTCCAGGGAGAAGCCGCTGCCCGTGTCTTGAATCCGCCCGACCAGCGAGTGGCCTCCATGCACCAGGGACACGCGTACCCGTTTCCGCGGGTCCAGCTTGCCGCCATGCTCGACGGCGTTGAATAGGAGCTCGCGGAAGGCCGCGGTGACGTCCTCGCACACCCTTCCCGGCAGGCCCGAAAGGATCTCGCGCACGAATTGCGTGGTGCGCTCGGCTGCCTCCATCTTGCAGCGCACCTCAAACCCGATCCACGCCGGGTCGGCCGAAATCACGCGGATATCGTCCCGCCAGGATGTTGAATCGAGAGCCAGTTGAACCAAATCGGCCAGAGCGGTTCGAGAAATCGGTTCATGGAAATAGCCATAGACCCTTAGGCGTATGGCCGCGATGAGCAGCGCGGGCTCGCCGTTCCCTATAAGGATCGCCCTGGTTTCGGGCCGAATCGCCCGCAAGCGCCGCAGCAACCGAAGTCCCAGCGAGGGATCGGAGCCATGGCTCGCCACCACCAGGTCGCAGTGCTCTTCGCGGGCATACGCAAGCGCCTCGCCGAACTCACGAGCGCGGTGGATGCTGCGGTTCCCCCGTTGCAAGAGACCAGCCAGGCTATCGTCGGGGCTCACCAGAAGCAACACACGCGGACTCGAAGCGTCTCCCACCGGATTACCAGGATTCCTCAGCCGAGATCAGGATATCACGTAACCTGGAGCCTTTCCCCGGCATCTCACCCTCTGATGGTCTACCCGGAAGGTGTCCCCGGCGGGGCCCGATGCGCCGCAGGATATTTGGCTCTGTTTCTGCTGGCGGGCGCGGCTTCGGCGCAAATATACCCGGGCGGCGGCTACCCCGGCGGCGGCTATCCAGGCGGCGGCTATCCCGGCGGATATCCGGGCGGTTACCCTGGCGGATATCCTGGCGGCTACCCCGGCGGCACGACTGCGCCGCTCCCTGGCCCGACCAGAGGAAATCAGGGATCCCCGAACAAGAACGCCCCGCTTCCGAACTTTCGCGGACGGATCAGGCAAATAGACGCTAAGTCCATTTCGATCAAGCTGGATGATGATCGCCAAATGGAGTTTAAGCGCACCGACAAGACCAGGTTCTTCAAGAATGGCGACGAAGTGAAGTCACCGTCGGATTTCAAGCCCGGCGATCAGGTGTCGATCGAAGGCCCGGAGGACATGGCGGGCAACCTCACGGCGGTAAACGTCTATTGGGAAAGAGCGGCGCCGGCCGGCTCCCAGACTGCGGATAAGGATGGCGTGCCGGATACCTGGGCGACGGATGACGCCGCGAAGCCTAGCACGGCGGCCAAGCCATCGTCCGGCACGCCGGCTGCTGCCGACGATCCCAACCGGCCCGTATTAAAGCGAGGCGGCCCGGCCGATCCAAGCCGCGAGCAGGCGGCGCCGGTTCCCGCCCAGACGGATTCGAGCGACCCCGACCGCCCTGTGTTACGCCGTGCGGATGCCTCCACGCCTGCCGCTCAAACGGCCCCCAGCGACCCCGACCGCCCTGTGTTACGCCGTGCGGATGCCTCCACGCCTGCCGCTCAAACGGCCCCCAGCGACCCCGACCGGCCCGTGTTGCGCAGGACGCCAACTACGGTGGCCGATGCCACGGTTCCTCCCACGTCCGCCGACGCCTCCCGTGAGCCATCCCCCGACCGCGATGACCTGGATTCGACGTTTGGCGCCGTTCAGCCGGATCCGATCATTCGCAAAGCAGCCAACGCCGCTCTGGATTTCACAGAGACGCTGCCAAACTACGTCTGCCAGGAGTTGGTGACGCGCTACGTGAGCGAGTCGACGCCGGCCAGGTGGCAGGCCCAAGACATCGTCACGACGGAAGTGGTTTACGAAAACGGCAAGGAAGACTACCGGAACATCACCGTCGGCGGCAAGCCTTTTAAGGGGTCCATGGACGATACCGGCGGCGCGTGGTCGACGGGCGAGTTTGGGACCGTCCTGATCAATCTCTTCAATCCCGGCACGGCCGCTCAATTCCACTTCAAGCAGGATTCCAGAGCCGGCAGCGTCATGGCCAAGGAATACAGTTTTGACGTTACCCACGAAAATTCCCACTGGCAGGTGAAATTCGGCTCCCAGATCTACGTTCCCGGCTACACCGGCAACGTGTGGATCGATCCAGCGACCGGCCGCGTACTGCGGATTGAGATGGAGGCGCGAAGGTTCCCGGGCGACTTCCTGACCGACCACGTGGAGTCGGCGACCGATTACGAGTACGTCCGTCTGGGCGGCACGGAGCAATACCTCCTGCCGGTGCATTCCGAAACCCTGAGCTGCGAGCGGGCTTCGAGCGTTTGCGCGCGCAACACCATCGACTTCCGCAACTACAAGAAGTTCGAAGGGCAATCCACCGTTACGTTCGGGGACGCGAAGTAGCAGAACGGCAGGCAGGCGAATCGCCTGCCCCACCTCCAGGCGCCTACTGGTTGTTCGGTTCCGGCGGTTTCGGCGGCGGCACGTCCTGCTTCTGGATGTTTTGGTTGGGCCTTCCCCTGCCGCCTTGGCGGGGCGCGGGCTTGGCGCTGGCCAGTTCGACGTAGCTCGCGATGACCTTATCCTTCTGGTCCGGGTCGACCGTCAGGTAGCGGCTGTGCCCGTCGGCCTTCGGCGTGAAGCGCGTGCGGCCATCATCGAGAACGGCGATCGCGCCCACAGTCGAAAGCTTGAAGCTATCCGGATGGGCCGCATAGAGCGCCGCCGCCATGGAGGGCGCAGCAGCGTCGTAGGGCATGGGGCGGAATGCGCGGTAGGCGTCGACAATGGGATGCGCCGGGACCCATGCGAAATCCTTCCCGATGCTGGCGCCGGGAAACGGCAGAGCCTCGCCCACCTCCGTGCCCACGGCCACAATCGGCGTGGGCCACTCGGCGAACAGCCGCCGGGCGGCGGGCACGTCGGCCTTGACGCGGGGATCGGCGGCCGTCCCCTCCGGGTACGATCCGGCGGCCACAATCAGCAGCTTTACCTTGCGCTGGATCAGCTCCAGGGTTCCGGCCAGATCCATCACCTTGACCAGATTCGTGGCCGGGCCGGCCAGCAGCACGATGCAATTCTGGTCGACTTGCGCGGTCATCGCATTACGGATCAGCGCGACCGGGTCGGCGGTGTCGTTGAGCTTGACGATCCCGTTCGGATAGACGGGCTTACCGTCGTCCGTTTTCTTGTCCAGCACGGCGTTCAGGACCGGGGTATCGGCGGCCAGTTTGCCGTTGTCGGCCATGCCCATGGGCGGGGCGGGCCGCTGGAAACCGCCGCCGAAGGACCCCGCGGCAGGCGGCGGACCGGCAAAGAACCTGGCCAGCGCATCGCCGAACGCCGCCGATTTCAGACTCGACTTGGTGGTGCTGGTGGAAATGAGGCGCGCTTCGTTCTTGCCTTCCAGGCCGTAGACCAGCGCCAGCGCCAGCGCTCCATCCACGCCATCGCCCAAATCGGAATCGAATACGATGCCGATGGGCTGCGGTCCTCGTGACGGAAATTGCATGGTGGCCTAGGTCAGCTCGGCGAAGCTCAATTCGCCGGTGGCGTCGCCGAAGTGTTCCATGTGGACGCCCATACGGTCCATCATCGCCAGGTGTAGATTGCACATGGGCGTTTCCTTGCGGTATACCACGCGGCGTCCGGTCTTGATGGCGCCGGCGGCGTTGCCGATCATCAGCGTCGGAAGGTCCTCATGAAGGTGGCGGTTGCCGTCGGAAAGCCCCGCGCCGTAGACCAGCATCATGTTATCGAGCAACCGGGCGCCGCCTTCCGGAGTGGACTTCAACTTATCCACCCAGGCGGACAACTGAGTAGTGTGATAGGTATTGATCTGCGTGACCTTCTCGATCAGTTCCGGCTTGCCCTGGTGATGCGTGCACGGGTGATGGCCATCGGCGATGCCGATCTCGCGATAGGGGCGCGAGGTGCCTTCGCGGGTGATCAGGAAGGTGACCACGCGCGTCAGGTCCGCCTGGAACGCGATGGTGATCATGTCGGTCATCAGCTTGAAGTGCTCCGCGAAATCGGCCGGGATGCCATAGGGCTTTTCCATGTGCGGATCGATCTGCGCGTTGGCGGTCTCGGTGCGTTCAATCTGCCGCTCCACCTCGCGGATGGAGGTGAGATACTCGTCCAGTTTGCGGCGGTCGGTGGGACCGAGGCTGGCTTCCAGGCGCTTGGTATCCTCGCCGACGAAATCGAGAATACTGCGGCGATAGTCGGCTTCGCGCGCCCGGGCCTCCGGGCTTAGGATCACGCCATTGCCAAACAGGCGTTCGAACAGCGACCGCGGATCGAGAATAGGCGGCAACGGCTGGGTTTCGCTCTTCCAGGACAGGTTATTGGTGTAGGCGCATGAGTAGCCCGAATCGCAGTCGCCCGCCTGGCGTGCATCTTCCATGCCCACTTCCAGCGAAGGGAAGCGCGTCTGGTCGGCAAGGTGCTTCGCGACAATCTGATCGCAGGAAACGCCGGCTTTGATATCCACCGTGGTTTTCTTGACCTGGATGCCGGTCAGGTACGACCCCGAGCAGCGGCCATGGTCGCCGGCGCCATCGAGCAGCGCGCGCCCGGTGTTGTGGGTCAGGTTGCCCAGCATGAGGATGTCGTCGCGGTGCGGCTCCATGGGCTTCAGCACGCGCGGCAACTCACCCAGCTTGCCCTCGTAAGCCGGGTTCCACTCGTTCATGATGATGCCGTTGGGCACATAGGCGAACGCCATGCGTAAAGGGGCCTTGACGGCCCGCGCCTGGCCGATTGCCAAGGCGGGAACCATGGCGTCCAACAGCGGAAGCCCGATGGCCGCGCCCATGCCGCGCAGGAAAGACCTGCGATGAAGCGTCTTCCGGGTGATCGTCATTTCTGGGCTACCTCCTTCACGTTCTTCGTTTCCACAAGCTCGCCGCGCCGCATCTGGAAGGGCGCACTGCGGACGATTTCGTAAATCGCCGTCTGGAACGGATACCCCTGGGCCGCCAGCCTGCCGACGATGCCGTCGATGGTGCGGCCGTCGGAAGGCGCGATGCCTCGTCCAAGAGCGTAGATCATGAGCTTCTCGACAACGCACCGGGCGAACTGCGGAAGGGCCGAGACCAGCGCGGCGCGCATTTCCCCAGGGCTGGAGAAAGTCTTGCCGTTGGGCAGCGTGCCGGTGGCATCGACCGGGAACTTGCCGTCCATGGTCCGCCACTTGCCGATGGCGTCGTAATTCTCGAGGCCGAAGCCGAGCGGGTCCATCTTGGAGTGGCACGACGCGCAGGTGGGATCGGCGCGGTGAACCTCCATTTGCTGGCGCAAAGAGGCCGACGTGCCCTCGGCCGCCTCATCGAGCGGCGGCGGCGTGACTGGCGGCGGCGACGGCGGCGTCCCCAGGATTTCCTGCAGGACGTACTTCCCGCGAATCACAACCGAGGTGCGCAACGAGTAACTTGAAACGGTGAGGACGGCGGCCTGGCTGAGCACTCCGCCGCGCTGATCGGTGGTGAGATCGACCTTTCGAAACTCGGGGCCGGTGACGCCTTCGATGCCGTAGAGTTTGGCCAGGCGTTCGTTGAGAAACGTGTACCTGGCGTCCAGAAAATCCGCCATCGGCCGGTTCTGGCGCAGGACGTAATTGAAGAACAGGTTGGTTTCGCTGCGCATCGCCTCGCGCAACTCGGGGTTCCAATCGGGGAACTTTTGCGGATCTGGCTTGACCACGTCCAGATTGCGGGTTTCGAGCCACTGGGCGGCGAAGTTGTCGGCCAGCGCCGAGGAACGCGGGTCGTCCAACATGCGCTTGACCTGGGCATCCAGCACGGCGGGGGTGCGGAGCTTGCCGGATTCGCCCAAGCTCAACAGCTCGTCATCGGGCATGGAACTCCACAGGAAATAGCTGAGCCGCGAGGCCAACTCCACGCCGGAGATGTTGTGGACCGCGGCGGGGTCGGTCGGGTTCGGGTCATGCTCGATGCGGAACAGGAAATTCGGCGACACCAGCATGGCCTGGAGGGCTAATTGAATCCCCTGCTCGACGGATTGGCCATGCGCCTCGGCGAGGCCGACGAATTTCACAAGCTCGGCGATTTCGGTCTGAGTGACCGGGCGGCGATAGGCGTGGCGCGCCAGGTTGGCGACGATTTTCTCGACGCACGCTGGGCCGGATTTCGGGTCGCAGATCAGGACGCGCGCGCGGCTGGGAGGTTCGGCCTTGGGCTTGAACGGACCCTCGAACACGATGCCGTCAAGATACTTGTTGCTCTTCTTGTCGTAGACTTGTTTCGGTCCCAGGCCCTTGACGAAATCGTCATTGATGAAACCGGCGCGGAAGACGTGATCGCCTTCGGGCAGGAGGACGCGCATTTCCTCTTCGGAGTAGGGGTCGAAATAGACCAGGCCGGAGGGTTTGGTCTCGACCATTTTGCTGGAGATCAGCTTGCCATCCATCCACAGGTCCAGCATCACCGGCTTGGCGTCGGCGGCGCGCTGGCCGGGCAGCTCGAAGCGGACGTTGTACTCGCCATCGAAATCGACGCGGTGAGTGGCTTCGATGGTGCTGGCGTCCACGCGCCGGATGCGCCGGTCCTTGTTGGCATATTCCACGGCGACCGGTTTGGGCAGGGGATCGGCGGCGATGGCGCGCGAGGCAATGCGCTCGGCGGCGGCCATGTACTTTTCCATGAGGACCGGAGAAATGGTGAGGATATCGCCGATGTTGTCGAAGCCCTCGCCGGAATCGTCGGTGGGGAAATCCTTCTGGGCGCGGAAATCCACGTCTAAGAGGTCCCGAATGGTGTTGGCGTATTCGTTGCGGTTGAGGCGGTGGGCGGTAACGCGGCCGGGGTCGGGTTTGACGTTGCGGTCCGCCTTGTCGAGTTCACCCTGGACATACTTCACCAGCGCGTCGATCTGAGCCTGAGGGTGCGGCACGCCTTGAGGGGGCATCTCCCCGGCGCGGAGCTTGCGCAGGATGGCGTCCCAACCTTCGCGCTGACTGGCCAGAGACGCGGGCGCGAGGAAAACCGTGGCATCGAAGCCGCCCGAGGCCGACTGGCTGTTATGGCAGTCGGAGCAGACGTTTTGGAGGAGGGGCTTGACGGCGGTTTCAAAGGTCGGGGCGGCGGACGCAGGCGGACGCTGTTGCGGCGCGGCCAGCGAAGAAACGGACGCAGCTAGAATGCCGGTAACGGAGACGGCGACTGCCCAGTCGCGGCCTGCTGAACGCATGCCCATCCCTCTCTGATGACGAAACCTGTTCGAAGGATACCACAAAGAGTGGGGTGGACTGTGGAGGAACGCTCGTGGCAATGTCGGCCCGCGCACGGTGGCCGGGCGGTGGCTGGTCGAGGAGGCGAACCGGGCGGGAGCGGCGGGCGACCGTTGGGGGCGGCGGCGGGGGCCTGGGCCTTTCGGCATGGGTAAGCTACGCATTTTGTGATAGTTCGGGGCAGATTGGGTTCGTTTGGTGCAGTGTGCGAACGGCACGGATTGCGGCGGCGGCGGGAGGGAATTGGGTTCGTTTGGTGCAGCATTCGAACGGCGCGGTTAGTGGCGGTAGCGGGTGTGAATTGGGTTCGTTCGGCGCATTTGCGCCTGGCGACGCAAGAAGGCAGACCAGGAGGTCCGCCCCACTTCGAATTGGGTTCGTTTGGTGCGGCGTGCGAGCGGCACGGTTCGTGGCGGTGGCGGGAGGGACCTTGGCCGAGACTGGCAGGTGTGGGGCAATGGATTGAGATTTTGTCATGCGATACTCCCCTCGCTTTCAGAATTGCACGGAGGAGGAGTGAGTCTGACATCGAGCGCCTGTAAGCGATGGCAAAGAAGAGGACGATTTGGTGAGGATCGCGGTGACCGGGGTCAGCCGGCCAGTTTGGCGCGTAGGGCGGCGAGTTCCGGATCGCGGCGATGATAGCCGGCTTCGTCGATGAGTCGTTCGGCTTCGGCGAGATTGCCCTTGGCGAGGTGGTAGTCGGCCAGGTAGAGGCGCATGCCGGAGCGGGTGGCGATGCGGAAGGCTTCTTCGAGGTCGTGGGGCGTGCCACGGGCGAGGAGGGCTAGGGGCGTCGGCGAGAGGACGGCAATGAAGTGGTTGGCGCGATCCTCGGCGAGCTTCATCTGGTGGATTATGCTCTGGCCGGGCTTGAAGTCGAAGTCCTGAACGGTGGTCGTGTGGCCGGCGCCTTCGAGGACGTTGGAGATCCATTTGGCCCACTCTCTGTCCTCGCCGGCGCGGGAGATGAAGAAGTGGAGGCTCATCTGGTCACAGTCTAGCGTCAAACCGCGCTTACGGCAGCTATAATTGACGGTCGCAATGACGGCGGATTGGTCTCCGGTTTGGATGAGCTTGCGCGTGGGCGGGGTCGGCGCGGCGGGTGCGCTGGCGGCCGGGGTGTGGCTGGCGTGGGTCCTGATTACCCGCGAGTTCCGCGGCAGACGCGCGCTGGAAGCGGCGGCGGAGATTCCGGCGGTCCTGCCGCCGCTGGTACTGGGGACTTATTTCGCCTTCGCGCTGGCGGGGCGGGCGGAGGGTTTCACGTGGCGCGCGGCGGCGGTGGCGGCGGCAGTGGCGGCGCTTCCGGCTATGGTGAGGGCGGCGCGTACGGCATTCGACGGGATTCCCCGCGACTACGGGAACGCCGCGCGCAGCTTGGGAGCGCCCGGCTGGCGCGTGTTCTGGCGGGTGACGGCGCCGCTGGCGTACCGTCCCATTCTGGCGGCGGCGAGCCTGGCATTCGCACGGCTGGCTGCGGAATACGCGGTCACGGTTCTGGTGGCGGCGCAGGCGGGCGCGAGGAGCACGCTGCTGGCGGGGCCGTTGCTGCCGTCGGTGGGTATGGCGGCGCTGGCGGCGCTCATCGTTGCGAACCGATTGGGGCGCAGGGAGATTGGGGTATGAGCGGCGCACCGGGCAATCGCTCTCTGACGTTCGCGGCTCGGAAGCGCGGAGCGGAGCGCAGAGCGAAGCGCGGACTGGAAGCGGGCAGGTTAGCGCATGACTAGCGCGCGGATCGGGAAGAGGATTGCGGGCGGCATTTCGCTCGATGTGGAGTTTTCGGTCCCACCGGGGGTGACGGCGCTGTTCGGTCCCTCGGGCGCGGGCAAGACGCTGATCCTGGAGGCGCTGGCGGGGTTCGCTAGGCCGGATTCGGGGCGCATTCTGGTGGACGACGCGCTGTCGTTCGACGCGGCTGCGCGGGTCTCGGTCCCGCCGCACCGGCGCGGCTGCGGGTACGTGGCGCAGCGTGACGGATTGTTCCCGCACATGACGGTTCGGCAGAACCTGGCGTTTGCGGCGAATCGCAGCCCGCGCGTGGAACGTACGCGGCGCGTGGCGGAAGCGCTGGAGCGGTTTCAGCTCGGAGACGTGGCCGCAAAGCGCCCGCGGGAGATCGGGCCGGTCGAGAAACTGCGCGGTGCGGTGGCGCGGGCACTACTGGCGGCTCCGAAACTACTGCTGATCGACGAGCGCGGCTGCGGCGAAGCCCTGCTACGGACGGTCCGCGAGGCGTTTCCGGGACCCATCCTGCTGGTGACGAACGACCTGGATCTGTGCTGCGCGGCGGCTGACCGGCTGATCCTGCTCCAAGCCGGGCGCATCGTCCAGAGCGGGGCGCCGAGGGGCGTTTTGGACCGGCCCGAATCGGTGGATGCGGCGCGGGTGTTGGGCATCCCCAATGTTTTTGAGTGCAGCACGGCGGCCCTTGACCCGGGGCGGAACAGCAGCCGGCTGGAGTTTTCCGGTTTCGCCATCAACGGCCCGTACGCGCCGGGGCATTTCCGTGGAGACCGCGTCTGGGTGACGGTTTGGCCGGAGGATTTGCGGGTCCACGCGGGCGAAGCGGAGGGGCGGAACAATGCGGTTCCGATGGAACTGGTGCGTGTCTCGCGGGGCGTAAGGGCGGTACGGATGGAGTTTGCGGGCGGGATCTTCGTGGACGTTCCGAACGAGGAATACGAAGAGAAGAAGGATAACAAGAACTGGCAGGTGGAGTTTGTGGCGGAGAAGGTGCGGGTGCTGTGAGGCCCGCGCCGGCGATGTTGCGCTATTACATTACGGACCGGCGCGCGGCGGGCGGGGTGGAGCGGCTGCTGGAATTTGTGGCGCGGGCGCTGATGGAGGGCGTCGAGCGGATTCAGGTGCGCGAGAAGGACTTGACGGCGCGCGAGCTGTGCGAGTTGGTACGGCGCGTGTTGGCGCTGCCGAATCCGCTAGGGGCGCGCATCCTGGTGAATTCGCGCGCGGATATCGCCATGGCTTGCGGGGCGCACGGCGTTCACTTGCCGGCCCACTCGATTGCTCCTGCGGCGCTGCGGACGATTGCGCCGCCGGGCTTCCTGATCGGCGTTTCGACGCATTCCGCGGCCGAAGTGCGCGCCGCGGACGCCGAAGGAGCGGATTTCGCGGTGTTCGGCCCGGTGTTCCCTACCGCGTCGAAGGCCGGTTACGGCGAGCCGCTGGGGATCGGCGGGCTGGCGGAAGCGGCGCGCGCAGCGGCCATCCCGGTGCTGGCGCTCGGCGGGATCACCGCGGAGAACACGCCGGCGTGCCTGGCGGCGGGAGCGGCGGGAGTGGCTGGGATATCGATGTTTCAGCGCTGAGCGGCGCATCCGCGGTCTCGATGCCGAGATGGTCCGATGGTCCGGCGGGTTTATGTTTTTATGAGATTATGTAAGTATGAGAACGACGGTGGATCTGCCCGACGATTTGTTCCGGCGCACCAAGGCGCTGGCAGCCCTGCGGGGGGATAGCTTCAAGGACCTGGTAGTGCGCGCCATCGAGACCGAGACGGCCAGCGGGAACCTGGCCCAGGCCGGTCAAGCGGCGCGCCGCGTGAAGCTGCCGCTGGTCCGGCTGCGCAGCCGCCGCAAACTCGATCTCACCGGATTCGACTTCGATGACCTGCTTGCCTGACGTCAATGTCTGGGTAGCGCTGGCGGTGGCGGAACACATCCATCACCGGGCGGCGAAGCTGTGGTTCGATGCGGTTCAAAGCGAATCGATCGCTTTCTGCCGGGTCACCCAGATGGGCTTACTGCGCCTGTTGAGCAACCCTCGCGCGATGGCGGAGGATGCGCTCACTCCAGCCCGCGCCTGGCGGGTGATGGATGCGTTTTGCGAGGATAGCCGCATTCTGTATGCCGCGGAGCCTCAGGGATTGGAAGCGTCGTGGCGCGTACTGACAAGGCCGCGGGCGCCGGGCGCCAATTTCTGGACGGACGCCTATCTGGCGGCATTCGCTTCCGCCGGCGGATATACCCTGGTCACCTTCGACAAGGGCTTCCAAAGGTTCGGCAAGCTGAAACTGCGCTGGTTGCGGGCTAGCGTCGAGGTACGCGGGGGCAGGCGCATGCTAGAATGACGATTCCTTGCCACTGACGACCGCAGCCGAAGTCCAGCAACGCATCGCGGAGTTGAGTCCCTGGTTCTACGAGTTCGATCTTGGCGCCTACGGACGCACCACATCCTCTCTGCCGGCGGAGGTCCAGCGGATCCACACTACTCGGCTGGAGATGGTGAACGGCGCGGTGGACGCGCACTTCGGAGCGGGCCTGGGAAACGTGCGATGCCTGGATGTGGGCTGCCACGAAGGTTACTACTCGGTAGCGATGGCGCGCAAGGGCGCGCGGGAAGTCCGCGGCGTCGACGTTCGCGAGGAGAACCTGCTGAAGGCGCGCTTCGTGGTGGAAACATTGGGGCTTTCGAACGTCGGCTACCAGCAGGGCCGCTGCGAGGACTTGAGCGCGGAAACCCACGGGACGTACGAATTGTGCCTGTTTTTGGGCCTGCTGTACCACTTGGAAAGTCCCATGGCGGCGCTGCGCAAGATTGCCGCGGTGACGACGGAGATGTGCGTGGTGGAAACGCAGGTGGTGGAGGAAGTGGAAGGCGTCGCCGAGTGGGGATCTCGCGACTGGGTGAGGCCGTACCAGGGCGTGCTGGCGCTGATCGACGAATCCGGCGAGTTCTTCGCGCGGAACACCGAGACCGGCGCGTCGCCCGTGGCCACCTGTCCCTCGCCTAAGGCGCTGGAATTCATGCTGCGGCAGGCGGGCTTCGCGCGCACGGAATTTATCGAGCCGCAGCCGGGCGCCTACGAGCAGCACAGCCGCCGCAAGCGGGTGGTCTGCGCCGCATATATGCGGCCCTAGCCGGATGCAGCCGATGGACGTGATCGAACTGTCGGGGGTCTCGAAGAAATATCATCTGTACGACGCTCCGGGAGACCGGTTGCGGGAGTTCTTCTCGCCGCGCCGCCGGCAGCACCACCGGGAACACTGGGCCATCCGCGACGTTTCGGTGAAGATACGCAAGGGCGAGACGTTCTGCATCGTGGGCGAGAACGGATCGGGCAAGAGCACGCTGCTGAAGCTGATGGTGGGGATTCTGCAGCCGAGCGCGGGCGAGGTGGCGATTCGCGGCCGCGTGACGGCGCTGCTCGAATTGGGATCGGGCTTCAATCCGGAATTCACGGGCCGCCAGAACGCCTTTCTGAACGGGGCCATTTTGGGGCTGACGGCGCGCGAGGTATCGGCCAGGCTGGACCAGATCCTGGAATTCGCGGAGATCGGGGACTACATCGACCAGCCGGTCAAGACTTACTCGAGCGGCATGCTGGTGCGCCTGGCGTTCGCCGTGGCGGTGCATATGGACCCCGACATTCTGATCGTGGACGAAGCCCTGGCGGTGGGCGACATCTACTTCCGGCAGCGGTGCATGCGCAAGATCCACGAATTGCGGGCCCGCGGCGTCACCATCGTTTATGTCACGCATGACATATCCGACGTGAAGGCGCTGGGCGACCGGGCGCTGTGGCTCGATGAGGGACGGATGGTGGAAACCGGCGACGCGCGGGAAGTAGCGGTCCGGTACCTGGCGGCGCTGGTAAGGAAGGATTCCGAGCAGCAACGCGCGGAAGCGCCTGCACCACGGGGGCCGGGCGCGGCTTATCTGCCGGAGGAGGTGATTGTGGGGATTCCCGCGAATTCCCTGCGTCACGGCGACGGCCGCGCGGAGATCCTGGGAGTGCGCGTGTGCGACGATGTTGGCCGCGCGGTAGATGCGGCGCGGACGCCGTGCCGGCTGGTGGTGCGCGTCAGCGCCAAGGCCTCCGAGGAACTGAGGTTTCCTATCGTTGGGGTGCAGCTTCGCAGGGACGGCGTAGATTTCGCGGGCACCAATACCACGCGGGAAGACGTGCGGCTGGCCGGGATGCTGCATGGCGATATCTGTACGGTGGACTTCCGCTTCCAACTGCCGGAAATGGCCGCCTCGCGAATTACGGTGACCCCGGCGGTCGCCGATGGGACGCTCCTGGAATTCCGGTTATGCGACATGGTGGAAGACGCCGTTGAAATCCGCCTGCTGGCCGGTGAGTTGCCGGTGTACGGATGCATGCACATTCCCTGCATTTCCGTCACGGCGGACCGGCGGCCCGAATCGGGCAAATCGGCTGCCCCGCTTCGTTAAGCCAGCACTCCCGACCTGGAGGTTTCACGCTGACTTTCGATGGGCTGACCGGGGAGGATTCCGGATTGGATCAGTCAGTGCCATGAGTACTATTACCCCACTTTAGATAGTGTCTGAAGCGCCATTGACTCTTTGAAATCTGCGCGTTACGATGGCTCCTTCGCGTTTAGGTTTTCGCACTCCGATCCAGGACATTCCCCAAATGATCAAGCTACGCTGCGCCGTTGTAATAGCCATCCTTGCCTGCGTATTCCTGTGCGCTCCAGCTTCGGCGGACTCGATTCTTTACAACAACGGATACAACGGCAATGCCGGCTCCTGGACGATTAGCGGTGACTATGCGAGTGCCAATTCGTTTACCCTGTCGTCGTCCAGCACGCTAGATTTGGCGTACGTTTGGCTGTGGACTGGCGTGGGCGACACGCCCCTGACCTTGGATTGGGGCATCAGCGACACCTACGACTACGGCAATGGCCTCGGCGGAGCATCGGACGTTACGCTGAAGGCCGTCGAATCGCCGACCGTCAACAATGACGGCGATTCCGTTTGGGAGGAGAGTTTCTCCTTGTCCGGTCTTGAGCTTCCGGCGGGCACTTACTGGCTGACGCTCCAGAACGCGGTGTCTTCAAAGTCTGACGTTTATTGGGACATCAGCAACGGCCCATCGTCGTGCTACTGGGCTGGGCCATGCACGAACTATGACGTGGGCTTCGGAGACGTAGGCGGCGTGACCAATTCCAACTCCTTCGAGATTCTCGGCGAAAGCTCGGCGACGCCCGAGTCCGCCAGTCTCACCCTGCTTGGCGCCGGACTTCTGGCGCTGGCCGGCGTTGCCCGCCGCGTGCGGCGCTACTAGCGCGGCCAGGGACTCGCGCCGGCGACCTCTTCCCGGCGCGTTCGCGCACTGCCGAACGGGCGTCATCGCGACGCATCGCACGCGAGCGGCCAAGCTTGTGAGGCGAGCTAGCCGGCGTGATCCACGGTCCGCGGCGGCTTGTCGGGCCGGTCGGCCGCGCTGCGGGACAAATAGAGCAGAGCTTGGCGGGCCAGTTCCGGAATGCTGGGATCGGGATGCCGGAGCAGCAGGATGAGCGAACGGACCCAACGCAACTCCCGGTCCTCGATTCCGATTACGGCAACGGTTTTCGCCATGGATCTCCCAAGTTTCTTTTCGTCCGTGACAGCGAAGGGACGAAAAGGGAGGGTACGCCTCAGTACAGTTGCGATCGCCGCGGGGGGAGAGCGCGCTGGGATATGCGGGAAGCGTCCCGATATGGAATACGGGAGGCATTCCGTGGATGTTGACTTTGTCAGCAGCAATTGGGCATCAACCGCGGCGGATCCGACGATCACAGCCGAATGGGCCGCTCAAAACCGGGAAATCGTGCAAGCCATCAGAGCCGTGAACCAATCCGAAATGTTCGGCGGCGAAAACATGCTGGACTTTCAAATGGACCCCGGCACGCGTAAGATGGCGGTCCGCGTAATCGACCGGAAGACCAGGGAGGTAATCGGGCGGCATCCGCCGGAGTACGCTCTGCGGATGGCCAGCGCGTTGAAACCGTAGCGCGAACAGGTTCGCGAAATCCCACTGCCGGCCGATAAGGGCTTGTGGAGAGAGAAGCTATGTATGCCAACGCGAGCGCCGCCTATCTGGAATCACGGGTGCTGTCGGCGAGCCCGGTCGAACTGATCCGGATCTTGTATGAGTCCGCCTCGGGAGCGGTGCGGGATGCGCGGGAGCACTTGGCCGCCGGGGCCATCGCCGAGCGGTCGCGTTCGATCAACAAAGCGTGCGGGATCCTGGCGGAGCTGATCGCCTCGCTCGATCGCGAGCGCGGGGGCGAGATCGCCGGGCGTCTCGGGCAGCTTTACGACTACATGTACGCCAGGCTGATCGAAGCCAATCGGCTGCAGGCGGACGCCCCGCTGGCTGACGTTCAAGGGCTGCTTGCGACGCTCGAGGAGGCTTGGGGAGCGGCCGGACCGGCGGCTGAGACAGCGCTTCCCGCCGCGGCGCCTGTCGCCGAAAATCGAGTCGCGGATGGGTACGGCGCGGCCAGTTACGGCGCCGGATACTCGAACAATGGGAGTGCGTGGGCTCAGCCGTTCCCGCCCGAAGCGGTTCCGGCGGAGGCATACGGGTCGCACGCCTGGAGTTTCTAGCGGCAGTGTGCGGGAAACGCACCGGCCGGGACCCCGGCCGGCTGGCCGCGCTCAGAGTTGGGACCGCAGGCTCTCAGAAACTCACAGAAATGCGGTTTTCCCTCCCTCGTGGAATCGCTTGCCTCGGCCCGGTTGCGAATGGTTTGTTTGACGGGCATGAAAGCGCATCGGCCTAAGCTGCCCCGACAGGCTACCTGAATTGTCGCTCGACAAAGCCCCGAGGTTTCCGACCCTGGGGACAGCCCCCCGGCCGTCCTCGCTAAGAACCCGTCCGACTGCTTGCGAGCCCCTTGGCGATCATGTTGGCCAAGCCCAGGCCTCCGTTCTGAGCAATCGCCAGAGCGAGTTGCTGTTCACCCAGGCCGGTGGCGCAGTCCTCGGAGGAGTCTCCGTCGGAATCGAGCCAACCGCCGCCCGCACTTTTCGCAGACTGCAACAACTGTTCGAGCAGCAACGCCTCGAACTGCTGGGCTGCCTTGCGGATCTTGACGGGATCGTCCGTCTGGACCGCAGGTCCTCCCGCGGCGGTCCCGGCGAGTAACGGAGCGAGGCTGGCTGCGTTCACCATCAGATCACCACCACTTCGGCTTCGAGGGCGCCCGCGCTGCGCAGACTCTGCAAGATGGCGATCACGTCACGTGGCGTGGACCCGATGGCCGTGAGCGCGAGCACCAGTTCTTCCACCGTCGCCCCCTGTTTCAGCACGATGTTGCGGGCCTTCTCTTCCTTGGCCGTAGTGGTGGTCGTGGGGATCACCTGGGTGGCGCCGGCGGAGTTCGGTCCCGGCTGCGAAACGGTGTAGGTGGTCTGAATTTCCACGCTCAGGTTGCCGTGCAGAATGGCTACCGGCGAGATGCGTACGTCCTTGCCGAGTACGATGGTGCCCGTACGCTCGTTGATAATCACGCGGGCCGGCCGGTCGGCGTCCACGGAGACATTCTCCAGCTCAGCCATGAACTCCGTGGTACGGGAGGCGAACGTGGGTGGAATCGCCACCACGACCAAACCGGCGTTATCGGCGTGGGCCAGCGGAGCCGCAGCCGCGAATTTGACATTGATGGCTTCGGCCATGCGCGCCGAGGTGGTGAAGTCGGATTGGCGCAGTTGCAGACGCACTTGCGTCTTCGGAGCCACCGATGGGGCCGCGCGTTCCACCGTGGCGCCGCCGGGAGACCGCCCGACGGTGGGATGGTTCACGGTGTGCGAGACGCCCGCGTCGCCGGCGGTGAACCCGCCCGTTACCACGGGTCCCTGCGCCACGGCGTAAACCTGGCCATCGGCGGCGCGCAGCGAAGTGAGCACCAGGATGCCCCCTTGCAGGTTTTTCGCATCGCCCACCGACGCAGCGGTGACGTCGATGTGCATTCCGGGCTGAGCAAAAGCCGGGAGCGTGGCGGTCACCATGACGGCCGCCGTGTTCTTGACAACGATCAGGGTTCCCGAGACCGAGACGCCCATACGTTCGAGTACGTTGGCCAGGCTCTGGTAAGGGAAAATGGTCTGCTGCTTGTCACCGGTGCCGGCCAGGCCGACCACCAGTCCATAGCCGATCAACTGGTTGTCGCGCACGCCTTCCACGTCGGCCAGGTCCTTTAAACGCGCCGCCGCGGCGGGACCCGCCGATATAGCGCACGCGAGGATTAGATCCAGAACTGGTTTGCGCATGTCAGAACGGCAGAATGCCGAGCAGCAGCCGATAGAGGATAAACGGACGCTTGATGGCGTCGCCGACCACGCCCTTTCCGTCGATATGCACTTCGAGCTGCGCCAGACGGGTGGATGACACGCTGTTGGTGGTATCGATATCGGCGGGCCGCACCACGCCGCGGACGGTGATGGTCTGGCGTTCGGAGTTGACCAGAATGTCCTTGTTGGCTTCCACCACCAGGCCGCCGTTGGGCAGCACGTGAGTGATTCGCGCGGTGAGCGTCGTGGAAAGGGTGGTGGTTCGGCTGGTGGTTCCCGATCCGTCCAGCTGCGTATTGCCGGAGACGTTGGCCAGATTGGCCAGCGGGCCGGTGGGATTCTTGATGCCGCCAAGAGCCGTGATCGAGTTGGCCGTGCTCGAAGCGCGCGCGGTTTTGGTGGCGCCGGTCGAGACTGCCGAAGCCTGCTCCGCCACCACGATCGTCAGTACGTCGTCCACCTGGCTGGCCCGCACGTCGCGGGCCGAGTCGGCCAACCGCGAGCTCGCCACCCAAGCCGAGCCCGGCGTGCCGCCGGTAGACTCCGCCGAACGGGCTTCCGATTCGGCCACATAGCGGTCGAGCGGCGTACTGGGCGGAGGCTGAACCTTCTTTTTCTTTGCGCCGCCTACCCCGGCCAAAGCGCCTATCAGGCATGCCAGACAGACCAGACGTTTCACGGAAGCACCTTCGCGGTGGAGGCGTCCACGGAGACTCTGCCCTTCCCTTCCACGCGCGCCAGAAACTGCTTTTTCGAGGATGTGTTTAGCACGGGGATGGTCTCGTGCAACGCTCCTGAGGCTTCCGCCTGGGCGTCCACCTCCATGCGCACCCCGCCGTTCCGCACCTCGACGTGGACCGTGTCGCCGCGCGCGACTTCCTTGGGGAGTTCGAGCTGGTCCAGGCGGATTGCGCTTCCCGCGCGGATGAGAAGACGCGGCCACTTACCCACCACCTGGTCGAGGGCCTTGGCGAACGGCTCCGTAGCCGGGAATTCATCCCGCGTCTGGAAGGTAGCTTGACCGGGGGCAATGGGCTGGCCGGCGCGCAAATCCCCGGCCGCCAGCACGCGTTCGACCGTCACTAGCACCTTCACGCGCGCCCAGATCGTGAACCGGCGGTTCGATCCGTAATGGACGCAGCCCATCCACAGCGCGCCGGCCGCCCCGTCCTGCAGGCCGCGACGGGGAAACTCGATTTCGCCCTCCGGCTGCGGATGCCGGCTGTAGTCCAGAATCTCGATGCGCGCCTCCGGAATCTCCTTGCGCATGGCCAGCAGGAGTTTCGCGGGGTCGGGCGCCGCCACGGGACGCTCGACGCAGATCTCCGTCTCCGGCGCCGCCGGCAAGCCCCAACGCAGCGCCATGCGCTCTAACTCGGGGAGGCTAAATACGCGGGACACGCCGGGAGCGGGGGCCAAGGCCAGCGCTGTATCCGGCGCAATGGACGCGAATACGGGGATCGCCGGCGCCATGTCGCGGGCCAGAATCATGTCCGAACCGGGGCTTACGGCCAGGCACCCGGCCAACGCAAATGCAGGGAGTGGGATCATCGGCTCAATTGGTTGACGTTTTGATACATTTGGTCGGCGGCCGTGACCACCTTGGAATTGGCTTCATAGCCGCGCTGCGCCTGAATCAAATTGATGAACTCGTTCACGATCGAAACGTTGGACTGCTCCAGGTAGCCCTGCAGCAGCGAACCCATGCCTTCCGAGCCGCCGGGGTTGCCGACCGTCGCCTCCCCGGAGGCGTCCGTGGGCGTGAACAGGTTCTGGCCGATGCTGTTCAGACCGGCTGGATTCTGGAAGCCGGCGAGTTGGAGCTGTCCGGCCAACTGGCTGGCCGTCTGGTTGGGCAGCGTGTAGGAGACGGTGCCATCCATCGCGATCGTGACCTGCTGCGCGTCGGGGGGGATGGTGATCTGCGGGACGATCGGATCGCCGTCGAGCGTAACCACATTCCCGCTCTTATCAAGATGGAACTGGCCGGCGCGCGTGTAAGCCAGCGTGCCGTTGGCCTGCTGCACCTGGAAGAAGCCGTTACCCTGAATGGTGAGATCGAGGGGGTTGTCGGTCTCCGAAAAAGCCCCTTGCGTGAAGACCAGCTCGTTGGACGCCGTGCGCGCACCCAAGCCGAGCTGCAAGCCTGTGGGCACGACGGTTTGCTGTCCCGACGCGGCCCCCGGCTGCACCACGCTCTGGTACATCAGGTCCTCGAACTGCGCGCGGCGCGACTTGTAGCCCACGGTGCTGGCGTTGGCCAGGTTGTTGGCGATGTTCTCGACATTGGTTTCCTGGGCCCGCATTCCGCTGGCCGCGCTGTAGAGTGCTCGAATCATTCGATCTCCTTGTCTCCTACCCGACCTTGGCAACCTGTTCGATGGCCTGCTTGCTCATATCGTTCCCCAGCATGACGGCCTTCTGCATCATCTCGAACTGGCGCATCACGGCGACCAGCCGCACGGCGCCCTCGGCCGTTCCCGCGTTGGAGTCTTCGAGTTGGCCTTGCCCGACCGAGGTCCCGGACGGGGCCGTGGGCTTGGCGGCCGGATCCGCGACAAAGTCATTGGCGCCTTGCTTTACTAGCGCCGCGGGGTCGGCGAAATTGGCGATGGCGAGTTGCCCGACGGTGGCGCCGCCTTGTTGGACCGTGCCGTCGCCCAGGATCTCCACAGGCTGGGAGGCGGCGATCGTCAAGGCGGTCCCGTTCACGCTTTGCGCGGGGTAGCCATCCGCGGCCATCAGTCTGCCATCCGACGCCAGATGGAAGTTGCCGTTGCGGGTATAGAGCGGCCCGTTCGGTCCCTGCACCGTAAAGAAGCCGCTGCCGGAAAGAGCCAGGTCGAGCGGATTACCGGTGGGGTGAACGGCGCCCTGAGAAAGATCGGTCCATTGGCGCTCGATGACCGGCATGGCGGCGGACGCTTCGTCGTCCATCGCCTCGGGCCCCACATAGAGGCTGTAGAACTCACGGTCGGCTTTGTATCCACCCGTCGACGTATTGGCGATGTTGTTGGCCAGCAAATCGAGGGATTCCATTCTGGCGCGCATTCCGCTGGCCGCGAGGGCCGTCATAGGGTCCATGGCGCGATGGAATATGCACGCGGCGGGCCGGGAAGGACAGCGGAGGCAAGTGGCCTGAAATGTGTGCGGTCGGCCGATCGGCGGGAAGGGCGTGCGCGGCATGATTCTGGCGCGGACGCTAGCCGCGGCAATTTCTTGGCGCGCCACGCCTACGTAAGCCCTTGAAAACGAGCACCGGCTCTGTTGGTTGCCGATCTGCAATACGCCACGCCGTGTCTGGCATTGCAATTCAGACCGCGCTTCCTTACAGTCGCGAATGGCGGCAGCCCCCCAATTCCGCCCAGCCGGCTTCCGGCGAGCGCACCGCCGGCGCGCAGACCACGGGGCAGACGCCCGCGCGTGGCTCGCGGTTCCGGGCAATGTGGAGACCGCTCGCCGAAGACGAAGAGCGGGATGCGGAACGGCGGGATAACCCAGTAGCGCAGACCCCGGGAAACGCCGCGCCGGCTTCGCCGCCGGACAGCTCGTCTCAGGCGCCGCTGGGGGCCCTGGCATGGGAAGGCGAGCCAGCGCCCGGCTCGCAAGCGGAACCGGGCTTGACGTCCGAAGATCCGGGTTTGGCGGGGCAGCCCGGCTCTCCGGTTGTTGGATACGCCGCGACCGCGCCGAAGGACGAGTCCCTGGCGGGTTCGCAAGCGCAACCCGGCCTGGCGTCCGAAGATCCCCTTGAAGACCTGGCCGGGATCGAGCCGTGCTTGTCCGGGAAGCCCGGTGGTTCCACCCCGCCTCCGCAACCGGCCACCAGTGCGGATCTGCGACGCATGTCTTCACGCCTTCCCCCGGCATCCGACGCGGAACCCGCGGTACAGTCTGTCTCAACAGGGGCGGCCGCGCCACTCCCGGCAACCGGTATGCCTTCCGATGCCGCGGGCCAGCCGGACGTAAGCGCCACCGGGATCGCGCCCGCGCCGAAGCCAGGTGCCAAACGGTCCGGCGAGGTGAAATCGCCGGCGGCCGATGCCGCTTCCGGCTCAAGCAGCCGCGCCGCAAGATCCGCGGCAAATCCCTCGGCGGTTTCCTCCCGGGACGAGGCCGCGACCCCTGACACCTTACGTGACAGCCGCAGCCAGCTTGCGTTCAGCGGCCGCCTAGAGCCAGTCAGCGCGGATGCGGAAGCGCCTTCCGCGGTACCCACCCCCGCGAGCCTCCAGGCGCCTGGTCCCGAAATGGGATCGGACCCCGGCGGCGCAAGCGCGCTTGCCGGCGGCGGCGAGCCAGCCGGCACGGTTCCGGTTTCAACGGCCGGGGCGGCCAACGGGGATGGCGCGGGCACGCCTGGAGCTGGGTCGCGCGACCCGGCCGTTCCCGGCGCGCCATCGGGTCGCGGGACAGGTCCCGCCCTGGACCGCTCCCGCGAGACTGCGTCCGGGGCAGCGCAGGCGGTGGAGGCGAATCCGCAGGCCGGGGCTGCCAATCCGGCCGCGGCCACCTTTTCCCCGGAGTCGCAACGCTCCGAATCGGCTGCCAAGGCGCCAGGCCAGCCAGCCGCCGCCCGGTCGGCGAGCGATCCGGAATCAGCCGCCCCCCAAAAGGTCGCGCACGACATTACGCTCGACCTCGACTCCGGATCTCGGCGGGCGGCAGTGCGGCTGACGGAGCGCGGCGGGGAAGTCCATGTCGCGGTACGCACTCCCGATGCCGGCCTGGCGGCGGATCTGCGCCAAGGGTTGCCGTCGCTCGCGGCCAAGCTCGAACAAAGCGGTTTCCGAGCCGAAGCCTGGCATACGGCTTCCACCCCGCGTCACCCGGCGGACGCTTCTGCGGAGAGCGCCGGACAGAACCAGAGCGGCCAGAACGGCCAGGAATCGTCCCGGGAACGGCGTCAGGGCCAGCCGCAACCCCAGGAATCCGGACAACGGCCCCAGATCAAAAAAGAAGGAAGGGATTTCGCATGGTTTATGGCATCTCTCGGTTAGCTTCGCGGTGGCGCTTAGCCCGCCGCGTTTCGAGTACTTCCGCCGGTCCGTCGGCCCCCAGCATGGCCCGGAGGGACCGCTCATGAGTCCCGCCACGCCCGCGACCGCCGCTCCCGCCGCTAGCGCCGCCGCCGCCAACGGCTCTGGCGGCGTCACCACGGACGAGTTCCTGCAGCTTCTGGTGGCCGAGATCCAGAACCAGGATCCGACCAGCCCAATGGACGGCACCGCGTTTCTGACGCAGCTCGCACAGTTCCAGCAGGTCGAACAGGGCGTGGCCCTAAACCAGGATGTCTCGGGCATTCTCACCGACACGAACACCTTGGCTGCGGCCGATAGCAGCACCACGGCGACCAAATAATCATAGGAGGAGAATCGAATGTTTACATCGTTTTCAACGGCTCTTTCGGCCCTCGATGCCGATACCACGGCCCTCAGCGTGGTGGGCAACAACCTGGCCAACCTCAACACGCCAGGGTTCAAGTCCAGCGTGGTCTATTTCCGCGACCTGGTGACCCAATCGGTCGGCGCGGGGCTGAGCGATACGCAGGTTGGATTCGGGACCGCCGAGCCCAACACCATACGCGAATTCACGCAGGGAGCCATTCAGACGAGTACGGGGCCGTACGACGCGGCGATTCAGGGCGACGGCTTCTTCGTCGTCCAGAACACCGCGGGACAGACGATGTACACGCGAGCTGGCAACTTCACGACGAACGCGGCCGGCCAACTGGTCACCAGTACGGGGGAACTCGTGCAGGGCTGGACCGTGAATCCGCAGACTGGGCAGGTGGATACCACCGGCGCCACGGGGGCCATCGTGGTACCGACCGGCTCGGTAAGTCCACCCGTCGCCACGACAGGGTTCACCCTCGACCTCAACCTGAACTCGGCCGCCGCCACGAACGGCTCGCCCGACCTTTCCTATCCGATCACAGTCTATGACAAGTTGGGGACCGCGCACACCGTTACGGCGACCTTCACGAAGACCGGGACCAACGCGTGGACGTACGACCTCAGCGTGCCGGCCGGCGACGTAGACGGAACCGACCCGACGGCATCCACGAGTGTCACCGGCACGCTAGCCTTCACCCCTACCGGACAGCTCGATACGACGGCGACCACGCCGACGTCGGTGGTCCTCAATGTCGGGCCGCTCATCGACGGCGCGCCGCCCATGGCGGTCACCTGGAATATGATCGGCTCCGACGGGAGTCCTACGTTAACGCAGGTGGCGGAGTCCTCCGCCGTTTCGGCCAGCGCCCCGAACGGCAGTCCGGCCGCGGTGTTGACCAATGTCGGGTTGAGCAACGGGGGCGTGATCGAAGCCACGTTCTCCGACGGCACGCAGACCGCGGTGGGGCAGCTTGCCATGGCTTCGGTGCGCAACCCCGATTCGCTGGTCGCCGAGGGAAACAACAACTTCAGCGCCACCGCGGCCACCGCCACGCCGGTGATCGGGCTGCCGGGGACCGGCGGAAATGGACAGATCGAGGGAGGATCCATCGAGGCATCGACCGTGGACCTCGCGACCGAACTCACGAACCTGATCGTCTATCAGCGCGCGTATGAGGCGAATTCGAAGGTGGTGACGTCTGTCGACCAGCTCAGCCAGGACACTATAAACCTGATCCACTAAACAGCCGATGACTCCTTTGGAAGAAATCGCGTCGCTGGCCGATGTTCCGGTCGATATCGAGGTCGAGTTGGACCAGCGGATCATGCTGGCGCGCGAAGTTCTCGAACTCGAAGAAGGAACCGTGATCGCAACTACGCGGTCGGCGGGCGAAAACATCGATATTTACATCGGCGGCGTGCTCTGCGGTTCCGGCGAGATCGTGGTCATCGAAAGCGTGCTCGGAGTTCGCATCACGGATTTCCGCGACGAGTAGTAAGGAGCGGATCGACATGGACGTCATCAGAGAGATCGCGGCGGTGGCGGTGGTTCTCGGCCTGCTGTGGGCCCTGCTGTGGCGCCTGCGGCGTCGTGGGATCGCCGGCGTAATGGCGCTCGGGCATCCGCGCAGCCGCCAACTGGAATGCGTGGAACGCCTGGCGCTGGGGCCTCAGCACGCTATCCATCTCATCCGCCTGGGCGGCAGGGGCCTGCTGGTAACGTCGTCTCCTTCCGGTTGCGCGCTCATGGAGAGCTTTCCGTGGCGGGAGTTCGAGGCTTCGCGGGGGACCGCTCGATGAAGAGGACGGCCCGCTGGCTGGCGTTCGCCGCGGCGGCGGCGCCGGCGGCGGCGGCGGCCAACCCAGACCCTCTCTCCCTGCTGGGCGTCTCGGCGGGAAAGAACGGGGGGCTCGGCATGCCCATGCAGATTGTGATTCTGCTGACGCTGTTGACCCTGCTCCCGGCGGCAGTCATGTCGATCACGCCCTTCCTGCGCATCACCGTGGTTCTGCACTTTCTACGGCAAGCGCTGGGGACCCAGAACACGCCATCCAACCAGTTGCTCCTGGGGCTGTCCCTGTTTTTGACCATTGTGATCATGCAGCCGGTCGCCACGGACATGTACCGCCAAGGCTGGGAACCGATGGAAGAGGGAAGACTGACGACGCAGCAGGCCATGGAGGAAGGCGCCAAGCCGCTGCGGCAATTCCTGCTGCGGTTCGCCCGCGAGAAGGACATTCAACTGTTCGTCGAGATTGCGCACGCTCCGGCGCCGCGCGCCCCGGCGGACCTGGAGCTGCAGATCCTGATTCCGGCCTACATCCTCTCGGAACTGAAGACCGGATTTCAAATCGGCGCCGTATTGTTCCTGCCGTTTCTGGTGATCGATCTGGTAGTGGCGTCGGTGACCCTTTCGATAGGCATGATGCAGTTACCGCCGGTGATGATCTCCGCGCCTTTCAAGATTCTGTTGTTCGTCCTGGTTGACGGGTGGAACCTGGTCGTCGGCTCCCTGATGAAGAGTTTCTCGACATGACCCCGGAAACCGTCGTCGACATCACGCGGCAGGCCCTGCTCACGGCCTTCTGGCTGGCCGCTCCGCTACTGGCGATCGGCTTCGCGACCGGCATCGTCATCAGTCTGGTGCAGATCGCAACCTCGATGCAGGACAACGCCTTCAGCACCATTCCGCGCCTGGTGGCCTTTCTGCTGGGCTTGCTGCTGCTCCTGCCGTGGATGCTGCACAGAGGCATGGCGTACGCCGTCTCGTTGTTCGGAAACCTGGACCGTTATGCCCGTTAGCCTGACGCTCTCGGCCGGAACATTATATGGGTTCCTGCTGGTGCTGGCGCGCGTCGGGGGGGCGCTCGTGTTCGTGCCCCTGCCGGGGGTGAAGGGGGCGCCGGAACCGGCGCGCGCGGCGTTGGCGTTGGGATTCACACTAGCTCTCTTCTCGCGCTGGCCTGTAATCGACGCTGCCGCCGTGACGCCGGGCCGGCTGGCGGCGTGGGCCGTCGCGGAGTCGGCGGTAGGCCTCGCCATTGGCGTCTCCATGGGGATTGCGATCGAGGCCTTCGCGCTGGCGGCGCAGTTGTTGGGACTCCAGGCCGGCTACTCCTTCGCGTCGACGGTCGACCCCAATACCGAAGCCGATTCCGGCATCCTGGTGGTCTTCGCGCAGCTTGTCGCGGGCGCCTTGTTCTTCGCCTTGGGACTAGACCGGCAGACGCTGCGCCTGTTCGCCTACAGCCTGGAGAAGATTCCAGCGGGGACCTACCATTTCTCCGCATACACGGCGCAGCCCTTGATCGGACTCGGCGCCGCGCTTTTTTCGGTGGGCGTTCGCCTGGCGCTGCCGGTGATCGCCCTGCTGGTGATGCTCGATGTGGCGCTGGCGCTATTGGGGCGCCTCAACCAGCAGTTGCAACTGCTCCACATGGCGTTTCCCGCCAAGATGATGACGGCGCTCGTGGCGCTCAGTTGGTTAGCGACGCTGTTCCCCCGCATCCTGCTGGGATTCGGCGGCCAGGCCTGGACGGCCGCCCGCCAGATGTTGGGCATATGAGGCGGCATGGCGGACCAATCGGAAAGAACCGAAGAGCCGACTCAACGGCGGCTGCAGAAAGCCCGCGAGGAGGGGCAGTTTCCGGCGGCTCGGGAGTTTGTGGGCGCGCTGCAGTTCCTGACGTTCGCCGCCGTTTTGAGCGTGGGCGGAGCGCGCTGGCTGGCGACTTTCCGGCAGACGGCGCGCTCTCTGTTCCAGATCGCCTACGCGCGCGAGTTGGTACCCGCGGACCTGACAGCCATCGCCTGGAGAATCTTCTGGAGCAACATGCTCCCGCTGGCATTGGGCGGCATGGCGGTGGCGGCGGCCACGCTCGGCTTCCGGCTGATCACCACCCAATTCGGATTGAGTCTCAAAAAGCTGACGCCGGATTTCGCGCGCCTCAATCCACTCACCAAACTGAAGGAACTCCCGCGCCGCAACCTGCCCGCGCTGCTCCAGGCCGCGATTCTGTTGCCGCTGTTCCTCTGGACCGCGTACGCCATCGCTCGCGAAAGGCTGGCTGCGTTCATGACGCTGCCGCTCGTCGGCGTGGAGAGCGGGTGCGCGGTGCTGGCCGCATCCCTGATGGAGCTGATCTGGAAATCCGCGGCGGTCTTCCTCGTTTTCGGCTCGGTGGACCTGTTCCGGCAGGTGCGCCGTTACTCGCAGGATCTGCGCATGAGCAAGCACGAGATTCGCGAGGAACACAAGGACATGGAGGGCAACCCGCAGATCAAGATGAAGATTCGCCGTCTGCGGCGCGATCAGGCGCGGCGCCACATGATGAAGGAGGTTCCCACCGCGACGGCGGTGATCGTCAACCCCACGCACTTCGCGGTGGCGATCCGCTACCAACTGGACAGCCTGACGGCCCCGACGGTAGTCGCCAAAGGCAAAAACTACCTGGCTCAGCGCATTCGCCAGAAGGCGGTGGAGAACCAGGTTCCGGTGGTCGAGAACGCGCCCCTGGCGCAGGCGCTTTACAAGTCGGTCGAGGTCGGACAAGAGATACCGCCGCATCTCTATCGCGCGGTGGCGGAGATTCTCGCCTACATTTTCAAACTTATGAACGGGAAGCTGCCGGGCTGACATGACCCCCGCCAAGACCATTGCCGCGCCGCGATCCCCCTGGCTGGGGGCCGCCGCCCTGACCGAGGTGGGCGAACTGGCTGTCCCTGTGGCCGTGATCGGCATCGTGATCGCGTTAATCACGCCCCTCCCCGGGTTCGTGATGGACCTGCTGATCGCCACCGACATTCTGATGTCGGTCATGGTCATGATGACCTCGCTCTATCTGGTGCGTCCGGTCGAGTTCAGCTCGTTTCCCACTACCCTGCTGCTTCTCACGCTGTTCCGGCTGGCGCTGAACGTCTCTTCCTCGAGGCTGATCCTGCTCAACGGCAACACCGGGACGTCGGCCGCGGGACAGATCATCGGAGCCTTCGGCAGCTTCGTGGTGGGCGGCAACTACGTCATCGGGGTGGTCATTTTCCTGGTATTGATCGCCATCCAATACGTCGTCATCAATCACGGCGCGGTGCGCATTTCGGAGGTGACGGCGCGCTTCACCCTGGACGCGCTGCCCGGCAAGCAGATGTCCATCGATTCGGATCTGAACTCGGGTCTGATTGACGAAGCCGAGGCCAAGCGCCGCCGCAAGCTGCTCTCGGCGGAGGCCGAGTTCTACGGCTCCATGGACGGCGCCTCGCGCTTTACACAGCGCGACGCAGTGGCCAGCATCCTGATCACGGCGATCAACATCGTGGCCGGATTCCTGATCGGAGTCTTGCAGCACGGAATGGAATTTGGCAAGGCGCTCGAAACTTACACGGTCCTCACCATTGGCGACGGACTGGTGACGGTAATTCCGGCGCTCATGATCTCCATTTCCGGGGGCCTGATCATCACGCGCGCGGGTTCCGACGGCAAACTGGGATCCGAGTTTCATCGCCAGATCTTCGGTCGCTCCCAGCCTCTGTTGTTGGGAGCGGGCGTGTTGGCGACGCTGGCCGCGTTGCCCTCGATGCCGAAGGTTCCGTTCCTGCTGCTGGGTGGCGCCGCGGGCTGGGCGGGATGGACAATGCGGCGCAAGGAACAGAGCCGGCCCGCGGTTCAGGAGGCGACCAAGCCGGCCGCCGCCCGGGAGAACCTGGAGTCCCTGCTCAAGGTAGAGCCTCTGGCGATCGAGGTGGGACTGGGCCTGGTGGGCCTGGTGGAAGGCGCGCAGGATTCGCCCTTGTTGCGCCGCATCTCCGGCATCCGGCGGCAGCTCGTTACCGATCTTGGCTACCTTCTCCCGCCGGTGCGGGTGACCGACAACCTCTCGCTGCGCAGCCGGGAATATGCGATCTCGATCAAGGGAGTGGAGGTAGCGCGCTACGAATTGCCGCAAGGCTGCGACCTGGCCATACCGTCGGGACCGGTGGAAGCTGTTGTGGAAGGCCAGCCCACGCGCGAGCCGGCCTTCGGTATGAGCGCGCTATGGATCCCCAGCGAGCGGGCCGAGCGGGCGCGCAAGCTCGGCTACACCGTGGTGGACGGCCCGAGCGTCCTGGGCACCCACCTGGCGGAACTCATACGGCGGTACGCGCACGAACTGTTTTCGCGCCAGGACGCCAAACGGCTGCTGGACCGCGTCGCCATTGAGAATCCCAAGGCGGTGGAAGACCTGGCGCCCAAGCTGCTCCCTTTGGCCACGGTGCAGAGGGTTCTGCAAAACCTGCTGCGCGAGCGTGTTTCGATACGCGACGCGGGGTCCATTCTGGAAGCCCTCGGCGAAGCCGCCCCGGCGACGCGCAACACGACTTTGCTGACCGAGTATGTCCGCCAGGCCATCAGGCGGACCGTGGTGAAGCCCTACCTCAGCCGCTCGGGCGACTTGCCGGCGTGGTTCGTCGATCCGGCCATTGAGCACGCCCTCGAAGCGGCCGTGCAGCACGGCGAGCAGAGCAGCCACCTGGCGATGGCGCCCGAAGCCATCCGCGGGATTGTGAACCGATTCCTGACCCGCGTGGGAACGCCCGAGACGCCGGTGGCCGCGATCACTTCGTCGTCGGCCCGCTATTTCCTGCGCCAAATCGTGGAGCCCTCGGCGCCTGGCCTCTTCTTCCTGGCGCACAACGAGGTCCCGCCGGGAATCAAGGTGCAGTCTCTGGGCAACATTCAGTGAGTCCGGGCCTACAGTAAAACGCCGAAGCCGACGATGAACTCCATGGGCGCCAGTTGTCCGCGTTCCTGGGCCCCGGAGCGACGCCGATGAAGATCAAGTCCTATTTTGCACGAACCGTGGAAGACGCCATGGCGCAAGCCCGTGAGGAACTCGGCCCCGAGGCCATGCTGGTGAATAGCCGCAAAGCGGAGCCCGAAGCGCGCGACCTCGGGGATTACGAGGTTGTGTTCGCCGCCGACACAGGTTCCGCGGCCGCGGCGGACCGTATCGCGACTCGCACGCAGCCCTCCGGAGACCGCCTGTCGACGGACGTGGCGGAACTCAAAAGAGAGCTTGAGGGCATGCGGCGGACGCTCACTCGTTCCGCGTTCGCGCCGTCGCAGTGGCTTTCCTCGTCGCCCGATCTTTCGGAGGCGTACGCGGAATTGACCTCCAACGAAGTGGCGCCGGAGCTGGCGCGAGAGATCGTGCAGTCCGCGGCCGCCGGCGCCGGCGATCGGGGATCCGCATTCGTGCGTGCCATTGCCCAGGAACTGGAATCGCGCATCGCGGTCGAGCCTCTGCTGGGCAGGGGGGAGACGGCGCCGCGCATCGTGGCTCTGGTGGGGCCGCCCGGGTGCGGCAAGACCACCACGCTGGTGAAGCTGGCGGTGAACTACGGCCTGGCGACGCGCCGGCCCGCGCTGCTGCTCTCGATGGACACCTACCGGGTGGCGGCCGCGGAGCAGTTGCGTTCCTACGCCGCCATCATCGGGATCGGTTTTCACGTTCTCGAAACGGTGGCCGCGCTATCCCAGGCGATCGAGGAACATCGCGCGAAGGAACTGATTTTCATCGATACGCCTGGCTTCGGATTCGGCGACATGGATCATTCCGCGCCGCTCGCGAATTTTCTTGCCGGCCGAAGCGATATCGACACGCAACTGGTCCTATCGTCTTCGATGAAATCCGCCGATCTTACACGCGTGGTGAATTCGTACGAGAGCTTCCGGCCGCGGCGGCTGCTCTTTACCAAGCTCGACGAGACAGGGTCTTTCGGCTCGATCCTCAACGAAACCGCACGCACGGGCAAGCCGCTCTCGTTCTTCGCCAACGGCCAGCGCATCCCTGAGGATCTGGAGACGGCGAGCCCGGCCCGCGTATCGAAACTGGTTTTCGCCGGTCATCCCGCGCGGGCCCTCTCGGCTGCGTAGGGAAGGGCCGCAAGGTGGCGGTGGCTTATGTATGCGTATGCAGAATCCGAATCGATGGACGGCGACGAACGGGAGCGCCTGATCCTGGAGCATCTGCCGCAAGTGCGGCTGATTGCGCGGCGCATTCTGGAACGCCTGCCCGACAACGTCGCGCTGGAAGATCTGGTATCGAGCGGCGTGATCGGCCTCATTTCCGCCATCGACCACTTCGATCCCGCGCACAACGTCAAGCTGAAAACTTACGCCGAGTACAAAATCCGGGGGGCCATCCTCGACAGTCTGCGCGGCCTCGATTGGGCGCCCCGGCAAAAGCGGCGCAGGGCCAAGCAGATCGAAGCGGCCATCGCCGCCGCGGAACAACTGTACCAAAGGCTGCCCACCGAAGACGAGATCGCCGCACAACTGGGAGTCTCGATCGAGGAGTACCACCAATGGCTGGTGGAAATCCGCGGCTTGAATATAGCCAGCCTCGAGCACGCCCCGGGGTCCCCCGGAAAGGACCTGCTGCACTACATTGCGGATGGCGCCGGCAATCTTCCGTCCGCGCTCTTGGAAAGGTCGGAGCTGGAGCGCATCCTGGCGGCGGGAATCGGCGACCTGCCGGAGATCGAACGCACGGTCCTCAGCCTCTATTACCGCGAGGAACTCACCTTGCGCGAGATCGCCTCCGTGATCGGGCTGCATGAATCGAGGGTCTCGCAACTGAAGTCGCAGGCGATTCTGCGATTGCGGACGAACCTGGCCGCGCGCTGGCCCTCGCCGCGAGGAATGGTGGGAGTATGAGCGTTGGCGAAACGGACGCGCCGCGCCGGCTGGCAGTCGCGGAAGGCGCGCGGCAGTTGATCGACGGCTGGAGCGAAAGCCTGGCGCAGGTTTTCGAATCCATGGCCAACGAAAAGCCTGCTATCCGCTGGCAGCCGGCGGCGGGACCTTCACCCCCGGCGGCAGGGGCGGAAGAGGAGATTTTGTGGTGGGAACAGCCGTTCCTCCTCGCCGCCGATATGGCGGTTTGGGTGGCTGCGCCCCGCGCTGCCTGGGAATACGCCGGCGCTCTGACCCTAAAAGCGGCCGGGATCGAGACCGTCGATCCGGGAGAAGCCAGGAACACCTGGCTCGAAATCCTGGGGCAGTCGCTGTCGGCTATGGGACGGTCGGTCGGCGCCGCCATAGGCCGGGAAGTCTCTTCCGGGCCCGGCGTCGAGCGACGGCCCGGTCCCCACGTGAGCGACTTCGCCGCGATCACGATGCAATTCTCCGGTTCCGCGCCTTTTCTGTTGATGCTGGCGCTCAGCCCGGAGATCCTGGATCTCATCTCGGGACCTTCCGGCAAGCCGGCGGAGCCCGCCCGGCCCGTCGAGGATTCCATTGGCCCTCCCCCGTCCGGGGCGCGCTCTCGAACCATGGATCTGCTGCTCGAAATCGAGCTGCCGGTCAGCATTTCGTTCGGAAAGATCAATCTTCCTATGAGAGACGTGCTGAAACTGACGACGGGGTCCATCGTGGAACTGGACCGCGACGTCAACGAACCGGTTGAAATTCTGGTCAATCGCTGCCTGATTGCTCGCGGCGAGGTGGTAGTGGTGGAAGGCAACTATGGCGTTCGCATTCAGCAGATCGCCAGCCGCCAGGACCGGATGCGGAGCGTTCGATGACTTCCATGGCGCTGCCTTTCGCCATGCTCTGCGGCCTCGTGCTGGCAGCGCTCGCCGCCAGCCTCTTCGGAGTGTTCTGGATGCAGCGGATGGTCGGCGCGGCGGCCCGTAGCGCGGAAACACGCCAGGCGGAATGCGACGCCGCCATCGAGGCCGTGCGGACGGAGTTGGAGGCGTGCGCCCGGCAGGTCCGCGAATTCCGGCAGGACCCTCCCAAGACAGCCATCTTTTCGGTTCCACAACCCGGGTTGAACCTGAGCAGGCGCTCGCAAGCGCTGCGAATGCACCGCAGGGGCGATACGCCGGAGCAGGTCGCGTCCACCCTGGGGGTTCCGCTTCAGGAAATAGAACTCTTGCTCAAAGTACACAGCATCGTCGTCGCCGCTATTGAATAGCCCGCGGAACTAATGGAGTTGTTGGCCGCCTATAAACAACACGGATGAACCCCGCATGGCCGGGCCCGGCCATCCCAAGGGATGAAAACAAAGCCGAAGAAGGCAGGCCAGGAGGCCCGCCCCACCAAGAATCGACGATTTGCCCGGCGAAAACGGATAAGGCCAGAACCCTTCATTCTGTTGATTTCTCTTATCTGTGTTCATCTGCGTTTCATCTGTGGCCATTTCGGATTTCCCCCTCAACCGGCTGCCTTACTCGATAACGCCAAACGGGGATTATCCTATTAGTGTCCGGGCGCTTCTTGCCGCGCCGGCGAACGAGGTCCCATGCAATCGCTCTCCAAGATTCTGCTTCCCGTGGACTTTTCCGAGCGCTCGGTGGCCGCCGCCCGTTACGCCAAGGCGCTGGCCGGGCGCTTTGGCGCGGAACTCCTCCTCCTGCACGTCCTTACGCCGCCGCAATACGAATTCGGCGCTCTCGAAATCGGCGGCTCCGTACTGACGGAGTTGTACCTCGGACGCGCCCAGCACGTATCCGCCGACCTTGACGCGTTTCTAGCGGCCGAGCTTGAGGGTATCCACGCGCGGCGGACCGTGCTGGAAGGAGACCCCGCCTCGAAAATCGTGGAATTCGCCCGTCAGGAAAGCGCCGACATCATTATCATGCCGACCCACGGCTACGGTCCGTTCCGCCGGTTCATTCTCGGCTCGAACACCGCCAAAGTACTGCACGACGCCGACTGCCCGGTGTGGACCGGCGTCCACCTGGAGCAAGCCCCCCAAGCGGCCGCGGATTCTCTGCGCAGCGTTCTGTGCGCCGTCGACTTGGGATCTCAGAGCTCCAAGACGCTGTGCTGGGCCGCCATGCTGGCGCGGGAATTCGGAGCCCTCCTGACGGTTATTCATGTCAGCGCGCCCGATCCGGATTCCGGCGACAGTTCGGAAGTGAACTGGCGCATCGACGTGCGCGAATCCGCCGAGCGCGAATTGCAGCGGCTCGAGCGTTTCGTGAACCTGGAGGCCGATTCGATCGTCGAATCGGGCGAGCCGGCCACCGTCATCTGCGCCGCCGCCCAGCGCCTCGGGGCCGATGCACTGGTGATTGGCCGCGGATCGGCCGCCGGCGTGTTCGGAAGGCTGCGCACCAACGCCTATGCCATCATCCGGCAGTCGCCGTGCCCCGTGGTGAGCGTGTAGCCAACCCTGAATGGCGAAAAAGAACCTTCCGCGCGCCGCGCGCCGCACCAACGGCAACCGGCGCCGTGATACAGTGCTTGAGTGAGCCGGACCCTCTACCAAGTTCTTCGGGAAACCGCCGCCCAATGGGGCGACGCGCCCGCGTTGCGCCAACCCAAGCCCGGACAGGCCCTCTACGCAACTTGTTCGTGGAAAGAATATTTGCGGGCGGCCGAGGAGATTGCCGCCGGGTTGCGGCAGCTCGGGCTGGCCAAGGGCGACACGGTCGCCTTGGACTCCGAGACGCGCATGGAGTTCTATCTGGCCGACATGGGCATCCTCACCGGCGGATGCATCGCGGCGGCCATGTATCCCAGCTATCCTCCCAAGGACTTGGTGGCCTCCCTCGCATCGTCCGGCGCGAAGGCGGCTTTCGTCGAGGGACCGGCCGAGTTCGAGACGCTGCGGTCCGCCCCCCTGCGCCATTGGATTCTACTCACCGGCAAAGCCGAGGGCGCCATCGCCCTAGAGGACCTGCGCAAGCTCGGGCGTGATGCCATGGCCGCCGATCCGCGCTTCTTGCCGCGGCTGCTGGCGGAAACCCAGCCCTCCGACCACGCCGTTCTGTATCTCACCTCGGGCGCCACGGGTGAACCGAAAATGGCTCTGGTCACGCATGCGGCCATCGTGTCCAACATCGAAATGGGACCCGTCGCGCTGCCCATGGGTCCGCAAGACGCCATGATCGCATTTCTGCCTTCGGCCCACATCGCGCAGCGCGTGGTGATGGAGTTCCTTCCGATGAGCAGCGGCACGCCGGTCACGTTCCCGGAAAGCCTGCTCAAGCTTCCGCAGGATATCCGGAAAGTGCGGCCCACCATTCTGCTGGCGCCGCCGCGCATGTGGGAGCGCGTCTATTGCACCATCTGCACGGAGTTGCGCAAGCGCCCGGCGGTGGCGCGCAAGGCGTTCTATGGCGGGCTGGCGCTGGCTCTGGCCGCCGCCCGCTACCGCCGCGCGGGCAAGTCCGTTCCCATGCGGATCCGCATCCCGTTGAAAGCGGCCGACCGCTTTTTCTTCGCGCGCGTCCGCGAGCGTTTCGGCGGGCGCTTGCGCGTCGCTGCCTCCGGCGCGGCTCCTTTGGGAAGGGACCTGGCCGAGTTCTACGAAGCCATCGGCATGCCGTTGATCGAGGGCTACGGCCTCACCGAGGGTGGCGTGGCGACGCTCAACCCCGTCGGCGCGCCCCGGCCCGGCAGCATTGGCAAGCCGCTGCCCGGCGTCGAGGCGCGTATTACGCCCGAGGGCGAGCTGCTCATCAAGACCCCGTGCCTGTTTTCAGGCTATTTGAACGATCCGCAGGCCACCGCCGAAGTGGTGCGCGACGGCTGGCTGCACACCGGCGATTTGGCGCTGATCGACGCCGATGGCTATATTTTCATCACCGGCCGCAAGAAGGAGCTGATCGTCTCCTCCACCGGCAAGAAGATTCATCCATCGCGCGTCGAGAACCTGTTCAAGATGGAGCCGCTCATCAGCCAGGTTCTGCTGATCGGCGACCGCCTACCGTACCTCACGGCCCTGTTCACCATCAACCCCGCAGCCGCCGAGGGGCTGAAAGGCATGGAGACGAGCAAGGGACGCCCCCTTGCGGAAGTGGTCCAGGCGGCGCCCGTTTTGGAGGAGATCCGCCGCGTCGTGGCGCGCGTCAACAAGCACCTCGCGCCTTTCGAGCAGGTGCGCAAACACCGCGTCCTGGCGCGCGATTTCTCCATCGAACACGGCGAACTGACCGCTACCATGAAAGTACGCCGCGCCTACGCCATGCGCAATTTCAAGGAGAGCATCGATGAATTGTACGCGGGCCGCGAGTAGCGCCTCGGGCCGCCGGGGTTGCAACCGGCATTCGCTCGTTCTCTGCCTCGCGCTCTCCTGTTCCGTGGCGCCGGCGCTCTGCGCGGATGTCACGGTTCGTTACCAGACCCTAGTGCCGGCCTCCATGCCGTCCGTCATGGATCTGCCCTCTACCACCTACATCAAGGGCAATAAGGTCCGCGCGGTCTCCGGCGGCATGGTGATGCTGATCGATGCCGTCAAGCAGGAAATTACCCTGATCGACGACGCCCACAAGACGTTCGTAACCATACCCGCCTCGCAATTCGCAAAAAGCATCGCCGGCGCGATGCCGGAGATGCCCTCTAGCCCCAACGAGGAGGTGCAGGCCTTGCTCGCCTGGACAAAGCCTACGGTCGAGTCCAGGAGCACCGGCCGAACGGACACGATTCAGGGCATTCAGGCGGCCGAACACGAAATCACCACAATCATTGAGATGCCTACGACCGGTGACACGCCGCGCATGCAAATGAAAATCGTGGTCCAAGTGTGGATCGCCAAACCCGAGGAAGTCCAGCGTGTGCCGGCGCTGCGCGAACTGGCCGCCTTAAGCGCGTGGCAGCAGTACTTCCTGGATCCCATGGGGACACTCCCGCAACTCGGCCAAATGGGGTCCGCCATGGCGCCGCTGAGGGACGCAATGCGTCAGTACGGCCTGGTCTTGCGCACGCGCATGGAGATGTTCATGCCCGCGGCATCGCCGGGCGCGCCCGCCGGTTCGCAAGCCGCCCCCAAGCCTGTCATGCAGATGAGCACGGAGCTTGTCGAGTTGTCCTCGGCGCCCGTGGACGACGCGCTGTTTCAGATTCCGAACGATTACGCCGCGGCGGATTTCGGCGCGATCGTGAAGGGCGCCGCTCAAGACGCCGCCCAAGCCGCGAAGGCGGCGCCGGTGAAGCCCGCCGCGCCCCGCCCGGATGGAGCAAGAGCGTACGTGCCTTCTCTCTCGCCAGTCGAGCGGGTAGAACCCGTCTATCCCGCCGAGGCGCGCGCGCAGGGCGTGGCCGGCAACGTCGATCTGCTAGCCACGCTGGACCCGCAAGGAAACGTGACGCATGTCGAAGCGCTGACCGGTCCCGAGCCATTGCGCCAGCCCGCCATCGATGCGGTGAATCGGTGGAAGTTCCGGCCCGTTCTGCGCGACGGCCAGCCGGTGATTGCGCTCACAAACCCGGTAGTTTTTTTCAACCTGCCGGCGCGCGGACCCATCCCACCGCCGAACTTCGAAGAGCAGACGGCGAAGTTCGAACGGCTGGGCCAGCTTGAGAGGGAAATGCCCCGCTCGCCCCAGCAGGTGCTTGCCGATCTCGAACAGGATGCCGTAGGCCGTGACGAGCCACATCGTTTCCTGGCTCTGAATGGCTTGGCGAAAGCCGCGCTGGAGGCCGGCGCGGCTGACAAGGCATCGGCGTATGCGAACGAATTGCTGGCAGCGGCGGCGCATCGCAAATCGGAATGGAACTACGCAGACGCCATTCACGATGGCCACACGGTGTTGGGTCTGCTGGCGGTCCGCCAGGGCGACATCGAAAAGGCACGCGAACATCTCCTGGATTCGGCCCAAGTAGAAGGCTCGCCCGTTTTAAACTCGTTCGGGCCGGGCATGGCGCTGGCGAAGGCGCTGCTCGATAAGGGTGAAACCGTCGTGGTGCTCCAGTACTTCTCGCTTTGCCGGACCTTCTGGAAGATGGGCGCCACGAAACTCGATGCCTGGAGCGAAGCCGTCCGCAACGGCAAAACGCCCGATTTCGGCGTCAATTCGCGCTGAGCCAGGTGGGACGGGCCTCCTGGCCTGTCTTCTTGGCGCTTTGTGTCGGGCGCGTCTAATTCCGCGAACCGATAGTCTCGCTGTGTCCGGCCAACGGTTGCACCCCGCCGCCGCCGCATACCGCCACTCCGGTCTTGGTCAGGCCGCTGAGGAAATTGAAGAACAGGTGGTAAAAGACCGACTCCGTAAGCGGCTGGTTCCCGGGCAGCCGAAAAGTCGAGGGCAGCTCCTTCGCAATCGAAATGCGGACCGAGGTCGGTTGCGCGCGCCCGCCGCGGTCGCGCTTATTCGCCAGGGTGATGGGCGTCTGCATCACCGAACCGCTGCGGCCGTCCACGTAGAACTGGCAGCGTGAAAACCATCCCAGGTTGGCCGGATCCGCCGCATCGAAGAGCAGCAGCGGCCCGTCCCTGGTGGGAGCGCTCAACTCCAGGCTGATAGTTCGCGGCCCGTCCTTGGCCTTAGCCTCGAACCCCGCCTGCCGCGCAATGCTCGCGACCATCTCCGGCTGGAGTTCCAGGTAAATCAGCTTGTGGCGGCCTGCCTGCAGTACTTGCATGGAAGGGTCATTGTAGCGCACTCACTTCACAATCCACCCATCGGCAAGCTGCACCAGCCGGTTGCCGTAAGCCGCATTGGCTTCCGAGTGCGTCACCTGCACCACGGTCACGCCCTCTCCGTTCAGCTTCTTGAAAAGCTCCATGATCTCCTTGCCCTGGCTGGAGTGTAGGTTGCCGGTCGGCTCATCGGCCAGAATCAGTTTCGGGTTGGCGATCACCGCGCGCGCCACCGCCACCAGTTGCTGCTGCCCGCCGGAGAGCTGGTTCGGAAAAAGGTCGCGCTTCCCCACAATGTGAAACCGGTCGAGCGTGTCGCATACCAGCGCCGCGCGCTCCGAGCTCTTCACGTTCCGGTAAGACAGCGGAATGTCCAGGTTCTCGTACACCGTCAGGTTGTCGATCAGGTGGTAGCTCTGGAAGACGAAGCCGATATATTTCTTGTTCAGCTCGACCCGCTCGCGGGGTTTCATGCGGTGGACTTCGTGGCCCACGAATTCGAACTCCCCCGTCCAGGCGCCGTCCAGCATCCCCAGGATGCTCAGGAGCGTGGACTTCCCCGCCCCCGAAGGACCCATAATGGTGACGAAGTCCCCCTGCTCGATCTCCAGGTTAATGCGCCGCAGCACGTAGCTCCGGCCGTAACCGCCTTCGTAGAACTTTTCAAGATTGCGAAGCGTTATCATCAGTCCGTCCTATTCGTGCCGCAGCGCGGCCATGGGATCTAGCGCCATGGCTCGCCGCGACGGGATATAACTTGCCAGCAACGCCACCGCGCCCAACAGCAGCGGGACCGCCGCAAACGTCCACGCGTCGGTGGGCTTCACCTGGTAGAGCAGGCTGGCCATCAGCCGGGTCAGCGCGAAAGCGGCCGCCATTCCCACGGCGATGCCGCACGCCGCCAGGCGCGCGCCTTGCCCCAAGATCAACTTGAGCACGGCGGCAGGCTCCGCGCCAAGCGCCGCGCGAATGCCTATCTCGTGCGTCCGCTGGCTGACATCGTAGGAAATCACCCCGTAGATTCCCACGGCCGCCAGCACGAAAGCAATCTGGGCGAAAATGCCCGCGAGCGCCGCGTTAAACCGCGGTTCCGCCACCACGCCCGCCAGCACGTCCTCCATGGTCCGAACCTCCGCCACCTGCTGCGTGGCGTCAAGGCTGTGAACCCGCTGCTCCACGGCTTCGGCCATTGAGCGCGGTTCCTGCCCGGTTCGCACCACCACCGCCATGGTGGACGCCGGAGCTTGCGCGTACGGGTTGTAGACCGTGGGCCAATCGTCGCCCTCCAAACCCTCCGGCTTGACGTCGGCCACCACTCCCACCACCTCCGCCACGCGTCCTTCGATAGCGTCCACTGCCAGACGCCTGCCGATGGGGTTTTCCCCCGGCCAGTAGCGGTTCGCCAGCATCCGGTTCACAATCGCGACCGGTGGCGCCTGGGCAGTGTCCGACGCCCTAAATGCGCGGCCCGCAACCAGCGGAATCCCCATGGCCCGGAAGTATGCCGGACTGGCCGTGCGCATGAGCGCCATGGGCCGTCGGTCGGGCGGCGGCGCCGGACGGTCCGCCACGGCAAAGGTCGTGCCCACGCCCAGGCCCTCCAGCGGCAGAGCGTTCACCGCGCCCACCCCACGCACCCCAGGCAGCGCGGCGATTCGCTCTTCCACATCCTGGAGAAAGGCGGCCCGGCGTCCCGGCGCGGCGTTCCTTCCCCCAGCCATCGGCAGGCGGAACGTCAGCAGTCCCGCGGGCTGAAAGCCAGGGTCGGCCGCGCGCAGCCGCACGAAACTGCGCATCATGAGTCCCCCGCCAATCAGCACGACTACCGCCAAGACCACTTCGAAAACCACCAGGGCGTTGCGCAACCCGCGTCCGCCGCGCCCGGCCGTTCCTCCGCGCCCTCCTTCAGTCAGCGTCGCATTCACGTTGGTGTCCAGAGCCTGGATCGCCGGTGCAAGTCCGAACAGCAGGCCCGCCCCGCACGACACCGCCAGCGCAAACAGCAGTACCCGCCCATCCACCGCCGCCCGTCCCAGGCCCGGCAGGTTCGCCGGACCGAAGCGCGCCAGCAGACCGACGCCGCCGCGGGCCAGCGCCGTCCCCAGTGCGCCTCCAGCCAGCGCCAGCAGGACGCTCTCCGAGAGCAATTGCGCCGCAATCCGTCCGCGGCCCGCCCCCAGCGCCGTGCGGATGGCAATTTCCTTCCGTCGCGCCGCGCCGCGCACCAGCAGCAAGTTGGCTACGTTCGCGCAGGCCATCAGCAGCAGGAAACCGACGGCCGCTCCCAGCGCCAGCACCGCAGGCTCGGCGTGCCCCGCCACTTCCTGCCGGAGTGGGACCAACTCCGGCCGCCAGCCCTTATCCAATCCCGGATTGGCCGCTTCCAGCCTGGCGCCGATGGTCTCCATTTCGTGGTTCGCCCGCGCAATGCCCGCACCAGGAGCGAGCCTCGCAATCACTTCCAGATAACGCAGGTTCGCGGCCCGCGCATCGTCCGGATCGAGCGCCAGCGGCAGCCAGATATCCACACGGGAATTGAGCGCCGAAAACCCCGCCGGCAGTACGCCCAGCACGGTGTAAGCCGCGCCGTCCAGCCGGATCGATTGGCCGGCGATCGCAGCCATTCCTCCGAACCGCCGCAGCCACAAACCATGGCTCAGGAGGGCGTAATTGGCGTGGCCGGGTTGGTCCTCATCCACGCCGAACGCGCGGCCCAGAATCGGTTTCACGCCCAGCAGCGGAAACAGGCCCGCCGAAACCCGCTCCGCCACCAGTTCCTCGGAGATGGCGGCCTCGTTCGGTCCGCCGGTCAGATTGACGTGCTGGTCGTGGATCGCCGCGAAAGCCCCCAAAGTCCGGACCTGCCTTTGCCATTCCCGGAAATTCCAGGGAGCCGCGAAACTGGACTCCCGGGAGACCGCCGCGTTGCTCTCCCAAACCACCACCAGCCGGTCCGCGTCCGCAAAGGGCAGCGGCTTCAGAAGCACCGCGTCCGCCACGCTGAAGACCGCCGTTGCGGCCCCTATCCCCAGCGCCAGCGTCGCCAGCGCGACCGAACTGAACCCCGGCGCCTTCCACAGCCCGCGCGCGCCGTACCACAGGTCCCGCCCCAGATGCATGGCATGTCAGGTTAACAGATTTCAGTGGCCGGTCCGCCTTTTTCTCAAGCCGCGCCGGAAGGCAAGCCCGATTCCGAACCGTGGCGCAAGCCGCCAGGCTTGCAGAGTCGGCTGTCGAGCCGACTTTTCGAAGGCCGAACCGCCCCAACACGCCCCGTCCCCCTAGCCCTTCGCCGCCTCCATGCTCTCTTCCACAATCCTTCCGTCGAAAAGGTGAATCGTGCGGTCCGCGAATTCCGAGTACCGTGGATCGTGCGTCACCATGCAGATGGTCGATCCCGCCTGGTGCAGTTCCCGCAGCAGCGTCATCACAGCCTCGCCATTGGCCGAATCCAGGTTCCCGGTAGGCTCATCCGCCAGCATGATCAGCGGCTCTCCGCCCAACGCGCGCGCCACCGCGACCCGCTGCTGCTGGCCGCCCGAGAGCTGCGAGGGATAGTGCTTCATGCGGTGCGACATTCCCACCCGTTCGAGCGCCTCCTGCACCCGCCGCTTGCGCTCGTTCGAGGGCATGCCCCGGTACGTCAGCGGCAGCTCGACGTTCTCGAACACCGTGAGATCGCCAATCAAATTGAACGCCTGAAAGATGAATCCGATTTCGCGGTTCCGTATGCGCGCCCGTTCGGATAGCTTCAGGCCGGTCACCGGCTTGCCGTTCAGGTAATAACCGCCGTCCGTAGGCGTATCGAGCAGCCCCAATATGGCGAGCAGCGTCGACTTGCCGCAGCCGGATGGCCCCGCAATCGACAGGTACTCCCCTTTCTTCACCTCGAAGTGGATGCCGGAAAGCGCGTGCGTCTCCACTTCGTCCGTCACGAAGACCTTGCTCACGCTGTCTAGCCTGATCAGCGGTTCAGAGCCGTTGTCCATGTTGTTCCCCTTTACGAAATCGCAAGGATTCAAGCCAACTCAATTCAATCGTATCCGGTCGTAGGCGTCGTATTGCGACATGTCCGACAAAATCACGCGGTCGCCCGGCTGCAAACCGTTCTTGATTTCGATGGTATTCACCGAACTCCGGCCGAAAGTCACCTTCACCTGCTGCGCATACTTGCCGTCCGGGTCGATCTTGAAAATCGTTACGGTGGCGTTTTCCTGCCCGAATACCGGCTTCCCCACGTATAGCACGTCGTCCAGTTTCTCGATTTGAATGGTCCCGTCCACGCTCAGGTCCGGGCGGGCGCCGGGAGGAAGCTGGCCTTCTAATTTTACATCCACCGTCACCGTCCCGTTGATAATGGACGGATCGATCCGCGAAACGTGCCCATCGATCAGCCCGTTGCGCGTATCCACCACGGCGGGCAGGCCAATGGTAATGTCCTTCACCTGCGTCTCGGCGATCTTCAGCTCCGCTTTCAGTTTGGAAGGCTGCGCCACCTTGCCGAGCGCCGTCCCGGCCGTCACTTGCTGTCCCACTTCCACGGGCTTCATCGGATCCGGAAGCTGTTGCAGCATGCCATCGAACCCGGCCCGCACCTTCAGTTGGTCCACGCGGCTCTTCTTCAGCTCGTAATCGGCCCGAAACTGATCGATTTTCACGCGCTGCGCCGAAAGCTGCGATTCCTCGGCCGCTCCATTGATGGAGAGCCGCTGCTCCTCGATGCCGTTACGGTTGCCCAATTCCTCGGCCTTCACGGCGGAGATCTTGGCGTCCACACCGGCCAGCAGTTCTTGCTTGGCCAGGGCGGCGTCGCGGTCGGCCTCCAGTTTGGCCGTGTTGTAATCGGCGGCCACCTGCGCGGCGGTCGACTTCATGTCGAGCAAGGTTTTCTCCAGGGTGACCTTGAGGTTGTCGTAGTCCGCTTGCGCAACTTTAAGCGCGAATTCCGCGTCCTGCTCCGCCGTAATCAGGTCCGGGTTGACAAGAACCATCACCACGGAATCGGCTTTCACGGGGGTGCCGGGACGGATCAGGATTTGCGCCACCCTCCCGTCGGTGGTGGCTGGTATCAGCATGGTCTCTTCAGGAACCAGGGTTCCCAGGCCGTGTACTTCAAGCACCATCGCCCCGCGTTTCGCGGTATCCGGATACAGCGCGGACATGTCGACCCCCGGCGCCGCCGGCTTGAGCTTCGACAAACCGTAGAACGTCCCTGGAATCGCCAGTCCAACTATCGCCAGGAAGATGGTCCATCGGACGATCTTCCTCCGCCGAGCGTCTGTTCGTGGTATGTCCATGTCGTGTACCGGCAGGAAGATGGCACGGCGTTTGCCACTCCTTGCCACACATAAGACTATGACGCTTAAAAGGAAAGAGTGTTCCCGAAAAATCTTAGGTGTCCGCTTTTGGGATGCTCTGTGCGATACCAGAACACCGCCCGGCCGCCCGAGCGGTTGCTTCTTTGCCGACCCGCGAACGAATTCGCCCACCCGCAAACGGGTTTGCCGACCCGCGAACGAATTCTCCGACCCGCGAACGAGTTTTCCGACCCCGAAACAACGATCCGCGAACGGATTTGCCGAGCCGCGAAGAATTTGCCGAGCCGCGAACGTAAGAGAGCGGTTCCCACGGAGCGCCCCCTCCCCTCAAAAAACAAAAGCCCGGCCGGGCCGCCGGACCGCATTCCTACGGTAACCCGACGGCCAAACTGGGCCAATAACGCGCCTTGCGGGTGAAATCCTACGGCGTCTTTACGACGATGCTCCGCTTGTCCAGCAACTCCCCGGTCTGCGTGTAGAGGTTGAGGATGGCCTTTTGCAGCGCGATCTTGGAATTGACAACCACCAGATCCGCCGCCGCCAGTTCCTGCTGCGCCAATACCACGTTCTGCTGGATTTCATTGCCCAACGCGTACTTGGTCTTCTCAGCTTCGTAGTTCAAGTTCGAGAACTTGTCCTCGGTCTTCGCCAACTCCAGGGAATCGATCGCGCTTTGCAGGGCGACCACGGCGTTCAGGATCGTGAGCCGGATGCTCTGCTGCGTGTTGCGCACGGTGAGCGAGTCGTTCCTCTTCTGGATCAGCGCATTGGCCAGCGTCATCGAAGCCGTCCGGTTGCGGATCGGCAAACTTAACGTCAGACTCGCCGCATAGGTCGGTTCCCCAAATCCCCACGCTTGCCCCAGCGCGTCTCCCAGACCACCGGCGATCGGCCCGCCCACGTAAGTGGACCCGAAGCCGCCCGTGTAGTATCCGCCATTGCCCGCCCCGCTATAGCCTAGCTTGAGGCTCAGCGACGGCAGCAGGTTGTTGTTGGCGCTCGCAAGCGACAGATCGTCGATGTCCAGGCTCTGCTGTGCGCTCTTCAAGGATGGCTGCAAGTCCAGCGCCTTCTGCACCTCCAGTTCCTTATCCGGAACCACAGCCTCGGACTCCGGCAGTTCCACGGATTCGGTCAGGTTGAACGGCAGCTTGCGAATGTCCGGATCCAGGTCCACTCCAATCTGGTTCCGTACGGCGTCATAGGCCTCGGCCTCGTTATACTGCGCCTGTTTGTAGGCAATCTGCGCCTGGGCGAGGGCCTGTTGCGGGTTGTACGTGTCCAGGTAGGAGACAGCTCCTAAACTGTACTGCTTCGAAATGTAGTCCCAGTTGGACTGGGCGGCGTCGAGCGAAACCTTGTCGACCTTCGTCGTCTCTCGGGCGGAGATCGCGTTCCAGTAAACATTCTCGGCGCTATTGATCAGGGTGAGAAGGTTCGACGTCAAGTTGAATCCCGTCTGCTTATATGAACTCTCTGCCTCGAAGAGCGGGATCTTGGTAATGTAAGTGCCGCGGCCCCGCAGCAGCGGCTGCGAAATGGACAAGCCAACGCCGGCATTGAAACTCGGGTATCCCCCGGTTCCGCCTGATGTTTTCGTCCCGCTGACGTCCGCCGAGATGGTCTGGCCAGTGGAGAGCGTCTGACTGTAACCGAAGACCAACGGAATTAAATGGCTCTCAACGTCCGGGTTGCGGTAAGCGCCTGGCGTACTCGGCAAAGGGGCGCTGATAGCCGTCTGCGGGCTAAAGCTCGCCGTGGCGGTCGGGTCCCAGAGTCCATATACGCTGGTAATGCTATTCCTGGACCTCTCCAAACTCAGGTACTGAATCTGGATGCTGGTGTTGTTGGCCATCGCCAACCCAAGATAGTCTTTAAGCGAAAGCTCGAGCTTGCCGTCTTTCACGAAATCCCGCAACCGAGCCGGTGGTTGCAGTACGATCTTGGTGTCGACTTGCTTAAACGTCTCCCGAAAATAATTCGGCTTGGGAAAAGACGACAACTGCGCAAACGCGCCGGTCGCCAGCAAGATGCCTGTTGCTAATGTCCTGATGATTTTATGCTCACTCATAACGGATGGCCTCGATGGGATCCAGTTTCGCAGCCTGTACGGCCGGATAAATTCCAAATAACAATCCAATAAATACCGACACGCCAAACGCGACCGCGATCGACGAGACGGTCACAACCGTCGGCCAGCCCGCCGCCGAACCGATGATCTGCGACAGGGCCCATCCGAAGACAATGCCCACCAGTCCGCCCGCAATCGAGATCAGCACCGCCTCGGACAGAAACTGCCGCACGATGTCGGACTGCCTGGCCCCGATAGCGCGCCGAATACCAATCTCGCGCGTCCTTTCAAGCACCGTCGCCAGCATGATGTTCATGATGCCGATGCCGCCCACCAGCAGCGAGATGCCCGCAATGCAAATCATGACGATCTTGAAGATCAACTGCGTCTGCTTCTTCTGCTCCAGCAAACCGGCCGGCACGATGATCTCGAAATCGCCCGCGTCCTTGTGCGTGAACGCCAGCAGCGCTTTCACCACGTTGGCCGTCTGGATAGAATCGACGCCCGGCTTCACCTTCATGTACATGCCGTCGATCTCGTCCCTCAGGTAGCTGGTGGAGTCTTCAAAGCGCCGCATCACCGTATTCAGCGGCGAAATCACCAGGTTGTTCCGGTTCACGGCCGCCGCCCCGGCTTCGTCCGAATCGGACGTCGCCTGCTGCGTAAGCACTCCCACTACCTCCAGCCAGGTATCGTTGACTTTGACGAACTTGCCCACCGCCGGGTCGTAACCCAGCAGGTTGACCTTCGCGTCTTCGCCAAGCACGCAGACCGGAGCCGAAGAGTCGTTTTCGGATTCGGTAAAGAACCGGCCCTCGGTCAGTTTCAGGGAGTTGATATCCATGTAATTCGGAAGCACCCCGATCAGCCCAGGCAATTCCTGCGACGTCTTGGGCAGTACCTTCGAGGGCTTGAACTTCTTGCGCGGGGTAATCGCTTCCAGGCCCGCGATGTTCGCGGAGATGTTACGGAAGTCCCGGAACGTCAATCCCGGTGAGATCGCGCGCACCGATTGCAGCGTGTCGCGGTCCGCCGCTTCGTGCGCCTCCACAATGATGTTGTTCACGCCCAGTTGGTCGATGAACGCCATCATCTGCTGCTGCGCGCCCTCCGTGATGGAGAGCATGGCCACCACCGCGCCCACACCGAAGATCATGCCGAGCATCGTCAGCAGGCTTCGCAGTTTGTGGGCGTACAGGCTCGCCAGCCCCATCTTTAATTCGGGAATGATGTGTGCTAAACCCAGCATGGCTTATTTACCCCCCGGCATCATGGATGTGGCGGAACTGGGCTTCTTGGCTTCTTCCGTCTTGCCCTTTTCGGCCTTGTTCACTGTCGGGTCTTGCAGGGCTACAAGCTCTCCCGGCTCGACTCCCGATTCCAACACCATGGTCGTTTCGCTTTGTTTCATCACCTTCACCACGCGCGGGCTGAACCTCCCGGCCGCCGTCTGCACATAGACCAGCGACTGGTCGCCCTTTTGGAAAACGGCCTGCTGTGGAACGTGCAGAGCGTTCGGAATTCTCTCTACTTCGATTTCAACGTCCGCCAGAAGGCCCGGCCTCAGCAGCAAGGCAATATCGGTGTCCTTGTCTGGAGGAAGGGGCAGCTTCGCATTGGCGCGATCGTCGTCGGTATACACCGGCATCGCCGCCATGGTGGGTTGTTGGCCCCTGCCACCACCCTGTCCGCCCTGAGCGCCCGGTCCGCCCTGACCGCGGCCTTGGCCGCCTTGCCCGCCGCCTTGACCGCCGCCGAATCCGCCTTGCCCGCCGCCTTGCCCGCCGCCGAATCCGCCTTGCCCGCGGCCTTGACCGCCGCCCGCCATATCGCCGCCGCCGCCGAATCCGCCCTGGCCCCGGCCTCCGCCTTGGCCGCCGCGCCCGCGCTGCTGCGGCATCAGCGCATCCATCTGAGCCTGAAGCTTGTCGCGATCCGCGCCCGTCGCCGTCAGCAGTTGCTTGCCGATCTCCGCCAGTTTCTGCCGGTCCGCATCGGTCATCGTCGGCGTGGAAGCCCGTCCGCCGCGGCCTTGGCCGCCCGCCTGATCCTGGCCCCGTCCGCCGCCCTGACCTCCGCCTCCGCCTTGACCGCCTTGAGCGCCTTGGTCAGCCCCCTGCTGGGCCCTCATCGCCATCAACAGCGCCGGGTCCATTGCGCCCATGTCCGGCCCGCCCGGCCCGCCGCCGCCCGGTCCGCCGCGCCCGCCGCCACCCATCGTCGGCGCCAGGCTGACCAGGTTCTTCGAGGCATTCTCCGCCGCCTGGTTCATGATCCGGTCCACATCGGCCGGCTTCATGCCAAGGCCGCTCAACAGCGAGCGCATGTCCACCGAGAACGTCACATCGAACTTCTTCGAGGGGTCGCCGGAAAACACATCCGTGGCCGCCGTGCCGCTCAGCGTCTTGATCTTGCCCGGGAACCGCTTGTCCGGAATCGAATCCAGTTGGAAGGTCATTTCCTGCCCCTCCTTCAGATTCGCGCGGTCCATCTCACCGATCTTGGCCGTCAAATTCATCTCGGATAGATCGAGCAGGTCCGCCACGTTCATGCCTGCCTGCAATTCGTCGCCCTGGCGGATATCCGGCATCTGCATGCCGAAGTTGAAGTTCCCCGCTTTGTTCTGCTTAATGGCAACCATCCCCGACATCGGCGCCAGCGTCTTCACGGTCTTCAGCCTGGCTTGGTCGGTCTGCAGATCCGTCGCGGCCCGCTGCCGGTTCGCCAGGTACACAGCGAGTTGCGAATCGAGCAGCGCTTCCCGCATCTGGTTGTCGATGGCCTGCTGTTCGAGCGTTCGGTCGGCCTGCTCTTTCGCGAGCACATACTGCTTCGCGATGATCGCCGACACGACCGGGATCTGCTGAATGTTCAGATTCGCCTTCTTCACGCCGAACTGAGCCTGCAGCAATGCCACCACGTCCCTCGAACGCGTGATGTCCTGGCTCAGCCGCTGCGCTTTGATGTTCTGGTCGGTGCCGTCCAGGCTGAGTTTCTCCGAATCGACGAAGGCTTGCAGTTCCGAATCGTCGTATTCGACAATCAGGTCCTTTTCCTTCGCCAGCGATCCCATCGCCGCCAATTGGGTCACCTGCACGGTGCCGTTCAGGTTCGGAGCGTAGAGCGGGAAAACGCGGACCGCGTTCAGTTGGCCGCGCGTGTAGGCGCGGATCACCACATCGCCGCGCTGCACGGTCGCCGTGGCGATCGAACTGGCCTTTTCCGGCCGGTTCTTGTAATAGTGGTAGCCGTACCAACCCCCACCCACAACAATCGCCAGCACGATCAATCGAAAGATTGCCTTTTTCATGAGAGTCTGTTCCCGCGCCCGGGACATGGGCGCTTTATATCTTCTTTTTGGCCTGTTTCGCTGCCTTCACCGGGTCCACGAGCGCGATCACGTCGCCCTCTTTCAATCCGCCGGTCACCACAATTTCGTCCTCGTTTTGCCGGCCGATCTGGATCTGCCGCATCGTGAAACCCTTGCCGCTCTGAACGTACACCACCGGCTTGCCTTTGTTATCGAAGCTCGCCTGCAACGGAATCGTCAGCGTGTCTGCCTGGCGGTAGACAATAATGTCGCAACTGGCCGTGGTGCCCGGACGCAGCCGCTCGTCCACGCTGGTCAGCGTGGCGCGCGCCGGGAAGCTCTTCACCGTGCTCGCGCTCATATCGGCGCCCACCCCCGTGAAGGTCAACGCGGCCGCCGGGGCAATGAAATCGAGCTTCGCGGCGAATTCCTTGTCCGGGATCGAATCCACCCGGATCTTCAGGTCCTGCCCAAGCGCGATCTTCCCCCGGTCCACCTCGTCCAGCTTCAGATCGATATAAAGCTGCGAAACGTCAGGGATTTCCGCAATCGCCGCTCCCGCCCACGCATTGTCGCCCTCTTTGAAGGGGGGCGCGCCGCCCTGGCCGAAGGTTCCCGTGGCGCGGAAGTTCTGCAGAATGTTCACGTTGCCGTCGGCCGGAGCCTTGATTTCCATCTGACCGAGATACGTCAGAGCCAGGTCGCGGTTCTTAATGGAGTTGTCGACCTGCTCCTTCGCCTGCAGAATCGAGGCCTCGTCGCCTACCCACATGGCATTGAGCATGGACTTCTGATAGTTGAGGGCGCCGTCCGCAACTCCCACGGCGATGCGGTCTTGCTCGCCCAGGATGGCCGAGAGGACCTCGGCTTGGCTGGCCGTCAGCTTGGCATTCTCCAACCCATACGTGGCAACCATCTTGGCCAGCGCGTCGTTCACATCGTCGTCTTTTTCCTGGGCGATTTGCTGCTCGAGGTTGCCTTGCGCAGATTTCACCGAGTTGTTGCGCGTGTAGAGGTTCTGCTCCATGGTCGCAGTGTCGAACTGGATCACGTCCTCACCCTTCTTGACCACCTGTCCATTCTTGGCCAGGCGCAGGATGCGCAATCCGGGCACCTGCGGCGCCATAAGAACGGCGGAATGGGTGCTCTTGATGTCGCCGCGCGTACGCACGGTGATGATGAAATCGCCCTTTTTCACGCGTCCCACCGGGATCTGCAATTCCGTGGTCATCCCGTAGTGATACGTCGCATAACCGCCGCCGCCCACCGCCAGCAGGCCGATCAAGGCGAACATCGCCTTCACCTTTCTGGGGTCGTGTTTGCCGAGACGAGTTTGAGGTCTTATTTCAGCCATATCGTTTTCCTATCGGTTCGCTTCTAAGCCGCCGTGCCGCAGCCCTGAACTACATCGGGCGCTGGGTGGCTACCACGTCGCCTTTCTGTACGCCGGAGTGAATGGCGACATCCGTGAATCCGACCACCCCGGTTTCCACCGGCTTGCGGATAAAGGCGCCTTCCGGATTGCGCAGAAAGACGTACTTGGAGCCTTTCTCCTCGAACAGCGCCGACCGCGGTACCACCACGGTGTTCTGCTCCGATTGCAAATAAACTTCCGCGCTCGCGGTCAGATCCGGGATGATCCGCGGGTCCATCCTGTCCAGGTTGATCCGCACCGGAATCTCGCCCACGTAGCTGGCGCGGAAGGTGCTCGTCTGGGCCATCGCGCCGATGCCTTCGAGCGTTCCCGGCACCTCGATATCGTTATACGCGTCCAGCCGGATGCTGGCCTTCATGCCGAGCCGCAGCCGCTCCGCATCCACCTGGTTCACGCTCGCGGACAAAATCATCGACGAGGGATCCACCACGAACATAAAGGGTTGCCCCGAGCGGACCTGATCGCCCTCCCGAACCGTGCCGAACTCGTTGTTGCGGACGATGCTGGCCATCACCACGAAGCCATCGATCGGCGCGGTCATGGTCATCTTCTTCAGGTTCGCCACGGTGCGCTGCAACTCAAGGTTCGCCTGGTCGCGGTTCAACTCCATGCCTACGGTCCTCGCCCGTTGCTGCTGGTCGAGCAGATCGTCTTCATAAAGGAGCTGCTGGTATTGGGCCGCGCCTTGCTCCACGGCGACGTCGTACAACTGCGCGACGATCGAGGAAACCACCGGGTTCGTCTGCTGGTTGAGTATGGCCGTATCCCACGCCGACTTTCCCGCGCGGACCTGCTGCAGGTGGGATTCCTTCTGCATGCCCATATTGGCCATCTGGTTCTTGATGCTCGCATCCAGATTGATGAGCGAGTCCTTGTAATCGTCCAGACGCTGTTGCTGCGCCACCGTGTCGAACTGGGCGATCACGTCGCCCGCCCGCACGCGCGTGCCGGCCGAAGCCAATTTGGTCAAAATGAGCGAAAAATCCGTCTGCTGCTGCGCGCCGAAACCCTGTGCCTGGCCGGCGCCGCCGCCAACGGCCATGGCCTGCCTGGAGTTGGTCATGTTCGCCGATCCGCCCCGGTTGACGTCCGTCCGGCTGCCCTGAATGCGCGGCGCCAGAATCGTAGCCTGGGTCTTCGCCGCGATCGTCCCGTTCAGCCGGATGGTCGAGTCCACGTTGCCCAGACTCGCCGAAACGGTCGGAACCGAAACCACCGGTCCGCCAGTCGCCGTGGCGGCGTTAGTCTGCCAGTAGTACGCCAAACCGCCGGCAATTACGGCCCCGGCCACGAGAATGCCCCATATCTTCCTTCCCGGCTTCTGTGGTGGCGGAGGGACAATAGCTGGGCCCGGAGTCGGTTGCGGCTCTCTTCCGGGGCCTGGAGCGGGTGCGGTGCTCGCGGAGAATTGCATAGTTGCTTCCAGTCCTTTTGAGGTCTTTTCAACGAGAAGACGATGGGTGGGTCCGAAAGGTTATCGCTGCCCGCTGAAAGTTCCTACTTTTTTTTGGTGAAAGATCATCTCAACACGCTGCATCCGCTATGTCCAGCCAGGGTTCCCCCGCCGGGCGTCCCGGACCCCGTAAGCCCTGCCAACTGCGTATGCTATCGTGAAGTAAAGTGCCGCCTCTCAACATCCATTTGGAGCAGTACGAGGGACCGCTCGACCTGCTGCTGGACCTCATCCGCAAGCAGCAGATCGATATCAAGGATATTCCCATCGCTACCATCACCACCCAGTATTTGGAGTACATCGAGAAGGCCCGCGAGACGGATATGGATCTGGGCGCCGAGTTCGTCTACATGGCGGCCACCCTCATCCACATTAAGTCGAAAATGCTGCTCCCGCGCGATCCCGCCCTTGCCCCGGACGCCTCCGATCAGGAAGATCCCCGACAGGAGCTGGTCGAGAAGCTCCTCGAACACGAGCGTTTCAAGAACGCCGCCGAAATGCTCCAGCAAAAACGCCTGATCGAGGAAAACGTCTGGTCCAATCCGCAGATGAAGTCCTTTGTCGGGGAGGATGAGGACCCCGGCCTCGCGATTACCCTCTTCGACTTGGTCAAGTCCTTGGGCGACTTGCTGGAACGCGCCAAAAATCGCCCCATCTATGAGGTGGAAGCGAGCGATGTCACCGTTTCGGAGATGATTCGCTACCTCCAGGAGCAGTTCCAGGAAGCCGGGCCCGATCAGCCGGTTTTCATCCTCCGGGTCTTCGAGCGGCAACGCAGCAGGCGGGCCATGGTAGCCCTCTTCCTGGCCGTCCTCGAAATGGTGCGAATTCAGGCTGTGGTATTGACCCAAAAGGACTTATTCGGAGAAATCGCCCTGCAGCGCCACCCAAATTTCGCGGCCGTGTTCGCCTCCGGCGAGCCCATCTCGGCCATCGAAAAAGGCTACACCTAAAGCATGGAAGAAACCGAAATTCACCCGGAACCGGCTACCCCGGAAGACGAACCGGCGCCACGCGGGCCGGCGGAGCCACCCGTGGTAACCATGGCCGACTGGCTGGACACTCCCAAAACGGACCTCGAAACCGGCCCCAACCCCGCCGAGGCGGAGGACGCCCACCTGAAAGCCGTGCTCGAAGCCATCGTCTACGTTACGGAAGATCCCATCGGGGTGGCCCAGGCGGCCACCGCCCTCGGCCAGTCCCCCGAACGGATTCAGGCGCTGCTCGACCAGCTTGTCGAAGAGTTCGACAAGCCCGAGCACGGCCTCGCCGTCAAAGTGGTGGCCGGCGGGTACAAGATGGCCACCAAGGCCGAGCATCACGACGCCGTGCGCAATTTCGTCAAAAGCCTTAAGGCGCCGTTGAAGCTTTCCCTCCCGGCATTGGAAACCCTGGCCGTCATCGCCTACAAGCAGCCCGTCACCGCGCCGGAGATCATGGAAATCCGCGGCGTCCAGGGCGCCGGGGTGCTCAAGACCCTCCTGGACCGTAAGCTGATCGCCGCCGCCGGACGCAAGAATGTGATTGGCAAGCCAATCTTATACAAGACCACTAAGGAATTCATGATCCAGTTCGGCTTGAAGGATCTGAGCGAGCTGCCCTCACTTAAGGAGTTCGAGGAAATCCGCCGTCTCGCACTCTCCGACGACGAACCGCCGCCCACCGACCAACCCGAGCCCCCAGAAGCACCCGCAACCGTCGACGCACCCGCAACCGACGCATCGCCCGTCGCACCCGCAACCGTCGACGCACCCGCAACCGACACGAACGCCAACCGAGCCGCGAACGTAACGGAGCGGTTGCCCGGCGAAACCGACCCCTCCCCAACCGAGCCGCCTTCCCCCCCCAACGACGCCGAGGAATCCTGATGCCCGAAGAACGCATCCAGAAAATCCTCTCTCAAGCCGGCGTAGCCTCCCGCCGCCAGGCCGAGCGCATGATTCTCGAAGGCCGTGTCGCCGTGAACGGCGCTGTGCTCACCGAACTCGGCTCCAAGGCCGACCTCGATCGCGACCACATCAAAGTGGACGGCCGCCTCATCCGCGCTGCCCAGCACCACGTCTACATCGCCCTGAATAAGCCCATCAACACTGTCACCACTCTCAGCGATCCCGAAGGGCGCCCCACCGTCATGGACCTGCTTCGCGGCGTCAAACAGCGCGTGTATCCCGTCGGCCGTCTGGATTTTCACAGCGACGGCCTGTTGCTCATGACCAACGACGGCGAACTGGCCAACGCCATCATGTCCGCCCGCACCCACCTGGAGAAGACCTACGTCGTCAAGGTGAATGGGGATCTGACCCCGGACCAGGAGCGCCAATTCAAGGAGGGCGTCCCGCTTTCGGGCCGTCGTACCCTGCCGGCCGGTCTGCGCATCATTCGGAAGGCCGCCAACCCATGGTATGAAGTGCGCCTCACCGAAGGCCGCAATAACCAGATACGGATGATGTTCAAACACTTCGGCCGGCTGGTGGAGAAACTCCGCCGGGTGCGCATCGGCCCGCTCGAGCTCGGGCCGCTCAAACCCGGCCAGTTGCGCCATCTCACCGTGGAAGAGGTCCGCGCGTTGCAGCGCGCCGTCCAAAAAGCGCAAGCCAACCCACGGCCGGCGGGCGCCCGATGAACGCGGCATCCGCCATCCTCCGCTCCGCCAAAACCATCGCGGTCGTGGGCCTGTCCGGCAAGCGTTTTCGCGCCAGTTTTGGAGTTGCGGAATACCTGCAGCGAGCCGGCTACCGCATCGTCCCGGTCAATCCCTGCGAGACGTCTGTATTGGGCGAAAAGTGCTACCCGGATCTCGATTCCGTCCCCGGCTCCATCGACATTGTGGACATCTTCCGCCGCTCCGAGTGCGTCCCGGAGATCGTCGAGGCGGCCATTCGCAAAGGCGCCACCGCGGTCTGGATGCAGGAGGGCGTAATCCACGAGCAAGCCGCCCGCCGCGCCGAAGCCGCCGGCCTAACCGTCTTCATGGACCGCTGCATCCTCAAAGACCACAGCCGCGGAACCGAGCCGCGAACGTAAGAGAGCGGTCGCCGGCGCGGTCGCGATTCACCCCAGCTTGTCGATCGCCAGCGCGTCTCCCACCGCGGTCCCGGTTTCGGCCGCTCTCCCGGCAGGCAACTCCAGCACCGAATGGGCGCTCAGGCATAGCGAGAGCCGCCACGCCGGCACCGCCCGCCTGACCTTCCGCACCTTTCGCTTCCGGTCCAGGTACACCAGATCGATGGGGAACTTCATGAAGAACGTATGCACCGATTCGCAAGGGACGATCCACAATCCCTCGCCCGGCGCCAGCCGTTCATGTTTGAGCAGACCGACCCGCCTCTTGGCGCTGGTGTCCGCCATCTCGGCGCCATCCGCCAGCACCGTCTGCCGGGTCTCGTTCCGAACCAGTATCTTCATGCTTCGGTGGGGCGGACCTCCTGGTCTGCCTTCTTGGTTGCGGCTCTGCTGCCTAGTGGGGCAGACGCCCTCGTCTGCGCGCGACCCCCTGGTCGCGCTCTTCCCCGGGTTGCCTGCATGGGCTTACGGTAGGGGCCGGGCACGCCCGGCCCTCCTACGCGCTAAACCTTGCTTTGGTTAAGCTTCTCCCGCTGTTCGCGGAGCACCGCCCGGCGGCTAAGCTTAATCTTATTGCCTTCCAAAGCCAGAACTTTGACCAGGATCTGGTCGCCTTCCTTCAGCTCGTCGCGTACATCGCGTATCCGGTTCTCGGCGATCTCGCTGATGTGCAGCAGCCCGTCCGTTCCCGGGAAGATCTCGACGAACGCGCCGAAATCCACCAACCGGACTACCGTCCCCAGATACGTCTTCCCCACTTCGGCCGAAGCCGTCAGGTCCGAAATAATCTGGAGCGCCTTCTTGGCCGACGGTTCGTCCGCCGAAGCCACATGCACCGTCCCATCGTCTTCGACATCGATCTTGACGCCGGTCTGCTCGATGATTCCGCGAATCACCTTGCCGCCAGGTCCGATGACGTCTCGGATTTTATCGGTCGGAATCTTCAGCGTGTAGATGCGCGGCGCATACTGCGACATGGCCGACCGCGGCTGCGCGATCGCCTCGTACATCTTATCGAGGATGAACAGCCGCCCGCGCCGCGCCTGCTCCAGCGCTTCCTTCATCAGGGTCGTGGTCACGTTGGTGACCTTGATGTCCATCTGCAGCGCCGTGATGCCCGTGCGCGTGCCGGCCACTTTGAAATCCATATCGCCGTAATGGTCCTCGGCGCCGGCAATGTCCGTCAGGATGGCGTACTTATCGCCTTCCTTCACCAGGCCCATCGCCACCCCGCCCACGTGCGCCGGCAGAGGCACGCCCGCATCCATCAGGGATAGCGACGCGCCGCACACCGCCGCCTGCGAGCTCGACCCGTTCGATTCCAGGGTGTCGCTCACCACGCGCATGGTGTACGGAAATTTATCTGCGTCCGGGATCAGCGGAGTCAGCGCGCGCTCCGCCAAGGCCCCGTGGCCAATTTCGCGCCGGCCCGCGCCGCGCATGAAGCCCACTTCTCCCACGCTGAACGGCGGGAAGTTGTAGTGCAGCATGAAACGCTTGGAAGGCGATTCGCCCGGTTCCAGCAGCTCGATGCGCTGTTCATCGTCCTTGGTGCCCAGCGTCACCGTCACCAGCGCCTGAGTCTCGCCCCGTGTGAACAGCGTCGAGCCGTGCGTACGCGGCAGAATCCCCGTCTCGATCATGATCTTGCGGATCTCATCCATCGCGCGCCCATCCGGACGGCGATGGTTCTCCAGCATCTCGTCGCGAAAGATGCGCTCCTTGAGAGCGTCATAGCACTTGGCGCCTTCCGCCTGCTGCTCTTCCGGCAGAGCCTCCACCACGCGATGCTTGACCTCGGCCACGCGCGCGTAGCTTTCCAGCTTCTCGTATTTCTCGGTGTTCAGCGCGTCCGCCAGATCCGCGCGTGCGGCTTGCGCAACCTGCGCGTAAAGCGCCTGGTCGAGCGTCGGCGGCGTATACGCCCGCTTCGGCTTTCCCGCCAGCGCAACCAGTTTGCGAATCCCGGCCGCGATCTTCTTGCAGCACTCGTGGCCGTATTCGATGGCCCCCAACACCTCTGCCTCCGAAACCTCGCGCGCGCCGGCTTCCACCATCACGATCCCGTGTTCGGTGCCCGCCACCACGATGTTCAGCTTGGACTCGCGGCCCTCCGTGTACGTGGGGTTCGCGACATAAGCGCCATCCTTCATTCCCACCCGCACTCCGCCCAGCACATGCTCGAACGGAATATCGGAAATGGCCAGCGCCGCTGCCGCGCCCGCGATCGCCAGGGAGTTCGGGTCCTGCTCGGGATCGGCCGACAGCACCATCGCGATTACCTGGGTTTCAATCATGAACCCGTCAGGGAACAGCGGACGGATCGGTCGGTCGATCAGACGGCAGGTGAGTACTTCTTTTTCCGAGGGACGCCCCTCGCGTTTAATGAAACCGCCCGGAATCTTGCCGGCGGCGTAAGTGTATTCTCGATAATCTACGGTAAGCGGAAAGAATCCGGCCCCCGGTTTGGCCTGTTCGGCCATGCAAGCGGTGACGAGGACGACCGCGTCCCCGGAGCGAACGACTACGGCGCCGTTCGCCTGTTTGGCCATCTTCCCCGTTTCCAGAGTAAGCGTACGGCCGCCCAGATCGACTTCAACTGTATGAATCATTGTGTTTTTTAAACCTCCAACCGGCCGGAAACCAGTTCCGGCCTGTCAAAATCGGTGTCCCCTAAGGGATCCCCATTGAGACTGGAGTTGACAGGATGGATGGCCCGCCGGGCATCGGGGACGCGCCCCGGCCCGCCGAACCAGTTTGGCAGATGGACTAGCGCCGGATGCCGAGCCGTTGCAGAACCGCCTTGTAGCGTTCCGGATCCGTCTTGCGAAGGTACGTCACAAGCCGGCGCCGCTTGGCAACCAAGGTCAACAACCCCTTGCGGGAACCGTTGTCCTTTTTATGCGCCGCGAAGTGCTCCAGGAGCAGCGTCAGGCGCTGACTCAACAGGGCAATTTGAACCTCTGGCGACCCAGTATCGGATTTGTGACGCTGATTGGTGGAAAGGATCTGCCGCTTTGCTTCACTCGCCAGTGCCATTCTGAAGGTAGTACTCCTTGTCTTCTCTTAATCTCGTTTAGGTACCCACACAGGATACCACATTGCAAATGTGGAGCGGGCTTTCAAGCCTGCTATGCCTGCGATGCCACCATTCTTGGCGGCATTCTTCCCCGCCCCCCACCGTCGCACCGAATCCCACATTCAGAAGTGCTATACCAGGAGTATGAGCGCTGCCCACGACATTCAGCCGTTGACATATTTTCGCCGGCAATCGGCCGATGTGGTGAAGCGCCTGAAGGCCACCCGCCGCCCCATGGTTCTTACCATTAACGGCAAACCGGAATTGGTGGTTCAGGATACCGCGTCCTATCAACGGCTCCTCGACATCGCGGCTCACGCTGACCCCCGAGAGGGGATTCGACAAGGCCTGGACGACATCTCGCAGGGCCGGACGCGCCCAGCACGCGAAGTCTTCGACGCTCTCCGCGCGGAATATGACATACCGCGTTGAACTGACGGACCGCGCTTCCCGCGCAAGCCCCACATTTACCGCGTCCTCTTTCGAGTGATAGCCAAAGCCCGCGTCGTTTCCGTGATCCATATCCGCCACGGCGCCAGGCGACCCGACAAGCGCGGGGGCTGAAAAAGAGGATTAGCCCTCCTGGCGGCATTCTCCCCCGTCCGTCCCGCGCCTGGCATGGTCCAATTCAAGACCCTGTAGTCTATTTCTTAACAGCCTCGCCGAATATGCGCAGAAAGTTCCCGCCGCCGATCTTTCCGATCTCATCCTGTGTGAAGCCGGTTTTTAACATGGCATCGACAACCACGTAGTAGAACCCGGCCGTCTCATCCTGCCATGCCTGATTGGTGCGTTCCCCGCCGCGCCCGCCTTGCTGGCCAGGTCCGCGTCCTCCGCCAGCGCCACCGCCAGGCCCGCGCCCTCCGCCAGGATCGCCGCGCCCAGGACCGCCAGGCCCGCCGCGCCCAGGCCCGCCGCCCGGCTGCGTGAGCTTCGTATCCGTGCCGATGCACACATGATCCACCCCGATAACATCCACCAGCGCCCGGACGTTCTTCGCATACTCCAACGGCGTATCCGCCAGATGCGTCCACACGCCCACCGCGCCCCCGGCATTGGCCACCGTCTTAGCCTGCTCCTTGCCGATGAGTCTCGGGCGCATCATTCCCGCCATGGAGGGATTGCTCCCCAACTGCGTATCGAGACCCGTATGGGAAATGACCACCGGCCGGGTCGTGACCTTCAGCGCGGCTTCCGTGGTTTGCACATTGGCATGCGCAAGGTCGATAAGCATGCCCAGCCGGTTGCATTCCTTGATGACGGCTGCCCCAAACGGCGTCAATCCGCCGTACCGCGGCGGGTTGGTATAAACATCGCCCAGCGGCTCGGAGGCGTCGCTATCGTGAAGCAGCCCAAAGTGCCGCAACCCCCGTCCGTAAGCCTCTCCCACCCGCTCAATCTTGCCTTGCAGGAAATGGCCGCCTTCCACCGCCTGGATAACCGTTGGCTGGCCATTCTCATGGGCGGTGCGCACGTCATCCGGCGTCAAGGAACGCTTCATGCCGTTGCCTTTCAACTGCCGGTCCATGGACGCCAGCCCTTTCATAAACCGGTCGTAGGCGTCGCCTTGCTGGTAGTCGGTCGCAAACGTCATGCAGATGGCCGAGAGGCCCGACCGCTTCATCTCGCCGGCCAGATCGATGTCCGGGCCAGGCATTTCCGCCTCGGTAAGGGGAACGTCGATGTGATTATGGGTGTCGATCCCGATAGTCGCGGCGACAATGCCGGCTACCCGCGGGTCAGCCGTATCCGCCGCCCAACCCAGGCGCGGACGCAGCATGATCCCAGCGCCTGCCATCGCGACGGTGGAGAGAAATTGCCGCCTCGACATCCTACTGCAGAAGCCTCAACCCGCCCGGCCCCGGTATCGTCCGCACCCACGAATTCATCTCTTCTTCGTTCTGCAGCAGATCGCGCAACGTCGCCTTCCCCAGCACGCCATCCACCGCCACCTGCAACGCCCGCCACAGCGAACGCACCGAGCAATCCACCGAGCGCGTGCAAATCGCCGCCTGCCCCGCGTGGCTGTCGCAGAAATCGCTCTCGAATAGCCGCCCGCCCAGCGCGTCCATCACGTCGCCGATCACAATCTCCGCCGCCGGACGCGCCAGCGTGTAGCCGCCTTCCTTGCCGCGCGCCGCCTTCACGAACCCGCCTTTGCGCAGCGCCCGCAGGATCTTGGCGGCGTACGCCCCCGACACGCCCTCCGCCTCACTGATTTCCGGAATCGTCAGCGACCCGCCCGTGTAGCCCGCGTATGCAATCCGCACCAGGCACCGCACGCCGTATTCTTCATTGGCGCCGATCTTCATTTGCGCAGCCTCACGAGCGGGAATATGTCGTCCAGCCCCAACGCCAGCATGGCGGCCTCGGACATCCGCTCCTTGGACCACGGCGGATCGAAAGTCAATTCCACCTTGACCTCCGTCACTCCCGGCACCGCCCGTATTGCCTGCTCCACCGACGCCGGAAGCGATCCCGCCACCGGACAGTTCGGCGCCGTCAAAGTCATCCGCACCGATACCCGCCCCGTGCCATCCACATCGAGGCCGTAAATCAAGCCCAGGTCGTAGATGTTGACAGGCATCTCCGGGTCGTAGACCCTCTTCAGAGCGGCAATGATTCGGTCTTTCAAACTCACTCCGTACTCACTGGCGTGTCTACGCCTTCAAGCGCCGACCGCAGCGTGTGCCACGCCAGTGTGGCGCACTTCACGCGCGCCGGGTAATCCCGCACCCCGCAAAACACCACCAGCTTGCCCAAGTCCTTGGCCGCGGGCGTGTCGGTAGTGAGTAAGTCGTGAAACTTATCCAGTAACTTGATGGCTTCTTCCCGTGTCTTGCCCTTGAGACTCTCCGTCATCAGGGAGGCCGACGCGGTCGAGATCGCGCACCCCGAGCCTACGAAGCTGGCGTCCTGCACCACTCCGTCTTCCACCTTCAGATACAGCTTCAGCTTGTCGCCGCACAGAGGATTGTAGCCCTCCGCCTTGCGGTTCGCGCCTTCCATCTCATGACAGTTCCGCGGCCGCTTGCTGTGGTCCAGGATGATTTCCTGGTAAAGATCGTCCACCATCAGGCAAACATCTCCTTTACCTTCCTAAGTCCCGCCGCCAGCGCGTCGACCTCCGCCGTCGTGTTATAGAACGCCAGCGACGCGCGCGTCGTCGCCGGCACGCCGAACCGGTCCATCACCGGCTGCGCGCAGTGGTGTCCCGTGCGCACCGCGATTCCCATGCGGTCCAGCACCGTCCCGATATCGTGCGGGTGTATGCCTTCCATCACAAACGAAAGCACCGCCGCCTTCTCCCGCGCCGTGCCGATCAACCTCAGTCCGGGGATCTCCATAAGCGCCTCAGTCCCGTAAGTCAGCAGCTCATGTTCGTACGCGCCGATCTTATCCAGGCCGATGCGGTTCACATAGTCGATAGCCGCTCCCAACCCAATGCCTCCGGCGATATTCGGCGTCCCCGCTTCGAACTTATACGGCAAATCGTTGTAAGTCGTTTTTTCGAATGTCACCGTGCGGATCATATCGCCGCCGCCCTGATAAGGAGGCATCGCGTTCAGCAGCTTGGTCTTGCCGTAAAGCATCCCGCTCCCTGTAGGACCGAACACCTTGTGACCCGAAAACGCGTAGAAATCCGCGTCCAGCGCCTGCACGTCCACTTTCATGTGAGGCACGGCCTGTGCGCCGTCGATCAGCGCCAGCGCCCCAGCCTTATGCGCCAGCTCGATGATCTCGCGCACCGGATTGACCGTCCCCAGCGCGTTCGAAACATGCGCCACCGCCACCATGCGTGTCCGCGGCCCCAGCAGCTTCTCGTACTCTTCCATCAGAAGCTCGCCGCGGTCGTCAATCGGAATCACCCGCAGCTTCGCGCCTTTTTCCTCGCACAGAATCTGCCACGGCACGATGTTCGAGTGATGCTCCATCCCGCTGACTACAATCTCGTCGCCGCTCTTCACGCACTTGCGGCCCCAGCTCGACGCCACCAGGTTGATGCCCTCAGTCGCCCCGCGCACGAAAATCAGCTCATTCTTAGTCCGCGCGTTCAGGAATTGCTTCACCTTGACCCGCGTCTGTTCATAAGCCGCCGTCGAGCGCTGGCTCAACTCATGCACGCCGCGGTGTATGTTGGCGCAATCCACTTCATAGAACCTGCGAATCGCCTCAATCACCGCCAGCGGCTTCTGCGACGTGGCCGCGTTGTCCAAATACACCAGTGGCTTCCCGTGGACCTTCTGTCTCAGGACCGGGAAATCCCCCCGGACCTTCTCCACATCGAAACCGGCTTGTATCGTACTAGCGAGGGTGCTCATGGAATTTTTCGAACAGGCTCCGCTCCAACTTTTCCCGCAACGTTTGTATCTTGATCCGGTCGATAATATCCTGCGCAAACGCGTAAGTCAGTAAGTTGCGCGCGTCTTCCCTCCCGATCCCGCGCGATTGCAAATAGAACAGCGCTTCCGCATCCAACTGTCCGATGGTCGCCCCGTGCGTGCAGCGTACATCATCGGCGAAAATCTGTAATTCGGGCTTGGTGTCGATCACGGCCTCGTCCGAAAGCACCAGGTTCTTGTTGGTCTGCTTCGAATCGGTTTTCTGCGCGTCCTTGCGCACCATGATCCGTCCGTTGAACACCGCGCTGGCCTTGCCGTCCAAAATGCCTTTGTACAATTCGTGGCTGGTCCCATGCGGCTTGGCGTGGTCGATGACCGTGTGATTGTCCACGTGCTGCGACCCGTTCACCAGGTACAGCCCGTTGAGCGTTGCCTCCGTGCCTTCCGAAAGCACCGCGTTCACATCGTTCCGCACCAGCGCGCCGCCCAATGAAATCGAAGTGGTCGAGAAGTTCGCGCTCCGCCCCAGGCTCACCGCCAGAGTCGCCACATGAAACGCCTGGCGGTCTTCCTGCTGAACCTTATAATGGTCCACCACCGCCCCCTCGCCCACCACAATCTCCGTCACCGCGTTAGTCAGATATGACCCCCGCCCCGCATAACTCTCCACAATGGAACACTGCGCGTTAGCCCCCACCAGAATCACCGTCCTCGGATTTAGGTGGGGCGGACCTCCTGGTCTGCCTTCCGGGGCTTCATAGGAAACTTCAACAGGTTGTTCCACCACCGCTCCCCGCGGCACGCTCAACACGACGACCCTATCCAAAAACGCCGTATTCAAAGCCGCAAACGCATTCCCCTCGCGCGCCCACCGCCCCAGATCCACTCCGCCTTCGCCAGGATCGATCTCCTCCACTCCCCCCGGCGCCAGCACCGTCACCCCAGCCGATCCCGCCAGAAAGTTCGTTCTCGCAATCCGCGCGACGTTCGTGAATCGCCAGTCTTCGTCGTGCGTCGTCGGGAAGCCCAGTTCCGTGAACCGCTCGAACCCCGCCTCGCGCACCTTCCGCAGCCACTCCGCCGCCGGCCGCTGGTTCGTAAAGCTCGCAAGCCACGCGCCCGTCTGTTCCGCTATGGCAGTCATCGCTTCCCGACCGCCTCCTCTTCGTCCGCAATCCCCAGCCCCGCGTAACCGTTCCGCTCCAACTCCAGCGCCAGTTCCTTGCCGCCCGATTTCACAATGCGACCGTCCGACAAAACATGCACGAAGTCCGGAACAATATAATCCAGCAGCCGCTGGTAGTGCGTCACCACAATCATCGAGCGGTCCGGGCTGCGCAGCGAATTGACCCCGTGCGCCACCAGTTTCAGTGCGTCGATGTCCAACCCGGAATCCGTCTCGTCCAGAATCGCCAGCCGCGGCTCCAGCACCGCCATCTGGAAAATTTCGTTGCGCTTCTTCTCGCCGCCCGAAAACCCCGTGTTCACCGCCCGGTTCAGCAGCGACGACTCCATTTCCATCAGCTCGATCTTGCCGCGGATCAGCTCCAGAAAATCCATCGCGTCCAGTTCCGGAAGCCCGTGGTGTTTGCGCTTCGTGTTCAGCGCCGCCTTCAGGAAATACTGATTGCTCACGCCCGGAATTTCCACCGGATACTGAAACGCCAGAAAAATGCCTTCCCTCGCGCGGTCCTCGGGCGGCATCGCCAGCAGGTCTTTGCCGTCATAGGTCACCGACCCCGCAGTGACCGCATACAACTCGCGCCCCGCCAGCACCTGCGCCAGCGTGCTCTTCCCCGACCCGTTCGGCCCCATAATGGCGTGCACTTCGCCCGGCCCAACCGTCAGGTCGATGCCCTTGAGTATCTCGCGCTCACCAACCGTGGCGTGCAAATTCTTGATCTCTAATAGCGACATGTTTTTTAGTGGGGCGGGCCTCCTGGCCTGCCTTCTTGTGCCTTCTTATTCCTTCTAACTTCTTCACCTTTCGGCCCGCACACGCTCGAGCCGCGAACGTCAGAGACCGCTCATCCGACGCTTCCTTCCAAACTCACTCCCAACAATTTCTGCGCTTCCACCGCGAACTCCATCGGCAACTCCCGGAACACTTCCTTGCAAAACCCATGTACAATCATCGACACCGCGTCTTCGCTCGATATCCCCCGCTGCCGGCAATAGAAAATCTGATCCTCGCCAATCTTCGACGTCGACGCCTCATGCTCCACCTGCGAAGACGTGTTCTTCACTTCCAGGTACGGAAACGTATGCGCGCCGCACTTGTCGCCCAACAGCAGTGAGTCGCACTGCGAGTAATTGCGCGCCCCCTCCGCCGTCTTCAGAATCTTCACGCCGCCGCGGTACGTGTTCTGCCCATGCCCCGCCGAAATGCCCTTCGAGACAATCGTGCTCGTGGTGTTCTTCCCGATATGAATCATCTTCGTGCCGGTATCGGCCTGCTGATAATTGTTCGTCAGCGCCACCGAATAGAACTCGCCCACCGAGTTGTCGCCCATCAACAGGCAGCTCGGATATTTCCAGGTGATGGCCGACCCCGTCTCCACCTGCGTCCAGGAGATCTTCGAGTTCACGCCCCGGCACGCGCCCCGCTTGGTTACGAAATTGTAAATGCCGCCCTTGCCCTCTTTATCGCCGGGGTACCAGTTCTGCACCGTCGAGTACTTCACCTGCGCGTTATCGAGCGCCACCAGTTCCACCACCGCCGCGTGCAGTTGATTCGTGTCGCGCATGGGCGCCGTGCAGCCTTCCAGATAGCTCACGTACGCGCCTTCGTCCGCCACAATCAGCGTCCGTTCGAACTGCCCCGTGTCCTTCGCGTTGATGCGGAAGTACGTCGACAACTCCATCGGGCACCGCACGCCCTTGGGCACATAGCAGAACGAGCCGTCGCTGAACACCGCCGAATTCAGCGCCGCGAAGAAATTATCCGACGACGGCACCACCGACCCCAGGTACCGCTTCACCAGTTCCGGATGCTCCTGCACCGCCTCGGAAAACGATCCGAAGATGACCCCCATCTCCGCCAGCTTCGCCTTGAACGTCGTCGCCACCGAAACCGAATCGAAAACCGCGTCCACCGCCACGCCCGCCAGAATCGCGCGCTCTTCGAGCGGAATGCCCAGCTTCTCGTACGTCTTCAGCAGTTCCGGATCCACCTCGTCCAGGCTCTTGGGCCGGTCCTTATTGGACCTCGGCGCCGCGTAATAAATAATGTCCTGGTAGTCGATAGGCGGATAGTGCACATTCGCCCAAGTCGGCTCCGTCATGGTGAGCCAATGCCGGTAGGCCTTAAGCCGCCATTCCAGCAGCCATTCCGGCTCGTGCTTCTTCGCCGAAATCAGCCGGATGACGTCCTCGTTCAGCCCGCGTGGAATCGCATCGGATTCGATATCGGTTACGAAACCCCACTTATACTCTTGATTCGCAAAGGTTTCGATGGTATTGGTGGACTCGCTCACCCGTTCACGCTCCCATACCCAGATTATCCAATCTGTACTTATTAGTCAAGATTCGTCACTCAATGGATGAAACCCCATCCCGAATGGGTGCAGAAACCCTGTGAATGTACCGCCGCCGGTCTTTGCCGGCGGTGTTCTGACGGTCCCCAAGGGAGCAGCCCCTGCCTTGGCCGCGGCTTCCCGCACCGCGCGAGGGCCTTACGATTTCACGACCTTCAGTCCGGGCACTACTTCGAAGTGGCGGACGTTGCCGGTAGCGACTCCGAAAGCGAGTTGCAGAGCGGTGGCGGCGATCAGCAGGTCTTCGAACGCGATGGCCGTACCGTGGGCGGCCTGGTCGCCTTCGATGCGGCCAGCGAGTTTGGCCGTTTCCAGGCTGACCGGATGCACCGGTACATTGCGGATCAATTCATCCACGAAGGCCTGCCGCCGCTGCCGGCGCTCCTCCGTTCCGGCGCGCTGGATGCCGTGGGTCAGTTCCACAACGGTCACCACGGAGATGCCGATTTCGATCTCTCCGTAAACGGTTCTGAACTGTTCCAGGATCTGCCGGACCGTGTGGCCTCGCCGCTCCCCGGCGATCACCACGTTGGAATCGAGGATTAACCCCACGTGGGCGGATTCCACGGCTTGCGGTTCCGGACGATCTCTTCCACGTCGGCGGCGAAGTCCGGATCGAGCACCGGCGCTTCCCCACTTTCCTTCTCATGGGCTTCGGCCATGGCGATGCATTCTGAGATCGTGCGGCGGGCCGGAACCGCGGCGCGGATGACCGCGAGCGGCTGCGCGTCGCGTTCGATGACGACCTCAGCGCCGGCCAGTACGCGTTGCAGGATAGCGGCAAGGTCGCGCACCGCATCGGCTTCGCTAATGTGCAACGGCTCCATACCTGCGATCATAGCGTTTCTTCCGCCACGCTGTCTTCCCCCGGCTTCGGCGGCCAAGCTGCCGAGTATCTCAGGATACCTCCCGGCGCCTCGCCAATTCTCGCACCCTAATGGCCAGTTGCTGCCTTTCGATCCGCGGCGTCCTTAGTCGCAAAATCCTTCATCGATAGCTTGATTCGCCTTTCCGTAATGAAGTCAGAAGTCACGATGACGTCACCCTGCAACTCGAAAGGCGCTTCAGAGAGCGCGTCCTTTTCAACTTCAACGACCATAAAGTCTCGCAGAAAATCCTGGTCCATGGCCGCGGCGCCCACGTCTATCGAGCCCTTGATGACGGTATTCCACGATGGGTCGTTGTCCACCGAAATGTTCCACCCGATAGGGAAGCTCGGCAGTGACGCGATCCTACCCGAGCGAACGTGTATCTCGAGTCCGACGACCCGCTCATTGTTCGCAAGGTGCAGAGCCGGAACCGAAACAGACATCATTTGGCACTGGCCTCTCACACCGCCCAGAAGAACTAATGCAACAAGTGCCAGACCGATGCACGTCTTCTTCACAGACTTGCCCCCCTATTTCCCCTGAAAATGCATCTGCATGAACTTCAAAAACACCGGCCAGTCCGATGGCGCCGTCCCGTGCCCGCCTTCATGCATCAAATATCCGATGTCATGCAAGATCGCCTGTCCCGCGGGCGGCCACTGGTTCGTCTCCAATCCCTGCTTCCCAAATAATTTGTAGACCGGAGCGGCCGCCACCGCCGCCAGAAACTCGCCTTTCGGGTCCGACCACCCGTCCGTCGACCCCGTTTGCAGCAGCACCGGCCGCGGCGCCATCAGCGCCACCAGCATGTGCGCGTCCATCGGCATGTCGTTCACGTCCTTGGCCCATTTCTGGTAGTTGGCGCAGAACTGGTACGGGTACCGCGACGGCGCCACCAGGTGCGCAATCGTCTCCCCGTAATCGCGGCGGCTCAGCGCGGCCCCGCCTTCACCCGAGCAGCTCGCAATCACCATCGCAATGCGCGTATCGTGCGCGCCCGCCCACATCACCGTCTTCCCCAGCCGCGACACGCCCAGGATGGCCACCTTCTTCGCGTCCACCCCTTTATCGGTTTCCAGATAATCCATCGCCCGGCTCAATCCCCACGCCCACGCCGAAATCGACCCCCACTCGTCCGGCGCCGGCTCCGTCTGTCCAGGCTTCAGATACAGCTTGCGCACGCCCAGCGGAACGCCGCCCAGGAAGTCCGGGTCGATGTCGCCATAATAAATGGTCGCCACGCCAATCCCCGACGCCAGAAACGGCCCCGGGTTGATGGTGCCCAATCCCGCTCCGCCCTTGGGCGCGGGGCCTTTCACGTTGCCCCTCCCCCACACCTCTCCCGGCTTGATGCCGGGGTCCGCCACCGAGGCCGAGTTCGCCGAGAAGCTGATATTCAACAGCAGCGGCGCCGGCTTCGTGACGCCCGCCGGTAGGTAAATCAACAGGTCCATCTTCGGCCCGCTCTTGTCCTCCGAGAAGTACACGGTCACCTGGCGGCGAATCGCCTTGCCGTCGAGCGCGGGCGAACCCTTGTCGAATACGTCGAAGCTCATCTTGGGTGGACGCCCCGGAGTCCGCCCGTACTCGTTCTCTTCGAACATGCGTACGATCTCGGGACGGCGCTGGTTGGTCCACGTCTTCGCGTCACGCACCGGCTTCCCGTTGGCCATCTTCAGCGGATCGGGCAGGGTGTACGTTCCCACTTTCGCTTCGTCGTAGTTGACCGGAATACCGGCGATCATGGTCGCGGGCGGCGGCGCAGCCCGACCCGCCCCCGCGCCCCGTCCCGCTGGAACGGCCGGCGCCGTTGCAGGTTGTTGGCCCGCGGCAACGCAGCAGAACACCAGTCCCGCGGCAATCGGAAATTTGAAGGACATGTCTACTTACCTCCCTGCGAAATCACCGTCACCGGGCCCATCAAGCCCGATTCCGCCGGAACCTGAGGACCGCCGCGTCCCCCCAATCCGCCCGCAGGCGCCGCCGCCGGAGCCGCGCCTCCGCGTCCAGCCGGCGCGCCTCCACGTCCAGCCGCCGCCGCGCCCGCCGGAGCCGCTCCACGCCCAGCCGGCGCCGCCGCAACCGGAGCGCCAAACATCGGAGCAGCCTGCGCCAGCACCCTCTTCTCCACCGGAAGCAGCCGGTCGCCAATCTGCCGGTTCGTCCACTCGTTGGTCACCTTAATCTCCAACCGGTTCGCTCCCGCCTTCAGCGCGCCCGTCGCATCCACCCGGTACGGCGCCTTCCACAAAATCCCCAGCGGCTTGCCGTTGACCGAAACTTCCGCCAGGTCCTTCACCGTCCCCAGATCGAGCAGCACCTTCGCTCCCGGCCGGAACCAGCCCGCCGGCGCCTGCACCGATTTGCTGTAAGTCGCCGTCCCCGAGAAGTACTTCACCCCATCGTCGGTGTTCGCCGTCCAAGATTCCAGCTTGGCCAGTTGCACCTTCGCCGGCGCTCCGAAGTTCGCCGGAAACGCCACATCCCAAGGTCCACTCACCGTCGCCACCGTCGTACTAACCGCCCGCGGAATCGTGCGCGTCATCGTCGCGGTCGCCTTCCGGAACACCACGAACACCGTCTCCCGTTCCGCCAGGTCGAGCGGCGCCGTGGTCCGGTCCCCGGCAATCGTATACCCCGCCGGTTCAATCTCACCCGTATCGGGATGCCACAGTTCCGCCTCCCTGCCCGCCACCCGGAAGCGAGCCTCCAAACTCACGGCCCGGTCCCCCTGGTTGGCCACATAGTAAATGTCCGTATCGCCGTCCCTGCGATGGATCCATTGCGTCTCCGCATCGAGCGCGCGCGTGCACTCGAAGTCCTTCGCGACATGCAGCCTCGCCAGCGCCTCCGCCGGCGGCAGCCCCCACACCACCCCGCCTTTCCCATATACCCGCTGGAACCGGCTGATGCCGTCCAGATCGCCCCACACATCCGCCGCCAGCGCCTGCATCTCCGCATCCGCGTTCGGATACCCGGTCAGGCTCGGCGATTGCAGCGGCTTCGGCCCCAACACCGTGGCGCCGCCTGCCACCAGGTCCCGGATCTTGCGCAGCACCGGCAGCGTCATGCTTTGTATCGGCGGTAACACCAGAATTCTGTAGCTCATTCCGTCCGGCAGCGTCAGCCGTCCGTCCGGCGCCACCGACATCCGGTTCAGCAGCACGTCCGCATTCACGTAGTCGTAGTCATAGCCCTCAGGCAGCGCCGGCTGCAAGCCCGCTCCCCAAATCGGCATGGTCGAAGGCGCGCCCTCCGGCAGCAAATACGCCAAGTCGGCGACGAACTTGCCCTGCTGCAGCAGGAACATGTTGCGCGCCAGATAAGTCATGTACGGCTTCGCCTCTTCCGCCCACGTGATGTTGCGGTTGATGTGCGTGCCCACCATCGTGTTCCCGGGCTTGGTGTCGAGCGGCTGGTGCGCCGACGTGTGGAATACGATGCGGTTCACGCCCTGCGCCAGCCAGTAATCGCCAATCTTCTTCAGCGTGTACGGCGCCTCATAACCGCCGCCCGTGAACGATTCCGTCGCCACCAGGTTCTTCCCGTAAATATGCGAGGCCGATGCCGCGCCGCGCACGTCCTGGTAGTACATCAGCTCCGGATGCAGCGCATGAACCCAGAACTCGCCCATCGGAATATCCACCTTGCTCTTGTTGAGCAGCGTGTCCTCGTTGAAATCGAGCGACACCCCCGAGGCTTCCGAATAAATCCCCAACCCGTGCTGCCGCGCCATCGTCTCCATCGTGCCGTAATGCGCATCGGCCAGCAGATCCGCCACCGTGCGCCTGAAATCCCACAGGAAGCGGTCGCTGATGTCCGCACTTCCCACCACCCGCCCCGCCAGCGCCGGAAGGTAGGGAACCGGGTCGTAGCCGCGCAGCCTGCGGAAGTCGGCAATCATGTCATCGGTCCAGTTCTGCATCTCCGCTTCCCAGCTATCCATCGTCATGTACCGCAGGCTCTTGCCCACCAGCGGCCCCAGCGCTTGCGCAATCGGGTCGAAGTATCCGTGGAAATAGGCTTCGATGTCCGCGCGGCTCAGTTTATCGGCTTCGAAACCCAGGCCCGTCGCCGGCGCCGGCCGGTTCTTGGCCCCGGTCAATGAGTAGCCCATGCGCAGGATGGTCCACTTCCCGGCCGGCACATCCCAGTGCAGCGTGCCGTCCTTTGCCATCTTCGAAGTCAGGTCGATCACGTCGGCGCGCGGCACTTCCGCCGCCGCGGGCTCGGCCGGCGTGGGAACGGATTCGTACTCGAACAGATAGCTGAAGTCCGCTTTCTCCTCCCAACGGTGTACGCGTGCGCCGGAGTAGAGCATAAACTCCGAGAGCACATACTGGCTTGCCGGAGGCGCCGGAGACCCGGCCATAATCACCGCCGGACCCAGCGAACCGCCCGTCAATTCCACGCGGAAGAATTTTGCGTTCGTCTCGGGAAACGCGAACGTCCGCTCCGTGCCGCCCCGGTATAGCTGCGCGCCCGGCAGCGTCACCAGCGTCTTGAAGTTCACGCCGTCGTCTCCCGCCAGAACGCGGCCGGTCGGTATCCCGCCGCGCCCCGCAATGGTGATCGCGCGCGCCGGGAACGGCTGCGCGAACTCGTATTGCACATACGCCGCCCCGCCGCCTTCGGGAGGCCGAAGCGTCAGCGTCGAATTCAAATCGTCATCCATCAGCGCCGTCGCGTCGATCGGTCCCGCATTGCTCGTCGCCTTCGGCGCGCGGTCCTGCATGCGGATTTCGTCGGCCGGCGTCGGATAGGCCACCACCGCGCTGTCGCCGTAATACGTTGCGTCCGGCGGCTCGCCGCCCCGTCCCCCTCCCGTCCTCAAATTCCGGATGGTCCCGTTATCGGACGGCGGCTGCGCCAGCTTCCCGGTGAAGCTCCGCGGCCCTTCCACGCCCGTCTCGCTCCAAACCAGCTTCTTCATCGCCTGTTCTGGCTTGACCCACGGCCCGCCCGTCTCGCTCCACCCGGCCGAGCTGAAAATCGACATCTCCAGCCCCAACCGGTCCGCCTCCGACGCCGCGTGCTTCACCGCGTCCATCCAATCCGGCGTTCCCCACAGGAGCTTTTTCTCGACCGTCTGCCCGCTGCCCGAGGAGACGTCGGCCATCTGCATCCCGCCGATGCCCACGCGCTTCATCCACTCCAGATCCTTGGTGATCCCTTCCTTGGTGACGTTGCCCCCGGTCCAGTGCCACCACGTGCGCGGCTTGGCCGAATCCGGCGGGTTCTGGAACCCGCGAACCAAGGCATCGCCCGAATCCTGCGGCCAAACCACCCAGGTCCCCAGCAGGGCCACAATCAAGGCCGCCAGACTCGCTCTTTTCGCTCCATAGGATCTTCGCATCGGCGTCTCTCCTTCGCGCTAGACAACGAGCTTAACCCTACCCGCCATTGATGTAAAGCGGGCCTTGCGGGGTCGGCATCTTGAGCCGCCACCGGGCCTTGGCCGGGGTCAACGCAGTTGCGGAGCGACAGCCAACCTGTCTGGAAATAAGGCCATCATGCAGCCCTCCGGCGCGACGTCGGGGAAAAGTCCAAGGGGGATCGAATGCCACGGCCTCATGCTCCGCGTTGGCCATGGCAGGCTGGGGGTCTGCTATCGTTGGTTGGTTATCGGCGGTACTCCTAAGGACAGCCTTGTACCTCCCTGGAGTCGCGTTATACCGTAGGATCGTATCCCATGTGCATGCATGGGCCTATGATGCCGCCTGACCCTGGTCGCCACCATGGTCGGGTCCTGTCGTCGCGCTGGTGTTTCCGAACGCTTAACGGATGTGGAAGAACGCCGTTTCCGGCCACAGCATGGAACGCGATGCGATATAGAAGCGCCGCCAAGGACCAGCACTGCCGATCCGAACGACTGCATCGTTGAGATTGGAGCAGGTCGGCCGCGCGGAGGACTCAACGCCTGAGTACGTACAGTATCGGCGGCTTTAGTCGCCGGGTTTCGATGTATTGCATCGCCGCGCTTCGGTCCACATGCTGGATAGGGCCGCCGGGCACGCTCGCGATATCGGATTGGTCAGCACGATGCGAATTCTAGTTGCCGACGACGACCGTGTTTACCGGATGCTCATGGCGCACGAGCTCTCGAACTGCGGCTACGAGGTCGAATCGGTGTGCGACGGCGACAGCGCGCTGGCTGCTTTGGCAGGTCGACAAGAGCCGTGTCTGGCCATCCTCGATTGGCGAATGCCCGGACTTGACGGTATTGAGGTATGCCGCCGCGTACGGGCGCAATCGGATGGGAGTTACGTGTATCTTGTCCTTGTTACCGCCCGGGACGCGCCGGCGGACCTGCTCGCCGGCATGGATGCGGGCGCCGACGATTACCTCACCAAACCCGTGGACCTGGTGGCGCTGCGGATGCGCGTACGGGCCGGATGCCGCATTCTGGAGTTTGGGGAGCGCTCGCGACAGCTCTTCGAAAACGCCCCCATCCCGTATCATGAGGCAAATACCGCTGGCGTCATTGTCCGCGTCAACCATGCCGAATGCAAACTGCTCGGGTACGCCGCCGGTGAGCTGTTAGGGCGCCACGTCTGGGATTTGGTAAGTCCGGCGCAGATCGAGAAAAGAAAGTCCGCGTTTCTAGCCATCATCGACAACGAGGATGCTCAGATAATAGATGATTCCGAATGGGAACTGTGCGACAAGGGTGGTAATTCGTTGCTGGTGCGGCTTCAGCAAAACCGGATATCGGACAGCTTTGGCCGGGTAACGGGGCTGCGCTGCACCATGCTGGATGTCACCGAGCTACGGCGGCAGGAAGATCTCTTGAAGCGCCAGACGGCGGACTTGAAGCGGTCCAACGCCGAGTTGGAGCAGTTCGCATACGTGGCGTCTCATGACCTTCAAGAACCCCTCCGCATGGTCGCCAGCTTCGCGCAGTTGCTCTCCCGACGTTACGCGGGACGTCTCGATTCCAAAGCAGATGAGTATATCGAATATGTGGTCGACGGCGCCAAACGGATGCAGCAGCTGATTTGCGACCTTCTGTCACTTTCCCGGGTCGGGACCCGCAGCGGAGAATTCCAAGAGGTCGTCCTCGACGGCGTTCTGTCCGAAGTGCTGCTGAACCTCGGGCCTGCGATTCAGGAAGAGGGCGCCACCGTCACTCATGAGCGGCTGCCATCCATCCTTGGGGACCGCGGCCAGATGGCCCAATTGTTTCAAAACCTGATCGGCAATTCCATGAAGTTCCATGGCCCGGAACCGCCGCGAGTCCACATCTCGGCGGCTGAGGCTGGGCAGGGATGGACAGTCTCGGTGAGCGACAACGGGATCGGGATTGCTGCGGCGCATTCAAACCGCGTCTTTCAAATTTTCCAGCGCTTGCATTCGCGCGAACGGTATCCGGGAACCGGGATCGGGCTGGCAATCTGTCAGAAAATTGTGGAACGCCACGGCGGCCGGATATGGTTCGACTCGGTTCCCGGAGCCGGCACGACCTTCCGATTTACCGTCCCATTGCGCGGGCAGGGCCCGGCAGAACAGCAGGTCCTGAATCATGGCATCCGCGCACAGTAGCGATAACGCCCAAATGCCGCCGGCGCCCTGGACCAGGTCCAACGTCCTCATGGACCTGGAACTGCACGGCGAATGGGGATTCGTCAAAGAGTTGATTGACGCTTTTCTTAAGGACACCGCCTCGCGAATCGAGAGCATGAGGAAGGCGGCGTCGGAGGCGGACATGACGGTCCTGGCCTCCTGCGGCCATTCGCTGAAAGGCAGCGCCCTGTTGATGAACGCCGTTCCTCTCGTCCGGCTCAGCGCCGAGATCGAGCGATGCGCCAGGCTGAATCGGCAGCGGGACTACCTTTCGCTCATCGATTGTTTGGATCTGGCCCTGTCCGAGGTATGCCAAGCCATGACCGCATACGAACAAAGCCTGCCTCAGAATCAACCCGCCTAGCGCGAGCCAGCTATGCTTGGAAGCAAACACAATCCGGGGAGCCTGTGGCGGCGGCCGGCGCCGCCGAAAAGGGTGCGGAAGTCGCCGGAGCAAGAGAACCACGGACGTAGGAGTTTCTGATGGCCTCGAAAGGTGGCTCGGTTCGGGGCGTGATGCTGATTCTGACGCTTAGTGTCACTGGCCTTGCGCAGCAGTACAGTTTCCGTCACTATGGGGCGGCCGAGGGGATTCAGAACCTGGTCATCCTGTCGTTGGCCCAGGACCGCGCCGGCTATATCTGGGCCGGGTCCGAAGGCGGCTTGTACCGCTATGATGGAACGCGCTTTCGCCTGATCGGGCCGGCCGAAGGGCTGCCGTGCGCTACTGAGATTCACACGCTCTACCTGGCAGGCGATGGCGCCCTCTGGACCAATGCCTGCAATCAGATCTTCCGCTTCGATGGCCGGACCTTCCAGCCCGTACCAGGCCTCGCCGGCCCCCTCGGCGGCGCGCAACGCATTGCCGAAGACATCCATGGCCATGTGGTGATCTCAACTACGGCCGGCATTGAAGAGGTCCTGCCCGTGAGCAGCGGTTCCTTTGTGTTGCACCCGTATCGCCTGGGCGGAAATCTGGAAAGCAAACCGATGCACGGAATTCTGCGGCGCGGCTCGCAACTCTGGTTCGGCTGCGACCTCCGCCTGTGCGTCGAGGAAGGCGGCCGAACCGCGATTTTCGGGCCGGAGAGCGGATTGCCGGAAGACTCCTGGGACGGGATTGCGGTTTCCCCGGATGGGACCGTTTGGGCTCGCAGCCCCAAACGGCTTTACCGCAAGCCGCCGGGCCAATCTCGCATGATCGAGGAAAAGCCGGACATTGGAACCAGCATGTTCTGGGGCGCCGTTACCGTCACCCGGGATGGATCGGTAGTGGTTCCCACCGACCAGGGGCTGGCTATCCGCAGCGCCACAGGGTGGAGCTTGTTGGACCGCCGGCTGGGTCTGCCCAGCGCGGTGACCAGCGCCGTGCTGGAAGATCGGGAGGGCTCCTTGTGGGTTGGTATGGTCGGCGCCGGCGTCGCTCGATGGCTCGGCAGGGGCGAGTGGGAATCCTGGACCACGGCGCAGGGCCTGCCGTCGGATTTGATCTGGAGTATCAGGCGGGACCGGAAGGGGTCCCTCTGGGTCGGGACTTCCTTAGGCTTGGCGCGCCTGGATGGGCAGTCCCAGCCAAGAATCTGGACAAGGAAAACCGGCCTCGGCGGCGACAACGTCCGTTGGCTGGGAGAAACAGCTAACGGCTCGATCTGGGCGGTGACTAGACCCGGCGGTTTGGCGCGCATCGATCCGGCAAGCGGAAACATCCACTTAGTTGGCGGGCTGGACCTCGCGTGCGACGCCGTCTACCGTGGCTTCGTCGACCGCCTGGACCGCCTCTGGCTGGCAACCTCCTGCGGAGTCTTCCTCAACGGCCGGCCGGCAGTATCGGATCGCTTCGTCCGCGTCGACCAACCCCAGTCGTTCGCACACGGGGTCTGGGCAGTCGCCATGGATCCGGGCGGGGCGATCTGGGTCACCAGTGCCGAGGGGCTCTGGCGCATGCACGATGGGGTCTGGCGCCACTACGGGAAATCGGAAGGGCTTCTAAGCGACGATGCTTACATCCCAGCCCTCGCGCCGGACGGTTCCATGTGGCTGCGCCACCGGTTGGACGCCGGAGTCGAACGGGTACAGCTTTCCGGCGATCGCATCGTGCGCGCGGACGCGATTGTCCCGGCCGACGCCAAGTCGAACGAGGTGACCGCCTTCCACGGCTTTGACGCACTCGGCAATTTCTGGCGCGGCAGCGCCACTGGCGTGGCGGTCCTGCGCGCCAACGCCTGGACCCAGATGTCCACCGAAGACGGCCTGATCTGGAACGACTGCGACGGGGAGGCGTTCTGGGCCGACTCGGATGGCAGTGTGTGGATCGGCACCAGCGCCGGACTGGCGCACTACCGCCCGCGCTCCGCACCGCGCGTGGCGCCGGCTGCCGATCCAGTGATCACCGAACTAGAGGTCAGCCAGCGGCCGCGAGTGGTGCGGGCCGAATTTTCTTCACTCAATTACGAATACGAACAATTAGTCCGCTTCGCCTATCGGCTGGACGGCGGCTTGTGGACCGATACCGCGGAGCGTGTCGTGTCCTTCGCCGGACTCGGCCCAGGCCGCCACCAGTTGGAAATCCGGTCGCACATTCGCGAGGGTCCAGTCTCACCCACGATCGCAGCAGCGGAGTTCCAGATAGAGCCGATGTGGTTCGAAACCTGGTGGTTGCGGTGCCTGGCGCTCCTGGCAGGCGCGGTCGCCGTGTGGGCTACCGTTCTATGGAGGAACCGGTTACTCAAGCGCCGGAACCACGAGCTGGAATGCGCCGTCCGCCAGCGCACCTCCGAACTGGAAACCGAACGCGCCAGGGTATTAGAAGAGAAAAAACGGGCTGATGAAGCCAGCGAGGCTAAGGGCCTTTTTCTGGCGCATATGAGCCACGAGATCCGAACGCCGCTGAACGGCGTGATCGGATTGAGCAGACTGCTCGAAGACATGTCGGATCCGACCGAGGCTTTGGATACCGTCCGCGTGATCCGTTCCTCCGCCGAGAGTCTGCTAAAGGTGGTCAACGACGTCCTCGATTTCTCCAAGATCGAAGCCGGGAGACTGGACCTGGACATTGCCCCATTCCAACTCCGGCTATCGATCGAAGATAGCATCAGACTTTTTCAGGCCGCGGCCGCCGAGAAAGGCTTGCGCCTCGAAAGCGACTTTGCGCCGGATCTGCCGTCCTGGGTCGCCGGAGACAGCACGCGATTGCGGCAAGTCATCCTCAACCTCATATCGAACGCCGTGAAGTTCACCGGTTCCGGAGAGGTTACGGTTTCCGCGTCAGTCGAACGGCACGACCCGGCGTCGTATCTCGTCGCGATCGAGGTGCGTGATACCGGCATTGGAATTGCTCCGGACAAACTGTCCCTTCTGTTCACATCGTTCAGCCAGGCGGATGCCTCGATCAGTCGCCGCTACGGAGGCACCGGTTTGGGGCTGGCCATCTCCAAGCGGCTGGTTGAGCTGATGGGTGGCGCCATGCGCGTGGAGTCTCAGCCCGGTAAGGGGTCGTGCTTCCGGTTCACCTTGTTGCTGGCGCACGTCCAAGACGCAGCGCAGGCGCACACCGCCGATGCGCCCATGCGAGATGCCGGCAGCCTGAAAGTGCTGGTCGCGGAAGATAACCCGGTAAATCAGCTAGTGGTTCTGAAGATGCTGAAAAAACTGGGTGTGCGCGCGGATCTCGTAACCGACGGCGCGCAAGCGATTCACGCTGCTGCAAAGGTCTGTTACGACCTCATTCTGATGGATTTGGAGATGCCGGAGGTGGATGGCCTGACCGCGACACGGGAGATTCGGACAGGTCTTGCCGCCGATCTTCAGCCCGCTATCTTCGGCCTTACTGCCCACGCGACGTTGGAGTATCGCGACATCTGCCTGCGTGCGGGTATGAACGGATGCTTGACGAAGCCGCTCGAACCGGAGAAGCTTCGAAGTCTTGTCGCGGATTTGTCCACCCGGGCCCGCAACCGGGCAGCTTGCGATGCTGGGACGACCATAGGCTGAGCTGGCTCGGCAAGCGCGCTGCCCAGCGAAGGTTCCCGGAAACCGCCCGCAAGCGCCCGTTGCTATATTGGTGATATCGATGAGGAGAGGCGCGCGATGGCTCTTGCTGGTGGCGATTGCCGCGATTCTCGGCAGCGTCGTGGTCGCCTACCTGGGCAAGAAAAGGGAGATGCGCGCAACCGCCCCCGCACGGCCTCAGCCGCTGCCCCTGGGTATGACCTCCTCCGCCGCCAACTGGTCGCACACCCAGATGGTGAGCAATCACGTCACCTACTATATAGAAGCCAACGACTTCCGGGAGCAGAAGGATTCCGGCAAGGCCGATCTGAAGGGAGTCCGGCTGAAGCTGTACAACCGGGACGATACCGCCTTCGACCTGGTCACCAGCGACGCGGCCACTTTGACCACCGCCGATAACCGCTTCTGCTCCGAAGGCGATGTCCTGATCACCCTCGGTGAGCCGGTCACCGGCAAGCCCGCGCACGCCTTGGTATCCATCAAGTCGTCCGGCATCTGCGTCGATTCCGTCACCGGCAAGGCCGATACCGACCGCCCCTCCACCTTCACCTTCCAAAACGGCTATGGCAAGGCCACCGGCGCGGCGTACGACCCCGGCGCCGGCGAGCTCATCATGAAGAGCGCCGTGGAGGTGGACTGGAAGGGTCAGGGCGCCAATGCCAAGCCGATGAAAATCGAATCCGGCAGCCTCACTTACCACGAGGCCGATTCCCAAATCTGGCTCCAGCCCTGGGGCCGTCTCACGCGCGCCAACACCGTGGTGGAGGGCCGGGATGCCATCGTGCAACTTCAGGAGTTCATCGGGGACGACGGCAAGAGCCAGTTCGTGCTCCACCAGGTGGACGCCAAGATGGCCCACGGGACCGATGCGTATCCCAATCGCAAGCTGCAATACGCCGCCGACGCGATGACCGTGAGTTTCGACGACGATGGCGTGGTTCAAACCCTCACGGGGCACTCTCACGCCCAGGTGACATCGGTTTCCGATACCGCCGAAACCACGGTTAAGGCGGATAACGTGGAGATGGATTTTTCCACCGAGAGCGGCGATAGCGTTCTCGACCGCGTCGCCGCCAACGGGAACGCCGTGGTCACTTCCAAACCGCTGCCGGCCCCCGGACGCACGCTGGGCGAAACGCACGCGCTGAGCGCCCAGGTCCTGGAAATGAAAATGCACCCCGGCGGCAAGGAGATCGCCAGCGTGGTCACGCACTCGCCGGGAACCCTGGAGTTCTCCCCGAACCTCCCGGAGCAGCGCCACCGCACCATCACCGGGAACGATATGACCATCGCCTACGGTCCCCAGAACCGGATCGAGTCGTTCCGGTCCACCAACGTGACCACCCGCACCGATCCGACCGCCGAGGAACGCAAGCGCAATCGCAAGACCTCCACCACCGCCAGCCGCGAGATGCAGGCGAAGTTCGACCCCAAGACCGGCAAGGTTGCGACCATCGAACAGACCGGCGATTTCGCGTACGACGAAGACGACCGCCACGCCCGCGCAGCCAAAGCCACGCTCGATTCCAACACCGACGTGATTGTGCTTCAGACCGCCGCGCGCATGTGGGACTCCACCGGCTCCACTTCCGCCGGCCACATCCGCATGGATGAGAACACCGGCGACTTCACGGCCGAGGACAACGTGACCTCCAGCCACATGCCCGACCAGGACCCCAACAAGGGATCCCAAATGCTCTCCGGCAGCGATCCGGTGCAGGCGCGCGCGCGCAAAATGGTGTCCACCAATCACAACCGCTCCATACACTACGAGGGCGACGCCGTGATGTGGCAAGGCGCCAACCGCATCCTGGCGGACGCCATCGACGTGGACCGGGAGAAGCGCATGTTGGTGGCCAACGGCAATGTGACCACCGACCTTTGGGAACAGCCCAAGGCCGATCCGCCTGCCGCCGGCGCCCCACCCCAGGCCGCGCCGCAAAGACCAGCCGCCGCCGTGCGTACCGTGGCCCATGCGCCGCACCTGGTCTACACTGACAACGATCGCCTGGCCGTCTATACCGGGGGCGTGGATCTGGCGCGCGGGGGCCTCTGGGTGAGATCCACCGAGCTGCGCGCCTATCTGGCGAATGGCGGCGATTCCCGTCTGGACAAGGCCTTTGCCGAAGGCGCCGTGAAAATCGTCGACTCCGCCGGCGGCCACACGCGCACCGGCACGGGCAACCACAGCGAATACTACGCCATCGAAAAGAAGGTGATCCTGCGCGGCTCCAATGCCAAACTCGTCGACAGCGGCGGCAACGCTTCCGAGGGCGCTGAATTGACCTACTACCCCGACGATGATAGGCTGCTGATTAACGGGGCGCCGAAGAGTCCCGTGAAAACCCGACTCGATCGCAGCCGCAAGTAGATCCTCATGAGCGTTCTCGAAACCAAGCAGATCTCCAAGAGCTATCGCGGCCGCCCCGTGGTGCATGACGTATCGGTCTACGTGGAGGAGGGCAAGGTTGTCGGTTTGTTGGGACCCAACGGCGCAGGCAAGACCACCTCGTTTTACATCATCGTCGGGCTGGTGAGTCCCGATTCCGGCAAGGTCATGGTGGATGGAGAGGACATTACCCGGCTGCCCATGTACAAACGGGCGCATAAGGGCATCAGCTATCTGCCGCAGGAAGCCTCCGTGTTCCGCAAACTCACGGTGGAGGAAAACCTGATGGCGATCCTCGAAACCCAGCCTCTGCGCTCCCGCGAACGCCGGGAGAAGAGGGATCGATTGATCGACCAGCTCGGACTCGATAAGGTGCGGCTCAGCCAAGGATACATGCTCTCCGGCGGCGAGCGGAGGCGCGTGGAGATCGCACGGTCGCTGGTGATCGACCCTCGTTTTCTGCTGCTCGACGAGCCGTTTTCCGGCATCGACCCCATACAGGTGCTGGAGTTGCAACGCATCATCTTCGACCTGAAGCGCCAGGGCATCGGGATTCTGGTGACCGACCACAACGTGAGCGAGACCCTGGCTGTGACCGACTGGGCCTACATCATTAATGAAGGCGAGATCTTCCGGGCCGGCACTCCCGAAGCGCTGGCGCGCGATCCCGAGGTTCGCCGCGTGTACCTGGGGGAGACCTTCACGTTGCGCGTGTAACTGGAAAGCCGTTTCGTTCGTAGGAAATAGCATGAAACCTCTAATCCTGATCGTGCTCGGCGCGGCGGCCGCCATCGCCCAACCCGTGACTGTCGGAGTGAAGGTGGGCGTACCTTTGACCGACTTCTTTTCCACCGTGGAAAGCAAGAATTTCGGCTTCAACTCCAACACGAAGGACTACATCGCCGGGGGCACGGTGGAAGTGCGTTTGCCCTTCGGCCTGGGGATCGAACTCGATGGGCTGTACCACCCGCTGAGTTACGGCGGCGCTTCCGGCACGTCGACCGAGACGGTCACCGCACACGGGTTTGAATTTCCACTGCTGGTCAAGTACCGTTTTCCGTCCAAGGTGGTGCGGCCGTTTGTCGATGCCGGCGCGGCGTTCTCCACGCTGGGAGACCTGAAGACCACGGTCACCACCAGCCTGGGGATTTCCAACGCGCCCTCTACCACGAAGAACCCCGTGGGCTTCGTGATGGGCGGCGGCGTGGACATCCATCTGCTGGTCATCCACATCATGCCGGAGATCCGCTACACGCACTGGGGATCGGCGGCTTTCGTGGACCCCCTCTCGCTGGTGCAGGGATCGCAGAACCAAGCGGAGTTTCTTCTGGGCGTCACGCTTTAGCGCGCGCGGCACGGCAGCATGAGCGCCCGGCTGAGGCAGATGGAAGTTGCGGATATCGAGGCCGGGCTGCGGCTTTGCCGCGCTGCCGGGTGGAACCAACTGGAGTGCGACTGGCGGTGGTTTCTCGGCTGGAATCCGGCGGGGTGCCGCGTGGCGGTTTGCGGCGGTGAAGTGATGGGAACCGTGGCTACGCTGCGGTTCGAGGAGCGCTTCGGCTGGATCTCGATGCTGCTGGTTGATCCCTCGATGCGGGGCCGCGGGATCGGATCGGCGCTTCTTCGCGAGGCGCTGGGCTTGCTGGAAGACTTGGAGACTGTCCGGCTGGACGCCACTCCCGCCGGCAAGCTGGTTTACGAGCGGCATGGCTTTCAGGAGGAATATCCGCTGGTCCGCATGAAGGCGGCGGTTCCCGCGGCGGGGCCGGATGCGGCCTTGCCGGGAGCGCGCCTAATGGAGGAATCCGACCTGGCGCGCGTTCTGGATTTCGACAGGGCGGTCTTCGGCGCGGATCGCGGGGCGCTGCTTCGCGGTCTCTATGCGACGGCGCCGGAGTACGCCTTCGTCACGGAAACGGCCGGCGAGATCGGCGGCTATGCGTTTGGGCGGCACGGTTTTCGCGCGGAGCATCTGGGGCCGGTGGCCGCCGCGGAGGAAGGGGCGGCACGGGGGCTGGTATCGGCGTGTCTGGCGCGGAATAGGGACCGGCAATTCTCGCTCGATTGCACCGAACACAGCGCGGCGTGGCGGCGCTGGTTGGAGCGGTTGGGCTTTGTGGCGGAGCGGCCGTTTGTCCGCATGTTTCGCGGGAGCAATGCCTGGCCGGGAATGCCGCAGCGGCAATTTGCCATCGCGGGGCCGGAGTTCGGATAGGGACTCATGTTTACGACTACGGAGCAACTGGAAGAGGTGCTTTCGAGGCCCACCGCGCGCGACTGCGAGGCGATGGCGGCGCTCGATGGCGATCTGCTGATTTTGGGAGTGGGCGGCAAAATGGGGCCGAGCCTCGCGGTGCGGGCGAAGCGCGCCATGGATGAGGCGGGATTGCGGAAGCGCGTGACGGCGGTGGCGCGCTTCAGCGACGCGGGGCTGCGGGAAAGGCTGACGCAGGCCGGAATTGAGACCATCCGCGCCGATTTGCTGGACCGGGATGCGCTCCGCGAATTGCCGGAAGCGCCCAACGCTATCCTCATGGCCGGACGGAAGTTCGGCTCGCAGGGCGGCGAGCACTGGACCTGGGCGGCGAATGTGCTGCTGCCCGCGTTGGTGGCCGAGCGATTTGGGCATTCCCGGTTCGTGGTGTTTTCGTCGGGCAACGTCTACCCGCTGCGGAAGACGGCGGAGGGCGGCGCGGACGAACAAACGGCGACGGAACCGGTGGGCGAATACGCGCAAACGGTCCGCGGGCGCGAGCGCGTCTTCGAGCACTACGCCGAACGGTGGGGCGTTCGGAGCGTCCTGCTGCGGCTGAACTACGCGGTGGAAATGCGCTACGGGGTGCTGGCGGATATCGGCAGGAAGGTGTACGAGCGGCGGCCCATCGACGTGACCATGGGGAGCGTGAACACGATCTGGCAGGGAGACGCCAATTCGGTGGCGCTGCGGGCGTTTCCGCTGTGCTCCTGTCCGCCCGCGCTGCTCAACCTGACGGGACCGGAGACGCTCTCCGTGCGGGCGCTGGCGGAGCAATTTGGCCGGGCTTTCGGGGTGGAACCGGTCATCGAGGGCGTGGAGGCGGACTCCGCTTTGCTGAGCGATGCGGGCAAGTGCGTGGGGCTGTTGGGACCCCCGGCGGTGACGGCGGCGGAAGCGGTGGAATGGGTGGCGGAGTGGATTCGGAGGGGAGGCGAGTCGCTCGATAAGCCGACCCATTTCGAGGTCAGGGACGGGAGGTTCTGAGGCGTGACGTGGCGGGAGAGCTTGCGCAAGGGCGGCGCGATTCCGGCGCATCCGCTGGCGCTGACGGCGGGCAGGAAACTCGACGAGCGGCGCCAGCGCGCGCTGACCAGGTATTACCTGGCGGCTGGCGCGGCCGGCGTTGCGGTGGGCGTACACACCACGCAATTCGCGATCCACGATCCGCGGGTGGGCTTGTACCGGCCGGTGCTCGAACTGGCGATGGAGGAACTGAGAGGGACGGACGCCATACGGGTGGCGGGAATTGTGGGCGCGACCGGGCCGGCGGTGGCGGAAGCGCGGCTGGCGCGCGACCTAGGCTACCATGCCGGATTAGTCAGCATGGCGGCGCTGGCGGGGGCAACGGAAGACGAGTTGCTGGAACACATCCGCGCGATTGGCGAGGCGATCCCGGTGTTCGGATTCTACCTGCAGCCGGCGGTGGGCGGCCGGGTTCTGCCCTTCGGATTCTGGCGGCGCATGGCGGAGATGGAGAGCGTGGCGGCGATCAAGATCGCCCCGTTCAACCGGTACCAGACGCTCGAGGTGGTGCGGGCGGTGGCGGAATCCGGACGCGCGGACGAGATTGCGCTGTACACCGGAAACGACGACCACATCATTCTGGACCTGCTCACTCCGTTTCGGGTAGGGGTGCGGGTTTTGCGGATGGCGGGCGGGCTGCTGGGGCATTGGGCGGTGTGGACGCGGACGGCCGTCACGCAACTGCGCGAGATGCAGGCTCAGGCCGGCGGACCGGCCATTTCCCGCGATTGGCTGACGCTGGCGGAGGAAGTGACCGACGCCAACGCGGCGCTGTTCGACGCGGCAAACGGATTTCGCGGGTGCATCGCGGGCATCCATGAGATCCTGCGGCGGCAGGGATTGATGGAGGGTCGATGGTGTTTAGACCCGCGGGAGGAGCTTTCACCCGGCCAGATGGCAGAGATCGACCGCGTTCACAGGGAGTACCCGCACCTGAACGACGATGCGTTTGTGGCGGAGCACCGCGAACGGTGGCTGGGGTAGGTTTTCAGCGGTTTTCAGCTCTGCGCCGGGTCCTTTTTCGCTAAACGAGCCGGACCGGCCAGGCATAGGTCGCAGGTGCAGCCGTTGTCATGGTTGCGGGGGGCGACGGTGGGGGTTTCGGAGGGTTCGGAGGCGGTTTCGGGGGTGGGTTCGGAGGGCGTTTGGGAGGAGGTAAGCGGTTCTGTTTGTTGGGGTTCGGGGGGAATTGGGTTCGTTTGGTCAACTGGGGGTTCGGAGGGGTCAAGAACGCAGGCCAAAGGGCCTGCGCCATTGTCTGGGAAGGGTTCGGAGGCTTGGGAAACACTGGGGAGAGACTTGATTCGCTCGAAATCCTGGACGGCGCGGCGGTAGAGACGCTCGGCTTGGGAGGAATAGCGCATGCACAGGTGCATGGCGCTCGAGGCGCCGACGCTGCGGCGGAATCCTTCGGCCAGGAGGTAGTTTTTGACTTGCTGCTTGCCGGGTTCGCCGCCGCCGTACATTTCCGGGTCCATTTCCATGAGAGGACGCTCGCGGAGGTTGAGCACGTCGTTGAGGCAGATGGTCATGGTTCCGGCTTCGAGGCGGGCGGCGCGGTTCATGGATTGTTGGGTGATGGCGATGCGCTCGACGGCGTAGAGTTCCTGCGCGTTGGTTGGCTGATAGAGATCGATGACGCCTTCCCTGATTTCGGCGATCTCTTCGATGTCTTC
>Ga0181535_10000124_pt1 | contig 117476 bp, 106 predicted proteins | sample PEATcosm2014_Bin_44_FD_119774 | JGI IMG/M metagenome (GOLD analysis project Ga0181535, IMG submission 119774) | Peatland microbial communities from MTU Mesocosm Facility, Houghton, MI, USA - PEATcosm2014_Bin17_30_metaG | ecosystem: Environmental > Terrestrial > Soil > Wetlands > Peat | place... | reverse complement strand
GGCACCGATTACGGTAAATCGGAAAATGCTGCCCACATCAGAGCGGAATCGCCGCCCACATGAAACAGAATCAGGTGCCCACATCGAATGGAATCGGGTGCCCACATGGACCGGAATACGCACTCATTCCAGCAATTCACTCGAATTCGGGTCTTTTTCCGCAGCCTGTTCAGCCGTGCCAATAAAGCCAAGGAAATGAATGGGGCTTGAGCCCCTGCGGTAATTTACTTTCCTTTGCCAACAATGCGAGGCGGCAAACCATAAAAGGTTTGCCGCCTTCCTTTTTCAACAAGATAGAGTTTCGCAGGTTACATCTCGTCCGCCGAGGGGCCGAACGAGCCAGGGATCGGCTGGTTGAGCAGGCGCAGGTAAACCCCCAGCTGAGCGCGATGGTGCACCATGTGATCCAGCACCCAATTGCGAAAAACGCGATATTTCGAGTCGTCGATCCACACCTGGCCGCCCATTCCAAACTTCCAGTTATCGTCCCATTTGTCGGGCGAAAAAGCGGCGAGAGCAGCCTTCGATTCGGCAACTGCCTTGTCGTACTTTTCCAAAATCTCCTCTTTGCTGGCCGGTTTGTAAGGCTCAAATTTGTGATCGGCGGGGAACATCAGCTCGCTCTGGTTTAGGGTGTGGGATACCCAGTCCCCCGTCGTATCCGAAATGTGGCCGGCCAGTTGGCCGAGGCTCATGGATTTGGCGTGGGGTTTATAGGAGAAATCTGCATCGGCAGGGATGGCTTCAAACATCTTGCGGTTTTTCGCGGTTTCGCGGTCAAATTCGGCGATGAGTTCTTGTTGAATGTCCATTCGGGCAACCTCCACGTTGCCAAGCAAGCATACCCGAGATTCCTGTGAAAAGGCGAACAAAAAGCGATAAAATTTTCAGGCTCCCCAGTCGGCCGGCCGCGCCCTACCGGAAGCGCGTCGAAGCGAACGCCGAGGAAAACGCCTCCTGCCAACCCCTCGCCGGGTTCCCTGCCCCGTCCAGCGCCGGTATCGGCGATCCATTGGGGGGCACGTTGGTTGGAACCGGCAAAACGGGGACCGGTGCGCTGTCGATCTGCAGGTAATTCCCGTGCTCAAACTTCCAGTTATCGGGGATTTCGAACGGCACGAGCACGTTTCCCGGCCGCGGATTCACCGGGCCGCAATGCCCCAGCGCGGCACGCCACCACGGATGCCCTTCGGCAATGATCCCGGCAATGAAGTTGCCGATCGGAAAGTCGACGGACAGCACTTCGTCCTTTTTGGAGGACAACACTGAAAACTCATCCACTTTTGCTGCCGCATTCTTGTATTCCGTATTCAGGCAATTGTCTTCGATGGCGCCAGCCATGATGGTGGCTCTGCGAACCGGCATCTGAAGCTCTTGAATGGTCTGCAGCACCACCCGCGCGCCAAGGCTGTGCGAAGCGAATGAAAGGCTCGCGATCCCCGCAAAATGGCTGTCCAGAAATCCCGCCAATAGCAAACCAGCTTCATTGGCGATCTTCGGTTCCTCCGGATAGTCCAACCCATGCGCCCAGATCGAATCGCCGGGCCACAGCAGCCCCACAAAGGCTGCGTTGGGAGGCAACTGCAGCAGGCTGCCCCAATTCGACAGACATGCAATCCCATCTGCCCGGTTCACGTTGAAGCCGTGCGTGGCAATCAGCACATCCCGGCCACTGACGGCAGTCAGAAGCTCATCCTGCCGAACGCCGGCATAATCCGCAAGGCTGGTTCCCGCGAAGGTCGCGACGGAGGGCGCAAGTCCGCCACCGACGGGAGCATGCCGGAGATCGAGAAAGTACGTCATGGCTACTTGACCTTCTTGACGGCCTGCATCGCATTAACCGCGCTGGCCAGTGCGGTAGAGAGGTCCTTCGCAATCGGCGCCAGCGGCGTCGCCAACAGGCCGACCAACACAGCAAGCAACAGATCGGTGGAGATCCAGTAGGCCCATGTGCCCACCAAGGTCCAACCGCCGACAACCGCCAGCACTACGGCCACAATCGCCGCAAGCGTGCGCGTCCTGTTGCGATAGACCTGCTCGGAGATCTGATAGGCTTCGTCCAGCAGTGCAGTCACGATCAGGTCGAAGCGCGCATACGCATCGCTCTGCTGTTGGGTCAGGGATGTGCCGCTGACGATACTTCCCGCAATCTCGGCAAGCAGCGCCGGATCGACATTGGCCTTCGCCGCGACGTCGGTCGCGCTCGCGGCGCTCAGGTGCAGCTTGATCAAAGATTTTGCAATTGCCTTCTGGCTCGTAACATCGTTCCCATTTGCCCAGTTGGCTTCCAGCGTCTCCAGGATATTTGCGCGAGGCAATGCATTGGTTGGCGAACCCGCGCTCGTACCTTCAGGCGTCAAACTCGAAACAACATCCCGGATGTGGTCAAAGCCGATTCTGTTGATGCTGCTGAAGGCGGACTTGGCGGCATCCACCAGGCCGAATGCGGCCGTGCCCAACCCGCCAATCGCGGTGATCACCTGCTGTAACTGCAGGTCCTGCAAACCATTCATCATGAAAATCCTCTTTTACCCGATTGCCCGCAACTTTATCGCGGAAGGCCACGGCAGTAAAGAAGAATCTCAACAAAAAGAAAGTGGCCGGATCTCGGAAAAAAGACCCGGCCTCAAAATCGTGTTTCCTGCTTCCCCTGGAATTAGCTCTTCTTTTCCAGGAAGCGCTCCATGAACTTGGTATCGAAGTTACCCGAGCGAAAATCCGGGTCCTGAAAGATCGTCTGATGCATGGGAATCGAAGTGTGAATCCCCTCCACCACAAACTGACTCAATGCCCGTTCCATCTTGGCAATGGCTTCGGCCCGGTCGCAGCCATGCACAATCAGTTTGGCAATCAGCGAGTCATAGTAAGGCGGAACCACGCCTTCGGCGTATTGCGCCGTATCTACGCGCACGCCGTTTCCGCCGGGCACGTTGAAGGCCGTGATCTTGCCGGCCGACGGCGTGAACTTCACCGGATGCTCGGCATTGATGCGGCACTCGATGGCGTGGCCGCGGATCTCAATCTTCGCCGGCAGGATTGCGTCCAGCCTCTCACCTGCCGCGATGCGCAACTGCGCCTTCACAATGTCCACGCCGGTAATCGCTTCGGTGATCGGATGCTCCACCTGCACGCGCGTGTTCATCTCGATGAAGTAGAGTTGCCCGTCTTCATCCATCAGGAATTCAACCGTGCCGGCGTTCTGGTAGCCGATATCCGTAAGGCACCTGCAAATCGTCGCGCCCAGTTCCTTGCGGAGCTTCGGCGTCACCATCAACGACGGGGCTTCTTCGATGAGCTTCTGATGGCGGCGCTGGATTGAACATTCACGCTCATAAAGGCTTGCCACGTTGCCATGCTCATCGGCCAGAACCTGGAATTCAATGTGCCGTGGCTGCTCAATGAACTTCTCCATGTAGAGCTCGCCATTGCCAAATGCGTTCGCCGCCTCGCTGAATGCCGCGTGGAACAGGTTGGGCAATTCCTCGGCGCTCCGCACAATACGCATCCCGCGTCCGCCGCCGCCTGCCTTCGCCTTTAGGATTACCGGATAACCAACCTTCTCGGCCCAGCCCAGTGCTTCCTCGGCCGAATCGATCACCCCATCCGAGCCGGGAAGGATCGGAACCCCGGCCTTCTTCATGGCCTGCCGCGCCTTTTCCTTTTCGCCCATCAACCGCGTAACTTCCGGCGGGGGCCCGATGAACTTGATATTCGACGCGCGGCAGACTTCGGCGAAGTTGGCATTCTCGCTCAGCAATCCATAGCCGGGATGGATCGCGTCCACGTCCGCAATCTCGGCCGCCGAGATCACCGCGGGCACGTTCAAATAGCTCTCCGCGAGGCGCGGAGGGCCGATGCAGATAGCCTCATCGGCAAAGCGGACATGCAATGCGTTGCGATCTGCTTCGCTATAAACGGCGACTGTGCGAATGCCAAGCTCCCGGCACGCGTTGAGCACGCGCAGCGCTATTTCGCCGCGATTGGCTACCAATACCTTACGAAACATTCAAGACCCTTAAGAGCGTGTTAGCGGGGTTAGCGGTGCTGGCGGAGTTAGCAGGGTTAGCGTTTCGCGGCGTCATTCAAACTGGAGAAGGAGAAAGCTGCTCAAGGTCAAAACTGTGAGACTTGCCTTGGCACGGCTAACGCCGCAAACACAGCGAACTCCGCTAACGCCGCTCTCTTTCTAGCCAACCCGAATTGCAAACAGGGGCTGCCCGAACTCGATGGGCTGGCCGTTGGAAACCAGGCACTTGACAACTTCTCCAGCGGCATCGGATTCGATCTCGTTCATCAGCTTCATCGCTTCAACGATGCAAATCACCTGGCCTTTTTCCACACGCGATCCGGGGCTTACAAACGCTGCAGCGCCCGGTGCCGGCGAGCCATAGAACGTGCCAACGATGGGAGACTTGACGATGTGCAGGCCGGCATCGGAATCGGAAGCAGGTGAAGTCGCCGCAGGAGCCGTGGGAGCGGCCGCAGCAGCCGGCGCAGCCATTGCCTGTGAACCGGCAAAAAGACGGCTCAGATCGGTCATGCTCGATGGGGACGGCTCGGGTTGGTTGAATTTGAGCCTGATCTTCACATCGCCGCGATCCAGATCGAACTCGGCAACTTGATAGGCCTTCAGAAATTCAATCAGCTCTTTCAGATCCTGAATATCCTGTGGTTTCATTCGTTCCTTGGGTCCCCCACGCAAGCGGGACGGGTTCAATTTAGAGTTCGATCAGAGCCTTGGGCGCCAACGTCAGCACCTGCCCTCCGGTTCGGGTTACTGCCACCATATCTTCAATGCGAATGCCAAACTGACCTTGCAAGTAAACTCCCGGCTCGATCGTCACAACCATGCCCGCAAGCAGTCTGGCTGTCTGTCCGGCTCCCAGTCGCGGCGCTTCGTGAATCTCCAGGCCGACACCGTGGCCGGTGGAGTGGGTAAACGCTTCGGCCAATCCTGCATTGCGCAAGACGCCGCGAGCAGCCTCATCGACTTCTCCGCAACTGACCCCTGCGCTCACCGCGGCGATAGCCGTTTCCTGAGCCTCAAGAACCGATGCATAGGTCTCCCGCTCTTTGGCTTTCGGAGATCCGACGAACACCGTGCGGGTCATATCCGAGCAGTAACCATTGAGGATAACACCGAAATCCATGGTCAGGAAGCCTCTGCGGGGCAAGGGAGCGGCGGTCGCGCGTCCATGCGGAAGGGCCGATCGCGCCCCCGCTGCAACGATCGTTTCGAACGACATCCCTTCGGCGCCCAAGCGTCGCGCCTGGTGCTCCAACTCGGCAGCAATTTCAAACTCCGGCACGCCGGGCTGAATAAACTTGAGAATATGGTCAAAAAGCTGGCAGCCCAACGCGGCCGCCTCGCTCATGATCTTGAGCTCGTCCTCGTCCTTCACCAGCCGCAGCGGCTCCACCAGGGGGCCTGCCAGTTCGGCGAGGAACTTGCGCCGCAGTGCCGACGGCAACTCCGCTTTGAGCCGCGCCAGTTGAGCAACGGTGGTGTGTACCGGATCGAAGCCCGCATTCGAGATTCCTGCCTGGGCCGCCAGCCACTGCACAGCGGCCACCGTAGGCGAACTGGCCACGATCTCCACCTGCGCTACAGAAACTTCCTGCGCGGCCTGCGCGATGTAGCGGCCATCCGTAAACAGCCGTGCCGCCCGTCGAGTCACCGCCAATGCCGCGCTGGAGCCGGTAAACCCCGAAAGGTAGCGCAAATCAGGAAGATGGGTCACCAGCAGGCCCGGAAGCCCGGCTTTGGTCATGCGGCGGCGTACTAGCCCAAGTCGACGAGAGTGGTCCACTTGATGAGGATAAATCACCCGTGCGGCGAGCACACTGCGACACTCAAAAACCTCCGCTAAAACGTGGTCATGCTCACCCTCAGCAACACGTTTTCATCCGATTTAAGGTTCAACCCGTAATCGGTCTGGTCACCATTCCAGATGCGAATCATCTTCCATTTCCCCTCTGCGTCGTAGCTGCCCTCTTCCACCTTCAGCCATAGGCGTTTCTTGCCCTCCACAAAGGTGGGTTTGAAGTCCACACGGGCGTGATGGCCCGCAATGAGGAACTCATCCGGTCCAAGTTGCTCGATCACCACGCCGCCGTCCGCGGGCGAGTTGCCTTTGGGCTGCATCCAGTCGCCAAACGAAGGCATCCCGTAAGAGATCTGCGCAGTCCAGCGGTCGAAGGTCAAAGTCTGGCGATGCTCCTGCGGATCTTCGCTTGCGCCCTGGACTTTGCCTTCCAGATTCCCCTTGGCCAGACGGCGGGCAATCGGCGCAAGCAATGCATACTGCCGGGCAAAGGGCTTCAGCGCTTCCGACTCCATCGCCTCGGGACCTTCGGTCTGGTTACTGTAGCGGCTCAGGTCCAGCCCGAAAGGCGCAAAACCGATCGCTCCGTGACCAATGGCCGTAAACACATAATGCGCATAGATCGCGGAATTTCCCGTCTCCGGGATCAGCAGCGGATTGTCGCCGCGCTTATAAAGGTCGATGGCCTTGAGGTACTTCGCATATTCCGGCATGTAAATGTCCGGGGCCACCACGCTGATGGAGGGCGCAGCAATCTTCCACAACCCGATCTCATTGTCGGTCGGGGCCCCAGACTCATAGCTGGGCGGCTTGCCGGGATTGAAGGGGTCGCGCAGAGCTGCATTCACATAGAGCGGCAGCGCATACGCGGCCTTGCCCGCAGCAGCAACCTGTTCGATATAGGTCGCGATACACCACGCCTGAAAGACCTCATCCGCGTCATCGCCAAACACCTGCCGCCAGCTTCCTGGTTGTTTGCCGAGGCCCACGGCCAGCTTCTCCGGAACCGCGCCCGCAAATGCCTTCTCCGCATCGGCAGAGTAATCGCGAACCCCGCCCCACACTCCGGCTTCATTCTCCACCTGCACCATCAGGACCGTGCGCTGCGCATCCGTATCCTTCAAGTGCTGCATGAGGGTTTTTAAAGCGTTCTTGTCAGCCTCCAGCCGCGCCGGGGAAAAAGTCGAAGGCGAGTCGATTGTCTTTCCGTCCTTGTTCACCACGAACGGATACTTCGCCTGATCGAGTTTGATCCACTCCGGGGTGTAATGGGAGCTGCCGTTCTTCCAAGTCCCAAACCACAGCAGCACCAGCCGCACGTGGTGTTCGCGTGCCTGCTTCAGGATCAGATCCACAACGCTGAAATCGTACTTGCCTGGCGCGACTTCGAACTGCTCCCAGTAGATGGGCAGCTCAACCGTGTTCGCGTGCAGTTGCTCCGCCGCCGGCCACACCTTGCCCAGATAATCGGGCCACGCACTGGAATTGTTGGCCTGAACTCCCAACATCAGGTAGGGTGCCCCGTCGACCATCAAGGCCGCTCTGCCATCCTTCTGCAGAATGTACGGGACGGAAGCGGCGGGAGCATGCTTGGCCGCAAAGGCAGCCTGGGCCGAGCCAGGCATTGATCCTGCAAACGTTTCCATTCCTGCCAACATCAAGAAAGCGCAGATCGCCGCGCTCCTCTCAAACCACGACTTCTTCATCCCATCTCCCTATCAGAAAACCGCTATCGCGATAGAAAAGCAATGCAGCCAGTATAACGTCCCACGCCGCGAACAGAAGTCAGACCACCGCATTACACTAGAGCATAGGGAGCTTCATATCTTTCATGGATAAATATGTCATCCGCGGCGGTAATCCGCTGGTAGGAACCATTCGTATTTCAGGAGCCAAGAACTCTGCCCTGCCCTGCATGGCCGCAGCCATCCTCACCGAAGAGGAAGTCACGCTTGAGAACATCCCCCAGGTCAAAGACATTGAAACCGAGCGCCGACTTCTTGCTTCGATGGGAGCGCAAGTCGAGCTTGGATACGGCCGCGCCCAGCATCGCACCACCATCTGCTGCAAGACTCTCTCTGAGCCAGAAGCAAAATACGAGATTGTGAAAACCATGCGGGCCAGCTCCCTGGTGCTCGGACCCTTGGTAGCGCGCGTGGGCTTAGCCCGTGTCGCCATGCCCGGCGGATGCGCCATCGGTGGCCGGCCCATCGACCTGCACATTAAGGGTCTGGAAAAGATGGGCGCAAAGATCATTCAGGAGCATGGCTACCTGGAAGCCCGCGCCGAGCGCTTGCGCGGTGCACATTTGGTCTTCGAAAAGATCACGGTTACCGGTACCGAAGACCTTCTCATGGCGGCCGTGCTGGCCGAGGGCGAGACCCTCATGGAGAACTGTGCCCGTGAGCCGGAAGTTCTCGATCTCGCCGCCCTGCTCACGGCTATGGGCGCAAAGATTGAAGGAGCAGGCACTTCGACCATTCGCGTCAACGGCGTCAGCCGACTCCACGGAGCCCGCTACCGGATCAATCCGGACCGTATCGAGGCGGGAACATTCCTGATTGCTGGCGCAATCACACGCGGGGACCTGATCGTCGCCAACTGCAACCCGGCTCACCTCAGCGCAGTCATCGCAAAACTGGAGGAAAGCGCCGTTCGCGTGGATATTCTCGGCCCCGACACCATCCGTGTCCGGGCTGAAGGACGACTGAACGCAACCGACTTTGCAACAGAAGAATATCCAGGTTTTCCCACCGACATGCAGGCGCAATACATGGCCTTGGCCACCCAGGCCGACGGCGTAAGCATCGTCAAGGAGAACATATTCGAGAATCGCTTCATGCACGTGCAGGAACTGGTGCGCATGGGCGCGAACATCAAAGTCGATGGGCGTACCGCAACCGTGCGCGGGGCTTCCAAACTGTCGGCGGCCGCCGTCATGTGCTCAGACCTGCGCGCCTCGGCGTCCCTCGTACTCGCCGCCCTTGTGGCGGACGGTGAGACCATTCTCGATCGCGTTTATCACATGGACCGAGGCTACGAGAGAATCGAAGAAAAACTGCGCGGAGTCGGCGCACAGATCCGCCGCTTGGGGAATGTCTTTCCAAGCAGAGACGATGAGGGCGCATCGGAATAGCTCGGCGTTTCAACTATTCTTGGACGGATGAACCGCCAACCTGTCAACTCGCCATCCCCGCGCCAGCGGGGGCGAACATGCGAATAACCTGCGGCTTGTTTCTCGCGCGCAAGAACAAGATCGGTCAATCCAGGCTCAGTTCCAGGTGCCACTGCAGCCCACGTTCCACTGTCTTGCGCAGAACCCGCTCATACTCGCGAAGCTCCAGAAAAACCGCTGCGGTCTCCGAACCGAGGCTGGAAGGCTTATAGTCCAGATGGCTCAGCAGAATCTGGACGGTCAACAGCCCATCCAGCGGGTCAAACCACTGGACTCGCGGTTGAGAATCCCGGCTATCGTCCTGGTTTCGGCCATTCTCCACAAGCGTTGCCATGGATTCCTCATCCACGCATAAGAATGAATGCAATGGACTCACGTTCAGAGAGATAGCAAGCCGTTCCAGAACACCTTCGTTCCTGGCCAGAGCGTGGCCATTCACGAAGATGTCGAACCCAGGATCTTCCCCTTCGACGACGATATATAGACTGGCTGGCATCGATTTGAGTCTAGAGGAGCCTGCGCCCAATCCAGCCAAAAAAATCTTGACCGGCATCTGATCAATAACGGGTACAACTTTCAGGCCATGATTAGATAATCAATGTTACTTTTGTATACTCAACAGTTTTCGTTTTTTCGCAAAAGTTTGGCGTCTTTCACAGGCGAATAGCCGATGCTAGTACCAAGGCATCCGTGTAAGAGGTGGGTTGATTGAATTGGAGCGGGCTTCCGGATCTAATGGCGATTGCACTGCTGGCTTGCGCCTTTGCGTCGGTTGCGCGCGGCAGTCAGATTCATGTCTCCGGAACGTGGCTGCGCGGATGGCTGATGATCGTTCTCCACTTTGCCGCTGCCCTCTTTGCCTTTACTGCGGGCTTCACCGGAATCGTTGTTTCGATCCTGATTGCAGCGTCTCTCACCTGGGCTGGGCACCTCTTCATGTTTGCCGCTGTTCCCTTCCGTCGTGAGAAATCGGCAATCTGGATGTTCGGCATTTTTCTGGCCGTCAATACCGTCTATATTGGGGTTCTTCAATGGGGGCCTTCCGCTGCCTGGGCACTGAAGCCGGTTGCGGCCTTGTTTGCCCTCGGACCGTTGTCGGTTGCGTTGCTGACTATTCGCGGGTTTTCACATCCACTGCGCTGGACTACGGTCGTATTGCATATCCTGCTGGCAATCTATCTGCTTGCGGTTCAGAAACGACCTGCGGATGGTACCGAGCTGGCCCTGAATGGCCTACTGTGCGCCGTCTATCTGGGTTGCTCGATCAATTTTCTGTTTGCATACCGCCGCGCGACCGCTGGCGCTTTTGTCACCATCGCGGGTTTCTTCACCTGGTCCATGGTCTTCGTTGCAGGCCCCATGATGGCTGCTTTTGTCCCGCAGGCACATGTGGAAAGCGAAGTCTGGAATCTCCCAAAATATGTCGTTGCCGTCGGCATGATTCTTCTTCTGCTCGAGAATCAAATCGAACACAACAAACATTTGGCGTTGCATGATGTGTTGACCGGTCTGCCGAACCGGCGATTGTTTCAGGACAGGCTCTCCAGTGCAATCGAACGGGCGCGCCGCACCGGCTCGCAGGCGGCATTGCTGGTGATCGATCTGGACCGCTTCAAGCAGGTCAACGACACGCTCGGTCATCACGTCGGCGATTTATTGCTCCAACATGTAGGATCAGCATTTGCAGGTCGGGTTCGTCGCTCAGACACTGTCTCTCGTACCGGCGGCGACGAGTTCTCCGTCATTCTCGAAGAGCCGATCGACCAGGAAGACGCGACAAAGGTCGGCCAGTCGCTGCTGCAATTGCTCAAAGAACCGATTCAACTGGAGAGCCACCTGGTTTGGGTCGGGGCCAGTGTGGGGATTTCCATCTTCCCGACCGACGCCACCGAAATCGACGACCTCTGCATCGCAGCAGACAAGCGGATGTATGAGGCCAAATACAGCTCCCGGAGTCAGGACGAATTGGATGCAACCGCCAGCGGTCCACCCATTTCGAGAATTCAAGCCGGATCCGTTGGCAAACTGGGAATCAACTTGTAGCCCCCCATCGCTGCGGTTCCTTCAAGCATTCGTACCCAAAGAAAACAAGGCCCGAACCGTGTGGTTCGGGCCTTGTTTCTCTGTTGCAGGGGCGTTTAGCTTTGACCACCAGCGCCCGGTCCACGACCACCACCGGGACCTCCAGGACCACCTGGACGGCGGCGACGGCGGCGACGGTTGCTGTTCGCTGCGGCTGGGCGTCCTGCTCCGGGAGTCGCGCCTGGAACAGTCTGAACCGGAGCGCCATCCACACGATTGAAGTTCGGCTCGTTCTCTTCATCGAACTCTTCGCCGTCTTCATCTTCGAAATCGTCGCCGCCTTCGATCAGAATGGTGCTCTGATTCGATTTCGGCTGACGCTCGTCGAATTCATTTCCGGTCTTGCCCGGCGCAACATACGTCTCCACAACATCTTCTGTCGCTTCCGACTCTGCCGGTGCCGACTGCTGGAGCTTGGCTTTCTGCTCCTTGATCAGCGCCTTGCGGCTGAGCTTGATCCGATTGCCTTCGATGGCCAGAACCTTGACCATGACCTGATCGCCTTCGCGCAGCTCGTCCTTCACTTCCTTGACGCGGTGTTCTGCAATCTCGGAGATGTGAAGCAGTCCGTCGGTGCCAGGGAAAAGCTCGACAAAAGCGCCGAACTCAGCCAGGCGAACCACTTTGCCCAGGTAGATCTTGCCAATCTCGGGCACGGCAGTGATGTTGCCGATCAGCTCAAGCGCCTTCTTCAGGCCCTCTGCATCGCAGGAAGCCACATTGACGCGGCCAGTGTCGTCGACATCGATCTTGGCGCCGGTCTGCTCGATGATGCCGCGGATCGTTGCGCCACCCTTGCCGATCAGATCGCGAATCTTGTCGGTCGGGATCATGACGGTCTCGATACGGGGCGCATAAGCGGAGCGCTCGGTGCGAGGTCCGTCGAGGACTGCATCCATTTTGTCGAGAAGGAAGATGCGTCCCTGACGCGCCTGCTCCATGGCCTGCTGCAAGATCTCACGCGTCAAGCCACCGATCTTGATGTCCATCTGCAAAGCGGTGATGCCCTTGCGGGTACCGGCCACCTTGAAGTCCATGTCGCCGTAGTGATCTTCCGCACCGGCTATGTCGGTCAGGATGGCGTAATCGTCGCCTTCCTTGACCAAGCCCATGGCAACGCCCGCGACCGCGCCCTTGAGCGCGATGCCGGCATCGAAGAGAGCCAGGCTGGCGCCGCAGACCGAAGCCATCGACGAGGAGCCGTTGGACTCCAGAATGTCGCTGACGATGCGGATGCTATAAGGCGATTCTTCGGCCGAAGGCAGAACTGCGGAAATGGCACGCTCGGCAAGTGCGCCGTGGCCAATCTCACGCCTTCCGGTGCCGCCCATGCGGCCCGTCTCGCCTACGCAGAAGGGCGGGAAGTTGTAGTGAAGCATGAAGTTTTTGCGCTGCTCGCCTTCATACGACTCAAGCCGCTGACCGTCATCGGTGGTACCCAATGTGCAGGTAACCAGGGCCTGCGTCTCACCGCGCGTGAACAGGGCCGATCCGTGGGTACGGGGCAGAACGCTGTTCTCGATGGTGATGGCGCGGATCTCGTCAAACTGACGACGATCGGGACGGATGCGGTCCTTGGTGACCTGAGCGCGGAAGATCCGTTCCCGAAGATGTTCGTAATAGGTAGCGAACTTCTTCTTGACGCCTGGATCGTCGGCAGGCAGATCGGCCACCAGCTCGTCCTTGATCTGCTTGATCAGGGAATAGCTCTCGGTCTTGGCATGAGTCTTGGTGTCCAGGGCATCCTTGAGGCGATCGCCAACCTTGGCGTAGAGCGCGTCGTAGTAAGCCTGGTCGAACTCGGGGGCCGTAAAGGTCCGTTTGGTCTTGCCGGCAACGGCAACCAGTTCATCGATGGCCAAGACGATCTTCTTGATCTCGGTATGCGCGAACTCGATAGCCGCCAGAATGACCTCTTCGGTCTCTTCCTTGGCGCCCGACTCGATCATCACGATGCCGTCTTTGTGGCCGACAACCATTATGTTCACGGTGGTGGCAGCGCGCTCGGAGTAAGTGGGGTTGGCGACGAACTCGCCATCCACACGGCCCACGCGAACGGCGCCCACGGTGGCGCTGAAAGGAATGTCGGAGAGCGCCAGGGCGCATGCAGCGGCGTTGATAGCCACTACATCGGGATCATTTTCCTTGTCAGCTGAGAAAACCAAGGCAATCACCTGGGTCTCGTTGCGAAAGCCGTCGGGGAACAACGGACGGATCGGGCGATCGATCTGGCGGCAAGTGAGAACTTCCTTCTCACTGGGCCGGCCTTCGCGCTTAATAAATCCACCCGGGATGCGGCCACCTGCATAGGTGTATTCGCGATAGTCGACCGTGAGCGGGAAAAAGTCGATGCCTTCCCTTGGGTCGGGGGATGCGACGGCAGTGGCCAGAACAACGGTTTCACCGGTGCTGACAAGTGCTGCGCCAGAGGCTTGCTTGGCCATGCGGCCGGTCTCAAAAACCAACCGCTTGCCACCAGCAAGCTCGACGGCTACTTCATGCTTAGACATAGAGTCCTCGTTTCGTTTTGTGCTCTTGGGAAACTTGTGCGGGAATTGCGCCGAAGAAGAGGTCAACACTGGCAATGGGAAGAGTCCCATGCCCGGCATTTTGCAGGTCGCGTACAGAATTGTGAAGCGTACGCGCGGGAGAGAGTTCTCCCAGCCTGCAGGTCCGAGGGTGTTGCCGGCTTGCGCAGAGACGATAGCTCTGCGCAAGTCCTGGCAACGGATACAGTTCGCCAAGGACACCATGGCCCCATGATCTGGGTGAAACAGGGGCCGTGACCAACGTCCGGTGTGGGCGCTTCCGGTTCAAAGGTGGCTTTCTGACTACTTGCGGATTCCGAGTTTGCCGATCACATCGCGGTAGCGGTCGGTATCGTGCGACTTCAGATAATCCAGCAGGCGGCGACGCTTGCTGACCAACTGCAAGAGACCACGACGTGAAGCGTGATCCTTCTTGTGGGTCTTGAAGTGCTCGGTCAGTTCAGCGATACGCGCACTCAGAATTGCGATCTGGACCTCGGGAGATCCGGTGTCTGAATCGTGGGTGCGGAAGGTCTCAATCAGTGTGGTTTTCTTGGCAGTCGCCAGCACGGCGGTGTGACTCCTCTTGTTTTCTCAGGTCCACTCTTAAGTGTCTAAAGTGAGATTACCATGAATTGCCCCACCAACGCGACATCCGCACCCCGCGTGCACCACACTGCAAACCAAAGCTTGTCGACACACTTTGAGGCAATTGAGTCAATTGCGCCCTACGGACCTGATGTGGATTATTTCCCCGCCCCCCATTTCAATCGCGGAATACAAAAACCAACGCTCCACTCAACCGTCTACAGTAATAACCATGTACAGATACGACCCGGAAAGACCTGCACTCATTTACTCCATAGTGGCGGCTGCTGTTTGCCTTTTGCTGGCTTCGGCCTGTCCGGTCTTTGCCCAGAACACCGTTCCACAATCAGTTGCGACACCCGCTCAAGCTTCGGCCGACCTTCCTGAAGCCCTGCAGCCAAAACCCGCCCTGCAATCCGCGCAGGCACCTATTCCCTGGCTGTGGGGCCGCATGAGGACCTCCGGCAAACCCCTGACCACCGAGCAAAAATTCAGGTTTTACGCCATTCAAACTTTTGGTCCTCCGGCGGTCTTTTCCCCAGCCTTTGGAGCCGCTATCCGCATGGCCAATCCACCCAGCGACTATCCGAAGGACTGGAAAGACGGAGCCGGAGCCTTCGGCCGTCTCTACGGCAGCACGCTGGCCACTCAGACCAGCAAGCATACCGCCGAATTCCTCGCCGAAGCAGCCTTCCACTACGACGCCCGCTATGCCCCGTCCAAAAGCGATGAGAAGTTGGCCCGCGCCGCTCACGCTGTGGGCTTTGTTTTTGTGGAAAAAACCGATTCTGGCAGGACAGCTTTTGCCTTGCCCCATTTTGCCGGCGCTGCTGCCGGAGGTTCCGTTGGAATGGCCGATCTTCCTCCCGGCTACAACACCCTTGCCAAAGCCGGCCAGCGCACCGGTTCGGAGTTGGGTCAGATCGCCATTCGAAACCTTGCCCAGGAGTTCGCTCCAGAATTGGCCCCCATCGCCCGCTTCATTCGCCTGCCCAGGATAATTCCCGTCTGGTGGGCGCCCATCCATCCTGCCCAGCGGCCTCAAACAGCAGGTAAATAACCGCTACTGCGGCGCCTCGGACCAGTAGTTGGCCCGCGCCACAATCCGCGCTCCATAATCGACAGCAGTGCGCACCCGGATGGAATGCAGCCCCGGCGTGGAGTCCGTGGGGCTGAAGGTCAACAGATAGCGGTTGCGCGTGTGCTTGGCCGCCTTGAGAACGTCATTCTCGAACCCCTTGTCCAAGGTAAAAGTCGTGTACTCGCCGCCGCTCATCTGCGCCACTTCCTTGGCCACATTCTTCTTGAATGCCTGCACCAGCATGAACAGGGTCATGATCGGATTCATCACCCGATTGTCGCCATTGTCCTTGATGTCGTGCAGCAACTCCGCTCGCGCCGGGGAAAAGCAGACGCTCAAAACCAGCACATCGGAACCGCCAATCTTCTGAATCAGTTGTGCCGGCTTCGTGTGCTTGCTTCCATGGTCTCGCGCCTCGCTGATCAGCAGCAAGACCCGCCGATACTCTTTGGGCTGCGATTCCAGCAGATCAACCGCATAGCTGACAGAGTCGAGAATCGCGTCCCCGCCGTCGCCCGGTTGCAGGTGTTTGAGGGCCTCGCTCATCTCCTCGCCGGAATGCGTATAGTCCCGAATCAAATGCGGTTTCGAGTCGAATCCAAGAAGTGCCGCCTGGCTGCGTCCGTCAAAGAGGAACATATCGAGCAAGGGACCGAGCTTGGCAAGCTTGTCGAATTCAAGGGCGCCTACACCACCCTCTTCCACCGCGACAACCAGGGAAACCGGGGCCGTATCCATTTCTTCCTGCACCCGGATCTTCTGCTGCACGCCGTTGTCTTCCAGAATGAAATCTTCCGGCTTCAAGCCGTAGACCACTCCCCCATCCCGCTTTTCCACGAGTGTGGGCACCAGCACCTCGTTCGCATTCACGCGCAGGGTGGGTGCCTCGGAGTGCACGGAAGGAATCGACGCTGGAGGTTCGATCGGCGGCAATTGCTGTGCTGCGCCAACGACCGAAGTGCTGAAGAATATTAAACTTGCAGCGATAAACCTAAAGAGTCTCATGCAAATAGACCACCACCGGGGCCTGTCCCTTAAGCCCTGTTGGAGGCTCGCCGGTGAACTTCCCTGTCCAATTCGTCTACCCAGACCAAAAAGCCCAATAATTCCCACCGAGAAGTCCAAAGAAAGCTCAATACATCTTTCGTAGTTAGACTTTCAGCCGGCTTGCCGGAGTACGTTTCAACGCGCCAACGCAGAAACTCGCTCCGCCAGGGAGCCAATCGATGGCCTCTCGTCGAGTTCCAGATAAACCGAAGGGCTGCAAACACAGTATCTTCCCCTGCACCCAATATAAATGGATTGCACCGCCATCCGCTCAGCGCAGGAACAAGAGGACTCTCATTGCGATGTGCGCCGAACACAGACCGAACAAGAGAAATCTCCAACGTAATTTCGAGTGGGCACTCGAAGCAGCCGTAATGTGGGCTTGGTTATCCTTGCAATTTGCTGAACAGGCTGTTTGAGGTCGACCCCAACTGTGCAATCACGTCTTCCAGTGCCGTCTGCTGCGTCTCACTGAGTGAAAGGCTTGTGGAGACTTGCGAAAAGTCCGCTTGCATCAGGTTGCTCTGCGCAGAAGTCAACTCGGTGCCAACATTGGTGACCGCATCGGCAGCCGCAGTCACCTGATTGATGGAGTTATCGATGGTGACGCGCTGTTGGGAAACATAGTTCAGCGCGGTATTCAGCGCTGCGGTATCCGCTACCGCCTGAGTCGTATTCACCGTTCCGCTGGAATAATCGGCCACTAGAGCATTCAAAGCACCAAATACACTTTTGGTTCCAGATCCCATAAACACCTGACTACCGGGAACATTCAGTTGTATCTTCTGCCCGTTAGGCGCGTCCAGATAGTTGACGCCCTGATCACCGGCATACGTTGTCTGGGATGGATTTGAATTCGAAGTCGAAAACGGAACGGTCGAGTTTTGCGTGCCTGCAAAGATGTACTGCCCCTGATAACTGGTATTGGCCAATGACATCACTTCGCCGAGAATACCGGAAATCTGGTTTCCAATCGACTGGACATCGCTCGCATTCATGGTGCCGTTATTCGCACTGGTCGCCAGCGAGATCGCCTGCGTCAGTTGAGTCACGACACTCCCCAGAGCCGAATCGGCGACATTCAATTGGCCTGTTACCAAATTCGAACTCTGCGTAAACGAATCATCCTGCTGTATCTGGTTGAGCAGAACCACATTCTGCCCGGCGGACACAGGGTTGTCGCTCAAGGAATTCACGCTGACACCGCTCGACAGTTCGCTCGTCAGATTCTGTAGAGACAGTTGCGTCTGATCCAGCGCGCCTGACAAATTCGATACGTAATAGGGATCTACTCGCATTGCTTTCCTTCCACGAAAAAACAGTCGTCGTCCGTCTTTCGAACCTCGCTCTAAAGCACTCCGGTGATGCTCATCCGATTACGTGACAGTCGTCGTTTCCCCGAGGTTAATCGTCGAAGCCATGAGCGAGTTGATCATCGTAAACACCTGGCTTGCGGCCTGATAGCTGCGCTCCATGGTGGTCATATCAGAAGCCTCGTCGTCGAGGTTGACACCTGAGAGGGAGTCGCTCTGCGTCTGCAACTGGGTCACCGAAGCGGTTTGCGCAGTGTTCTCTGTTTGTGCCTCGGTAATGGTCGAACCTAGCGCGGAGACAAAACTCGAATAGAAATTGGTGGGGGTTTCGCTGGTTCCAGTGGTCGGGTTCGTCACGATTTGCGATGATCCCAGGTTGGCAAGCGCGACTGCGTTCGAGTTGTCGCCCGTGCCAGCCCCGAACGCCGCTGTTGCAATCATGTCCGGATCGGTCATCACCACGGCCATGTTGAGGGCACTCCCCGCGACCTTGTTGGCAGCGGGCTCCGCAAAGATGTCGTGACTGTTCGTGTCCGTTGAAACGCCATTGGTCACCACCGTCCCCGAGTTTCCATTGAGATCGGTCCCGGCATTGTTCAGGGAGTTGACTTGCGTCGAAACACTGTACGCGAGTTGATCGAGAGAGTTCATCACATTCGGTATATCCACGTCGCGCGCCGTGAGATACCCGCCCAACTCACCGCCTCCGCTGGTCAGTCCAGAAGTGACATCCTCTGTCCCAACATAGAAATGGGTCACACCGCTGACCGAACCGCTGGTCATCTGATAACTGGTGGATCCTGAGACCAGTTCCGCGCCCGAAGTCGTGGTGATCGATAGTCCGTTGTTTTCCGTTGTGATCTGGTTGATGCCGACCAGGTTGGAAAGCTGACTCAAATCCGCTTGCCGTTGATCCTCTAGTGTCCCCGCATCGCCATTCGGCGACGTCGTCGTAATTTGTTGATTTAGCTGGGCGATCGAGGCGGTCAGCGAATTCACCTGCGAGGTAACGCCCGACGCCTCCTGATCCAGATTCGCGCGCTGCGCATTCAGGCTGGAGGCGGCATTCGAGATATCTCCCGCTAAGCTGGTCGCGGTGCTCAGTACATTCTGTCGCAGTGAGTTATCGGTGGGAGTGGCTTCGAGCTTCGAAAAAGAATTGAAAAAGCTGGTTATATCGGCGCCGATATCTCCGGCCCCCGAACTGGACGAACCGGAATCGGGCGTAAACAGAGCCTGCACCGTGTTCAGAGAAGCGACCCGTGTCCCCGAGGCGGAAGCCAGCTGCTGCTGTTGATCGATACGTTCCGACAAGACTCGATCCCGCACTGAAGTCGGGCCAGCTTGCGAGGCCCCCTGGCCGTAAGAGACACCATTGATGGTAAGCGGGTCGTTCTCCTGAAAGGTGGCGTTCTCGCGGGTGTATCCAACTGTATTCGCATTGGCGACGTTATTCGCAATGATATTCAGCGCAGATTGATCAGCATCCAACGCTCCCGAAATGGTGCTGAAAGCATTGCTAATTGTTCCCATGAGCGCTCTCCGACGGCATCCAGCCGTGCAGTTGTTCCTCGCGATACTCCAATTGCCCCAGTTGTAAATCGCGCAGCCGGTTCAACACGGTCAGATTGGCGCGCGATGCTTCCAGCACGCGTGCGAATACCGCCATCTCCTTCTTTGCTTCCTGCGCCTGAGCTTTCAGGCGCGCCCGCTCAAACGCATCGGCCCGCCCGGAAGAGGCTGCGAAATCACGATTCAGAGCCTTACAGCTCAATGCCAGTTCTTCCAGCCGGTTCGCGTCTAGAAGGGCCAGAGCGCGCGACGCTTCCACCACCATTTCCTTCAAAGAGGGATAGACCCGATGCTCCACAGTCTCCTGCATTTACCGCAATCCTTTCCCAACCTGCGCGCTGCACACGTCCTGGGCCCCTGCAATCCTTCGGGGACAAAGCACACTGCGTTTTCCGAATGAGTCCTTGGACAGCTCTTACTGCGCGCTGCCCAGCATGGAATCCACCATCCTCGATGCCAGTGCCGAGGTCGATATGCTGTAGCTCCCCGCCGCAAGAGCCGCCTGAATCTGCGCAACCTTGTCTATGCGCACGCCGGAGTCCGCGGATCCCATGGAAACCGCGCTTGCCGCGTTACTAAAGGTCGCCTGATCGTTCCCTAAGCCGCTTCCGCCGATCGCCGAGTTACTTTTGGGCTGCGTCGGTGCCGGAGCGGGCTGTGAAACCCCTAGAATCGACTTCAGACCCTCAAATCCACTGCGAATATCCATATCATTTGCTCCTCAAGGCACCCACTGGCACCCTTGAACTCAATGTATTCCTTTGGATGCCAACCGCACAACGTTACTAGAAAGGTTACCTGTCACGGCGTTGCTCTTCGCGTGGTTACCTGTCTGGTTACCGGACAGATGCTGAATGATTTGATGAGCGATTCCTAATCCGCCATGATCACTCATCGCCCGTCCAAGGGCCTCCTGCGCGTATTCCGCCAGCGCACCGTTCGAGCCGGAGTCGGAGTCGTCTTCCTCTCCCGTAATCGAAGTGCCTGAATTCAGCGGCTTCAGTAACTCCTTCATCATCTGCGCCTCAAACTCATGTGCCGCCTTCACCAGACGCGGCTGTGGCGTGCCAGCGTCGGCCTTCGGCTCGGTTAATCCGCCGGTTACGGCTGCCAAGGTCGGTATCATAGCACCTCCAAATCTGCCTCGAGCGCGCCAGCTTCCTTCATGGCCTGCAGGATCGAAATCACATCCCGCGCTCCCGCTCCGGTACGTTGCAATTCCTGGACCAAATCCTCAACGGTGGCCCCTTCCTTCAAATCGATCCGGTTGACCGGCTTGTCCTGGGCTTGCACCGTCGTCTGCTGCACCACTTCGGTCGTTCCTGTACTCAGCGCGTTGGGCTGTGACACCTTGGTTTCTGTCGTAACGTTGACCGACAGTCCCCCATGCAAAATGGAGACCGGCTGCAGGCGCACCTTTCCTCCGATCACCACCGTGCCTGTCCGTTCGTTCACCACCACCCGGGCGCGCGGATAGACCTCTATCTGGACCTCTTCGACCTTATCCAGAAGTGCGGCGACATCTTCGTTGGGAGTGGTCAAGATCTCTACCCGGCGGCTGTCGATTGCGTGTGCCCGATCGGCGCCAAGCGCCAGGTTCATGGATGCAGCCATCCGCTCGGCGGTATGAAAGTCAGCGTCGTTCAAAAGCACATCGACGGTATGCATCTGTTTCAGGTCAAATGGCACCTGGCGCTCCACCAGCGCCCCACCGGGAATCCGCGCCGTGGTTGGGTGATTCATTGATTTGCTGTTGCCTCCGCTGCCGGCCATGTAGCCGCCCAGAACCAATGGCCCCTGTGCCTGTGCGTAGATCTTTCCATCCGGCCCGTAGAGGGGCGTCATCAGAAGGATCCCGCCGTCCAGCGACTTCGCATCGCCTGCGGACGATACCGTGATATCGATCTTGAATCCGGAGCGCGAAAAAGGAGGCAGGGTGGCAACCACGAAGACGCCGGCCATGTTTTTGACCTGCATGTTGGCGGCGCTGTTGGCTCCCGTCTGAGGAACCGTGACGCCCATCCGCTCCAGGGCCGAAATCAGGGTCTGCGCAGGAAACACCGTTTGCGAGCTGTCGCCGGTCCCGTGCAAACCAACCACCAGCCCATAGCCCACCAACTGGTTGTCGCGAATCCCCTCGATCGAAGCGACATCCTTGACCCGGGCCAATTGGATATTCGGCTCCGCCAGCGCCAGTGTCGATGCCAGCATGAGCGCTGCGGCGAGCGCAGTCCCGCTCGCTCTACGTGGCAGCTTCGAGTTTTGTTTCATCTCACGCATCTTCCCATCCACACCGGAGTTCCGCATCCGACCTCCCCTGCTCCTCTGTCGGTTTATTCCTTCCGCTCAAACCTGTTCCCAAGTCAGCTCATCTTCCAATTCTTTAGAAGACCAGCAAGTGCTCCAGGAATCGCACCACCGGATTCTGCCGGTACGTGGAGTCGTTCACAATGCCCTTGCCCGTCACTTCCAGCTCCAGGTCGGTCATAGCCGTCGAGGCAACCTCATTCTGTGCGCTCACATCTTCCGGCCGCACCAGGCCGCGCAGCTTGATCAGCTGCGTCTGTTGCGAGAAGGTCAGCTGACGGGTCGCCTGCACCACCAGCATTCCGTTCGGCAGCACATCCACCACCTCCGCCCCGAAGGTCGTCGACAAACTCGAATTCGTGGTGCTCTGTCCCTGCGCGGTCAGGCCGCTCGCCGCCGTCGCTCCCAGCAGGTTCTGCAGATTGTTGGAGGCTTTCAGCTTGCCAAACAGCCCGGTCAGACCCGAACTCATATTCGACGCTCGTGAATTCTTCACTTGGCCGTCGGTCGACGCCGCCAGACTCTCATTGACTACGATCGAAACCACGTCATGCAACCGTACCGCCTTGGCGTCCGTGCCAAAACGCACCAGCGTTCCCTCGGGACTCCATATCGAACCCGGCGACAGAACCTCGGCAGCCTGCTGTGCGCGAACCCTCTCGACATAGTTTTTGAGCGCAGTCTCCGGTGGAGTTGTTTTGGGCGCGCTCGCGGGCTTGTCCCTCTTGCTACCCCACGCCGCCGAAGAAACCAGAAGCACTGTGCATGCCAAAACTATCGCTGCTCGATACCTCATGGATGAATCTCCCTTCCCGAGGCAAAGGAAGCGCGCCCAGGTCCATCGGCGACAACCCTTACCACCCTGCCGCCGATCTCCAGGCGTGCATTCAATACCGAACCAGTCATGGCGGGCCCAAGAGCGATCGCCGTAAGCTGCACGTCCGCAACTGCGGAATGCTCCTCCACCAGCAAGTGGTCACCGGCCCGAATCTGCGGTTGAGGGGTCGCCTGCGGAGCCTGTCCCACCTTGGCCGATGGTCCGATCGTTGGTAGAGAGCTCCGGCCGTCGGAGACCGGCCCGGACGCTGTCATACCCGTTGGCGATTCCGTGCTCAGTACCAGTCTTCCTGGTCCTCCCGGGTGTTCCGGGTCCTTCATCAACAGCCACCGATGTCCGGTTTGCGGGTCGTCAATCGTGCGCACAGCAGATGCCTCGGAGGCAGTTTGCGTGGCGCTCACAACGAACACGGTGTGCACTTCGGTCTTCAACTCCGGGTCCAGCCCGGCACCCTTGCCCGGCAAGGCCGACTGGGCCGTGGCGATGCCGGGCCCGGAAGCAAGACCCAAGACGAACAACCACCCTGCCAGCACGCTGCCGATTTGTCTCTCTTTTGTCATTCCCATCCGGTCCCTCTCGCCGCCCCGTCCACGCAAGCCAGACTCAGTGCGTCATGTTGTTGACCTGGGAGTACATATCGTCGGCCGCCTTGATCACCTTGGAGTTCGACTCATAGGCGCGCTGCGCAAGAACCATCTGGACGAACTCGGTCACTACATCCACGTTGGAGTTTTCCAAGTACCCCTGCTGCAACGTTCCCAGTCCTTCAGTACCGCCGGGATTGCCCAGAACCGGGTCACCGGAACTCAGGGTGGACTTGAGCAGATTTCCCCCCATGCTCTCCAGCCCCCCGGGGTTGGGAAAGGTCGCCAGCTGCAACTGGCCCAGCTGCGATGGATTCTGCTGGCCGGAAAGAGTCGCATTCACCACTCCGTACTGGGTGATGGTGACGGCGGTGGCGTTGGCTGGCACGGTAATGGTGGGAATCACCGGGTCGCCATCCACGGTCGTGATCGTGCCCTGATTGTTCATCTGGAACTGGCCGGCGCGGGTGTATGCAATCGTCCCATCCGGGCGCTGCACCTGGAAGAACCCGGTCCCTTCGATCGCTACATCCAGGGGATTTGAAGTCTGATTCAGCGAACCCTGTGTCATGATGACTTCCGTAGCCGCCGATTTGGTGCCCAGGCCGATCTGCAACCCGGCAGAAACCGTGGATTGGCTCTGGGCAGCTCCCGGCGTCACCATGTTCTGGTACACCATGTCTTGAAACTCCAGCCGCAACTGCCGGAATCCGGTGGTGGATGAGTTCGCCAGGTTGTTGGCGATCGTGTCCAAGTTCAACTGCTGCGCGCTCATACCGCTGGCTGCCGTATACAAAGCTCGAATCATTTTGACTCCTCAACTGAAACTTCTCTCACGCCCTCGCATGAGAATGACTAGGTGCTGCCCGCCGCTCTACTAAACTCTGGGTAAATCCTCGCTGGCAGTTTTGTTGAATTCGGTATGAAAGACAGTCAGCGCCTTTTGCATCATCTCCGCGCTCCGCTGCATGACGATCAGATTCAGGGTCCCTTGAATCACATCTTCGTTGGCCGCCTCGATGGCTCCCTGGTGCACGGCTGCGCTCTTCGTGAGAGTCGGCGGAATGCCCTGCGGTGCGATGTACCGGTCGGCGCCTTCCGGAGTCAGTTGCGCCGCGGCCGGGAACGTATACACGCCCACCGTCGCCACAGCGCCTCCTGCCACCGAAAGCACTCCGTCGGCGCCGATCGAGACTTGCCCGGGTGGAACCTGAATCTTCTGGCCCGCGGCGGAAAGCACTGGATCTCCCGATTCTGTTACCAGTTGCCCCTGCTGGGTCCGGTGGAAACTCCCGTCCCGCGTATAACGGAGCCCGTTGGCCGTCTGGATCTGAAAGAAGCCCTGGCCTTCGATGGCCAGGTCCAGCGGATTGCCGGTCTGCGAAATCGCTCCCTGGCCCATGTTCAACCGGTCGCCACCGAGAACCCCGTAATTGTTGACTGTGCGCCCCAACTGCGAGTTGGCGCTGTCCGGTCCCAGAAGAGCGGAGCGAAAGTACTCCCGCTCGGCACGATAGCCAGGGGTCTGGGTGTTAGCAAGATTGGCGGCAGCCGTATCCAGCGCCTGTGTGCGCGCGACCAGTCCGGTCAATGCCGCATAATATCCGCTATCCATCGAACACACCTCCCGAAACACAGGAGGTGTAGCAGTTCAAGGACCGGAAGTTGTCAAGAGGGATTAGAGCAAGATTAGAATTGCGCGGATTTGAGACACTCTCAAGGCCTTCTCAGGCGGGATCCAAGCCAACTTCGACAGGTGTGGATCCGAATGCCGAAACCCACACCGCCAAATGCCTCATGAGAAAGAACAAAGAATACAGGATCTCCCCCACTCAGATGGCTTGAGATCCTCCGGGTCCCTTCAGCAGAGGGCCACAGCCCGGACTGCTTCGGGCCCAGAGCCGTTCCCCGCATCGCGGGAGACCAGCCTATGCCAGGCAGAAATAGCCATCTATGATCGGCCATTGCGTGCGCGGCATGCACCCGACCGCGCAGGCATCGTTCCTACTGCATTCCATCGCAGATAATGGTCACTTCAAAAGTAGCCTTCTCGAACCGGTACGTATGGGACACCTTGAACTCCGGCGCCTGGACGTGCAGGTTGTAATCCCGGCCGGTAATCACAGCTGGGACCGAGAGACCGCAATTGGCAGCCAAATCCGGAACTTTGCCTTTCCACGCACCGGCCAGCATGTTGCAGATCTCGCCGATTCCGTCCTTGACGATATCGTCGATCTCCTCAAACTCCATGCCGGTCATATGTGCGGCAATGTTCATGGCCGCCGTGCTGCCGGTCTTGAAGACGCAGGCCCCGCTCAGCACTCCGCCAAAACCCACCACGGCGGTCACTGACTCCGGCTCAACATCCGCAGGGCCCTCAATCTGGTGGCATTCTACCCCCAGCATCAGTTGAAAAACTTCCTGTACACTCGCATCCAGGTTCTTCGGATCAGAGACCAGATGCACGGATTCCCGCAACGATAGCGTCATCGCACGCTCCATTTCCTTTGCACCGCCAGATCGCGAAGTTGCGACAGCGGACCTGCGTACACCGTTTAACAGCAAGTGGATACCTCCTGGCTACGCCGCGTTGATCAGCGGCAGTACGCGTTCCTTTACTTGCTCAGCAGTAAAGGGCTTCCGTATGTATCCCTGCGCCCCGGCCAGAATGGCCTGCTTGACATGCTCCTCACTCGACTCGGTGGTAATCATCACCACCGGGACACCGGGAGCTAAATTCTGCGCACGAAGCTGGCGCAAGAACTCCAATCCGTCCATCGATGGCATATTGATGTCGGAAAGAATCAGGTCCACTTGCTTTGCCCTCAACAGGTCCAGTCCCTCGGTCCCACTGCCCGCCTCGTGCACGATCAACGGATCCAACCCCGCCTGACGGAGCGAACGCTCCACTATCTTGCGCATCACCGAAGAATCGTCAACGATCAAGGCTCGTATTTCACTCATTCGCAAGCTCCTCTACTTTGAAGTCTATCGGCTCAAATGGCGATTTCATGAGCCTGCTTTTTATCCTCCCCATTTTCAATGCAGACCAATGGAGCAAATCAGATCCTGAACCTGGCTGGTCTCCGGCAACGGCCCACTCTGAGTGCGTCGCCACATGCGCAACCACAGGCAATCGTGCATTCTCACCAGGCGCGACTCCACCGGGCGAGCCCGTTCGACGGCCTTGGCCAGTACATGCACCACCGCCGACTCGGAGGTAGCTTCCACCAGTTCGACAGCAGGGAATTTCGAGTTCAGCAACCGCGTATGCGCTAGCCGGAAAACAGATCCCTGCACCAGGCCACTCTCCACCCGCAAACCCGTCATCCGTTCGGCGGCCAAAGCAACCACTGGATCTAGTCTGTCCTCAAATCCCATGTAAAGCAACTTGCCCGCAGCCACCCGCAGCGGCAAAACGCCATATGCATCGACGAAGAGCCTTGGCATCAACGGGGTAACCGCTTCCGCATCGTGAAAATCAAGGGGCAGAACCGGGCAGCTCCATTGCAATCCCAGCGCGCGCGTCACTAGCTGCTCGCTCACTCCGGCCTTTCGCACCAACCAGTGTCCCAGCCGGCCTGCCCCTGCAGCCTTTTGAGCCTCCAGTGCCTCCTTCAGCTGGCGAGACGAGATCCATCCCTGCTCCAGCATCATCAGGCCCAGCGGAATGCGATGCCGGTGGCTCTCCGGCGCACTCCCCCGCCCTTCCAGTTCCCGCCGCACCGCCGTCTGAATACGCGCGGCGGTACACGCCGCCGAGCAATTCCATCCGCCCTCAAAGACGGGCGCGGTCCGGCTTCTCAGCAGGTGCATCCAGCCCGACCCGCAACTGCGGTTGGAACACGTTTCAAAAAGACCAGCCGCCCTGGAGCGAACCGAGCCTGAGTGAGCCGGACTGGAGCGAAGTAGGCTAGAATCCGTCAACGCCGGCGCAATCTCCCTGTGTACCGCGACTGCGGGAGAACTGTCCGACTGCACCATGGCGCGAAATGCCGCCACAACCTCCTCGCTCGACCTACGTTTTAGAACAGGCATCGTATCGTCTCCAACCGCTTCTTGGGCATCGCCACTTCGGTCACCCGCAGGCCGAAATTGCCGTTCACCAATACGACTTCCCCGCGGGCAACAATCTTGTCCCCCACAATCAGGTCCACCGGATCCGAAACATGGCGGTCCAGTTGCACCACATCGCCGGGACCAAGATCCAGGATGTCGCTCAGCGGCATCTCACGGCAGCCAAAACGAAGCGAGGCCTCGAGTTCCACGTCCAATAACAATTCGATGCCTGGGTTCAGCGGAGCCGCCTCAGGGGCAGGCGCCTGAGCCTGAGGCGGAGATTGAGGCGCCGCCGCGTTCGCCTGTGCAGCCTTGGGCGCTTCCGCCTTTACCGGCTTGGGCGGCCGCACTTCGTCGCGCACCATGATTGTCCACGACCGGTCCCCGGACTTGAGTTGAAAAGCGCGCGATACTTTCGCCTCCGCACTGACTTCCTCGAATTTCTCCACCCGGCACTTCTTGCCCGTCTTGGCCAGCAGGTCCCCGGCCGCGGCATCCGCGACCTCTTTCAAAATCTCCGCCCATCCGGACTTCTGATCCATCCCCTCGCCCATCAGCGGCGAGTCCAGAAGGGACTGGTCCAGGATCACAACAAAACGGCCTTCATCGTCTCCGCTCACCGTTGAGGCAAAGCAGAAAGACCCGCCGGCCATAGGCTTGGGCAACGACTCAACCAGCTCTGGTTCCCCTGCCAGTGCCTGCGAAAACAGCGCTGCGGCTACATCAATCCAACAATCAAGATAGGTTCTCATGCCTCACCTCCGGAGAGCTGCCGCTCAATGCGCGCGGCGCGATGCGGACCTTGGCGAATCGCCATAGCCTGGGCCAGCGACTGGCCCCCCACCCGCCATTCCGGCAGGACATTGGCGGGAAGGTCGAACCGCAGGACCGATCCCACTTCAAGGTTTTCAATCGTGCTGGCAGCAAGCTTCACGGTCGGCAATTGCAGCGACGCGCCAAAGTGGATCTTTTTCGCCGAGTCTTCCATGCGCGTCCGCGTATCGCCGGCGTGGCGGCGGCGGCGTCCCCAATCGGAGGTCAAGCGGCGCAGGATGGTGTTCGCCACCACCGCCGGGAAAGCCAGATTCAGCAGTCCGGAACTGTGCGGCATGCGGATTTCAAAACTCAGGCAGAGCGTCTTCTCCGTCACCGACATGATGCGGGCCACTTGGGTCTGCATCTGTCGCCGCTCATAGTTGAAACTCAACCCCACCGGCTGCCAGGCTGCGGTCAGTTCGCGGCAGATGATCTCCACCACGCTGCCCAGAATCGACTCCTCGATATCCGTCAATTCGCGCAGCGCTCCGTCCCGGCCCTCGCCACCCAGCAACAGATCGATGATCGGAGGCGCCAAAGCCAGATCCAGTTGCAGCACCGAGAGCGCCCCCAGCGGCTCCAACCGTACTGAGGCCACATAGCTGATTTCCGGAATGCGCAACAGGAACTCGTTGAACTGAATCTGCTCGGCCGACACCAGGTTGACCTGGAAGCGGGTCCGCAGCCAGGCCGCCAGATTGTGCGTCAGGTTGCGGGCAAACAGGTCGTTCAACATACTGATGGCGCGCAGCTGGTCGGTCGAAATCTGCCCCGCGGAGGAGAAGTTGTAGGGCACCACCCGGGCGCGCACCTCGGTTTTCCCGGCCTCCGGTGTCGTGCTTCGGGCTTTTTGGAACAGGGCATCGATTTCGTCCTGTTTAAGCGTCTTTTCCATCATGATTCAGCCTCTTTTGGCGCTACGGTATCAAGCCCGTCCGGAGGTTCAAGTGCTTCGCCCCGGTTCCAGGTTGTTTCTTCTGGTCTCCGCTTCGCCTAAACGCCCCGGATCCAGATCAATCTGTCTTCGTCAATGCCGCGCCCGGTCCGACGCCCGCCCACGCGGTCGATCAAATGCTCCCCGCGCCGCCAGATCCTTGAGCGCCGCGCGCAGGTGTACCACCGCCGACGCGTGTACCTGTGAAACTCTCGACTCAACGACTCCCAGCGCCAGACCGATCTCGCGCATGGTCATCTCCTCGTAGTAGTAAAGGCTCATCACCAGCCGCTCTCGATCCGGCAATTCGGCGATTGCTTCGGCCAGTCGTTCTTCCAGTTCGCCGCGCAGGCAGCGAAACAAGGGATCCTCTTCGGGACGGCCCGGCACATACGCCAGTTCTTCTTCCCCCGAGTCCTCGTTGCGCTCCATGTGCAGAGTGCCGATCTCCAGACCCTTCAGATCCCCCAGAAGCTGCTGATACTCCTCCAGGCCCAACGCCATCTCCTGGGCCACTTCGTGTTCGCCCGGCGCATGCCCCATCCGCGCCGTCAGCACCCGGATCGCTTCTTCCACCGCGCGGCCCTTGCGCCGCAATTCCCGCGGGCTCCAATCCAGTGTGCGCAAGCTATCCAGAATCGCTCCCCGGATGCGGAACTGCGCGTAACTGCGGAACTGGACTTTCTTAGCAGGATCAAATTTGGAAAACGCATCCATCAGGCCGACCACTCCGGCCGAAACCAAATCCTCGATGTCCACGTGCTGGGGCAGCCGCTCGTGGATGCGGCGCGCCAGAAAGCGCACAATCGGCAGGTGTTCGAGAAGCACCCTCTCCTGCTCGCCGGTGAGCATCGATACCGGTCCAGCCACGGGCGGATACTCGCCCCCCGCAGCAACCCGTCGTACCGCCCTCTGATTTCCAGCTGAACCTGCCGTTTCCATTCCCATTCCCATCCCCTTCAACAAACTTCCAACTCTACCCTACACCGCAAACTCGTCCGAGCCTTGCTCCTTCACTTCTGCTTCCCGGCGTTCCGTACCCATTCTCACTGCCTCAGCGCACCGTTCCCACCGGACGCAACCGGATATCGGGAGGAATTTCACCGGCTGCCACCACCGCCAGACGGGGCAAAACCGGCTCCAGCCAGCGCTTGACGTGATAGCGGGCCGGACTCGGACATAGGAGCACGGGCAGGGCCGCAGCCGATGCACCTCCGATAAGGGCCCTCAAAGAATCGGCCAGACGCCGCACCACCGGCGTGCCAGGAGTCCCGCTCGAGGACAGCAAACGCTGCCCTTGCTCAGGCGAAAGCGTAGTCAGAATCTCTTCTTCGAGCGCCGGATCCAGCAAAAGAACAGGCAATTGTCCCTCCCCATCCAGCAAGGGACGGATCAGCCTTCTGCCCAGCGCCTGGCGCGCCGCCTCCACCATCACTACCAGATTCTTGTTCAACGGCGCAATCTCGATCAGCGCCTCCAGAATCGTGCCCATGTCGCGGACCGAGACTCGCTCCCGCAGCAGCTGTTCGAGGACCTTGCCGACCTCGCCCAGAGTCAACAGTTTGGGTACCAGCTCCTCAATCAGCTTTGGATGGCTTTCATTCAACGTATCCATCAGGCGCTTGGTTTCCGCCCGGCCCAGCAACTCGTATGCGTGCTGCCGAATCAGCTCGCCCAGATGCGTGGTGATCACCGTAACCGCGTCCACCACCGAATACCCTGCGGCAACCGCCTGGTCCTCGAGTGCCGGAGCAATCCAGATCGCCGGAACCCCAAAGGCTGGCTCGCGAGCCTCCTTGCCTGCCAAAGGACGGCGCCCCGGCGCTCCCGACACCGCCAGCAGTTGGTTGCCCTCGGTCGCCCAGCGGCCGATCTCGATGCCTCGCAGTGAAACCAGGTACTCACGCGGCTTCAGACGCAGGTTGTCCGAAATATGCACTGGCGGAACCAGGAAGCCAAGCTCCGAAGAGAGATGGCGGCGCAGCGAACGAACTCTGCTCAGCAGTTGCCCACCCTGCTTCTCGTCCACCAGGGGGATCAGCTGGAAACCGATCTCCAAGGTCAGATCTTCCAGGCGCAGCAGCTGCGCCAGGTCGTTCCCTTGCGCCTGCTGCTCGGCCTTCTTCTTCTCGCCGACCGGAACATCCGCGGGCGCCACTGCGGGCGGCGGGGCAATCGAGACTCGCCTTCCCACCCAGAACAGCACCAGACTCACTGTGAAAAATGCAATCTTGGGCAAGCCCGGAATCAGGCACATCGCCCCGCAGACCACGCTGGAGATATAGAGCGTCGAAGGCTTGTTGAACAGCTGCGCGCGAATCTCGCCGCCCAGCAGGCCAGCCGAATTGGCCCGCGTCAGGGTGATGCCGCCAGCCACGCTCACCAGTAGCGAAGGAATCAGCGTAACCAGTCCATCGCCCACCGTCAAAACCGTATAGGTGCGCGCCGCCTCGCCCAGTTCAATGCCCTGCTGCAAGGTTCCGATCAACAGACCGGCAATGATATTAATGCCGGTAATCAGAATTGTGGCCATCGAGTCGCGCTGGTTGAAGCGCGCCGCGCCGTCCATGGCGCCGTAGAACTCCGCCTCGCGAGCGATTGCCTGGCGCCGCTTGCGCGCCTCCGCCTCGTCGATCAGCCCTGCGTTCATGTCCGCGTCGATCGCCATCTGCTTGCCCGGCAACGCATCCAGGGTGAAGCGGGCCGTCACTTCTGCGGTGCGCACCGCGCCATGGGAAATTACCAGGAACTGGATCGCCACCAGGGCCAGGAAGAGCACGAATCCGACGACATAATTGCCGCCCACGACGAACTGTCCGAAGGCTTCGATCACCTTGCCGGCGGCCGCCGTTCCTTCGGATCCGTGCAGCAGAATGCGGCGGCTGGAGGCAATATTCAACGACAGCCTGAAAAGGGTCAGCAACAACAGCAGGGTGGGAAACACCGACAATTCCACCGCGCGGCGAATCTGCACCGCGGTCAGAAACACGATGATGGATGCGGCCATCGAAATTGCCAGCAGAAAATCCAGTGCCCCGGCCGGCAGCGGGATCAGCATCACGAAGATCACGCTGATCGCGGCCAGAGGCAGCACGTAGTCGCGCATGCGAGCCAGAATTGAAGGGGCGCGCAAGGTGGTGACGGGCATGGCAGTCGTGCTCATTGTGTGCCTCCAACAGGCGGATTCTGCTGATTACTCGCGGTTCGGTTCGGTGGTCGCCAGTTCTGCGCCGCTTCGGCCTGCGCCCTGGCCCTGGCCGCCGATTCGCGGGCCCGCCGGTCGCGCAACTCCGCTTCCACCCGCTGGCGGTAGAGATACGCCAGAATTGCGGCCACTGCGGCATACAGATCGACAGGAATCGACTGGCCAACTTCGACCACCTTATAAAGAGAGCGGGCCAAGGGCGGGTTTTCGATAATCGGGATTCCATGCTCGCGCGCTTCGGCCTTGATCTCCTCGGCCATCAGATTCCGTCCCTTGGCCACCACTTTGGGAGCATCCATGGTTGCGAAATCGAAACTCAAGGCAACGGCATAATGCGTGGGGTTCACCAGGACCACGGCAGCCTTGGCGACGTCCTCCTTGACCTTGCGGCGGCGCGCCTGGCGCTGCAGGCTGCGGATGCGCCCCTTGATCTGCGGATTGCCCTCACTCTCCTTCATCTCGTCGCGCTGGTCCTGTTTGCTCATCTTCAGACGAGTCTCGCGGCTCCGCCACTCCACCAGGTAGTCGATCATCGCCCAGCCAAACAGGAGCCAGGAGGCGGCCAGCAGCATTCCATAGATATCCGACCCCAGCATTTCCAGGCGTTGCATGGAAAACGGCGGCAGCGTGAGTTGGCGCGCGATGCGCTGGACCGCGAAAACCGCCAGCACCGCGGCGGGAACCAGCGACTTCGCCAGCCGCGCCCCGGAACGCAACGAAAAGAGGTTTTTGACGTTGGAGACAGGGTTCAAACGGTCCATCTTGAAACCGATCGCCGACACGTTGAAGTTGACCCCACCGGTCTGCGCAACGCCTACCCCGACAGCGGCCAGCGCAACCAGCGACATGATGATGCACGAAGGTCCCAGGACCCCGAGAGCCAGACGGCGCACAGCATACATCGTGGGCAGGAGTTCGCCCGTTTCCCAGTGCGCCGGAGCGCCGAGAGCGAGAAAGGCGATGAAGGTGCCCTTCCAAGCCACCACAATCTTGCTGCCCATGGCGCCCAGCACCATCACGCCAGCCAGGGTTCCGGCCGCCGACGAAAGCTCCTTGCTATGGAGGATGTCGCCATCTTGGCGGGCCTTCTCTCGGCGATGCTGCGTTGCTTGTTCTGTCTTTTCCCCGGCCATCGGCTAGCCCCCCAACCCGGTGCCGGGAGTGCTGATCAACCGCTCAGCCATGTCCAGCAGGCCGCTGAAACGTGCCTCGATGAAGCGAGGCCACAAGGCTAGCGAGCCGGTCAGCAGGGCAAAGCCGGTCAGGGTTTTGATCGGCACGGTCAGAGACATCACGGGCAACTGCGGGCTGAGTTTGCCAAGGAGTGAGACCGCAACCTCCACGAGCATGGTCGCGGCCAGCACCGGCGCGGCCAATTCAACACCTGCCAGAAAGATCCCTCCGGCGGCGCGCACAATCGCCATCGCGCTGGTAGGCGCAAAAACGAAGCTGCCGATGGGGACCACCCTGAAACTGCGCACCAGCGAAGCCAGCAGGATGCGGTCCAGACCCGCGGTGATCACCACCAGCGTACCCATCAGTTGGAAAAGATCTCCCATCAGGGGCGTCTGAATATTCGAAGTCGGATCGAGCAGGTTCACCATCGAGAAGCTGAACTGCGCTCCCACGATCTGTCCTGCGAAAAGCAGCATCTCGTTTAGCAGGGTCAGCGTCAGCCCATAGACGAGACCAACCGAGAGTTCCCCCACCAGCGCTGAAAAGCTGATCGAGACATGCGCATTGGGCAGTGTCGCCACCAGCGGCGCCAGCAGATAGGCTACCGCTCCCACGAAGACAGCCTTGGTACGCGGACTCAGCGAGGTCGAAGAGAAGAAGGGGGCAAACGCCACCATTCCGCTCACTCGCACCAGAGCCAGGGTCATCGCACTTAGAAAACTGCTCCATTCGGGCATTGTCTACATCCTCGGAGTCACAGCGCAGGGAAACTAGCCCAGATAGCGGTGGAAGTTGGTCATCAGCGTGATCGTGTAGGTTGCAATCCGGCTCAGGAACCAGGGCATGGCCACCAGCATGATCGTCACCACAGCCATCAGGCGGGGGACGGTGGTCAGAGATTGTTCCTGCAGGCTGGTCAGGGTCTGCAGCAAGCTCAACAGGAAGCTCAGGATCGCGGCCGAGAGCAGCACCGGCGCGGCCACGATCATCGCCTCTTTCAGCAACTGCCGCATCAGTTCGGCAACAAGGTCAGGGGTCATCGGTTTCTCCTTAGAAACTCTTGATCAACGAACTGGCAAGCAGGTTCCATCCATCCACCATCACGAACAGCAGAATCTTCAACGGCGTCGAAACCACCACCGGCGGCAACTGGAACATGCCGATGGAAGTCGTGATCGCGGCCGTCACCATGTCGATCAGCAGAAACGGAAGAAACAGGACCGCGCCGATCGCGAAGCCCGCCTTCAACTCCGAAAGGATGTAGGCCGGAACCACCACCCGCATGGGCAGGTCCTCCGCCTTGTTGGGGCGCTGCACCTGTCCGGCAGCCGTAAACAGCGCCAGGTCTTTCTCCCGCGCATAGCGAAGCAGAAAAGTCTTCACCGGCTGCGTTCCCTTGTCGATCGCATCCCAACCGGTCAACTGCCCGGCGCGATAAGGTTCCACGGCCTGCTGGTCGATCTGATTCAGCACCGGCGTCATCAGGAACCAGGTCATCATCAGGGCTAGGCCCATCAGGGTGGGATTCGAAGGTGCGGTCTGTGTTCCCAGCGCCTGACGCAGGAAGTGAAACACCACCAGCAGGCGGACCATGGGCGTCATGGCCATCAGGATCGCCGGCAGCAGAGTGATGATCGTCAGGACAAAAAGAATTGTCCATGGAGTCGAATCCGAAGGATGCATTCGGGAGCTGAGGTCCGGCAACAGCGGCGCGGAAGCGGCGCTGGAGGTTTTGACAAATGCCAGCAGAGCTACCATGAAACCCTCGCTCCCCGGCGTGCATCACCGTTGGAACGCGATGCGGAGGCTCGGTCGTCCAGGGCATAAAAAGCGGGCGATCCTTCCGGCGAGGTGGCCACCAGGAACCGGCGTCCGTCGGCCTGCACCAGCGCCAGCGATTGCTTGGGTGCGATGTTGATTCTTTCCAGCAGGGCCAGTTTCGGCTGACGGCGGCCTTGTCCCTGGAGCTTTCCCAACAGCCAGCCGGCCAACCCGCCAGGAATCGCGGCCCCAGCCCGTTTGCCCGCTGCGTGCTGGTCCATAGAGGCTCCTTGCGCTCCACCCTGCCCCGCGTTGCCAATCCAGCTTGTAAGATTTCCCATCTGCAAAATCACCCTGCTCCCTGATACTTCAGATCCTTCGACAGCCTCTTACGACAGCCGGGTCACGCGAACCGCCAGCTGCGTATCCACCACTTCGAATTCGCTCCAAGCCAGTTGCACCTTGCCAGACGACAGCGGCATATCCTCGCCGTGCGCCCAGTCGGTCTCCACCACCTGCCCGGGCTCCAGCGCCAGCAGGTTGCGCACCCGGAACTCGCGCACCGGTACCATCACATCCAACTGGACCGGCAGGCGCGCCAGCGGCGCACTGAGCTGAATGTAATCACCCTCCCCGTGTTCCAAGGGGGCGGGTACAAGTGCCTGCTCGGCTGCAAGTTCAACCTCGTCGGGCGTGGGCATGTGCGCGGGTGCCGGTAATGTGGGTGTAGTAGCCATGCGACCCAATCCGTTGCAGCAGAGTGACCAGAAGTGAGACAGTCGCATTGGAATGGCTTAAGAATTGCGCCCAGCGCGCCCGTCTTCCACCCTGTAACCGCCCGTCAACATCGCTGCTACACTGATAGGGATTACCAAATCGCGGCAACCCTGTTCGCGCAGGTTGAGTGGCCGCTTCGAATGAGGTCGAGGAAAATGCCGGAACAGAATGAGAAGACGAGCTTTACAGGAACCAGCCTGCGCCTGAAGATCGGTCTGGCGGAGATGCTCAAGGGCGGCGTCATCATGGACGTGATGAATGTCGAACAGGCGCTCATCGCCGAGGAAGCCGGGGCCACTTCGGTCATGGCGCTGGAGCGCGTGCCGGCGATGATTCGCGCCGAGGGCGGCGTGGCCCGCATGGCCAAGCCCAGCCTTATCAAGGGCATTATTCAAGCCGTCTCCATCCCGGTCATGGCCAAGGCCCGCATAGGTCACTTTGTCGAAGCCCAGGTCCTTCAGGAACTCGGTGTCGACTTCATCGACGAGAGCGAGGTCCTCACCCCCGCCGACGAGGCCCACCACATCGACAAGCACGCTTTTACCACGCCATTTGTCAGTGGAGCGCGAAACCTCGGAGAGGCCCTGCGCAGAATCGCCGAAGGCGCGGCCATGATCCGCACCAAGGGCGAAGCCGGAACCGGCGACGTCGTCCACGCCGTGCAGCACATGCGCCAGATTATCCGCGAGATGCGCGCTTTGACCGTTCTCAGCGACCAGGAACTCTATTGCGCCGCCAAGGAGCATCAGGCTCCTTACGAACTGATCCGCATGGTCGCCCAGACCGGCAAGCTTCCCGTCCCCAATTTCTCGGCCGGTGGAATCGCCACCCCCGCGGACGCCGCCCTCATGATGCAGCTCGGAGCTGAGGCGGTCTTCGTCGGCTCCGGCATCTTCATGAAGGAACGCGCCACCCCTCTGGATGTCGAAAACGACCCCAAGGAACGCGCCGAAGCCGTCTCCCGCGCCAAAGCCATCGTGATCGCCACCACCCACTTCAACGATGCCAAGATCGTCGCCGAAGCCTCGGAGATGGTCACCGGCACCATGAAGGGCCTGGCCGCAGCCGCCATCGAAGAGTCGCAATTATTGCAAACTCGCGGCTGGTGAGCTGGCCGCTCGGGCGGACGCTCGCTGGTCGCTCGCATGACGTTCGTGGCTTCCCGTCCTTGCGCCAGAAGATGGCGCAAGGATGGGGACTCGCGATTCAGATTCAGGTCTAGTTTTCAGGAATGCCTGCTTTTCTGTTATGCCATTGACGGAAAGGAGGTTGCGCGCTACTCTTCACCCATGCAAGATAAGCAGAAATCAGTAGCACACGGGCACCGGTGGGGAGAATGGCAGTTCGATGAACGCAAAAACTACCTCGACTATTTGCCGCACAAATACAATGTTCCGCTTTCCAATCACAATCTAGTCGCCCAAGTGTTCGACTGTCTCCGACAGGTCGCGGCTAAGACATGGGGCACGAAACAGGTTCTCCTCGACCTGATTCAGGCCTACAGTGAGATCTTCTCGTGCAGCGCCGAGTTTTCGAAGCCCTTCCAAAGTGAAATTGCACCACGAATTGCAGCATGGGAGCAGTTTCTCGCAGAAGTGAGTGCACTCGCAAGAGATGAAGGTGCAGATCGACCAAGCTGGAATCGAAGGCTGGAAGAGTCCTGCAACCGGTTCAAAGTTGCCTGAAGGTTTAACGGTGCGGGTGCCCCTCTGACTAGAAAAGTGCTTCAGAGTGGGAACCCCTCCAATTAGCCCAGGAGGGAAATCAATGGGTTCGAAGAATGCAAAGCAGGTTGTGTATCGGTATAACGGGATTGAAAGTTCTGACGAGCTTGAGGTTGATATCGATGGTGAGATTCCAACCCCGTCGACCGGAGGCATCGTGAACCGCAAGGGGCAGGTGTGGAAAGCCGTTCACATCGATACCCAAGTGTCATCTGATGGCTCCATACCCGTTGTCCGAATATTCCTTAGCGACCAGATGTGAATCTTCCACGGGTGCCCCATCCTTCGCTTTTTTCCAGCGAAGGGTAGGAAGCCACGAACCTCATGCGAGCAGAGAACGAGGGTCCGCCGCACCGCCGGTGCTCAACAGGTCGATCTTCACATCCCCGTCGGGAAACACGGCGCGAATCTCCAGCGATCCACCCATCGCCTCGACGTAGCTGCGCAAGGTGCTGAGGTACATATCCGTACGCTTTTCCAGCTTGGAGATATTGCCCTGATCCATCTCCAGCACCTCGGCCAGACGGGTTTGGGTCATCTGGCGCGCGTTGCGCAACTGGTGCAGCGGCATGTTGGCAAGCTCCTCCTTGGCACGGGCTGCATTCCGCGCCCGGCGCTCTGGAGACATCTTCGCCCGCAACTCTTCAAACTTTCTCGCCATCGCTTGACTCCTCATCTAGTTCGCGCAAGTGCTGCGCGTAGATTGCATCTGCTTTGGGTACGAACTCCCGGTACCAGCGCGGATTTCCTGTCTTGTCTCCGCCGATCAGCAGAACTCCGGTGCGGCGCGGATCGAACGCGTACAGCACGCGGTAGGGTTGGCCTTCATGCTGAATCCGTAGTTCGCGCATGTTCGGAAACTGCGAATTGCTAATTGTGTCGGCATATGGCCTGGCGAGCGCCGGACCAACGTCCTCAAGCATATACACGGCGGAATCGATACTGTCCTGTTCCTCAACCGACAGACCTTCCCACCACTCGCCAAACTCATCCGTGAATTCGACTTCCCAAGCCATGCGCCTATTATGTATCTGCCTACATATATCGTCAAGGGAATATAATCAAGCCTTCACCGTCGATTGTGTGCATCCCTTTTCGAACCGTTTAAAGTGGAAGTATTCAACCCCTTCGGCTATTCGAGAGAGGAAGGAAATTGACTCAGGGATCAAAACCCACCATCGGTGTACTCGCCATACAAGGCAATTTTGCCAGCCATGCCTCGGCTCTCGCCGAAGCCGGAGCCGAGGCCGTCGAAGTGCGCAAGCCCGAGGAACTCGCCGGCCTGGACGGACTGGTCCTGCCCGGCGGCGAATCGACCACTATCCTCCGATTCCTTGATCGGCTCAACTTCTTTGAGGCGCTTCGCGCGTTCTGCTCGCAGCTGCCCATCTTCGGCACCTGTGCCGGAGCTATTCTCCTGGCTCGCAAGGTTCTCCATCCACCTCAGCGGTCCCTGGGTCTTCTGGATGCTATCGTCGAGCGCAATGCCTACGGCCGTCAGATCGACTCTACAATCCTGACGGCCCCAACCGCACTTGAAGGGGGACCGCTCGAAATGGTCTTTATCCGCGCACCGCGAATCGCTGAAGTCGGGCCGGAAGTTGAAGTGCTGGCCCGCCGCGACGGTTTTCCGGTCCTCGTCCGCCAGGGAAAGATTCTGGCTGCCACTTTCCATCCTGAGCTTTCCGCCGACCGCCGCGTTCATCGCCTCTTCGTCGAAATCGTGAGGGGCTTCCTGCAGAATTGACGATCCCGCAGTTCGCGCAACCACCGTTTTCCCTGAATGAAATCGCCGCAACAAATGCTTCTCGTCAGGGGCTTGAGTCCAGCCTAGCGCTGGCCGATGGGTCAAGTGTGTCCAGTCCACAGAGGGCCCCATGCTGACCACTTTTCCAGACACAGTCGACGAGATAGAACTCAAAGAACCGGGCTTTGGCGGCAAACCCCCGGTCGACGAGCGCCCGACCGGCGGAGGTGGGAGCGGCGGCGACGACGACTGGAATACGGGGGGTCGTGAGCCCCGCCAACTTCTCCATCGTTTCCGTCGCATCCTGTTTACCTCGCTCGCCGTTGACGTCGTGTTTTTCACGGTCGTGCTTTCTGTCTATCTCGGACACATGAACGCAGTTCAATCGCTCCACCATGCGGCAGCGCGGCCCATAGGCTGGCGTTTCGTTCTTCTCCCGCGCATTCTTTATCTCAACACCGTGACGCTCGTCCTCGGCAGCCTGACCATCGAATTGGCCCGGCGCAACATCTTTCGGGAGATCGATGTATTGGAGGAATGGCTCGGCCTCGGTTTTCCGGCCCTTCGCCGCACCCTGCCCTGGATAGGAGCCACTCTCTTTTTTGCCGCCGTCTTCCTGAACGGCCAGAAAATGGCCTGGAAGCAATTGGCCGCGGATGGCTTCCCATTCAGCCCAATTGCCTCCTCGGACGGGTATTTCGCTTATCTCACGACAGGAATCCATGCCGCTCACTTCGCCATAGGTGTCGTTGCCCTGATCCTTTGCCTCACTGCACTGGAATGGCTCAAAAGGGTCGAGTTGCGCCAGATCGCGGTGGACGTCACCGCCTGGTACTGGCACTCCATGAGCATCACCTGGATCATCCTGCTCACCGTGCTCGCATCTGCGTAGCTCTGATTGACCCCCCGCACAGCGCAGGCAGGCACTCTTGATCGGTCCGCACAACTCTCCTCAAACCGGCGAATTCGCAAGACCTGCCCGCTCAATTTCGCTAAGTTTTGGTCGGAAGAATTTGCAAATTCAGCGAATCTCGAGAGCGGCCGCGCGCAGGGAGGTCGCCTATTGGACCCGCATGCAATGGCCACTTCAATCCGTGGGGCCGCTCAGCTATCGAAGCCGCCGTCCCCGCCATCGGCCAAGCTCCATGCGTCCGCAGAAACGAATGCCAGGTCTCCAGAAAGGACGGCACTTCCGGACACTCGAAATAAATCTCCCGATTGATTGCCATCAACATCCTCCCTGCCTGGCATCGCGGATCGCTTTCTTCGAAGGGCTTGCCTTCGGAATCCGCTTCGTCAATCAGGTATTCGATGGAATGGCCAAGAATCTCCAGCGCGTGCCCAGCTTGCGAGGAAATGCGACGGTGAACTAGCTTGACCCGGCCCGTAAAGGCGTTTGCCGAAGAGTCGGGAATCGGAAACCCATTGGTGGTTGCTACTGCGATACTCATGTTGACTCCCCCCCTGTTCTTCGGCCATTCATGCGACTTTCACACGCAAAACTGAACGTATCCCTGGTCCATTCTCCCGTTCTGGTCCATTTAGATCATTGACCGGCCAGTTCGGCCTTGTTGCTTCTGTTGCAATTGACTCGCCATTCTCACGACTCCAATAGACCCTGCCCACGGAAGAATGTTCCGGCCATCCCTCCTTTGGGCATCCATCACGATCTCCAGGTCAAGCAACGCACGAACCTGCCAAATTATCTGCAATGATGCACTTGCTGTCCTGCGGGCCTTTGCTTTTGAGCGGATGAACACCCCCCTAAATTCTGTTCCGGTCGTTTCGCCCCGCACCCCCGCTCTTGTCTTGACGAGACGAGAGCAAGAACCTAATCTCAATCAGGTATTCTGTTGTAGAAGAAGGGCGGGGACTACTTCCCAAAGCACCACCTCGCTAATTTCGCTCATGAATACGAAAAGGTTTTCGGGATTGGACAACCATGCCCTACTATTGGCAATACCTTCCGCTCATGTTGCAAATCCTTGCCGCCTTTGGGCTCGGATTGGGCATGGTGGTTGCGTCCTGGTTTATCGGTAGGCATCGCAAGAACGCCGCCAAACAGGCTGCTTACGAATGCGGTATTGTCGCCGTTGGCGATGCGCGACAGAGATTCAGTGTGCGCTTTTACCTGGTGGCTGTGCTGTTCATTCTCTTCGACGTGGAAACAGTCTTCATCATGCCCTGGGCGGTGATTTACCGTCAGCTCTACCACATTACCGGGCAGCGGTTCTTTGGCTTCTGGGAGATGTTTGTTTACCTCGGCTTTGTGGCCGTGGGCCTCTACTACATCGTGCGCAAGGGTATCCTGAACTGGAGCCAGGACAAGGCGGATCTCTAAGGTGAGCGAACCATTGAAAAATAAAGACTTGCTCGGCCAAGTTTTGCTCGGCAAGGAGGCCGTTCTTGCCGGCCTGCCCGAGCACCCGGCGGTGAAGGCGATTCTCGCCTGGAATCCGGAAGCTCTTGTCGACGCGAAGTTTCAGTTCGCTGAACTGACCCTGACCATTGCCGCCAGTCATCTCCGCGCTGCAGCTGAGTCCGTGCAAGCTGCCGGTTATAACTTCATGGAAGACATGACCGCGGTCGACTGGTTCCCTTCCTCGCCGCGTTTCCAGCTCAGCTATCACATCCTCTCCCACTCGTTGAAAGAACGGATCCGGCTCGTGGCAATGGTCGATGGCAGCCAGCCGTCCATTGAATCCATCACTCCGGTCTGGCCCTCCGCCAACTACTATGAGCGCGAAGTCTTTGATCTATTTGGGATTAGCTTCGAAGGCCACCCCAATCTCCGCCGCATCATGATGCCCGAAGAATGGACCGGCCATCCGCTGCGCAAGGACTATCCAGTAGAGGGGTACCGCTAAATGACTGAAACAACAGGCACACCCATCCTGGAAGCCCCCGTTGCCGAAGGCGCACACGACCAGCACATGGTGCTGAACATGGGCCCGCAGCACCCTGCCACCCATGGCGTTCTACGCCTGGTCCTCGAAGTCGATGGCGAAATCGTTGTTCGTCTCTATCCCGAGATCGGCTACCTGCATACCGGCATCGAAAAAACCTGCGAAGCCAAGTTCTATCAGCAGGTTGTGCCGCTGACCGACCGCGTCAACTACCTAGACCCGATGTCCAACAATCTCTGTTACGCCCTGGCCGTCGAAAAACTGCTCGGCCTGGAGATCCCCGACAAGGGCCAATGGCTGCGTGTCTTGCTGGCCGAACTGAGCCGCCTCAATTCGCACCTCATCTGGCTCGGCACCCACGCCATGGACATTGGCGCCCTCACTGTCTTCCTCTACACCTTCCGCGAACGTGAGGAAATTCTAAGACTCTTCGAGGCGCTCGCCGGTCAGCGTATGATGACCAGCTACATCCGCATCGGTGGCGTCTCGATGGATCCGCCGCTGGACTTCCTGCATCGCGTGCAGCAGTTCATCCGCACCCTGCCCGAGAAGATCGACGAGTACTCCAATCTCCTGACAGGTAATCCGATCTTCCGCAATCGCCTCATGGACGTCGGCCACCTTTCTGCCGCGGACACTATTGCACTGGGCGTAACCGGCCCGCCGCTGCGCGCTTCCGGTGTCGACGTCGACCTGCGCCGCGACATGCCGTATTCCAGCTACGAGAAATTCCAGTTCGCGGTACCAATTTCAAACGGCTGCGATTGCTGGGCGCGATACGAGGTCCGCCTCATCGAAATGCGCGAGAGCATCAAGATCATCCAGCAGGCGCTCGACGGAATGCCGGAAGGCAGTTACTCCGCCGTAGCCCCCAAGATCATCCTGCCCGACCGCGAAAAGATGAAGACTCAGATGGAGGCGCTCATCCATCACTTCAAGATCGTCACCGAGGGTTTTGCGGTGCCGGCTGGCGAAGTTTATCAAGGCATTGAAGCGGGCCACGGACAGACCGGCTACTATGTGGTTTCCGACGGCACCGCCAAGCCCTATCGTGTCCATATGCGTTATCCGTCCTTCGCAACATTGCAGGCGCTTGAAACCATGTGCAAGGGCCGCATGCTGGCGGATGTAGTGGCAGTCATCGGCTCCATTGACATTGTGCTTGGAGAAATTGACCGGTAGGGACTAGGGACTAGGGACTTAGGGACCTTGGGACTTAGGGACTAAGGACTTTCGGATAATCAGGTGGTTTTGAAAGGGCACGACTTTAGTCGTGCCGCAAGCGCAAAAGAAGATGATGGGCTTTAGCCCCTGAGGGAATGCAAGTTGGGACAAACTGAACTAATCGCTGCTTGCCCCAATCTGGACACTCAGCTTTTCGGCGAGTTTTGGATTTCCCTGGCTTCCCTGTTGCGCAGCTATACTGCACTTCACGGAATGAGCACCAAGCGCCAGGCAAACGTTGAACAGGACACGAATCGCATCCGCGCCACTTGCAATAACGCTTGGCTGGAATTGAAACGCGAAGGCGCCACGGTTCAATGGCAATGCGCGGATGGACAAAGTGGGACCATGGAATTCACGGAAGCCGGGCGCTTGCGCTCGATTGGACTGGGCCTGAGGAAGCTAGACGAGGAAGAGATGGATATGACCGCCGAACGCTGGGCACGGGACCTGATGCAGGAGTTGCCGCAATGAGTCCAGAAACCATGACCGTCTTTTCGCCTCGGTTGTCGGAACGCTTTGATGCGCTGATGACCAAATACCCGTTGAAGCGTTCAGCGCTGATCCCCATGCTGCTTTACGCGCAGGACGAAGTCGGCTACCTGTCGGACGCCGTAATCAGCGAAGTAGGCATGCGCATCGGAATCACCGAACTCGAAGTGCGCAACGTGGCCACTTACTACTCCATGCTGCGCTTCAAGCCGGTGGGCAAATACAACGTCCAGGTCTGCACCAACATCAGCTGCATGCTGCGCGGCGCTTACGACATCTACGAGCGCTTCCAGGACGAGTTGGGCATCGGCCCCAAGGGCATTACTCCGGACGGCGTCTTTTCGCTCGAAGAAGTCGAGTGTATCGGTGCATGCTGCTGGGCGCCGGCCATCCAGATCAACTACGACTTTCATGATGAACTGAGCCCGGAGAGCGTCCCCGGCATTCTGGCCAGCTATCGCGGCAAGGCGCAAAACGAGGTGCCTCATGCCTAGATTGGTCAGTCATCCCGATGAAGTAAAGCTGGTCAGCCGCCGCTTCGGCCTGGGCGCGGCGCAGATCAGTCGTTACGAAGAACTGGGCGGATACGCCTCTGCTCGCAAGTGTCTGGAGCTTGGCCCCGAATGGATCATCACCGAAATGAAGGCCAGCAATCTCCGCGGACGCGGCGGCGCAGGCTTCCCCACCGGTCTCAAGTGGTCGTTCGTTCCCAAGCAGAGCGCCAAGCCGAAATATGTCCTGGTAAACGGCGACGAGAGCGAACCGGGCACCTGCAAAGATCACCTGATCTTCCTACACGATCCGCATGCGGTGATCGAAGGCACCATCATCGCCGGCCTGGCCATCGGCGCAAAGATGGGCTTCATCTATCTGCGCGGCGAATACCGCTACCTGCTGGAGATCATGGAAAAGGCCGTCGCCGATGCCTATGCCAAAGGCTACCTGGGCAAGAACATCTTCGGCACCGATACAGAGTTCCAGATCATGACTCACACCGGCGCGGGCGCTTATGAAGTGGGCGAAGAGTCCGCGCTGATGGAGTCGCTGGAAGGCAAGCGCGGCGTTCCTCGCATCAAGCCGCCGTTCCCCGCCGTTGTCGGTCTCTATGGCGGGCCAACTGTGATTAATAACGCCGAGACCATCGCTACCGTTCCCCATGTCATCGAAATCGGCGCGGCGGCCTTCGCGGCCACCGGCTCCGAGCGTAACGGCGGAACCCGCCTCTTCGGCATCAGCGGCCACGTGGAGCGTCCCGGCGTCTACGAGTTGCCCATGGGTTACAACCTCAAGAAGATGATCTACGAAGTCGCCGGCGGCGTGCGCGGCGGACGCCAGCTCAAAGCCGTTGTCCCAGGCGGATCTTCTACGCCGGTTCTGCTGCCCGACGAAATCGACATCGGCATGGACTTCGATCAGGTGGGCAAAGCGGGCTCCATGCTGGGCTCGGGCGGCGTTGTGGTCATTGACGACCAGACCTGCATCGTCGAATTCGCCCTGCGCACCATCAGCTTCTATCAGCATGAAAGCTGCGGCTGGTGCATTCCCTGCCGCGAAGGAACCGACTGGCTCAAGAAGAGCCTGACCCGCTTTCACGCCGGCTTCGGTGTCGCCAAGGACATCGACAACATCAAGTACCTGGCCGAAAACATGATGGGCCGCACCTTCTGCCCGTTGGGCGACGCCGCGGCCATGCCCACGCTGGGCTTTGTCAAGAAGTTCCGCAAGGAATTCGAAGATCACCTGGACGGCAAAAATTGTCCGTTCGCCAAACATCGGATTCCACAACTCACCGTTGTGTAGCGGCGTAAACGCCGTCGGATCGAGGAGGTATATGTCGGATATGAACGAACTGGACATTCCGGGCCTCTTCAACGATCTACAACGGTGGGAAGAGTGCGGCAAGAAATTGCAAAAGATAACGGCCGAAATCAAGCAGAGAATTGGGGACGCCCCTATTTACATTGATGAAATCGGGAAGTTTCATATTCATCCCGACCTCAATGCGGAGAAAGATCGGCCCGAAAACGAAGGACTGCAAGAATACCTCCTGTATTTGCAGAAAATCAGCGAAGCTGAGGCGAAACAATGAGTAGCTGTGATCGATGAAATACCGAGAATTCACGCGCGAATTGAGGGACGAGGGATGGAGGCTTAAGAGCCAAGAGGGCAGCCATCAGCAATGGGTTCATCCGTCGAAACCGGGTAAAGTAACAGTAGCGGGACATCCAAACGACGATATTCCGCCCCGAATGCTTAAGGCGATGCGCAAACAGGCAGGGATGAAATGAAACAGCGATTTCTGGTCGTTTTTGAGGTTGGGAAAACAAGCTTCGGAGCTTCCGCGCCGGATATTCCGGGCTGCTTTGCAGTCGGACCGACGCTCGATGAAACACGGCTGCGTTTTCTTGAAGCAGTTGAAGCACATTTGCGCTGGATGGCGAACGATCACGATCAAATGCCAAGCCCATCGATAACGACGGTCGATTTCTCACGCGAACCTGGCGACGAAGAATCCAGCTTTTATGTCGAGTGGCTCAACATTTCCGTACCCGCCGAGACGCGCGAGGCAATCTCGGCCTAAGGACACGAATGGCAGACGTAACCATCACAGTAAACGGCAACAAGATGACCGCCCCGGCTGGTGCGCTCCTGATCGATATGTGCCGCAAGGCGGGCATCGAGATTCCGGCATTCTGCTACTATCCCGGACTCAGCCTGCAGGCCGCGTGCCGCATGTGCGTCGTGCGCCAGGAGAAGGTGCCCAAGCTTCAGACCGCCTGCACCACCACGGTCGCCGAGGGCCAGGTCTTCGTCACCGAATCCGACGAGATCACCCAGGCGCGCAAGGCAACCATCGAGTTGCTGCTGGGCAACCACCCGCTCGACTGCCCCGTCTGCGATGCCGGCGGCGAGTGCGAACTGCAGGACATGACCTTCAAGTACGGTGCCGGCGAGAGCCTTTACACCGAGGCCAAGCAGCACCGCGAAGAGCAGCAGTGGTCCCCCGCGGTCTTCTATGACCGGCCCCGCTGCATCCTCTGCTATCGCTGCATCCGCATGTGTGGCGAAGGCATGGACGTGTGGGCTCTGGGAATCCAGAATCGCGGCGTCCACGCGGTCATTGCGCCGAACGGTGGCGACCATCTGGACTGCGAACAATGCGGCATGTGCATCGACGTTTGCCCGGTGGGCGCGCTCACCAGCGGAAGCTATCGCTACAAGACGCGGCCCTGGGAGATGAACCACGTTTCGACTGTTTGTACGCATTGCGCCGACGGCTGCAAGGTCACGCTTGGCGTGCGCCAGTCCAACGACGGAGCAGAGATCCTCCGCGCCGACAACCGCGACAAGAGCGGCATCAACGGCGATTTCCTCTGCGCAAAGGGCCGTTTCGGCTTCGACTTTGTAGCCAATCCCGAACGCCTTACCCAGCCGCTCGTCCGCAACAGCGAAGACACGCTGGAGCCCGCAACTTGGGATAAGGCCCTGCGCTTTGCCGCCGCCAAACTCAAGGAAATCCGCGACACCAAAGGCGGTTCGGCGATTGGTGTGATCGGGTCGAACCTGACCACCAACGAAGAGAACTATCTGCTGCAGAAGTTTGCCCGCACCGCGCTCGGCACCAACAACATCGACCATGAGCGCACGGCCGATTACCCAGCGTTTGCGCGCGCACTCGCGGGGCAAAAGGACAAGGCGGTCAGCCTGCGCGACACCGCGACCGCGCCTGCGATTCTGCTCATCGGCGGCAATCCGACCGAAGAGCATCCGCTGCTGGCCTGGAACCTGCGCACCAATGTCCGTCTGAACCGCGCGCGGCTCTATGTGGCGAGTGCGAAACAGATCAAGCTGGAGCGCCAGGCGAAAGCCAAGCTCCGCCTCGGCGAAGGCGGCTACGCTGCTCTTCCCGCTTATCTTGAAGGCACAGATTCTAGCATCACCGATCTCTCGTTCCGCGATGCCGTTCTCGCCGAAGAGTCTTTGCTCGTCATCTTCGAGCAGGAATACTCCGGCGCGTCCATCGAAGCCCTTGTCGCATGGGGATTGAAGCGCGGTAATGTGCGCTTTGCCTTCCTCGGCGATCACGCGAATTCACGTGGCGCGGCTGACATGGGCCTGCTCCCCAGCCTGCTTCCCGGTTACATTCCGGTTGCAGCTCCGGCGTCCTTTGCAACCGAATACCCTGGTCTCCCCACCGTTCCCGGCAAGACCGAGGCGGAGATGTTCACCGCGGCCGCAGCCGGTGAACTCGGCGCTTTGCTGGTGGTCGGAGCCAATCCAGCCGCAAAGCCCGGGGTTGATGCATCCACGCTGAAGAACACCTTCGTCATCGTGCAGGACATCTTCCTCACCGAGACCGCGGCGCTTGCGGATGTTGTGCTCCCCGCCGCCAGTCTCTACGAGAAGTCCGGCACCGTGACCAACACTTTCGGCGATGTCCAACTCGTCCAGAAGGCCGGTGACCGCGCCGGCGTCAAGGCCGACTTCGAGATCATTGTTCGCCTCGCCGGCGCAATGGGAGTCGATGTCAAGACTTTGGTTCCGTTTGGCACTGGCAGCCTTACCTCGGACCTCGGCCAGTCGCGGGGCGCGCAGGCGGGCGAAGCCGATCGCCACTCCGTTTATCTCGCGGCGAATGGGCTTGAACCGAAACTGAGCCCCTTTGATCCGCTCGCGGTATTGGACGAAATCCAGCGATTGGTCCCGGGCTATACGCTTGATCGCCTCAATCTGCTGGGCGGCAACGATGTTAAGACCGAGCCTGGATTTGTGCCCGTTTCCGATCTAATCGCGCCGGCAATGGTTCGCCCGGAAAGCGTGTTTCCCGCGCACGACGGCCTGTTCACTTCCGGAACCCTTGGCCGTTACAGCACCGGGCTGAAGGAATTGCAGGCGCATCAGGCGCGTGAGTTGGCAGAAGCGGGCAAAAAATAGGTGCCCGATTGGCGATTTTGAGAAGCAAGAGAGGCTGAAGGCACGTGACGATTTTGCAGTTTTTCCTGTGGAGCCTGCTGAAGGTTGCCGTAGTGACGGTAGTGATGCTCATGGGCGTCGCCTACACCGTGCTGCTCGAACGCAAGCTGGTGGGCCGCATTCAAAACCGGTACGGCCCCAATCGCGTCGGCCCCTTCGGCCTGCTGCAGCCGCTGGTGGATGGCGCTAAGTCCTTCCTCAAGGAAGATGTGGTTCCCGACGGAGTGTACAAGCCGCTCTATCTGCTCGCCCCCATCATTTCACTGGGCTGCGCGCTCATCTCGATTGCAGTCGTCCCCTTCGGCGAGCCGAACGTCGGCCCTGCCGGGATGCACCTTTTTGAGATCTCGGATATCAATATCGGACTGCTGGTGATTCTCGGCGTCACTTCTATCGGTGTATACGGAATCGCCCTCGCCGGCTGGTCGTCGAACAACAAGTACTCGCTGCTCGGTTCCTTGCGTTCCTCCGCACAGCTGATCAGCTACGAGCTCGCACTCGGCATGTCGCTGGTAGGCGTCGTCATGCGCGCCGGCACCTTCAACCTGCGCCAGATCGTGGAGCAGCAAGCAACCAAAGGGATAGTCACCTGGAACATCTTCGGCGGCCTTCAATTCGTTGCTTTCTTCATCTACCTAATCGCGGCGTACGCTGAAACCAACCGCTCGCCCTTCGATCTGGTCGAAGCGGAAAGCGAACTGGCCGGCGGCTATAACGTCGAATACAGTTCCATGAAATTCGCCATGTTCTTCATGGCCGAATACGGCAACATGATCATGGTGGGCTGCGTTGCAACCCTGATGTTCCTGGGCGGCTGGACGAGCCCCTTCGGCAACCTCATCGACCCGCCGCAAAACATCTTTGTCCACGCGCTCTTTCCCATCTTCTGGTTCGTGCTCAAGGTCTTTTGCTTCCTCTTCCTTTACGTGTGGGTCCGCGGTACTTTGCCCCGATTCCGCTACGACCAGTTGATGGGCTTCGGCTGGAAGTATCTGATGCCGATTGCCATGCTGAACATTCTGGCGACCAGCATCTGGCTGGCATATCGCTCCTAGACCTCAAACTGGAAGGTCCCCGGCGTTGTACATTGGCCGGCTCCTCCCCACAACCTGCCGGCAAACTTGTACCGGCACAAGCTCGTAAGCGACGGAACGATGCACCTGATTCTGTTTATCATCTTTGCCGGATTCTGCCTGGGCGGAGCCATCAATCTCCTCCTCCAGAGCCATCCCATCAACAGCGCTCTCTCGCTGATTGTGGTGATGTCCTCGCTGGCTGTGCTGTACCTGCTGCTGGGCGCCGAATTCCTCGCCGCTGCGCAGGTCATCGTCTATGCCGGCGCCATCATGGTGCTGTTCACCTTCGTCGTCATGCTGCTCAACGCCGGACGCGAAGAACGAACCCTGAGCAGTCGCGCGGCGCGTGCCGTCGGCTTCCCTGCGGTGGTTGCCATCCTCAGCGTCATCGCCACGGTGATCGTGAAGACCCAGGGCATCGGAACAGCGGGCTTGAACCAGGGAATTACCACCACCCAGGAACTCAGCAAGGTGCTCTTTACCGAACTGCTGCTGCCCTTCGAGGTGACTTCGGTGCTGATCCTGATCGCGATCCTCGGCGCTGTTGCGCTGGCTCGTCGCGGCCACGGCGAACAGCCCTTCGAAGCTGAGTCCAAAGGCAACGAAGAAAGGACGGCCGCCAAGTGAATCTCGTCCAGTTCCAACAGGCTGTTCCGCTTGAGTGGTATCTGATCCTCAGCGCCACGCTCTTTGCGTTCGGCGTGGTCGGCTTCCTCATCAAGCGCAATCTCATTACCGTCTTCATGTCCATCGAGCTCATGCTCAATGCGGTAAATCTCTCCTTTGTCACCTTTGCTCACCAGTGGCATGCGGTCAAAGGTCAGATCTTCGTCTTCTTTGTGATGATGGTGGCCGCGGCGGAAGCTGCGGTCGGTCTGGCCATCATCATTGCCGTCTTCCGCACGCGCGCAACCTTGGCCGTCGATCGAATCGACCGGATGAAACTATGAACGGAAACCTGCATATCTGGCTGATTCCTCTGCTTCCCTTCGCCGGGTTCCTGCTCAACGGAATCCTGGGCCGCCATCTGCCCAAGGCGCTGGTGACCATCATTGCGTTGCTGGCCCCGCTGGCTGCCTTCGGGGTGGTGGTGAACGCGGCGCTCCTCGCGTTCTCACCAATGGAGTTGCGAAGCTGGAACGGCCCCGGCCCAATCCCAGGTCTGTTATCCCTGCCCTACATCGAAACCTGCCCCGTGGGCTGGATCAATGTCGGCGCGTTCCACATCGACTATAGCTTCGTGCTCGATCAGCTTTCGCTGGTTATGCTGCTGGTGGTCACCGGGGTCGGCCTCCTCATCCACATCTATTCCGTCGGCTACATGAAGCACGAAGAAGGCTATTACCGCTTCTTCGCCTACATGAATCTCTTCATGTTCTTCATGTCCGTGTTGGTTCTCGCCGGCAATGCCCTGCTGATGTTCGTCGGATGGGAAGGCGTGGGTCTCGCGTCGTACCTGCTCATCGGCTTCTACTTCCAGAAGACCTCCGCGGCGGATGCTGGCAAGAAAGCCTTCATCGTCAACCGCATCGGCGACTTCGGATTCCTGATCGCGATGTTCCTGCTGCTGGCCAACTTCGGTACCCTCACCTTCAGTGAGATCGCCACGAAGATCGGCATGGATCCCGGTTGGAACGGCGGCGTCATCACAGTCATAGCCCTCTGCATGTTGTTGGGCGCTGCCGGCAAGAGCGCTCAGCTTCCGCTTTACATCTGGCTGCCCGACGCGATGGAAGGCCCGACCCCGGTTTCCGCTCTCATCCACGCGGCCACCATGGTCACCGCCGGCGTGTACATGATTGCTCGCAGCCATGCGATCTTCGACCATTCGCCCTTCGCACTCGGCGTGGTCGCCATCGTCGGTGCAGCTACGGCCCTCTTCGCCGCCACCATCGGCCTGGTACAGAACGACATCAAGCGCGTCCTGGCTTACTCCACCGTCTCGCAGCTCGGCTACATGTTCCTCGGCTGCGGTGTCGCGGCGTATTCGGCTTCCATCTTCCACCTCATGACCCACGCCTTCTTCAAGGCGTTGCTCTTCCTCGCTGCCGGCTCGGTAATTCACGGAATGGGCGGGGAACAAGACCTGCGCAAGATGGGTGGCCTGCGCAAGAAGATGCCCATCACCTTCGCCGTTACCACCATCGGTGTTCTGGCCATCGCCGGGATTCCACCCTTCGCCGGCTTCTTCTCCAAGGACGCCATTCTCTACGCTGCCTTCGCGCAAGGAGGGACCTTCGGGCTCGTGCTCTGGCAAGTAGGCGCGATCACCGCTTTGCTCACCAGCTTCTACATGTTCCGACTCTGGTATCTCGTCTTCCTCGGCGAATCGCGCTCTCACGATGCGCACCCACATGAGAGCCCGTGGTCCATGCTTGGACCGCTGGTGATTCTTGCCACCCTTTCCACCTGTGGTGGCTGGATCGGCATCGGACGATTCTCCAGTTTCCTCAAACCCTCTGTTGGGCTGAAAACTCTTGAGAGCAGCGCTGCTTTGGAGATTCCGTTAATGGCTGTTGCGGGGGCAATTGCACTGGTGGGCTGGTTCATCGCACATTTCTTTTACAAGCTCAAGCCGGCTGCTCCTGCACAACTCGCTACTTCTTTTTCGGGCGGCTACAAGCTCCTCCTCAACAAATATTTCGTGGACGAGTTCTACGGCTACACCGTCGTCAAGCCGCTGCTGGGCATATCCAAATATGTGCTTGAGTATGTGGTGGACTTTGCCATTCTCGGCGGCATCGCCTGGCTGATGGGCGGTATCGCCATGCTTTCCGGCGCGATTCTCCAGCGCTGGCAGTCCGGCAATATCCGCTCCTATGCCGCATGGCTCGCCGCGGGTGCGGCGGCCGTGCTCCTCTTCGTTCTTGTTCCGTGGTCCGCTGTCTGGCCCGTCGCGTTTGACTTCCTATCGAAAGGGTCGGGGCATTGATGACATTGCTCAACGAATCGATTCTCACGCTGATCCTTCTCTTCCCGCTGGTGGGAGCGATCATAGTGCTCCTAGCGCCCGATCGCGCCAAACTTCCCAACTGGATTGCCCTCTTCACTACCCTGATCAGCTTTGGTCTTACGCTTCATCTTCCTGCCCATTTCATCAGCGGCCAGGGTGGCTTCCAGTTCGAAATCAATCGTCCGTGGATTGAGAACCCTGCGATCAATTACCACGTCGGCGTTGACGCGCTCAGCCTCTGGCTGGTGGTGCTGGTGGGCCTGCTCGCTCCCATCGGCGTCGTGGCTAGCTGGAATACGGTCAGGGAACGCCGCAAGGTCTTCTATTCTCTTTTCCTGGTCCAGCAGACCGCCATGGTCGGCGTCTTCATCTCCCTCGACCTGATGGTTTACTACGGGTTCTGGGAACTTTCGCTGGTCCCCATGGCCATCCTCATCGCCATGTACGGACGCAAGGACGGCCCGAAGGCCGCCCTCAAATTCTTCCTCTTCACCTTCATTCCCTCGGCGCCCCTGCTGGTGGCCATCCTCTGGCTTTATGCCCGCACCGGCAGCTTCGATTTCGCAACCCTGCAGATCCTGATTCACCACGGGCTCTTCCCGGCCGGAGCGCTCTGCTGGGTTTCCCTGGCGTTTCTCTTCGCATTTGCCGTCAAGGTTCCTGTCTTCCCGCTGCATGGATGGGTTGCCGACACATTCAGCGAGGCGCCCGTCGCGCTAGCCATGGTGGTCGCCGGCAAACTCGGCCTCTACTCCATGCTCCGCTTCCACATCGGGCTCTTTCCCGAACAAGCCAGAGCCGCTGCGCCAACGTTGATGATCCTCGCGGTCATCGGAATCCTTTATGGCGCATGCATGGCTCTTGTCCAGCGCGACTTCTGGCGTCTGATGGCCTTTGCCGCCATGAGTCACCTCAGCCTGATCACCCTCGGCATCTACGGATTCACGGGCATTGGCACCACCGGCGCAATCTATCAGATCCTCAACCACGGCGTCGTCGATGGGGCTATCTTCCTGCTCCTCGGCGTCATGGAAGCCCGTTACGCCACCAGCCAGATCAACGCCTTCGGCGGTGTCGCGAGCAATCTGCCGCGCGCAGCCACCTTCTTCGTCATCGCCAGCCTGTCCATGATCGGCCTGCCGATGCTGAACAACTTCGTGGGCGAGTTCCTCATCCTCAGCAACACCTTCAGCGGCGCAAGCCGCAATCTCGCCATCCTCGCCACTCTTGGCGTGATTCTCGGTGCAGCCTACATGCTCTGGTTGGTCCAGCGCCTCTTCTACGGCCCGCAGAGCGCACTCACTTCGTCCAAGCCGGCAGCGGATCTCGGATTCGGTGAACAGCTGACCCTCTGGCCGCTCGTCGCTCTCATGCTGGTCATGGGCGTCGCGCCCTCCATCTGGCTCGGAACCATCGAGCAGGGTGTCCACACGCCGTCAACAACTTCATCCGTCACGCAGCATTTTCTTTACGCATCACCTAACTCGTCCTATGGGGAGGCCCAGCGGTGAATCCTGTTCCTGACATCTACCGCATTCTTCCCGAGGTGATCCTCACTTTGACCGGCGTTCTGGTCATGCTTCTGGACGCCTCGATCAAGCCCGCCGCCGCGCGCCGCCCACTCGGCTGGGTTGCCTCCTTTGGGACCGTCGCCGCGCTCTGGGCCAGCCTCTGGCAGCTTTCTCTGCCCATGGGCACCGGCTTCTCTGGCACCGTCGAGACTAGTCCCTTCACAGTCTTCTTCCACGTCCTCATCTGCGGAATTGTGCTGGTGTGCTTGTTGCTTTCGCTGGACTCGTTACCTGCGAAGAGCCACCACCAAGGCGAGTTCTATGCCCTGATCGTCTTCGGCGCGGTAGGCATGTGCCTGCTCACCGGCGCGGTCGAACTGCTGCTGGTCTTCATCGCGTTGGAAATCTCTTCCATCGCGACTTATGTTCTTGCAGGCTACCGCAAAGAGATCCCGCGCGGTCCCGAAGCCGCCATCAAGTACTTCCTGCTCGGTTCCTTTGCCACCGCCTTCCTGCTTTACGGAATCGCCTTGCTCTTCGGCGCAACCGGCACCACGCAGATCTACGAGATCACCCGCACCATCGCCACCCCCCCCAACCACAGCTTGGTCGTCGCCGCCATGGGCCTCATGCTCGTCGGCATTCTCTTCAAGGTCTCCGCCGCTCCCTTCCACGTCTGGACGCCCGATGTCTACGAAGGCTCGCCGTCGCCCGTCGTCGCGCTAATGTCCACCGCGCCCAAGGCAGCTGCCTTCGCCCTGCTGCTGCGCGTTGTCTACGAGATCTTCCCGTCGCTGCAGTCTATCTGGATGCCGCTTCTCTGGGGCGTTGCCATTCTTTCCATGTGCGTAGGCAACCTCGCCGCGCTCCGCCAGAAGAACGTCAAGCGCATGCTCGCCTACTCCTCTATCGCGCACGCCGGATACCTGCTCGCCGCTTTTGCCGGACTCGGCACCACCGGCATCGCCGCCGCCAGCTTCTATATCGCCGCCTATGCGGCCATGAACGTCGGCATCTTCGCAGTCATCACAGTTGCCAGCGGTTACGAAGAGAATCTCCCCCTCATAGAGGACTTTCGCGGGCTCCTTTATCGCTCCCCAGTGCTCGGCGGCCTGATGATCTTCTTTCTCACTTCACTGGTTGGGATTCCCTTCACCGGCGGCTTCTTCGGCAAGTTCTATGCGTTCTCTGCCGCGGTGGACGGCGGCGCGGTGTGGCTGGCCCTTATCGGATTGCTGAATTCCGGTTTGGCGGCAGCCTATTATCTGCGCCTCGTTCTGGTAACAGCGCAGAGGCCCGAAGCATCCAGCACTGCAAAACCCGCTCCCCCTCAGATCGTAGGCGTTGCCGTAGGAGCTGCTTTGATGCTGGCCGTTTTGGCTACGCTTGTCCTCGGCATCTTCCCAAGTCAGGTGATTCCCGCCGCCGCAGCCGGAGCCCATACCTTGCAGGCGCCTCCCGTCGCGACCGCACTCCCCATGCCTCCGACAATGTAATCCAGCCGTCGCAGTGGGCTCTTGAACAAGAGTTCACCTCGCCGGCCCCAGGTCCGATGCTCCAGACTCTCCTCGCGAGTTTCAGTCGTCGACCGGCGCGGCATGCCCACAGAGGATGAACCCCTACACGGAAATTGCCCGCCAACCTGCCGACTCGCGACCCCACGTCAGCGGAAGCTAACTCGCTAAATCAATCACACTCCCTTTTCTTGCGGTCGACCTTCTTTGCCGTGAGTTCTGCCAGTGCAGGCTCTTGTAAAACTGAGCTAACTGCCCCTGTACAAATTCGCATTTGTAATTCTCTACCACCCAGGCTCTTCCGGCCGCTCCCATCCGCGCCCGCCGTTCTGGATTCCCCAACAGACCAGCCACCGCCTCCGTGATCGCCTCTGGATAGCCCGGTGGAATCAGCAGCCCCGTCACTTCCGGGATCACCGCATCGCGCGCTCCGGTGCTGAATGTGCAAACCACCGGAATGCCAGTTGCGGAGGCTTCAAGTGCTACATTCGGGAACCCTTCCCGCCAGGTTGGAAGAACCATCAGGTCCATCGCTCGGTAATAGGGCGCGGTGTCCTCCACAAAGCCGGTGCAATGAATGCGCGGGTGCGTCTCAATTTCCCTTCGAAGGCCCTCAGCGATCGCGTCCTCCGCAACATCGAACCAGCCCACCAGCAGCAAGTGAGCCGCCGGTTGGACTTCCACAATACTCCCAAAGGCATCAATCAACTCGGGCAGCCCCTTGTCCCGCGTCAGCCTCCCCACGAACCCTACCACCGGCGCACATGCGGGAATCCCGAGTCTGTCCCGCACGTTGCTCAACCCAGGCGAGAAACGACGCGTATCGACACCGTTACTGCTTCCATAGCCCAGCATGTGCAATTTATCACGGGGAGCTAGGCCAAGTTCCACCGCTTCTCCCAGTAGGCTCTCGCTGTTGCACAGCACAACATGTGCACACGCTGCCGCCACTCGCTCTGCTGCCAGTAATGTCCTTCGTTTGAATCCCGAGGCTGTCTCCAGCCTTAACCCGCGCAGCAGATAAACACGCAGGGGAACTCCGCAGAGCCATGCGGCAACCGATCCCAGCAAGCCTGCTTTGGGCGTGCTGAACTCTGTCACATCGGGCCTCAGCCGGCGCAATAAACGGCAAAGGCGAACCAGCGAAACAAGATCGGCTAAGGGCGAGATGCGGCGCGCGATCGGCAGGGCAATCACTTCCACCCCTTCACGGTCGCCAGCTTTATCCAATAACTCTCCTGGACTGCAAACCAGCGTGACGCGAAATCCTGCCGCGCAAAGAGCGCGCAAGCGCCCCGCTTGCACCACGCATGTTTGTGGATGAGTAACTCCGACGACGATGTGGCGCGCAGTGTGAGCAGTTGCATTGCGCTGCGCAGGAATCCCGTCAGCTCGACGAAACAGGCTGGCAATGGCCATGATAGTGAGATCTCCCACTCATATGCAGACCTATTCCCGAGGCTAGGTCTAAATGAGTTCAACGCGAGGGAACGATCCGGGCAACGGCCGGATTCCAGGCGGGACCCGATCTGGCAGTTTGGCTGCCGGCCCATGACTCATCGTGAGATTGGAAGAACAATACATGCAAACTCGAAATAGCACAATGAGCAAAAGAAAAAAACTTGCCGTATAATCTCCATGCTAGCCAGCAACTCATGTCTGATCGTCCGAAACTTCTCTTCCTGATTCCGCATCTCGGCGGTGGCGGCGCGGAACAGGTAACTCGACTGCTCGTCCAGAATCTCGATCCAAAGAGATATGAGTTACATCTGGGGCTGGTGACCGGAACTTCAGCCGGCTTGCCTCCAATGCCCGCCGGAGCCTCAATTCATGCGTTGGGTGCTTCCCGAGTGCGCACGGGGACGCGGAAGATTCTCGGACTGGTGCGCAGGCTGAAGCCCGACCTGATTGTTTCAGGCATGGCTCATCTCAATTTCGTTGTGCTGGCTCTGCGCCCGCTCTTTCCGCGCCGCACACGCGTCCTGCTCCGCCAGAATGCCACCGTCTCGGCTGCGCTCGGGTTTGGAGCGCTGCCTTGGTATACGGGCTCTCTGTACCGGCTGCTCTACCCTCGCGCTGACTGCGTGATATGCCAGACAAATGCCATGGCTCGCGACCTCGCAGCCTTGTTGGGCAGCGGTTCAAGAACCATCCACGTTCCCGCATCGCTGGCTGCCTCAGCCCGGATCACCGTCGTGCCCAACCCTGTAGACGTTGACCGCATTCGAGCTGAGGTCGGCGAATCTAATTCCCTCTGGGAAGGCCCCGGACCGCATTTGCTGGCGGTTGGCAGGCTTTCGCTCGAAAAGGGCCACGATCTTTTGCTGCGGGCATTCTTCCAGTTGCGCCAACACTTTCCCCTCGCCGACCTGACCATCGTAGGCAAAGGGCCTGAGATGGCAAATCTCCGCAGCCTAGCCATCGAACTCGGACTTTCCCCCGCAGTGCGTTTCACCGGCCCTGTCGATTCACCCGCGGCATTCTTCTCTGGGGCTACGGCTTTTGTGCTTTCCTCGCGGCACGAGGGTTTGCCAAACGCCTTGCTGGAAGCTGCCGCCGCTGGGCTTCCCATCGTGGCTCTTCCCTCCTCACAAGGCGTTGCGGAGTTGCTTGCAGGCCAACCCGGCGTATGGATTGCCAACACCATCTCCTCCGAGGCTCTTTCCGGCACGTTGATCACGGCGCTTCAGCAACTGCAAACCGGCCAGAGATTCTCGCACGCGTTTATCGACCAATTCCGGCTGGAACGCTCCCTCAGCGCATATCAGCGACTCATCGACTCCGAGTTGACCGGCTCGCACGCAGGACGACCGCTTTGAAACAGATTGCGAATCACGTCGCGCTCATCATCCCCGGCCTCGACCGCATCGGCGGCGCAGAGCGGCAGGTGATGCTCCTCGCCTGCGGACTCGCGAGCCGAGGTTGGCGCGTCTCTGTGATCGCCCTCTCGGGCCAGGGCAGGACCGTTGCCCTGGATTTGGCGACAGCTGGCGTGAGCTTCCTGAGCCTCGGAATGCGCAAAGGCCTGGCCGACCCGCGCGGATGGATTCGGATTCGCAACTGGATGATGCGAGAACGTCCTGACGTCGTCCACGCGCACCTGCCCCATGCCGCGTGGCTCTCGCGCTGGACGCGGCTTGCAGCCCCCGTGCGCGTCCTCATCGACACACTGCACAGCTCCTCCACAGGCACATGGGGCCGGCATCTCGGGTTTCGCGCCAGTGACTGGCTCACCGACCGCGTCACCGCCGTCAGCCAGGCGGTTGCAGACGCTCACCTTGCCGCTCACTTCACGGACCCGCGCAAGCTGGCAATTCTGCAGAACGGGGTCGAATTGGAAAACAGTTCCCCAGACCCCGCATTGCGCGTGCGGATCCGCCGCGAGTTGGGAATCACCGCGTCAGGGATCGAGTCCGCATTGCTCTGGTTGGCCGCCGGACGCCTGGAGCCTGTCAAAGACTACCCCACTCTCCTCCGGGCTTTTGCAGCCGCGCCCGGCAAAGCCCATCTGGTCATCGCCGGCGACGGTTCTCTCGCCATCGATCTTCACCAACTGACCGCGACACTTGGCCTTCAAAGTCGGGTTCATTTCCTCGGCTTCTGTCCGGACCTCCGCCCCTGGATGCACTCTGCGGATGCATTCGTTCTGTCCTCCCTCTGGGAAGGCCTTCCGCTGGCCTTGCTTGAGGCAGCTGCGGCCGGTCTGCCCTGCGTAGCCACCGACGTCCCCGGAACCCGTGAGCTTGTTCATCGCGGCCAGACCGGGTTTCTGGCACTGCCAGGCAGCGCGATTGCCCTCCAATCCGCAATGACCAGGATGATGAGCCTTCAGCCCGCCGAGCGCTCCGCAATGGGTCAACAGGCACGCAAGCTCATCGAGCAGAACTTCAGCCTGAAATCGGTACTCGACCGTTGGGAAGCAACCTATACCGAATTGCTTGAGCGGAATCCAAAGCGCACACGCTGCAGCGTTCAAATCCTGAACTGCGCCAGTTCAGCCGGCCATAGAATAGATCCATGATTCTTGAGAGCTTTCCCGTTGGCCCGCTGCAATGCAACTGCACCCTTCTCGGCGACGAAGAGGCACACGAAGCCATTGTCATTGACCCCGGCGACAACGTTTCGCAAATCCATCGCCGCCTCACCGGCCACGGCCTCAAGCTCAAGCAGATTCTGGTCACCCATGCACACATCGACCACGTCGGCGGCGCGCTCCAGCTCAAGCGCCTCACCGGCGCGCCCATCTTACTCAACCAGAACGACCTGCCCCTGCTGGAAATGATGGAAACCCAGGCAGGCTGGCTGGGCGTCGAACCGCCCGAGGTGGCCCCTCCCGATGAAGACCTGGCCGATGGCCTGATCGTCGGTTTGTCCAATTATCCGGCGCAGGTTCTGCATACCCCCGGGCATACGCAAGGCTCGGTCTGCCTTCATTTTCCTGTTCTCAAGTTGTTGGTTGCCGGTGACACCCTCTTTGCCGGCAGCATTGGCCGCACCGACCTGCCCGGCGGCAACTATCCGCAGATCATCCACTCCATCCAGTCCCGGTTGCTCACCCTCCCGGACGAGACCCGGGTGATCACCGGACATGGACCTGCCACCATTCTGGGCGACGAGCGCAGGAGCAACCCGTTTCTGCGTGGATAAAAAGACTAGGAATCAATAGCTTGCAGCAGATTATTCATCCAAGAGTTGATGCCCGGACGTATCGAAGGTACTGTTATGGTTCGTTCCTAAATAGTCAATAAGTAAGACAGCACCCATCCTGAATTCCGGCTCCGGTGCCAGCAGGCTCAACACCAGCCAACCGGAATTGGCCATCCCGAAGAAATATCCGGGATGCACCCATACCCCTCGCTCCAATAATTCCAGCACCGTCTGCTCATCCGGTTCCAGCGCCGGAATCCGCAGCACCGCGTACCAGCCTCCGTCCATCTCCAATCGCTGCACCATGGGTGCTCTGCCAAGTTCTCCATCCAGCGCAGCCAGATTGGCGCTGACCCGATCCCAAATCTGCTTCTGTATCGATTCCCTTTGCTCCAGCCAAACCGGGAGCGCCCATTGCACCGGCGCGTTCATCGACAGGAAGGTGTCGGCAATCACCTCCAGCCGATCCATCGCCGATGCTGCCTCGGGGCCTGCCGCCACAATCCACGCTGATTTCATCTGTGGCAACCCGGCAATCTTGCTCATCCCGCTCACCACAAACACCGGCACGCCGTCCAACCCCGCCGCAAAGCTCCGCGCATCCTGGCCGTTCCCGTAATCGAGAAAGACTTCGTCCACAATCAGCGCGAGGTCGAATTCCCGGCAAAGCCGCGCCAGTTCCTCGGCCTCCCACGCCTTGGTATAGTGTCCCGTAGGATTGTTGGGATGAACCAGCATGATGGCCCGCGTCTCCGCCGAGATCGCCTCGCGAAAGCCTTGCGGATCGATCTGCCAACCGTGGTCGTAAACCAGCGGAGCATTCTTCAGCTTCACGTCATCCAACCTGCCAAGGAAGTCGAAGAGCGGATAGCCCGGCTGCGGCACCAGGATCTCTGATCCCGGATCGCAGAGCAGTCGAAAAAGGTAGCTATATGCCTCGCTGGTGCTGGTGGTCAGCACCACATGCTTCGGATCCACCGCAACGCCGTGATCCGCGCAGTACCGGCAAACCGCCTGTCGCGCGGGCAGAATCCCCAGCGGCTGCGGGTCGTAGTCCATAGCACGGGAATCCGTGAGAGCCGCCAGCAGCGAACAGTCGAACGTAAACCCGCAGCGCGTAGGATTCGAGGCCGTCAGGTCATAGATCGTCTTCCCTGCATCCATCCGCGCCCTGTGCGCTTGTGCAAACTCGCTCTCTTCCGTATTCCAGTCCGTCCGCCTCGAAAACCGCATTGAATCATTGTAGGCCGTGGATGGACCAACCTCTATCCTCCATATTTGGCCAGGGTTGGCTGGCAATCTTGGCAGTCCCACGCACCCCGGACTCCAAACTGTGACATCCTATGAAATAGGATTGTGAGGCCATTCGTGATTGAGCCTAGAGATTTGCAAGAACTCCAAGACGCGTTTCTGCAGGTGGTGCAGAAACAAGGACCATGGATGCTGGCCGCTATGATGGCCGTATTGGTACTGGCCGCGGTATCGTCAGCGCCGATTCACTGATCCCGGTTCAACGACCAATTAACTGCCAATTTGATTTCAGGCTCGTTCCGCCCATCGAAGCCAGCCTTGGGTCAGGCACAATAAGAAAAAGTGTCCCTCTATACATCCCACGAGTGTCCAGGAGAATCTTTGGCCCTGCGAGCAGTTGTCTTCGATTACGGAATGGTCCTCACGGCTGGTCAGGACATGGAAGCCCATGCCGAGTTGCTGCACATCACCGGCCTGTCTCTTGAGCAATTCGAGCCCCTCTACTGGGCCGACCGTCACGCCTACGACGAAGGCAAGCTTTCCGGTATCACCTTTTGGCAGAAATTCATTCGCGACGCCGGCCTCGGCCATCGCCTCAACCAGGCCGACGTTGAGATACTCAACCAAATCGATGCTCGCGTGTGGACCACCCAGAACCCCGCCATGCTCGCCTGGCAACAGGCCCTCAAAGAACGCGGCCTGCTCACCGCCATCCTCTCCAACATGGGCGACAACGTGCTGGAAAACATCGAGCGCGAGTTCGATTGGATTCACCGCTTCGACGTCCTCATCTGGAGCTACCAACTGGGCATCGCCAAGCCCGATCCGGCCATCTACCACGCTGTCCTCTCCAAACTTGGCACAGCCCCGGCCGAGACCCTCTTCATCGACGACAAGCAGGTAAACATTGAAGCCGCTCAGGCGCTCGGCATGAAGGCGATCCTGTTCTCCGATGTGGACCAACTGCGCATCGACCTCGTCGCCGCGGGCCTCGACAGCGAACTGCCCCTTCCCTGACTCGCACCTGCCAACCCGCTAACCTGCAATCCCCGCGTCAGCGGGGCGCACTCGCCAAATCGAATCCAGCATTTTCTTCCCGAGGGTCTTCTCCACCCGCGACACAATCGAACTCTTTCTTGTATCAGCCTTGTTCTTGTATCAGCCTTGCTCCCAAGCTCTGCATTCGCCCCTCCCTTTGCGCCTCCAGGACACTGCGCAACATTACCCGAATGATCTAAACTTGCTTGCCGCAGCTTTGCTGGCCAGAAGGCCCTCATTCGGAGGAAGCAGCCCTGTTGGCAAGAGCATTCGCGAAAGATGTGTCAGGCGTCATGCGGCACGCCCAAAGGATCAAAAGAGGTGAATTCATTGCGCAGCAGAATCGGAAAGTATTTGATACACCGGACCATCTTCACAATGACAGCGGGCTTCCTTGGCGCAACTCTTACCATCGCGCAGAGCATTCCGGTTGTCACCGGCGACGCGCGCGTCGACAAGCTCCTCAGCCAGATGTCGCTTCAGGAAAAGCTCACCCTGATCCACGGCACGCATGAAGATCCCGCGGTCTACCAGGGTCAAGCTGGCTACCTCGCCGGAATCCCCCGCCTCGGAATTCCCGGCCTGCGCTTTGCCGACGGACCTCCCGGAGTGCTCACCCGCCATCCCTCTTCCGCGGAAACTGCCACCATGGGCGTTGCAGCCACCTTCAGCCGCTCTCTCGCTGAAGCAAACGGTGTGGTGATCGGCCGTGAAGATCGTTCTCTGGGCATCGACGTATCTCTGCAACCATTCGTGAATATCGATCGCGACCTCGAGTTTGGCCGCGGCTACAACACATTCGGTGAAGACCCCTTCCTCACCGGCGAAATCGGCGCAGCCCAGATCAAGGGCATTCAGTCGCAGCATGTCATGGCCCAGGTCAAACATTACGTCGGCTACGATTCCAACGGCACCAGCACCTTCATCGACGACCAGACGCTCCACGAAGTCTATGTGGCCCCCTTCGATGCCGCCGTCAAGGCAGGCGTTTCGTCGATCATGTGCTCCTATAACCGTATCAACGGAACCTTCGCCTGCGGCAACAACTCCACGCTAACCAAGATCCTGCGCGACGAGATCGGTTTCAAGGGCTTTGTCACCTCCGACTGGGGCGCGGTCCACGCCGTAAATTTCATCAGCGCCGGCCTTGACATGGAAATGCCCGGCGAACCCTCTCCTGACGCAGGCGCATGGCGCATCCCGTCGTTCTTCGATTTGCAGCCCATTTCTCCACCTCCACCGCCACGCCATGCCGGCGGTGGAGATGAAGGTGGGGACATGTTCGGCGGACATATTCCCGAAGAGCCAAAGCAAGCGGGCGGCGACGGCAGCGACTTCGGCGTCAAGCTCGATCCCAAAAAGATCTCCGATGCCCTCAAGGACGGCACGGTCAACGAAGCGGAAGTCACTCGCGCCGCTGGCCGCGTCCTTTATGAAATCGTCCACTTCGGCTATCTCGACGGTCTCTCCAAACACGCGGTCACATCGCAGGCCATCGAAGAGAATGCCAAAGTCATCGAGAAGACTGGGGAAGATGCGGCCGTCCTTCTCAAGAATGAGGGTGCAGTCCTTCCCCTCAAGGCCGCGGACCTCGACTCGGTTGTCCTGATCGGACCCACAGCCCGCCAGGTGGACGCAATCGGCATTAACGGCGAGCGCTCTGTCGGATTGCCGGAACGTCAGGTTGGTCCGCTTGAAGCTTTGAAGAGGATCTCCCACAACAAGAAGATTCAGTTTGCCGTCGACGACGATATGGAAGGCGTGACGGTTCCAGCCTCGGCCCTCAGCCACGATGGACAGCCCGGCCTCTTGCGCGCAGTCTCAGACGCGGCCGTCGTGGATGCGCAGGTCAACTCAACCGGCTCCAATGCCCTTGCGCCCAACTCCGTAGTCACCTGGAAAGGCGCACTCACCCCGCCACATGCCGGAGTGTATTGGCTCTATCTCCAGGTCATGGGCGCCAACGCCCGCATCTTCCTCGACGGCAAATCCCTCGCCGGCACCGGCGTCTTCCAGGGTGGAGTCCACGGCGACATCTTGCAGGCCAATCAGGACAACGCCGTTCCCACCGTCGACCACCTCGACAACGTGCGCCGCGCGGTGGAGTTGACCGCTGGCCCACACGCCCTCGAGATCAAGACCACCCCTGACACCTCCAACTCACCCGTTCAGGTGCGCCTCAACTGGTACACCCCCGAGCAGCGCAAGGCTGACCACGAAGCAGCTATCGCAGCCGCCAAGGCTGCAAAGATCGCGGTCGTCTTCGTGTGGACGCGCCTCAATCCGGTCTTCGGCCTTCCTGGCGACCAGGACAAGCTGGTGGAAGAAGTGGCCGCCGTCAACCCCAACACCGTCGTCGTCCTCAACACCAGCCAGCCGGTGGCTCTGCCTTGGGCCGACAAGGTGAAGGCCATCCTAGAAATGTGGTGGCCCGGCGACGAAGGTGGATGGTCAACCGCCAGTCTCCTTCTTGGCAAGACCAGCCCCGCCGGCCGCCTGCCCGTCACCTGGGCCAAGCGATTGGAAGACTACCCGGCGACCGACCCCAAATACCCCGAGCGCTCCCGCAAGGGTGTCGACCACAAGACAACCTTCTCCGAGGGAGTCAACGTGGGCTACCGGTGGTTCGACAAGCAGAACATCGCGCCGCTTTTCGCCTTCGGTCACGGCCTCAGCTACACAACCTTCGATTACTCCGCCCTAAAGGTCGACAAGGCCAGCGACGGTGGACTCAACGTGCAGGTGACCCTCAAGAACACCGGCGCAGTCGATTCCGATGAAGTGCCGCAGGTGTATCTGGGAGCCCCCAGCGAGATTCCATCCGGAGTCCAGTTCCCTGTCCGCACCTTCGCTGCCTTCGACCGCGTCCACCTGGCCGCCGGAGAAAGCAAAACCGTCACCCTCCACGTCGCCGTTCGCCAACTCCAGTACTGGTCCACCAAGGACGGCAAGTGGCAAACCGCAAGCGGCGCACGAGTCCTCAGCGTCGGCGCATCCTCCCGCGACCTCCGCCTCAGCCAAACCATCCAGCAATAATTCGGCAACTCGCTTGAAGCACCGTGCCCTATCCTTTCCGCGTCTCCTGCGGAAAGGGTGGGAGGCCACAAACTCAGGATTCATCGCCCTCAGGTCCTTGCGAAAGACCAAGCGCCCATTGCAGGTCATTTCCCCCATTGACCCCACAATAATCCCGTATTTGTCCTTCTTGAGGCAGTTCAAGGGCGCTCGACCGCCGATAAACTGCCTCATCGCCCAGACCGGCAACCGTCACTTCCCTTGTGGCACCGCCTCGTTCCGTATGATCGTCACCGGCCCCAACAGGCCCGAAGCCAACAGGGGCGAGTCAGCCTTGTACGGCTTGACGGTGGTGAAGGTGTATTTCACCGTCGCATCCGGCTGTTGATCGCCGATCAGCCGGTTCACCCAGGCGTTGGTCACCTTCACCGTCAGCTGATTCGCTCCCGGCTTTAACACGTCGCTTAGATCCACGCGATAGGGCTTGTGCCAAACGATCCCCAGTGTCTTTCCGTTGACGACCACCTCCGCCAGGTTCCGCACATCGCCCAGATCCAGCCACAGGTGCGCACCCTGCCGGAACCACGCTGCCGGCGCTTCGATTGTTTTGGTATACGTCCCGGTCCCAGAGAAGTACTTCACGCCCCTATCCGCATTCTCGCTCCAACTGGAGAGTTCGTTCAGCGTGATGGAAGCGGGAGCGCCGCGGCCGGCCTGAAATCCCACCTCCCATGCGCCCTGCACCATCGCAATTTGCGTCTCCCGCACTTCCGGCAGTTTGCGCGAGTTCTCCGTCGTCGGCTTGGTGAAGACCACGAACACCGCGCCCCACGGCTCAAGCTTCAAAGGCACCGTGGTCCGGCCATCGGCAATCCGGTACGACACTGCCTCCGTTTTCCCAGTCTCCGGATGCCACAACTCGGGTACGCGCCCCGTCACGCGGAAGCTCGCCTCCACCCGCTCGTCGCGATCCCTGCGATTATCCACAAAGTAGACATCGCCCGTCGGCAGCTTGCGGTGCACAAACAGCAGCCGCGCATCAGGCTCCGGCCGGCTGTAGTCAAAGTCCGGCGCAACATGCAACGCGGCGAACACATCCTCCAGCTTCTGCCCGGCATACACTGCGCCCTTGCCCACCTTGTGAACGCCGGTGCCATCGCCAAACAGCTCCGTGTTCAGCTTGTTGAACTCGGCAAGATCATCGGCAAGGCTGGGATCGTCAGTCGGCTTTGGCCCAGCAACCACCGCGCCATCCGCCACCAATTTGTGAATCGCGCGCAGGACTGGAAGCGACATATGACCGCTGTACGGATCCAGTCCCAGAACCCGGTAGCTCATCCCGCCCGGCGTGTGAATGCGTCCGTTCACCACCGATAGTTCGTGAATCAGCGCATCGGCATTGACGTAATCGAAGCCATAACCCGCGGGCACATCGGGAGCCTTGCCCCCGAAGATCGCGGTCAGGTTCGAGTCTTCGCCGTAGAAGTACACCAGGTCAGCACCGAATCGTCCCTGCTGCAACATGTAACTGCAACGGGCAATGTAGTCCATCCACGGCCCGGCCTGTTCCGCCCAGGTCTCATTGCGGTTAAACCATTGCCCGAAGGGTCCAAGCGTCAACCCCGGAGCCTTGCCCACCAGCGGCTGGTGCGCCGACTCGTGGATCATGAAGCGGTTGATGCCATTCAGGAACTCCTGGTCCGCCGTCGGCTTCAGCGTGGCTGGAGACCAAGCCCACGCCGCCGCGGAAGCCGTCATGGACTCAGCAGCCGCCAGGTTCTGTCCGTAGATGTGGGCTACCGACGCCGACTCGCGATCGTCCGCGTTATAGCCGAACTGTTCGTTGTTCACGCCGGGTTTCTGCGTCCACATGGCGCTCATAGGCACTTCGTTGAACTTCTTCACTTCCATGCCATCGGCCACGTAAGCCCGCCCGCCTTCATGCGACTCTCCGTAATGGACCATGCCCCGCTCATGAAGCGTCGCTTCCAATTGCCCGTAATGCTCGTTTGCAATCAGGTCGGCAATGGTCTTGCGGAAGTCCCACAGAAACCGGTCGCTCGCCTCCGCGCTCTCCACCACCTGCCCGGTCAGCACCGGCATCCAGGGCAATGGATCGTATCCGCGCAGTTTCTTGAACTGGGCAATCATGTTGTCGGTCCAGTTCTGCGACCCCGCTTCCCAGCTGTCGTTGATGACATTCTGAATCCCGTGTTTGCCCATCAACTCGGGGCCGACCGTCTCCTTGTAGCTGTCCAGATATTTGTCGAAGTACTTCTTCACAAACCGCCGATCAAGCTTGTCCACTTCGAGACCCGTCGCTTCGGCGGTAGCCGGATGATTGGTGATTCCCATCAGCGAATAGCCAAACCGCAGCACGACCCACGTTCCCGTCGGCGGAGTCCAGTCAAGCGTCCCGTCCGCCTTCATCTTCGCTGTCAAATCAACAACATCCTGCATGGCAACCGCATCGGACGCAGCGACCGGAGGGGTCGCATAGCCATAAAGATCCGGATCTGAAGTAAAGGCCGCCTTCTCGGCAAACCGGTTCACCCGCGCCCCCGGGTGGAGCCCCAGTTCGGCAATCTCGTAGTCCTTTGATCCCTTGGCATCCCGGGCGCCAAATGTTGCCGGATCGATCCCTTGCGCCCAGTTGGGAACCCGTGGGCGTGGCGTCGGCTTGAACGTCACTCGGAAATACTTCGCTGTGACCGCCGGAAACGCGATGGTGTGCAGCGGCGCGCTGCCGCCTTCCAGCTTTGCAACGAACCGAAAGTTCACTCCGTCGTCACTGGCGACGAGCGTCTTTTCCGGGGCGGTCAAGCCATAGTAGACCGCCGCCACCCAGTCCGGATCCTTTGTCACCACGGTAACGGCGTGGATTGTCTGTGCCGCCGGGAACTCGTATTGGATCCAGGCCGCCTGCCCATCCTGCGCCCTTGGCAGTTTCACCGTCTTGAGCAGATCGCCGTCCGTCAGCAGCGCGAACTCCGGGGAGCCTGCGCTTGCGGTCATCTTGGGGTGCAGGCTTTCCGCGGGAACATCGCTCGCGGTCCTGCGATAAGCGATCACGACCGAGTCCGCATAGAACTGCGGCATCGTCTTTGCCCCCGCCGGGGGAGGCTGGTCGTTGACTGGCATCCCCTGGAAAGCGCCGGTCACCTCCGGTGGATGCGGAAGCTTGCCCGTGAATGGTTTGCCCCCTTCAAGGACCGTCTCGCTCCACACGTATTTCTTCATGCCTTCGGCCGCCGGAACCCAGGGCCCGCCCGACTCGCTCCATCCGGGCGACCCGGCAATGCCCTCTTCCATTCCCAGCTTGTCGCCGAGCGTCACAGCATACTTGAACGCGTCCTTCCACTCCGGCGCCATATAAGCCAGGCGCTTGTCCACCACTTGGGGAGTGTCCAGCGCGGCATCGAAGTTCTGAAAGCCGGCCACACCGATCCGGTGCATCCATTCGAGGTCAAGCCGGATGCCTTCCTTGGAGATGTTGCCGTTCATCCAGTGCCACCAGACACGTGGCCGTGCACTGGCAGGGGGCTGTCGAAAGCCCTCTTCCAGACCTATCCCACCCGACGGCTTGGCCTGCTGCGCGGGCAAAGCAGATGAAAATCCCAAGGCGAACACCAAAACAACACACCCGGCAAGTTCGTGCAGTCTCATCCCATTCTCCCTTTAGATGGTCGAAAGATAGTCCGCGCCATCCATCTGAAATCCCACCGAGTTTCCCCGTTGAAACTATTTCCAGACGTGAACTCTACGCAATCCGTCCTGCGACTGTCAAAGGGTAATCCAGCCAGCAACGTCTTCCGACGCCTAACTGCCAGGAAGCTCTTCCCGTTTACACTTTCATTCATGGCACTTCGTCTCTACATCGCCACCACCAGCCAGGGCAAGCTTCGCGACTTCCGCGCCGCTGCCGATGCCCGAGCCGTAAACCACGCGGTAAATCTTGCCCCCCTGCCCGGACTCGACCTGATCCTTCCGCCAGAAGAAAACGGACTCACCTTTGAGGCCAACGCCACGCTCAAGGCAATGTATTACTCTCGCTTTGTTCCCGGTGAATTGGTTCTCGCCGATGATTCAGGACTGGAAGTCGACCACCTCAAAGGCGATCCCGGAGTGCGATCCGCCCGCTTCGCTGCCGACGCCGGAGTGGTGGACTCTTCCGACGCCAACGACAACAGCGACGTATGGAACAACCTTGTACTGCTCCAGCGGCTCAAGGGAGTAGCCATGGAGCAGCGCACCGCCCGCTATCGCTGCGTTCTCGTTGCGGCCCGCGACGGGGTACCGCTCTTCTCCGCCGATGGCTCGGTGGAAGGCCTCATTCTAGATGCTCCCCGCGGCACCGGCGGTTTCGGCTACGATCCGCTCTTTTTCCTGCCCGAACTCTTCTGCACCATGGCCGAATTGGACCTCGATATCAAGAACTCCCTCAGTCACCGCGGCCGCGCATTTGCCGCTCTTCTGCCCAAGCTCGAAGCATGAAAACGCTCTGCTGGATGCCAAAGGCCTCTAAGCCCCGGCCCTGCCTTGACGGTCCCCCGTTGTGGCTCTAATAATGCAGTCTGGCAATTGGAATCTGACCGAGTATCTCTTCCCGGCTTTTGGTCGCCGATTCCGGTGCCCTCTTTTCCCCTTTAAGGAGTCGCAATTTTCATGGCAACCAATCAGCATTCCGCAGCACACTCTCTTCGCCCCGGCGTTCAGCCATTGCGCGCAGGAGAGGGCAGCACCTTCCTCTGGCGCAAGCTGCATTCTCTGTTAGGGATCATTCCGCTCGGTGCCTTCCTTCTCGAACACCTGCTTTCGAACGTCGAGGCCCTCAAGGGATGGGAGGCCTACGGCGCGCAGGTTCGCTTCCTCAACAGCCTGCCGATGGTCCGCATCCTGGAGTGGGTTTTCATCTTCCTTCCCCTCCTTTATCACGGCGGCTACGGCGTGTGGATCTGGCTTCGCGGCAAATCCAATGTCGTTTACTATCCCTGGGCCGGCAACTGGATGTACACCGCGCAGCGCTATACCGGCATCATCGCGGTCTTTTACATAGCGCAGCACGTGATCCGCCAGCGCTTCATGGGCGTCAGCCTTCCCGAGCATCCCATGGCGGCTTTTGCCAAGGTGCATCAGGAGCTTGCAAACCCGTGGATGCTGGCCGTCTACGTGATTGCCATGATCGCCATCTGCTGGCATTTCGCCTACGGAGTCTGGCTCTTCGCGGCCAAATGGGGCATCACGCCCGGCGTCAAGGCGCGCAAACGCTTCGCCTATGTATGCCTCGCACTCGGCATCGTCCTCGCTGTTGGCGGATTGGCCAGCATCTGGGCCTTTATCGGACCCGATGCCGCGGCCGCTGCAGCAGCTTCGCAGGCTACCACGGGTCTCTAGTTGCTGACCCCTGTTCCCTGATCCCTGTTTCCTGTTTTTCTCTCGGAAAGGATTTTCATTTATGGCAGCACCCAGAATCATTGTGGTGGGCGGCGGATTGGCGGGCTTGGCGGCGGTGATCAAAATCGCCGAGGCCGGAGGCACCGTTGACCTCTTCTCGATCGTACCGGTCAAGCGTTCTCATTCAGTTTGCGCACAAGGCGGTATCAACGCCGCCAAGAATCTCAAGGGCGAAGGCGACACCACCGACAAGCATTTCGACGACACCATTTACGGTGGCGACTTTCTCGCCAACCAGACGCCGGTCAAAGCCATGTGCGAAGCCGGCCCCGGCATCATCGACCTCCTCGACCGCATGGGCGTCACCTTCAATCGCACCCCTGAAGGCCTGCTGGACTTCCGGCGCTTCGGCGGCACGCTATACAACCGCACCGCCTTCGCCGGAGCAACCACCGGACAGCAGCTCCTCTATGCTCTAGACGAGCAGGTCCGTCGCCACGAATCCGAGGGTAAGGTCAGGAAGTACGAAGGCTGGGAGTTCCTCTCCGCCATTCTCGATTCCAAGGGCGTAGCCCGCGGCATTACCGCGCTCGATCTACGCACCATGGAATTGCGCGCCTTCAAGGCTGACGCCATCATCATCGCTACCGGCGGCATCGGCGCAATCTTCGGCAAAAGCACCAACTCAGTCGCCTGCACCGGGTCGGCCCAGGGCGCGCTCTATCAACAGGGCGGCTACTACGCCAACGGCGAGTTCATCCAGGTGCACCCCACCTGCATCCCCGGCGAAGACAAGCTCCGCCTCATGTCCGAGTCGGCGCGCGGCGAAGGCGGTCGCGTTTGGGTTCCGCGCAAGCCGGGCGACAGCCGCCCATTCAAGCAGATCCCCGAGACCGACCGCTGGTACTTCCTCGAAGAGTGGTATCCGAAATATGGCAACCTGGTTCCCCGCGATGTGGCCACCCGCGCCATTCACAAGGTGGTCTACGAGAACGGACTGGGCATCGACGGCCAGCCCATGGTCTACCTGGATCTGTCGCACATCGACCGCGCAACGCTGGACCGCAAGCTCGGCGGCATTCTGGACATCTATGAGAAATTCGTCGGCGACGACCCCCACGACGTCCCCATGAAGATCTTCCCAGGCATGCACTACACCATGGGCGGACTCTGGGTCGACGTCAACCAGATGACGAACATCCCCGGCGTCTTCGCAGCCGGTGAGTGCGAGTATCAGTACCATGGCGCAAATCGTCTAGGCGCGAATTCCCTGCTGAGCTGCATCTTTGGCGGCTTCCGCTCCGGGCCCATCGCCATGGAGTATGCCAAGAGCCTGCCTGCGGTTGAAGGCGACGGGTGCGAGGCTGCAGAAATCGCCCGTCAGACCGCGATCAACAACGGCCTGCTCAACAACAAAGGCACGGAGAATCCCTTCAAGCTGTGGCGCGAGTTGGGCAATGTGATGACCGAACACGTGACCGTCATCCGCTACAACAAGGGCTTGCAACAGGCCGACGACAAAGTTGTCGAACTGCTCGACCGCTACAAGAACGTGAACCTCAGCGACAAGAGCCAGTGGGCCAATACCAGCTTCGCCTTTGCCCGCCAGCTGAAGAACATGCTGGAACTTTCCCGAGTCGTCGCCCTCGGCGCACTCAAGCGCGACGAGTCTCGCGGTGCGCACTACAAACCAGACTTCCCGGATCGTAACGACGAGCGATTCCTCAAGACCACCAAGGCAAGCTTCACCGCTTCCGGCCCGGCCTTCGAGTACGAAGAGGTCGACACCCAATTCATCAAGCCGCGCCCGCGTCGTTACGACGCCGCGAAATAAACAGAGGGAGACTGACAATGGCAGATAAGACTGTATCTCTTGAAATTAAGCGCCAGGCCAGCCCCGATGATCCAGCCGTTTGGGAAACCTTCGAGCTGGAGTGGCGTCCGGGCATGAACGTGATCTCGGCGATGATGGAAATCGCCGCCAACCCCGTCACCGCAGCGGGCAAACCCACCACCCCCGTCACCTACGACTCCAATTGTCTCGAAGAGATCTGCGGCTCCTGCGCCATGAGGATCAATGGCAAGGCTCGCATGGCCTGTTCCTCACTCGTTGACAATCTGGAACAGCCCATTCGCGTCGAACCGCTCAGCAAGTTCCCGCTGGTGAGAGACCTGCAGGTGGACCGTTCGGTTCTCTTCGAGAATCTGAAGAAGGTCAAGGCCTGGGTGCCCATAGACGGAACCTATGACCTGGGCTCCGGCCCGCGCATCCTTCCGCAGCAGCAGGAGGCGAGCTATCCGCTTTCCAACTGCATTTCCTGCACCTGCTGCATGGAGGTTTGCCCGCAATTCAATGTAGATACTGGCTTTGTGGGCGCTGCCACCATCGCCCAAGTCAAGCTCTTCAACGACAACCCCATCGGCAAGGTCTTCAAGGAAGAGCGTCTGCGCGCCCTGGCCGGAGACGGCGGCATTCAGGAATGCGGCTTTGCCCAGAACTGCGTCGAAGTCTGCCCCAAGGGGATTCCGCTGACCAGCGCGATCTCCGATGTCAGCCGCGACGTGCTTCTTCAAAAGGCCAAGGATCTCTTCCGCAGCTAGACTGTCACAGCCCATCCATCGGAAAGCCCAGCTCCCGCAAACGGATCTGGGCTTTTTCGTCAGACCAAAGACTCTGCTATGCCACAGCTTCCAAGCCTTTTTTCTCCACCAGGGAAAGCAGCTTCAGCGAGGCTCCCTTGGGGCGTTTTTCTCCGCGCTCCCACTTGCTGACCAAGCTCGGCGTCACATTCAGATAGGCCGCAAAGACGGCTTGGCTTGCATTCTCCCTTGCGCGCAGGTCCTGAATCCTCTGCGGCGTCATCTCCGGAATAGGCGTCAGGCAGAGTGCATCGAAGTCGCGCATGGTCTTCCGATCCACTCCGCCTGCGCGGTATAAGTCGGATACTCCCTCGTGAATCGAGGCCATGATCTTGCTCCGGTATTTTTTAGGCATTGTCTTCTCCCTCCGGTTTCTCCACTCGAAAGAGGGCTCCGTCTTCCAATGATTTCTGCATCTCGGCATTCGTGTAGCCAAGATAGATTCCTGCAAATTTGCGGAAGGCTTCCAGTTCGTCGGGCCTGATGTTGGCCACATCCTTTTTCTCAAAGCCGTGAACGTAGACGGCGCGATCATCTTTCTTGAAGAGAATGATTGACCGCGAGCCTCCGGACTTCCCCGCCCCGGCGCGTGCAATGCGCTGCTTGATCACCCCGCCGCCGAGATCGGCATCGATCAAGCCTTCATTTGCACGTCGAGCGGCCTCCCATAGATCGAGGTCTGCAATGCGGGCTCGCTTGGCGAAGCGGGCGAAAGGTTTGCTTTTGTAGACCGACAGCGTCTTGGAAACTGTCTTGCCCATGCCGGAAATCATAGCACTAGGTGCTATAGAAATAGAGGGAGAACAACCGTACTATTTCGGAGATTGGGGTGCTGCTCAAATCTATCCCACCTTTTTGAAATCCAGCCAGGCCAGGTTGATATTCCCTCCGGTCAGGATATGCACGGTCAGCACGTTCCTTCCCTTGGCGAGGTGAACTCTGGCAATGCCCTTGGCCATGTTCCAGTGATGCCACTGCCGCCACGCAACTGGGTCGGCCGCATCAAAAGTTGAATCCACATACACCGCGCCGCTGCCGGCCTGCCCATTCACGGCCGCTCCATTCACGCTCAGCGAAATCGTTCCGCCTCGATTGGATGTGTACAGCAGGTCCGCAGCATAGTCGCCGGCTTCAGTCGCATCGACAGTCATGTTGAACCACTCGCCTGGCTCCGTCCAGCCCACATAGAGCAGGTTCGCCTCGGGCGTCACCTTGTCGAAGGGATTGTCGTCGATCTGCGGCGTCTGCCCGAATTTGGTGAACGAAGTGTCGACACCTTCGCTCATACGGAACTCGTGCAGGTAGCTCCCGTCGGCGGGATTCAGCGCGCCGCTCCCGTTGTTTTTCGCATCGCTGTCGTGGTAGGCCACGCCCTCGCCGCCCAGGTCGTAGTAAGCGCAGAATACCTTGCCCGGAATCTTCTGCGCTCCGCCCGCATAGCGGCTGTCATGGAAAGGCGTGCCCTTGTACGTTTTCAGAAAGCCGGCCTTCGGCGCCCCGAGCGCCAAAGCCGAAACAAATACGAGGAATGCGACAAGCCGCCATCCACCGCGAATCTTCAAGTTCTGCATGAGGAATTGTCTCCGGTCATAAGCTCTCATTAATCTCTTCCTTCGCTTAAGCGCAATGATTTCAACTGAATCCTACGCCACCGAGCCTACCTCCGTCCTGCAGTGCGTTCATTCATTTTCGCCTGCCCACACTTCTACGCCAAAGCCACCCGAAGGAGAACGCCCTTGCGACCTGCACCCAGCGTGGCAGCAGGCCAGCATTGTAAAGTTGAGAGAGGGACACTTCCTTTTGTTCCAAACCCACTTCCTTTGACAACGCCCCAAAACTCGGTCGATCTCCACGCAATCCTGAAGTCAGTCTTCGGCTTCTCCCGATTTCGCGCCAATCAGGAGGCGGTATGCCGCGCGGCCACCGATGGCCGTGATCTGCTGCTGGTAATGCCTACCGGCGCGGGCAAGTCCCTCTGCTACCAACTGCCCGCCATCGCCCGCACCGGAACGGCTCTGGTCGTTTCGCCGCTCATTGCCCTGATGGACGACCAGGCAGCCAAACTCACCGCGCTCGGCCTCCGCGTAGCCCGCATTCACTCCGGCCTCGATCGCTCCGTTGCCCGTCAAGCGTGTGTGGACTACCTGCAAGGAAACCTGCAATTCCTCTTCATCGCCCCCGAACGCCTGCGCGTGCCCGGATTCAAGGAAATGCTCGCCAAGCGCCCTCTGGCGCTGATTGCCATCGACGAAGCGCACTGCATCTCCCAGTGGGGCCATGATTTCCGTCCCGATTACCGCATGTTGGGCGAATATCTTCCCGCGCTCCGTCCCGCGCCCGTCGTTGCGCTTACGGCTACGGCCACGCCTACCGTCCAAGCGGACATTCTCTCCCAGTTGGGAATGATCAAGCCGGCCCGCTTCATTCATGGCTTCCGCCGCGACAACCTAGCCATCGAAGTCGCGGAACTTCCCATGCCAGAGCGCCCGGCAGCTATCTGCAGCCTCCTGGCCGATGCAAGCAGGCGTCCGGCAATCGTCTATGCCACCTCGCGCAAGGGCGCTGAAAAACTGGCGCAGGAGTTATTGCTGAGCCTTCCGGCCGCTGCGTACCATGCGGGCCTTGAACCGGAGACGCGCGAGCGGGTGCAGACAGCCTTCCTCGGCGGCGAGTTGGAAGTCGTGGTCGCCACCATCGCATTCGGAATGGGCATCGACAAAGCCGACATCCGCACCGTGATCCATGCCGGGTTGCCCGCTACTCTGGAGGGTTATTACCAGGAGATCGGCCGCGCCGGACGCGACAGCAAGCTGAGCCGTACCTACCTGATGCACTCCTACGCCGATCAGCGAACCCACGATTTCTTTCTTACCCGCGACTACCCTCCCGCCTCGCATCTGGAACGCGTCTTCCATGCTTTGCGCGAGGACCCGCAGCCGGTCGAAGTGCTTCGCGAGGCCTCGAAACTGGGTGAAGAAGAGTTCGATAAAGCCTTGGAAAAGCTGGAGATCCACGGCGGCGCACGGGTCGACTTCGGCAACAACGTCACCGTCGGCGCAGCGGGCTGGAAGAAGACCTATACGGTGCAGGCCCAGTACCGCTCCGAGCAGTTTGCAAAAGTCCTGCAATACACGGAGTCGGCCGGTTGCCGCATGGCCTCGCTGGTTCGCCATTTCGGCGACGAGGAGGACGCAACGCAGCCCTGCGGCGTCTGCGACTTGTGCGATCCGGGCGGAGCGGTTCTGCGCCAGTTCCGCCGAGCATCGCAATACGAACGCGATCTCGTTCAAAAAATCGTCGACGAGTTGCGCCCGGTCGACTACCGTGCAGCCGGAACCCTGCAAAAGAGTATCGATCCGGCGGGCTTGATGAACCGCAATGCCTTCGAAACCCTCCTCGGTGCGATGCTTCGCGCCAACCTGATCCTGATGGAAAATGCCGCCTATGAAAAGGATGGCGAGGTCAAGACATTCCGCAAAGTCCGCCTCGCACCGGCCGGACTGGATCTGCGTGCATCGACTCCGCTTGAACTGCTGCTCAGCGACGGAATCGTCGACGAGTTTGCGGGCGGGGCATCTGCGCGTTCGAGAAAGCCAAAGTCAAACGGCAGCAGATCTTCAGCAAGTGCCGCCAAACCGCGATCCCCCGCGTCAAGGGCAGACGGTGAAACTCCGGTATATCTTTCACCGGCAGCCGAAGAAATTTCTACGCGGCTCAAGGAATGGCGCTCGGCGGAAGCCAAGCGCCTGCGCGTCCCGGCCTATCTCATCCTGAACGACCGCACCATCGCAGCCTTGGCCTTTGCTCGGCCAAAGAACCCCAATCAGTTGCTCAACGTGGACGGAATCGGCCCCGCAAAGGCGGAAAAATTCGGCGACGCCATCCTCGGGTTGTGCGCGGAGAGTCGCTGATGGCCAATCCAACTGAGCAATATCGCGGGATCAATCCGAAGAGCGAATCCCGGCTTCAATGGCAATCCAAACTCGTGCTGCTCACGATCATGCCGTTTGCGGGGGTCAGTGCCCTGCTCCAACTTCATTGGTGGGCAATCGAGATGCCCTCGGTTGCTCTATGGGCCGCAGGTTTGAGCGTCCTGCTCGGCCTCGTGGCCTGGAAGCTGCGCACTGCAACCCCGTGGGCCGCAGTTTCCGGCACTGTCATAGCTTCAGGTCTCGCCGTTTCCACGGCGGTCTATCCTTATGCTCCATGGCACACGGCCCTGATTCCGTTGATAGCACTGCTTGTGCTCACCGCCATCTCCACCCGCATAGGTCGCCTCCACAAAGAGCGCCTGGGAACCGCCGAAAAGCGCCGAGGCCGCTCCGCGTCCCAGGTCGCCGCGAATCTCGGCGTTGCGGTTCTGGTCTTGAGCGAGGTGATCCAAACCTCGCTTGCCGATACTCACTGGTTTCTAAAGACCGCCTCCGCGACATTCCCTCTCTTTGCAGTCGGCCTCGCAGCTTTGGCCGAATCAGCCGCTGACACTGTCTCTTCCGAGCTGGGCCAGGTCTTTGGCGGCACACCGCGCATGATCACAACTTTGCGCTCTGCCGAACCCGGAACCGACGGAGCCGTCAGCGTTGTAGGCACCTTGCTGGGAATCGCCTCGGCTGGTCTCGTAGCCCTGGCCGGTACATGGGCGCTGCGTGGTGGAGTGGAGATGTTCTGGATCGCAACGGCCGGAGGCGTTTTTGGCTTGCTCTTCGACAGCCTGCTGGGCGCAACGCTGGAGCGCAAAAAGCTGCTCAACAACGATGCCGTGAACTTCCTCTCGACCGTCAGTGCCGCTGCCGTTGCCCTGGCGCTTCTTGCCTTTCTCGCCCGCGCCTGATCAAAGCACAAATGCCCCGTGCCCATCCTTCCGTATTCTGCGCGAAAAGGATGGGAGAGGAACGCGCCTCAACTGCCGGATGAGTAGGTGAACCGAATCAACTTCACCGCAGATGCAACCGCCAGGCCGTGTAGCTGAGGATCTCGTGTTCGATTCGCTCGAACTCCTGACTGCCTCCAGCCACCGGGATGCGCGGCCGAGGTGAAGTCAATACGTTTAGGCCCTCTGCCGCGCAAATCGCATGAATTCTGAAGAGGTGCGTCCCATCGCTCACGATGACCAGCCGTTTCAATCCGTTGGCCCGGGCGATGATGGCGATCCGGCGCGCTGAATCCGCTGTATCGCGGCTTTGAGTTTCGGCAATGATTGCGCTTTCGGGTATACCCAAGCTCATCAGGTATTCCCGTCCCACCGCGCCCTCGCTGTACTGGTCTCCACCGTTCCCGCCCAGCGTGATGATCAATGGTGCGATCCCGCGCTCGAACAGCGTGTACGCGTGGTCCAACCTGGCCCGATACACAGGAGAAGGACGCCCATCGTATTCTGCCGCCCCGAGAACCCCGATCGCATCGGCCGGAGCCGCCTGGTCAACTACGGCGTAGCGTTCAATTTGTGTGTAGACCCACTTGCACCAGATCGTCGTGCCTAATCCGAGGAGGCAAAGAATCGCGATCGCCGCGCGGAGCAGCCATTTGCGAGTGTTCCGCTCGCCCAAGCGATTCATTCCTGTGCCTTCAACCTCTGAACTCCAACCCACCGACGAGTTCCGAGGCTCCTCTCCCTGTTTATCTCTGTAATGTCAAAACAATCTCGTGGGTTGGGATGACGCCTTCGCGAAGAATCTCGAAACGTCCCGGTCCCAGCGAAAGGTCGACGATCGTTGTGGGCTGCGAGTGCCCAGTCGGTCCGCCGTCAATGATGAGGGGCAACCGGTCGCCAATCTGATCCCGAACGCAAGCCGCGCAAGTACACTCCGGAGCACCTTGCAAATTTGCGGAGGTCGCGGTGATCGGCAGTCCAAAGCGTTCCACCACCGCACGCGGAATCGCCGCATCCGGCACGCGCAAGGCCACATTGCCCGTATTCGCAGTTGATCGTAGCGGCAGTTTAGTCCCCGCGCGCACAATGATCGTTAAGGGGCCTGGCCAGAATCTCTCCGCCAGCTTGTCCAGCATCGGGTCGGTATCCCGTGCCAATTCATAGGCTTGGGCAACCGACGAGATCAGCAGCGACAATGGCTTATGCTTCTGGCGAGTCTTGATTTGATAGATGCGCTCCACTGCCTGCAGGTTCACCGGATCCACAGCCAGGCCATAGAACGTGTCGGTGGGAAGGGCAACAACATCACCCTTTCGTAGACAGGAGACAATATAGTCAATCCGGTCCGGCTGGGGTTCATCGGGATGGACGCGCAAAATCTCCGCGGACAAGAAGGTCTACCTCGGTTTCCGGGTTGCGGAAGCCACAAAATCCGAAGCTTACACTAGCACCGTCGTCGGTGCAAGTTGCGGTCTTCGATCGGCCCGCGCCCACCATCCAAACAGCTTAGAATCTGCAGTAGGCACAAAGGTCCCGCACAATATGTCTTTTCGCATTGTACAGAGTAAACAGAATGCCCGCCTAAAGGAGTTGCGGCAAGCGCTGTCTCGCCCTGGTCGCCTAAGCCAGACAGCGCCCGAAGGCGACGGACCAAAGAACGGACTGGACCACTCCGCCGCGCGCAAGGGCAGGCTGGCTGGCATCGAGGGCGTCAACCTTTTAGAAGAAGCGCTGCGCGCCGGCCTGCATGTGGAGTGCGTCTTTGTGGCCTTGGGAGCGGAACCTCTTCTCAATACAATTCCCCTCGTTCCGGATACCGAAGTGCTGTTGCTGTCGCGCGAGTTGCTGGATTCCGTCTTGACAACTGAGGCTCCGCAGCCTGTAGCGGCGCTCGTGGAACCGCCGCACTGGGACTGGAATGACCTGCTCGACAAGGAGCGCCAGGGACCTTCCGCAAAGCACATCCCGCTCGTCATGGTGCTGGCAGGCCTTCAGGATCCAGGCAACCTCGGCACCGTTCTGCGCTCGGCGGAAGCTTTCGGTGCAACCGGCGTTGTGAGCCTTCCCGGAACCGTCAGCGCCTGGAATCCCAAAGCTGTGCGCGCCTCGGCAGGCAGCATCTTCCGCCTCCCTCTGCTGGTGGCAACAGCCGACAATGCCTTCCCGTACCTTCGCGAGGCCGGCCTCCGCATCCTCACCACTGCAATCCAAGGTGCGGAGTCCGCACATGCAGTCGATCTCGAAGTTCCTGTGGCCCTGGTCATAGGCAACGAAGGCAATGGCGTCTCCGATGAGATTGCCGCGCAATGCGATGCCGCCCTGACGATTCCCTGCCCCGGCCCGGTGGAGAGCCTCAATGCCTCGGTTGCCGCCTCGATCCTGCTCTACGAGACCGCGCGCCAGCGGTCCGCCAAATTGAGCGCTGGGAGTCGCCGATGAGCCTCTTCGATGGCGAACTCGACGACCGAAGCGCATCTCAGCGAGCGGGTTCTGGTGCGGGCTACGACGCCGCGCCCCTTGCCGAGCGCATGCGCCCGGTTAATCTCGACGAGTATTGCGGCCAGGAGCATCTGCTTGGTCCTGGCAAGCCCCTGCGTATCCAGATTGAACGCGACGACTCCGGCTCCATGATCCTTTGGGGCCCCCCAGGCGTGGGCAAAACGACCCTCGCCAAGATCATCGCCGAAACCACCAAGGCCACCTTTATCGAGTTCTCCGCCGTCATGAGCGGCATCAAGGAGATCAAGCAGGTGATGGTGGCTGCCGCGCATGCTGCCGAGCAGCACTCCCGGACCATTCTGTTTATTGATGAGATTCACCGCTTCAACAAGGCGCAACAAGACGCCTTTCTGCCTTACGTCGAACGCGGCGCAATTCGGCTCATCGGCGCTACGACCGAGAATCCTTCTTTCGAGATTATTTCGGCGCTGCTCTCCCGCTGCCGGGTTTATGTCCTTCAACCGCTCAGCGAGGAGCGCATTGCCACTCTCTTGCGGCGTGCTCTGGAAGACGAGGCCCGTGGCCTGGGCGCACAGAAACTCACCGCCGACGAAGATGCCCTCGATCTGATTGCCAGTTACTCCAGCGGCGATTGCCGCAGCGCCTACAACACGCTCGAAGTGGCCGCCCAGTTAGCCGCCGCGGGAACCCGGCACATCGACAAGGCGCTGGCGGGCGAGGCAGTCCAACAGCGCGTGCTCATGTACGACAAGTCCGGCGAAGAGCATTACAACCTGATTTCCGCGCTACACAAGAGCGTGCGCAACAGCGATCCCGATGCCGCACTCTATTGGCTGGCCCGCATGTTCGCCGGAGGCGAAGATCCGCTCTATCTGGCCCGCCGCATTGTCCGCATGGCAGTCGAGGATATCGGTTTAGCTGCACCCGAGGCGCTCAACCTCACCCTTTCCGCCAAACAGACCGTCGAATTCCTCGGCTCCCCGGAAGGTGATCTAGCGCTGGCGGAAGCCGTGGTCTACCTGGCGCTCGCCCCCAAGTCCAACTCCGTCTACACCGCCTGGGGCGCGGTCAAGGCGGAGATCGAACAAACCCGCCAGGAGCCTGTTCCCCTCCACCTGCGCAACGCCCCCACCAAGCTGATGAAGGAACTTGACTACGGCAAGGGCTATCGCTACGCACACAGCGAGGAAGACCGCATCGCCGATATGGATTGCATGCCCGACTCGTTGCGCGGCCGCATCTATTACGAACCCACCCAGGAAGGCCGCGAAAAGGCCCTCGCGCAGAGGCTCCAGGAAATCCGCAGGATCAAGATCGCCAAGCGCGGCAACAAAAATCCTGCGTGATGCCGTCTTCACAAAACAGTGCTAAACTCGCTTCGGACAGACGCCCTTCCCCGGCTCTGTTTCCCACGATCCAAATCTTCCGCATGGAGGTCAACCATGAGCAGCAACCCAACCTTGATCCCCCACTTCACTTGCAGCAACGCCGCTGCGGCGATCCAGTTTTACAAAACCGCCTTTGGGGCTGAAGAAGTAGCCCGCCACGCCGACCCAAAGAGCGACAAGGTCATGCACGCAACCCTCAAGATCAATGGCGGTACCGTGATGCTGAATGACGATTTCAGTGGACAGATGAACAGCAAGTGCGAAACCACGGAAGCGCTGGGTGGCAATCCCTTCGTTCTACATCTGCAAGTCGACAATGCCGATGCCTGGTGGGACAAGGCCGTCTCTGCGGGCGCAAGCGTGGAGTTCCCCCTGGCCGACCAGTTCTGGGGCGACCGTTATGGAATGCTGAAGGATCCCTTCGGCATCAAGTGGTCGATCGCGCATCCCATCAAGAAGCTAAGCCCGGCAGAGATTGAGGAAGCCGCCAAGACAGCCTTTGTCTAACGCGTCTTCGGTTTCAGTCTAAGCAAACCCTCGGGTGCCCCATCCTTGAATCGTTCTTTGATTCAAGGGTGGGATACCGCAAATCTCAATCTTCGCCGGAAACAGTCGGGCCGATCGCCCGCTCAGTGACTCCCATGGACAGCTTGCAGCTTGCCGAGCGCGTCTAGCACGATCCCCGGCGTCAACGCTTCCGGCAGCAGCCGCGGACTCTTCTCACCCGGCGTAAACAGCACATACGTCGGAACGCCGCTCCGCCCAAGGGTGGTCAGGGTCTGTGTAATCCGCTCGTCATGGCGTGTCCAGTCGGCCTTCAGCAGCAGCACATTCGCCGTATGGAAAGCCGCAGTCACCTCGGGCTTTTGCAAAGCCACCCGTTCATTCACCTGGCAGCTCAAGCACCACGCAGCAGTGAAGTCCACAAAAACCGGTTGCCCGGCCGCCAGCGAACGGCTCATCACCTCGGGCGACCAAGGCTGCCAATCACCCTGTTTCGCCAGGTCCTGCGTCACCAAATACAGCTTCCCGTTGCCAGTCTGTTCCGATTCCACGAGGGAAGATCGCGCACCAACTACCGCCAAGCCCACAACCCCGGCCAACAGAACCACGCTGACGACCGTTGCCCAGCGTTTCGCCGGCCAGCGCCCCAAGAACCACCCCGCGATAGCCAGCAGCAAGAAGCCAGCCAGCAAAACGGACAAGGTAGTCGCTCCGTATGCCTGCGCCAGCACCCAGGCCAGCCAGATCACCGTGGCGAAAATCGGCACCGCCGTGGCCTGCTTCAAGATCTCCATCCAGGCTCCAGGCCGCGGCATCAAGCGCGTCCACGCCGGCTGCAACGTCAGCGCTACGTACGGCGCAGCCAGCCCCAGCGCGAGCATCGTGAACACCGCAAAGGTCACCAGCACCGACTGCGACAGCGCATAGCCGATGGCCGCTCCCATCAACGGAGCGGTGCAAGGCGTAGCCACCACCACCGCCAACACCCCGGTAAAGAAACTGCCGGCAAAACCCTGCTTTTGCGCCAGCGACCCGCCTGCGCTGGTCAGGGTCAGTCCGATCTCAAACTGCCCTGCGAGTGACAGCCCGAGAAAGAACAGCAGTCCCGCCATCAACTCCAGAAAAACCGGCGATTGAAACTGAAATCCCCACCCCAGCACTGCACCTGCGGCTCGCAAACCCTCAAGAACCCCCACCAGCGCCCAGAACGAGACCAGAATCCCTGCGGCGTACACAAATCCATGGAGCCGCAGGCTCTTTCTCTCTTCAGGGGCGGTCTGCAGATTGCTTCCCGACTGCGCCAGCGCCAGTCCCTTCAGAAACAGAACCGGAAAGACACACGGCATCAGGTTCAGCAGCAGCCCGCCCAGAAACGCCAGACCAGAGGCCCGCAACAGCGCTGCCCACTGGCCGCTCTCTCCCGTCGCTGGGAGAGGACCTCCGATGATTCCAACCGCAGCACCTTGTCCCGCATCCTCCACCGGCTGGCTCGCTTGCGCACCCGATCCGTCACCGTTCGCATCGCTCCTGGCCGAAGCTCCTGGCGCTGGCTTGCCCGTATCGCCGCTTGGTGCAAGCACAGCCGCAACCGTCCCCGGCAACGCCAAAATTTCAAAAGCTCTCCCGCCGGCAAGCTCCAGAACGCCCCGCAGCTTTGCCGGAGCGGTCTTCAGCTCTGCATCCTTCTTCAGATCCAGCATCAGCCCCTTGGCAGTGGAAACGAATTTCTGCGGTGCGGGATTGGAAAGAATGTCCTGGTCTTCCGGGAAAAACGTCGCTTCCGTCTCTCTGCGACCTGTTTCCACCCTAAGCAGGAAGCCATCCGCCGTCCCTTGAAATCCCACCCGCGACCCGGCTGGCAACGCCTTGGGCATGAGGTCGTAGTAGCGCTTGAACAGCGGCGTCGGAACGTAGCCTGAATTGCCGCCCCCCGCGTCCACAATCCTCTGCACCTCCAGCTCCGCCCTGCCTGGAATGCAACTGTTCTGGCAAACCAGCCAGTCGACTTTGGCATGCAGCATCACCGGGCCGGCTTTCGCCCCCTCACCCACGTGGATCTTGAACGGAAACAGCACTTCGTTCTCGTACCCGAAGTCCATCAGGGGCCCTAGCGGCAGCCGCTTTGGCGCGGGAAACTGCAGCGCTCCAGCCGTAATCCCGGCAGGCAGCGTCCAATGCATGTGCGGCGGTTCGCCTGCGTCGCCCGCGTTCTTCCAGTACACATGCCAGCCCGGCTCCAGTTTGAAATACAGCCCGGCATCGTTGAGCTTGTCGCTGCTGTATAGGTTCGCGCCCGGCACCAGCAACTCAACGTGCACATGGGGAGCATCTACCGCGTTCGTCGCAGCCAGCAACTGCAATCCGGCGCATACGAGAGAGCAAATCGGAAGGATAAGGCGTAAAAGGCGCATATTGAACAATTCTTTCGGCAAGGAAATCTACTCTATCATTGGACGCATTCGACCTGCTCTCTGCTGCAGACTAAAGCATTTTGCTGAAACGGTCGTCGCCCTTCTGGCCTCAGGGCCTCACCGTGGGTAAGAGTAGCTCCGCATGACGTCGGTAGATGCAATCATTCTGCACGCACTGCACACCCGCGGCGCGCGCCCGCGCTACTGCCACTTCGTCCTGAACGCCATCCTGAAGCCAAAGGCCCGGAATCCCCAACCTGATCACGTCGTCCACAATCGCCGCCACATGCTCCGAAGCACGAAATACATCCACCAGGTCGATTCCGTGGCCCGTCTCGGCAACCGCAGCGGCCTGCGCCTCAGTCAAATTGCTGAAGCACTTCATCCCCAGCACTTCCTTCAGCATCGGATTTACTGGGAGCACCGTATAGCCATTTGCCGCAAGGTATTTGCCGATGTGATGGCTCGCGCGGCTGGTCTTGTCGCTCATGCCCATCACGGCAATCGTCCGCGCGGTGCGCAGCAGGGCTTCCATCACGCTGGGATCGTTCGGGGTCAATGAAATCATCGTTTCCTCATTCGTCTGATGTATCAGATCGCCGATCGATCTACACGCGCGCAAAAAAGCTCGCGTCGCTCTAAAGCACCCCGGCCAGCCATTTCCCGGTGTGCGAATGCAGATTGGCGGCAATCTCTTCCGGCGGGCCTTCGGCCACAATCTTCCCGCCGCCCTCGCCGCCTTCCGGCCCCAGATCGATCACCCAATCGGCGCTCTTGATCACATCCAGATTATGCTCGATCACAATCAGCGAACCGCCGCCGTCGATCAGCTTCTTGAAAGCGGTCAAAAGCTTGGAAACATCGTCAAAGTGCAGGCCCGTCGTTGGTTCGTCCAGAATGTACAGAACCCGGCTCGCCTGCGAGGGTTTGGCATTTGCATTCGCCGCCCGGACCTGGGACAGGTGCGCCGCCAGTTTGACTCGCTGTGCCTCTCCGCCGCTGAGCGTCGTGGCCGACTGGCCAAGCCGCAGGTAGCCAAGGCCGATCTCGTCGAGCACGGCGAGCTTTTCCAGCAGCCGCATCTGCCCGGCGAAGAAACGCAGCGCTTCCTTCACCGTCAGTTGCAGAACTTCGTGGATGTTCTTGCCCTTGTACTGAACCTCCAGCACCTTGGCCTGGTAGCGCGTCCCGTTGCAGTCTTCACAAGGCAACTCAACATCCGCCAGGAACTGCATTTCGACCGTTACCGTGCCGTCGCCTTCGCAGGTATTACAGCGGCCACCCGGCACATTGAACGAGAAATGGCCCGGCGTCAGCCCGTGGCGTCGCGCCTCGGGCTGGGATGAAAACAACTCCCGGACCAGGTCGAAACCCTTGATGTACGTGATGGGATTCGAGCGCGGTGTACGGCCGATCGGTGTCTGGTCCACCAGCACCACTTCGTTCAGCCGCTCTGCTCCGGTCAGCGACTTGAAGACGCCCGAAGGGTCCGCGCCGTCGCTCTGTCCCAGCGCTCTCTGCACAGCCCGGAACAGCACCTGGTGCACTAGCGTCGACTTGCCCGATCCAGAAACCCCGGTGATGGCCACCAGCAGGCCCAGCGGAATCTCGACATCCAAGCCATGCAGATTGTTGACGCGTGCTCCGCGCAGCACAAGCTTTTCGCGACCCGGCGTGCGCCGTTTTGGAGGCACAGGGATGGAAATCTTCCCCGATAGATAGCGCCCGGTCAGCGAGTTGGGGTTGGCTTCAAGTTCGGCAAGCACTCCCTCAGCCAGTAAGTGACCGCCAAATTCTCCCGCCCCGGGGCCGAGATCCAGCAGGTAATCCGCCGCCCGGAGAACATCCGCATCGTGTTCCACCACGAGAATCGTGTTGCCCAGGTCGCGCAATTCCTCAAGGATATGAATCAGCCTTGCCGTGTCCCGCGTATGCAGGCCAATCGAAGGCTCATCGAGCACGTAAAGCGCGCCCACCAAGCGCGAACCGAGCGAGGTAGCCAGTTGGATGCGCTGCGCCTCCCCGCCGGAAAGGGTAGACGCCAGCCGGTCCAGCGTCAGGTATTCCAGGCCCACGGCATCCAGAAAGCTCAGCCGCTGCCGAACCTCTTCCAGAATCGGCCCGGCAATCTCTTCCTGCATCGCCGACAACGTGAGCTTCGCGAAGAACTCCTTCGCCGCAGCAATCGTCAGCGCTGTCGCCTGGCAAATGTTCTTGCCATTGATGCGCACGCTGCGCGCCTCTCCGCGCAGCCGCTGCCCCCGGCAATCCGGGCACTCGGCATAGCCACGATATTTGCTGAGCATCACGCGCACGTGCAGCTTGTATTTCTTGCGCTCCATCTCGGCGAAGAAGCCATAGACGCCGATAAAACTTCCCTTGCCGCGCAGAACCGTTTCGCGCGCCTCATCGGTCATCTCCCGCCACGGCAACTCCAGCGGAACGCCAAGCGCCGCCGCCTGCTTGCGCAGGTCGCTGTACCAGGGGCGGTATTTGGGCCGGTTCCAGGGATCGATCGCCCCACCGGCAAGACTAAGCCCCTTGTCCGGGATCACCAGGTTCAGGTCGAAATCCACCGTGTTGCCAAATCCCTGGCAGCGCGGACAGGCGCCAAACGGATTGTTGAAGCTGAACAGCCGCGGCTCCGGTTCCTTGCCCGGCTGATGACAGCTCTTGCACTCATAGGCGCTGGAGAAGCGATGGCGTCGCCGCTCCGCCGCTTCCTCGCGCGGGACCTCCTCGAAAATCACCTCTCCCGCCTCGCGGTAAGCGATCTCCGCTGCATCCACAATGCGCGCGCGATTCTCGTCGTTCACTACGACGCGATCCAGGAGCACAAAAACCGGAAGCGTAAAGTCCAGTTCCAACAAGGATTCCGGAGTCGAAAACTCCACGATTTTGCCCTGCTGATACAGACGGTTAAACCCTGTCTGTCGTAATTCAACCAGCCGCGCCTTCAGCGATTCGGACAGTGGCGACGCTGCCGCCGCCGGCTTCGCCCCCGCCTTCGCAGTGGTCTTGGTGGCCTTCTTTGACTTCGCATCGGGCAATGGCTCGACAACGACAGCGTGCCGCACCGGAAAGAGCGCATTCAGCCGCGTTCCTTCGCCCAGTGCCAGCACCGCTTCCGCCAGTTCGTCCATGGAGTCGCGTTTCACCAGTCCGTCGCAATGAACGCAATGCACCGTCCCGCAGCGCGCATACAACAGCCGCAGGTAGTCGTAGATCTCCGTCGCCGTCGCCACCGTGGAGCGGGGATTGCGCGTGGTGTTCTTCTGCTTGATCGCGATGGCCGGGGCCAGCCCATCGATCAGGTCGACGTCGGGCTTCTCGATCCGTTCCAGAAACTGGCGCGCATAGGCGGAAAGCGACTCAACATAGCGCCGCTGGCCCTCGGCATAAATCGTGTCGAAGGCGAGTGAAGACTTGCCAGAGCCCGAGACGCCGCTGACCACCGTCAATTTGCCATGCGGGATCTCACAGTTGATGTCTTTCAGATTGTGCGTCCGCGCTCCGCGGATAATGATTGCGTCATTCAAGGCAGGCACCGGGGAAAAAGTCTTGCGGCCGCAACCTGAACCCTTCAGCGGGGATCAGAGCGCAACCGGCCATTCTTTATTATAGGGTGCGTCGAAAGCGCCTCCTCGCTGTAGGTGAGATTCGAGCCCTGCATTTCCGCAAGAAGCTGTTCCTTCGCCCCTCGATTACACTGCTAACAGGCGCGCCAAACAGGAGCAACGGATGCAAAAGTTCTGGGCCAAGACGCGAACGACACTGGAAATGATCAAGTGGGAGCACTCGATATTCGCGTTGCCCTTTGCCCTGACCGCGACGATTCTGGCAGCGAACGGCTTGCCCCCTTGGCGGACCATCGCCTTGATCCTGATAGCCATGGTTTCCGCGCGCTCTGCGGCGATGGCCTTCAATCGCTGGGCCGATGCCGAACTCGACGCTGCCAACCCGCGCACCAGCACCCGCGCCATCCCCGCCGGCCTCCTCTCGCGTTCCTTTGTCCTCGGATTCACAATTCTGGCCGCGCTCATCTTCGTCGCCGCCAGCGCTGCGCTCAATCGCCTCACCCTTCTGCTTTCGCCGTTCGTGCTCGCCGTTCTCTTCGGCTACAGCTACATGAAGCGCATCACGCGTTGGTCGCACGTCGTGCTCGGTCTGGCGCTTGGTCTTGCCCCTTCCGCGGCATGGATCGCCGTACGCGGCTCGCTCGATCTCAGAGTCGTGGTTCTCACAGCAGCGGTCACCCTGTGGGTGGGCGGATTCGATGTCCTCTACGCTTGCCAGGACTTCGAACATGATCGTGAGGCCGGACTGCACAGCCTGCCCCAGGCCATCGGTATCTCCGCCGCTTTTCAAGTTGCCCGCGCCATGCATCTGACAATGCTCGGCCTGCTGGTCTGGTTCGCTATCCTTTTTCAATTCCATGAAGCGGGTTGGATCGGCATCGCCGCCGTGGCTGCTCTGCTCAGCTATGAGCATTCCATTGTTTCCCCGCGTGACCTGCGCCGGCTCAATGCAGCGTTCTTTACCATGAATGGCGTCATCGCCATGGTCTTCCTCGCATTTGTCGCGGTCGATCTCTATCTGCGGAGTTGAAATTCGATGCCTTCAGAATCGTCGCCTGTCGAATCCCCTGTCGACCTGTGGTATGGTGCCAGAAAGCACACCAAGCTGGACACTGCGCCAACCCACCAGTCCATCTCCACCAAAGAGGTTTCAGATACCCGCATGAGAATTGCCATTCAGGGAGAGCCCGGCTCATTTAGCCATGAAGCGGCCATGAAGCTGGTCGAGGATGCGGTCATCGTACCCTGCACGCTTTCCGCGGATGTCTTCAAGTCCCTCACGGAGGGATCGGTCGATGCCGCTGTCATTCCGATTGAAAACAGCCTGGCAGGCTCGGTCTCCGAGCACTTCGACTTGCTTCTCGAACACGATGTGCTCGTAGAGTGCGAGACGCTGCTCCGCATTCGGCACAACCTGATTGCCATTTCCGGCACGCAAGTCGCCGAGATCGAACGGGTTTTCTCCCACCCGGTAGCTTTGGCGCAATGCAAAAGATTCCTGGCCGATCACCCGCGCATGGAGTCCTACGCCTTCTACGACACCGCTGGAAGCGTCAAACAACTGGTCGAGTTGCGCGACCGCCACGCGGCTGCCATCGCCAGCAAGGCTGCAGCCCAATATTACGGCGCGCAAATCCTGCAGGCAGACATCGAAGACAACCCGGAAAACTATACGCGCTTCTTCCTGGTGCGCCGCACCTCCGAGGCCACTCTCCGTCCCGAGTCCAACAAAATCAGCCTTTGTTTCTCGGTCGAAAATCGCCCCGGCTCGCTGGTGGCCGCATTGACGGAGTTCGCCCAGCTCGGAGCCAACCTCACCAAGCTGGAATCGAGGCCTGTCCACGGCAAGCCTTGGGAATACATCTTCTACGCCGATTGCCAGATCTCCTCCATCGACGACGTGGAGCGGATCATGACCGCGCTTACCCCGCATTGCGCCATGGTCAAAAAACTGGGTTGTTACCAGGAAGCCCCGGAACTCCCCTGACCTGCACTGAACGATTGCCTCAATGCCTCAGGAAGTCCACGACCGTCGGCGCGATCCGGTCCGCGCATTGGCCGGGCGCAAGATGTCCGCATCCGGAAAAGACCGCCAGCCGCGACTGCGGAACCAACGACTGCATTTTCTCGCCCATGCTGAGCGGGATAATCCGGTCCTTCGCCCCCCACACAAGCAACACCGGCATCTTCAATTGCGGCAACAGGTTATCCGTCGCATCTTGCCCAGTGAGCATGCTGTCTGTTGCGCGACGAATCACCCACGCCCTGTTTCTGGAAATCCGCAGAATGTCCTGCGCAATGAACCCCGGAACCTTTGGCGGATCAGGCATCAGCAGCGCATCCAGCTGGTCCAGCTCGGCCGGTGACGTCGGTGTAAACAGACGGACATTCCAGTCCGGCTTCTCCCAGATTCCTACACTGTCGAAAAGCATCAACCGTCTCACCCGTTCCGGATGTTTGCCGGCTACGTGCTGCGCAATTCCTCCGCCCATCGACCAGCCGCCCAGATCCACCTGCTTCAATCCCATTACATCGAGAAACGCCACCACCTGCTCGGCCTCATCATGCACGGCGTAGGAAAAACCTGGAGGCTTCTCGCTCCGTCCATAGCCGATCAGGTCCGGGGTATAGACCCGGAACCCACCCTTCACCAGGAAGTGAGCCAGCGGCAGCCAGTCTTCTGCCCGTCCGCCGAGCCCGTGCACCAGCACAACCGCTGAGCCTGAGGCAGGTCCCTGCACTTCGTAGTGCATCCGGTGTCCGGCAACCTCCACCGTGTGGTTCTCAACCCCGCCAAAAAACTCCTTCAAATACGTGAATTCGTTGAAGCAGGTCACAGGGCGGGCAAGGAAACCGGCTCCTGCAAGCAGCGCCACCACCACCAGCAATGCCACCCAAACGATCAGCTTCGTTCTGCTCTTCATCATTCCCCTTGCCTTTCCAATTCAAAAAATCTTTGCCAGCCGACCTCGATTACCCGCGCTGTGATTGGATCCAGTCGGAGTGCACTGTGGCTATTCAACTCCGCCCGTTCCACCCACCGAACCGCATCCGCGTCGGAAGCTGCCTCGAGCGTGCCGCCCCGAACCCGGCAAAGGTAGTCTGCAATCACATAATGGTATTGGACGCGAGGGCCTTCTCGATGAATCCGATCCAACAACTCGATCAGTTGCAGCGGTTCAACCAGTAACCCGGTCTCTTCCCTGATCTCGCGCACCACCCCGTCCTCAAGCGATTCGCCCAGTTCCAGCAGCCCGCCAGGCAGCGACCACTGCCCCTTCAGCGGCTCGCCGCCGCGCCGCACCAGCAGCACCCGGCCCGCGTTGATAATCACCGCGCCGACTCCCACCAACGGAGTCTCGGGATACTCTCTTTGCATCGCGCTCCTCAGCCTCCCGGCCTCCCTTCCATTGTGCCTCCCGTTCGGGCCGTTCGAACGCGTTGACTCGCGTCACCCACAAAATTCATCGTCTTCAGCGCCTTATCATCAAAGGAACAGGAGACAAAAATGGCGGAATTCACTTTGCACATCGACGGTATGCACTGCGGAGCCTGCGTTCGGCGCGTTACACAAGCCCTCTCGTCCATCGAGGGCGTGGTGGTCAGCGAGGTGCGAGTCGGTGGGGCGCGGTTCAGTTCTACCTCGGACCCGGCTCCGCTCGAACAGGCCCTCGCCGCTGTAGCCAAGGCTGGATTTACAGCTCGCCTGGAGAACTGACCCGCCTATGTCGTCTCCCACATCGGAATCGATTACATTCCCTGTTCTGGGAATGAGTTGCGCTGCTTGCCAGCACCATGTGGAAGCGGCTTTGCGCTCCACTGCTGGCGTCGAATCCGCGCACGTGGACTTGATGGCTCATCGCGCAAGTGTCGTCTTCGATCCCGCGACTGCCTCCCCCGAAAAGCTGGTGGCCGCCATTCGGGAGGCCGGATACGACGCCGTGGCTCCCCGGGCCGGGGCTCCCGCCCACTCTGCCTCCGAGTCTCCATCGTCTTCAACCGAGTTCAAGACATGGGCCATGCTTGCCGGCGGCGCGCTTGCCATGCTGCTCAGTATGCCTCTGGGCGGCGAGATGGGCGCCTTCGACAAGTTCCTGATGCGCCTCGTCCCTTGGCTCTACGACCTGCAGCCCGACTTGCTGCGCTGGTTTCTGCTGATTCTTACGGCTGTTCTGATGGTCTGGGCTGGCCGCGGAATCTACGTGGCAGCCGCGCGAGGACTTCGCCACGGAAACACCAATATGAATACGCTGGTGAGCCTTGGGACCGGTGTCGCCTTCCTTTATTCAGCTGTTTCCACTCTTCGCCCGGTTGCTGGTGCGCAGGTCTACTTTGACGCAGTGCTGTTGATTCTAGGATTCTTGCTGCTCGGCAAATCTCTCGAAGCCCGCGCCAAGCATCGCGCCCTCTCTGCACTGGACTCGCTGTCCCGTCTCCGCCCCGCAACCGCCCGCCGCATCCGCGAAAGCGCACAGACTATCGTCCCCCTTGAAGAGATCGAGCTCGGCGACAGCATTCTTGTGCTTCCCGGCGAAAGATTCCCAGTGGACGCGACGATTCTCGATGGCCGCACGACCGTAGATGAATCCATGCTGACCGGCGAGTCCACGCCTCAGCATCGAGAACCTGGAGGACGGGTTCTCGCCGGCTCCCTCAACTACGATGGAGCGGTAACCTGCAAAGCCGAGTCGCTCGGCGAATCCACCATGCTGGCGCAGATCACACGCATGGTCGAGCAGGCGCAAAGCTCGCGCGCCCCCATGGAGCGGTTGGCCGACCGGGCCAGCTCCGTTTTCGTGCCGGTTGTTCTCGCACTGGCTGCCCTCACCTTTGTCGTCTGGCTCGTCTTTGGGCATTCTCTTTCTCTGGCCTTGGCTAACACCGTGGCTGTGCTGGTAATTGCCTGCCCTTGCGCCATGGGATTGGCCGTCCCTGCGGCCTTGACTGTGGCAGTAGGACGTGGCGCACAGCTCGGAGTCCTTTTCAAAGGCGGCGAGTCGCTGGAGCGGCTGGCTCACCTCGACGCAATTGTCCTCGACAAAACCGGAACCCTGACCATCGGGCATCCCGTCCTCGAATCTGTTCATCCCCTTGCGGGAAGCGCCGAGAACGACTTGCTGCGGATTGCAGGATCAGTCGAAGAGCGTTCGAATCATCCTCTTGCCCACGCCATCGTCGATGCCGCCCGTGCCCGTGGTCTCGTTTGGGAGCCCGCCGACGATGTACAGATCATCCCCGGCCGCGGCTTAAGCGGAAAGGTCGACGGGCGCGAATGCACTCTCGGCAACGAAGCCCACTTCCGCGAATCCTTTCTACCACTGCCAACGGGCATCCCCCCAGAAGAACCGGGAACCACACGCTTGTGGATGGCGCTCGATTCCCAAACCGTTGGCTGCTTCGACGCCAGCGACGCGCTCCGTCCCGATGCCACCGCAACAATTTCGTCGCTGCGCAAGTCTGGCTTCCGCGTGCTCATGCTTACCGGAGACTCCGAGGCCGCCGCCCGGCCCATCGCCCTTAGTGCCGGCATCGACGAAGTGGAGGCCGCACTCGACCCGCCCGGCAAACTGGCCCGCATTCGCGCCCTCCAGAAAAGCGGACTGCGCGTAGCCATGGTTGGCGACGGAATTAACGACGCTGCTGCGCTTGCCCAGGCGGACGCCGGCATCGCCATGGGCTCTGGAGCAGAACTCGCTCAGGAGGCTGGCGATGTGCTGCTGGTGCGCGCCCAGCCCGCTGCCATCCCAGCAGCCTTGGGGCTCGCACGCGACACCGTGCGCATCATGCGCCAAAATCTTGTGTGGGCGGCTGTGTACAACATCCTCGGCATTCCTTTGGCTGCCGGAGTCTTCTATCCCGCCTTCCACATTCTTCTTAGCCCCTGGTTGGCCTCAGTGGCCATGGCGCTCAGTTCCGTGAGCGTTCTGGCCAACAGTCTCCGTTTGCGGCGATGGCAAGCTCCCAACCTCGTCCCTGCTGCTCCGGCGCGATAAACTACCAACTGAGCCTGACTGTGCGCATCCTGACCCGTTATATTCTCGGCGAGATCCTCTCCCACACCCTCATCGGATGTGCGCTCTTCACTTTCATTCTCTTCATGAAAGAGTTGCCGCAGATTCTTGAGATGGTGGTCCGCAACAGTTCCACGCTTACCACGGTCGTCGAAGTGGTCCTCTTCACCCTGCCAAACTTCTTCATCGTGACCATCCCCATGGCCGTGCTGGTTGGGGTGCTTTTAGGCCTAAGCCGCCTGGCCGCCGACAGCGAAATCATCGCCATGCGTGCCTCCGGGATGGGCATAGGTTACTTCCTCCGGGTCGCGTCCATCGTGGCGGCCGCCGGAATGCTGGTCGGGCTTGGGAACACGCTTTATCTGGCACCGCGCGCCAATCAGGCGATCATGGCCATGGACAAGGCGATCGCCGCTGAAGCTTCTTTCGCAATCCAGCCGCGGGTCTTCGACGAGGATTTCCACAACTCTGTCCTGTATGTGCAGAACGTGCGCTCCGGAACCGGGGCCGCTCGATGGGATCAGGTCTTCATGGCCGAGACCTCCGACCCGACCACCCCGATGGTAACTACAGCCGCCGCGGGCACCGTGGCCAACGATCCCACTCAGGAGCCGATGATGCGCCTCCTCAATGGATCGCGCCACGAGACCGTCACCGGCAAGCCGGATCAGTACAACATTACCTCTTTCACAACCGCCGACCTGCCGCTGGAGCCTGGCCAGCAAAGTGAGGGGCACCTGGGACGCATGGATACGGCGCTCTATGCCCTGCCCATGCATGACCTGCTGTTGGCAACCCACCGTCCCGACGGAAAGCGCTTCAAAATCGAGTTGCAGAAACGCTTCTCCTATCCCGCTGCGTGCCTGGTGTTGATGCTGGTAGGCGTTCCGCTGGGTGTAACCTCGCGGCGCGGCGGCAAGAGTTCCGCATGGGTGTTCACTATTCTTCTGGTCGTCGTCTACTATCTACTTTCCATGATCGGGATCGCGCTCGGCAAACAGAATTGGCTTTCGGCATTCTTGGCGGTCTGGTCGGCTAATATTTTGTTCACCCTCTTCGGCGCAGTGCTGCTTTGGCAGATGGCTAATGGGGGACGTGTACTGGCCGCCATTACTAGTTGGAGCGCTCGGTCGCCGAAGTCTGAGCAAGAGCCCATCTCCATCGAGTCCCCCCATCCGGAGTTGCCCGGCAAGCGCAGGCGGCGTCGAAGGCGCACCGCTCCGCGCAACGTCTTTCCCCGCATCCTCGACGAATATGTTGTTCGCGAGTTTCTCAACACCTTTTTCCTCGTGCTTACCGGCTTCGTCATGCTCATGCTGGTCTTCACCTTTTTTGAGAACATGGGCGACATCCTGCGCAACCACATCCCGATTTCCGCCGCCGGAGCCTACCTGCTCAACCTCGCGCCCAGCATGCTTTACCAGATCGCGCCCCTGGCGGTTCTGATTGGTGTATTGGTCACCTTCGGTGTGCTCAATCGCAACAGCGAAATCGTCGCCATGAAGGCCACCGGCATCAGCCTCTACCGCCTGGTGGTTCCCATACTCTGCATAGCCGCTGTGCTGTCGATCGGCCTCTTTCTCTTCGACGACTACTTTCTTCCCCAGGCCAATCGCAAACAGGAAGCGCTGCATAACCTGATCAAGGGCAAACCCGCCCAGACCGTGCTCCATCCCGAAAAGAACTGGATCTTCGGCCAGCCACGCGCCGGGGAACCGGCCCGCATTTTCTATTACCAGTACTTCGATCGCGATAACAACGAGTTCGTCAATCTTTCCGTCTTCGAATTCGACGCCACCACCTTCGCGCTCTCCCGGCGCATCTATGCCGCCCGCGCCGTGTGGGAGCCCACCACCGCATCCTGGACCTTCCTCAAAGGATGGCAGCGCGAAATCAAGGGCGCCAACGTCACAGATTATCGCGAGTTCACCGAAGCCTCGTTCCCCGAGATCCATGAAGACCCCGGCTACTTCGTCAAGAAAGTACTGCAATCGCAGGAGATGAATTTCAGCCAGTTGGACAGCTATATCGGCGATCTGCGCCAAAGCGGCTTCGACACCATGCGACTGCGCGTCGAGTTGTGGCACAAGCTCGCCTATCCCCTGGTGGCCATCGTCATGGCCATGCTGGCCATTCCCTTTGCGCTCTCCATGGGCCGCCGGGGTTCCCTTACCGGCATCGCGGTCGCGATTGGCGTGGCCCTCGTCTACTACGTGGTTGACAACTTCTTCGGCGCACTCGGCAACGTCAACTACCTGCCCGCAGCAATGGCCGCATGGTCCTCAGACATTCTCTTCGGGCTCGTCGGCTTCTACCTCCTGCTTCGAACCCCCACTTGAGGCCACCCTGTTTCAATCGCGAACATCCGCGCAGGTACTCCACCCTGAACTGTCATCCTGAGCACCGGACCGGCACCGCGAGTTAGGCGGGAAATGAACAGTGTTCGGTCGGCCGGTCCACACCCCGTCACTCTTCGCCTGAGATTTGCTTGTTCTTCGTCATTACTTCGTCAGTTCAAATAGGAGGAGCCTAGCGAAGTCAAAGGACCGCGTCTTACTTTCTGCGGCCTGGGGTGAGCGGCCATATCGCTATCCTGGGGGCTCGTCCTGCAGCTCTGACCTTCCCTCCAGCCGTCGACCTCATCAACAAGTGATGCAGATCACCTACACAACCTCCAATCTGCGCGAATATACTCACAGCAATGAGGATTCTCTCCAAACTCGTCGCAGCTGTCGTGGCCGTTGCCCTTTCGGCAACTCCACTGCTTGCTGCGATCCCCTGTCCAGGGCCCCTGGCGTCGGCCGCGCATTGCGCTCCGTGCTGCCCCATGATGGCAGACGGCATGGGAGAGATGAGCATGGGCGCGCCTTCCGACGCGGTAGCCCCGCAGGACCAGGCTGCAGTCGAGCAGCAGCCTTGCTGCACAGCGTCCTCCAGCGAATCCGCCGTACCTGCTATTCTCCGTGAAGCGCAGGGCCCGGTGGCAACCACCGCCTTGGTTTCCTCCACCTCCGCTTTGCCAAACCGGCATCCAGCGCTCCGGTACGAATTCAAGCGGCCATTGCCCGATAGCACTGGGCGAAGTCGCGTTTATTCCCTGCTCTGCACCTTCCGAATCTGATTTCCTCTACTGCCTGAAGCCGCCTTGGGTTCTTCACGAGCCCGCGTGTCCTTTATTTCAGACATTTGAGGGAGTCCTCCATGCAAACCCGATGCTTGTGCGCCGCGCTGTTGGTGTACGCAGCCGCCTTTCTGCCTGCGCAGCAGAACCCGCCCGTGTTGGGCAATCCTTCCGCCCCCGCACAGGTGCTTCGCCTGGATGATCTCGTCCGGATAGCCCTCGAAAAAGATCCAGAGGCGCAGAGTGCCCTGCACACTGTCAAGGCGCTGGAGCATCACGTCTCCCAGGCCGCGGCCCTGCCAGATCCAACGGTTGCTGTCGGTTGGGCAGGCAATCCCGCCCCTTTCAGCATCATGTCCCGCGATGCTTCAAGCTACCGCGGCGTCACCGTCAGCGAACAATTCCCCGCCCGCGGCAAGTTGAAACTGCAAAAAGAAATGGCAAGCAAGGATGTGGAAGCCGCCAAGGCCGACTACGGTGCTGTGTGCCGCCGTGTCGCCGCCGATCTCAAGGCCGCCTTCTACGACTACTTCTATTTCGACAAGGCATTGCAGGCCACCAATCAGAATAAGGTTCTCCTCGAAAAGCTCTCCGCCATCGCTGAAGCCCAGTACCGCGTTGGCCAGTCGTCTCAGCAGGACGTGCTGCGCTCCCAGGTCGAGGTCTCCATGCTCATCGAAAAGCTCACCATGTTGCAACTCCAGAAAGTAACAGCGCAGGCGCGCATCAATGCGTTTCTGCAACAGCCGGTCGATTCTCCCTTGCCTCCCCCCGAAGAGCTTCAGCCCTCGCCTCTGCGCTTCACTCTCGATGAACTGTCCGCACTGGCCGCAAAAAACGATGCCGCAATCCAGCGCGATGAAACCATGATCGGCAAACAGAATCTGGGTGTCGCCCTCGCGCGGAAGCAATACCGGCCCGACATCGGCGTCAGCTACATGTACCAGCAGCGCGCCGATCATCCCGACATGAACGGCCTCACCGTCAGCGTGAACATTCCCGTTTTTTATAAGGCCAAGCAGCGCCCGGCAATCGCTGAAGCCTCTGAAAACGCATTGAGCGCCGAGAAGCTGCGCGACAACCGCCTCAATGAAATTCATTTCGAGTTGCGGCAGCAGTACCTCGCACTCAAAGCCGCCGAGCGCCTCATGAGCCTCTACAGGACAGGCATCGTGCCGCAATCGTCCCTGGCGTTGGAGTCTTCCATGTCGGCTTACCAGGTCGGAAAGACCGACTTCCTTTCCCTGATCAGCAACTTCAACACGGTGCTCGATTACCAGAGCAATTACTTCCGCCAACTTGCCGATTACAAGACGGCGATTGCCCGCATTGAGAGCCTTACCGGTGTAGCGATCGCTTCCCCCGAACCTGCAATACTCGCCCTGCAACCTGCCGGAAAGGGGTTGTAATCATGCGCCTCGATTCAATCCGCAAGGAGTTCATGAAGATGATTGGTTCTCGAAAAAAGGCGATCATATTCGCGCTGTTGATCGGCGTGCTGGCATTTGTTTTTCACGCTTCTACGCACCGCTGGAACCTCTTCGCAATCGGCGGAAATGCAAAGCCCGCTGCAAGCAACGTCCTCTACTGGTACGACGCGATGAGTCCCGATCATCACTTCGACAAGCCCGGAAAAGCGCCCGACGGCATGGACCTTGTTCCCATGTACACGAAGAACACTGCGTCGTTGCCTGCCTCTGCCTCCAATGCCTCGCCCGCGAGCGCCGGCTCGGCACAAGCGCCAGCCCCTGGCATCGGCGAACGAAAGATCCTCTACTGGTTCGATCCCATGCACCCGGCGTACAAATCCGACAGGCCCGGCATCGCTCCCGACTGCGGCATGACCCTCGTTCCGAAGTACGAAAACGACGACGCCAAGATCCCGGAGGGATCTGTCATCATTCCTCCAGACAAGCAGGTGTTGGCCGGTGTGCGCACCTCGATCGTCGAACGCAAGCCGCTCGCGCGCGACATTCGCACCACGGCGCAGATTGTCGAAGACGAAACGCGCATCGCACATGTCCATGTCAAGACCGCGGGATATCTTGAACATGTCTACGTGGATTACATCGGGCAACTCGTGAAGAAGGGTGAGCCGCTCTTCACGATTTACAGCCCCGACCTGGTTTCAACCGAAGAAGAGTATCTGATCGCCAAGCGCGGAGACGCCACTCTCGCCAACGCTCCCTTCAAGGAAGTTGCACAGGGCGCACAGTCCCTTCTTGAATCCACGCGCCAGCGGCTACGCCTGTGGGACATCGGCGAAGAGCAAATCCGCCAGCTCGACCAGTCTGGAAAAGTCACGCGCGACCTGACCTTCTATTCGCCGGTCACTGGCTTCGTAACGGATCGCAAGGCCTTCCCGCAAACCTCCGTCACACCCGATACCGAGTTGTATACAGTCAGCGATCTCTCCACCGTCTGGGCGCTCGTCGATGTCTACGAATACGAAGTGCCCTTTGTACGCATCGGCCAGCGCGTGATCCTTTCACCTAGTTACTCGCCCGACAAAACATATGCCGGAACGATCTCTTACATTTATCCCACCGTTGACCCGCAAACGCGCACGGTAAAGGCCCGCGTACAGCTTTCCAATCCTGGGTTCGCACTCAAGCCACAGATGTTTGCGGATGCGCAGCTGCGCGTGGATTATGGCTCCCAGATCCTCGTTCCGCAGGAGGCGGTTTTGAATTCCGGCACCGAACAGCGCGTCTTCGTGGTGCATCCGGGCGGCGTCTTCGAGCCGCGCAAAGTCACCATTGGCGCGGTAATCGATGGCAATGTTGCGGTCCTCACTGGCCTCAAGCCGGGCGAAACCGTTGTCACCTCCGGCAACTTCCTGATCGATTCTGAGAGCCGCCTCAAGAACGTCGGCGCACAGAACTGAGGAGTCTCGCATGATCGAGAAAATCATTGATTTCAGCGATAGAAACAGGTTCCTCATCCTCCTGTTCGTCGTCGTCGCCATCCTCGGCGGATGGTACTCGATGCGCAACACCAAGCTCGATGCCATCCCCGATCTCTCGGACACACAAGTAATCGTCTACGCCAAGTGGGACCGCAGTCCCGACATCATGGAAGACCAGGTTTCCTACCCCATCACCTCGGCGCTGCTCGGATTGCCCAAAGTGAAAGACATTCGGGCCTTCTCCGACTTCGGCTATTGCTACATTTACATCATCTTTGATGAAGGGACAGACATTTACTGGGCGCGTTCCCGCACCCTCGAATACCTGAACTCGGTCACTCAGCGGTTGCCCAAAGGCGTCAATGTCGAGTTGGCAAAGGATGTTACTTCCGTTGGCTGGGTCTATCAATATGCCCTCGTCGACACCACGGGAACCTACAGTCTGGAGCAACTTCGCTCTTATCAGGATTGGTATCTGCGTTACGCGCTGCAGACAGTTCCCGGTGTCGCTGAAGTAGCGCCTGTGGGTGGCTTCGTGCGTCAATATCAGGTCAACGTCGATCCCAACAAACTGCTCGCTTACAAAATCTCTATCAACGCCGTCAGCGACGCGGTGCAAAAGTCCAACAACGATGTGGGCGGGCGTCTCGTCGAATTCACCGGGCGCGAGTACATGGTGCGCGGCCGCGGATATATTCGTTCGCTCAACGACATCTCAGGCACCGTCATCGCCACCAACGCGCAAACCGGCACGCCAGTCCTTGTTCGCGATGTTGCAACCGTTGAGTTCGGCCCCGACATGCGCCGCGGCGTCAGCGACCTCGATGGAAAAGGCGAAGCCGTTGGCGGCGTGGTCATCATGCGCTATGGCGAAAACGCGCAGAAGGTGATCGAGCGAACCAAGGCCAAGCTCAAGGAACTCGAAGCCAACCTTCCTCCCGGCGTCAAACTCGTCACCACCTATGATCGCTCTGAACTCATCGATCGCGCTGTCGACAATCTCCGTCACACGCTCATCGAAGAACTCGTTATCGTCAGCCTCGTGATTCTTATCTTCCTCTGGGATCTGCGCAGCGCGATCGTTCCCATCGTCATCATTCCCGTCACGGTTGTGCTGGCATTCATCCCCATGCAACTGGCCGGCATCAGCGCAAACATCATGTCGCTCGGCGGCATCGCCGTCGCCATCGGAGCACTCGTTGACGCATCGGTTGTAGTCGTCGAACAGACGCACAAGAAACTCGAACATTGGCAGGCCTCCGGCAGGCCGGGCACCTCGCATTCCGTGGTCATCGCTGCGGTTAAGGAAGTCGGCGGCCCAAGCTTCTTCGCGCTGCTGGTCATCGCCGTCGGCTTTCTTCCCGTCTTCACCCTTGAAGGCCAGGAAGGCCGTCTCTTCAAGCCATTGGCGTTCACCAAGAACTTCTCCATGGCCGTCGCCGCGCTGCTCACCATCACTTTGGCGCCAGCGGCCATGCGTTTCCTCTTCTCGCGCATGGATGCTTTTGAATTCCGCCCCCGGTGGATTGCAAAGGCCGTCAGCGCGGTCCTTGTCGGCAAGATTCACAGCGAAGAAGATCACCCCATCAGCCGCCCGATGATGAAGGTCTATCACCCCGTCGTCGAATTTGTCCTTGACTACAAATGGATTACCATTGCATTCGCGCTCGTCGCTATGGCTCTGACCATTCCTGTGTACCAGAAACTCGGCTCAGAGTTCATGCCGCCGCTCGATGAAGGCACGTTGCTCTACATGCCCTCCACGCTGCCCGGCATCTCGGTTGCAGAAGCATCGCGCATCCTCCAGGCGCAAGACAGGATTCTCAGCAACTTTCCCGAGGTCGCAAGAGTATTCGGCAAGGCCGGCCGTGCCGATACTTCCACCGACCCAGCGCCCTTTTCCATGATGGAAACCACCATCACCCTGAAGCCGCAAGATGAATGGCCGAAGCAAGCGCGCTGGTATACGCAGAGAATGCCGCGCTGGACATGGGGTTTCCTGCGCCGCTTCTGGCCCGACCACATCAGCACACAGGACTTGGTTTATGGCCCCGGCGGAATGAATGAGGCGCTGCAGATTCCCGGCGTCTCCAACGCATGGACCATGCCCATCAAAGCGCGCACCGATATGCTCTCCACCGGAATCCGCACGCCGCTCGGTATTAAGGTACTTGGTTCGGATCTCGCTCAGATTCAGAAGACGGGCGAAGAGATAGAAGCTGCATTGAAGAATGTTCCAGGCACAGCCAGCGTCTTTGCAGAACGCACAACGGGCGGCTACTTCCTCGATTTCGATCTCAAGCGCGATGCGATTGCGCGTTATGGCCTGACCATCGAAGATGCGGAAAACGTGCTCACCTCGGCGGTCGGTGGAGACACAGTCTCCACCACTGTCGAAGGCCGCGAACGATACTCCGTCAATGTGCGCTATCAGCGCGACTTCCGCAGCGATATCGGCTCCCTGCAACACGTGCTGGTCGCAACGCCCTCCGGCGCGCAGATCCCTCTCGGTGAAATCGCCGACATTCGCATGAAGACAGGTCCAGGCATGATCCGCGATGAAAATGGTCGCTTGAGCGGTTATGTCTATGTCGATGTCTCAGGCCGTGATATTGGCAGCTATGTCAGGGATGCAAAGAAAGTCGTTTCAGATGATGTCAAGATCCCTGCGGGCTACGAACTTGAGTGGAGCGGTCAGTACGAATTCATGCAACGCGTTGCTGAACGCCTCAAACTCGTGATCCCTATTACTCTCTTCATCGTCTTTCTTTTGCTTTACTTCAATACCGGATCCATTGTGAAGACGCTGATCATCCTTCTCGCCGTGCCCTTCTCGGCAATTGGCGCTGTGTGGATGATCTATCTGTTGCACTACAACATGAGCATCGCTGTGTGGGTCGGACTCATCGCATTGCTCGGCGTCGATGCCGAAACCGCGGTCTTCATGCTTCTTTATCTCGATCTTGCCTACCAGGATGCCCGATCGAACAGCGGCATCTACTCATGGAACGATCTGCGCGAGGCGATTGTGAACGGTGCGGTGAAGCGATTGCGCCCCAAGGTCATGACCGTTGCTTGCATGGTTTTCGGCCTGCTCCCCATTATGGCTTCTACGGGTTCCGGCGCCGATGTCATGAAGCGTATTGCAGCTCCCATGCTCGGCGGCATCCTCACATCGTTTCTCATGGAGTTAATTGTCTATCCGCCCATCTTCGCTATCTGGAAGTGGAACTGGGAGGTAAAGCCCTCCCTTGTCAAGGCGCAACGCGAGCTTGAACCTGCAGTAATCCCGTAACCTTCTCAGTCTTTCGCGCAGCACGCGCGCAGATCATTTTCAATTGCAATCAAACAGCACCACTCACAGGAGAACAAAATGAAGAACAAAGCAATCCTATCCATCGTCCTCGTTTCCTTCGCGTTCCTGCCTGCTGTTCGCCAGGCATACGCTGCAACACAAACCATCGATGGCGTCATCAGTGACTCCATGTGCGGCAAGACCCACATGATGCCGGGCAAGACAGATGCGAAGTGCGCCGAAGAGTGCATCAAGGCAGGCTCCAGCTATGTTCTTGTGGCTGGCAACAAGACGTACACCCTCGCGGGAAAACCGCAGACAATCGCGCCGTTTGCCGGCAAGCATGTGCAGGTCGTTGGTGATCTCAACAAGAACGTCCTGACCGTTGCCTCTATTCGCTAAGTGAGAACATGAAAGTGCCTGCTCAGTCTAGTGAAAATCGTGCGAGCGGATATCCGCGCTGGTGATATCGAGCGGCAGTAGGGCGTGGGCCTTCACATGGACCACGCCCTCCTGATTCTGCAACGGTCCCTCGATACGTAGGAATCGATTGCGCGTCACGATCGTGCGGTCGCGTTCAAACACATCGGGCGTCAGAATGATATTGGCGATGCCCGTCTCGTCTTCGAGTGAAAGAAACACGAATCCCTTTGCCGTACCCGGACGCTGTCGCGCAATCACGCAACCTGCAACTCGCACGAATTGATTGGTTCTGCAATGCGTTAGCTCCGCGGCAGCGAGAATCCCTTCCTGCCGCAGAGCTGCGCGATGATAGGCCATCGGATGCGGACCTGTCGTCAGCCCCGTGCCACTGTAATCCGCATGAAGACGCTCGTCCGTATTCATCCGATGCAGCGGCATGGGCTGCTCATCTCGCGCGGAATCGTCTTCACTCGCGCGCAGTAAAGGGCCAACCGGACGTCCTGCGCGCTCCACTTGCCACAGTGCGTCGCGGCGATGTTCTACATCTCCAACGGAATTGAGAGCGCCGATCTGCCCCAGCAGAACCAGATCCTTGCGGCTCAACTCCGGTACACAGTGTGCAAGGTTATTGATCGAAGGCACCAGCCCCTTCTCCCTGCGCAACGCAAGCAATGCTTCTGCGGATGTTCTCCGCATCCCCTTGGCATAATTAAGTCCGATACGTAACGACAGCGAACCATCCTCCTCTGCCTCGACCGTGCAGAGCCACTCCGAGCGCTGCACGTCAATCGGGCGCACGCGCAATCCGTGCCGTTGAGCATCCTTGATGAGTACCGCCGCAGAGTAGAACCCCATCGGCTGGTTATTCAGCATCGCGCACGTGAAAGCCGCCAGAAAATGCACCTTCAGATACGCGGATGCATACGCAATCAGCGCGAAGCTCGCGGCATGGCTTTCCGGAAACCCATACATCGCGAACGATGAAATACCCTGCACGATATTGTCCTGGGCCTCCGGAGTAATCCCGTTGCCGGTCATCCCTTCGCGCAGCCGGCCCTCCAGATCCTTCATCCGTTGCATCGAGCGCCGCATTCCAACCGCGCGGCGCAGTTCTTCCGCTTCAGCGCCGCTGAAGTTGGCCACCGTCATCGCCATGCGTAAAAGCTGTTCCTGAAAAAGCGGCACACCGAGAGTGCGCTTCAGCACCGGCTCGAGCGATGGGTGAGGATAGGTGACCTCCTCCTTTCCCTGCCGCCGTCGCATATACGGATGCATCATCTTTCCAACAATCGGCCCCGGACGAATGATCGCTACCTGCACCACCAGGTCATAGAAGCGCGTCGGCGCATTGTGCGGAATCGAAGCCATCTGCGCGCGGCTCTCCACCTGGAACATTCCCACGGTGTCCGCCTTGCACAAGGTCTGATACACCAGCGGATCTTCAGGCAGCGCAGCCAAATCCACGTTCTGCCCATAATGCTCTGGAATGAGTTCAGTGCAATCCTTCAGCACCGCCATCATGCCAAGCCCGAGTAAATCCACTTTGATCAAGCCGAGATCGGCGCAGTCTTCCTTGTCCCACTGGATCACTGTGCGGTCTGGCATCGATGCGCGTTCGATGGGAACAACGCGGTTCAACATGCCAGCGCAGATCACCATGCCGCCAGAGTGTTGCCCCAGATGCCGCGGCATGTCGCGCATGCGCAGGCACAAATCCAGATAGCGTGCAATGTGCGGATGACGTATATCCAATCCGGCCTCTGCGAAATAATGCCTCATCGTATCGCTGTTGCCTTGCCACTCCCAATGCCCCACCAGTGATGAAAGTCGCGCCAGTTGTTCCTCTTCAAAACCCAGCACCTTGCCCACTTCGCGTGCGGCAGAGCGGCCGCGGTACGTAATAACGTTCGCCGTCATTGCCGCGCCCAGCGCGCCATAGCGCTCATATACGTGCTGGATGACCTTTTCGCGATGCTCACCCGAAGGAAGATCGAGATCGATGTCAGGCCACTCTCCGCGGTTCTCGCTGAGAAACCTCTCGAACAGAAGTTCCATCCCCACCGGATCGACGGCGGTAATCTCAAGCGCATAACACACGGCTGAATTTGCCGCCGACCCGCGTCCCTGCACCAGGATTCCCTGCGCCTGGCAATAACGAATGATCTCCCACACAATCAGAAAATATCCTGCGAATCCAAGTTTCGCGATCAGCGCAAGTTCATGTTTCACCTGCGCGCGCGCCTTGCCGAGGAGACTGCGCTTCGCGCCAGTTCCGTAACGCTTGCGCACGCCTTCCTCCACGCGCTTGCTCAGAAAACTGTCCATCGTTTCGCCATCCGGAACCGGGTAATGCGGAAATTCATACCCAAGATTCGCCAGCGTGAATTCAAGCCGATTGCTCACCATGCGCGTATTCGCAATCGCCTCGGGGATATCGCCAAACAGTGCGTTCATCACGCGGCTAGCGCGCAACAATCGCTGAGCATTTGCAGTCAGCAAACGACCAGCCTTGTCGAGCGTTGTATGGTGGCGTATCGCCGTCATCACATCGAACAGTTCGCGATCTTTCGCAGTGGCATAACGCACACCATTGGTCGCCACCACCGGCAGATACAACTGCGCGGCAAGATCAAGCAGCGATTGATTTCGAGCTTCCTCGTCGCGCAGCTGGTGCCGCTGCAGTTCCAGATACAGATTGCCGCGGCCATAGATGGAAGTCAGTCGCTCGATCGTCTTTCTCGCTTCATCCTTCCCGCCATGCGCCAGCGAAGCAGCGGCCATCCCTTCCTCGCCTCCCGTCAAACAGATGAGCCCCCCAGAGAACTCTTCCAGATCGTCGAAGATCGCAGCACCTTCCGCTTTGGTTGCCTCGCGCATCTTGAAGCGGGTGATCAGTTGACACAAGTTCTGGTATCCGGCTTGCGAGGCGCACAGCAGCAGCAGCCGTGCGGGTTCTTCTGGAACCTGATGCGGTAACCATTCCGCTGGTGTAACACGCAAGGCGGGAGACTGTACTGCGATCTCGGCACCGACATGTGCACGCACTCCGCTGCGCACAGCCGCGGTATGGAAGCGCGCCGCACCGTACAAGCCATTGCGGTCTGCCAGCGCGATCGACGACATGCCCAGTTGCGCTGCTCGTTCAACCAGCGCTTCGGGCTGCGATCCGGCTTCGAGAAAACTGAACGCACTGGCCGCATGCAACTCCACATACGCGTCCTCGTCGGCCCCGTTGTCAGTCATAGACAGCCTCGATCTGCCACTGCTTCCGTGCGCAATCGAGCACCAGCAGGCATACAACCATGCGCTTGTCCTGCGCCTCGGCCAGCACGTCCCACTGCTCGATCTCCCATTCGCTGATCGACCACCAGCAACCGCTGCTGCGCCACGGACCAAAAGCATCCTTCACCCTATAGCTCTGCTTGCCATCGTGAATCATCGCCGGTTTATGCGCGCGCACCACCACCTGCACAGGAACAGGCGGGCGCATCCGTCGCAGTGCCGTCCGCTGGATTCCTTTACTCCCTGATTCGTACCTGCCATCAGCCGCAAAACTTTCCATGTGGAAGCTTCCGTCGCGATGCGCGTCCTCCAGCACCGGTGTGCCAACGCTATCTTCGCCGGCAATCGCCTTCAGCCGCGCTATCGTAATATCCAGGCGCGAAGGCTCCGGTGTCTGCGGTGCGAACAAACCCATTTGCACCTTACTGCTTTGGCCCGCCTCCGCGGTCACAGTCAATGCAGTCACCGCCGCCGCCGGAGGATTCGCCGCAATCTCCAGTTGCAACAGTTTGAGCAGAAACTTGCGATCGATCGTGGGCAACGCCGGACGAATCTCCAATCGGTGCTTAGCCCCTCCGCTCAATGCCATCCGCACCGTTAGTGAAGTCAGCGACATGGCGCGCCTCGCACTCCGTGAAACCAGACAGTCGATCATCCGCGCGCCCACAAAAAGCAGCGACTCCACATCGTCGATCTCCGTTTCAAACGAGCAGAACTCCCTCAGTAAAAAGTCGGGTTCCATGGGTTGGAACGTGTGTGCATATGTGCCGAGTGCCCGTTCGCGCCACATGCGCGCACCTTGCCCCAGTCGCGCAATCATCTCGGTTTCAGGCAGCTTGGCGAGTTCACCCAGTGTGCGGATGCCCCACAATGCAAAAGTATTCTGATGTTCTTCCGCAAGTCCCAGCGCTGCCACCGGCAGTTTGGATAACGATTGTGCCTCCTCACCCTCGGCGATCACGGCAATGCCTCGCGTAGCAAATGCCTTCATGCAGGCGGCGTCGAAGTTCGTGCTCACCGCAACCGATGTGCGAAATCCCGCACGCGCAAACGCCGCGCGCAGCCGCTCTGCCAAACTCTGCGGCGGTCCAAACAGCCGCTCGGTTCCCGCGATATCCAGCACCAGCGCGCACTGTGTTCCCGCACTTGCATCTTCCATCCGCGGAGAAAAACTGGCGGCGCATTCAACAAACACCTTGTGCGCGGACGCTTCTCCCTCGATGGATCGCGCCAGCAACTGAACACCGCCGATGGCTTCCACCTCCAGCCGCGTCATCCCAGGGACAATGCCCTTCTGCGATGCCTGCGTATTCATCGCGCAAACACGTTCCTGCGGCGCGCGCCCTTCCAACACGACCACAGCGTCGGACCGCAGTTCGGGCCTTAGGCGTAGCAGCGCCTGGGCCGGAAATTCCGGGGCATGAACACACGCATATAGTTCCCCACTCATGCGCTCTTCTCCACATTCCATGCGGCAGCAGCGGACCACGTCGAAACAGGCTGCTTGCGTAGTTCTGCAAGCCCTCTGTGTTCGAACCGCTGCCGGCTGCGCTGCACGTCGTAACGCATCCCGTCCAGGACTGTGCTCCCCGCCGCCTGCGCACACACCGCGCTGCACTCCAGAACAGCCTCCGCGCTCGACTGCGCATAGCTCTCCTCTCCCAGCACAACCAGGCAGGTGCGCGTCCGGTCGGCAGCTTGGCGGAACCGAAACCACGAGGCCAGCGGAATGCGGTAGCCAATCTCCGCATCCGTCCCGCCCAGATCGAGCACGATCGCCGCAAAGCCGCCCGCCTGTAACAGCAGGTCGGTCGCCATCAGCGCCTGGTCCACGCGTGAACCTCGGCGCGACCTCGGCTTCCTGCGCGTTGTGCTCGCGTTCACCGCTGCGCGTTCCACGCTGATTCCGCCCTGGCAGCGCACCCAAAGCAGTTGTTTCAACGCGACTCCGTTGGCCGCGGCCGACTCCGGATCGAAGGTGTCGTTGCTGTCCACCCAGGCCACCACGCTTCCCTCTGCCGTGCGCCTGCCCAGAAAAGCATGCGCAAGACTGGTGCGGCCCGACGACGTGGGGCCAGTCAGTTCACTGATCGCGCCCACGGGAAGACCGCCCTTCAACAACCCATCCACCTCCGCGATACCCGTCGCGGCCACCTCGCGAAAGATCTTGGAAACCGGGGTCAGTGCCGCCGGGAAGCGGCGTTCCAGGGATTGCTCGATTTGGACGCGAAGAGCCGCAGCGGAGACCATGTTCGCCTTTTCTTCGCTTATCTTCCGCCAAACCAGCGTAAATGTCAAAGCTCCCGGAGGGGCCGAAGATCTTGTCAATTTTTCAATCAGTTAGCCGGCTGCACCACAGAATGCGGCGACCTTGAGAGGCGGATCTATGCCATGAGAAAACCAGATTTACAGATCCCGCGCAACCCGCACGGCAGCAGCAACCAGTCCGGGGATATCGGAGGGATGAGCTTCTGCCGCAGGCGACCAGCCCGATTCCTGGAGTGTCCGGCTGGTAATCGGCCCGATCGAGACCGCCGAAACCGAAGCAAAGGGCCAGGCGACCCCTGCCGCACGCGCCACTTCCGCCAGGTGCGTTACACTCGAAGAACTGGTAAAGGTCGCCATCGCGATTCCGTCTTCAAGCGCATGACGTAGCTGCTCCGGCGCGGCTTCCGGAATGCCATTCCTGTATGCGTCCACTATGTCTACTATGTGTCCGGCAGCCTTCAGAGCTTCGGGAATCACATCCCGGGCCATGGAAGCGCGCGCAAGCAGAATTCTGTAGATCCCAGGCTGATCCCCCATGGCGGCAGCAAGGGCTTCCAGTAAACTTTCGGCCACGTATGATTCTGGAACAACCGTAACGCGAAGGCCGGATCGCCGCGCTGCGGAAGCGGTTCCCTCGCCCACTGCCGCAACCTGCATCGATGCCGGTTGCACAAGCTCAACCCCCAGCGATTGGGCACGTTCAAAGAGCGCCCGAACGGTATTCGCGCTGCTCAACAACAGCCAGTCATAGCTCTCGAATTGCCCAATGGCCCGGTCCAGAGCTTCAAAACTGACGGGAGGCAGGATCTCCAGCACCGGGACTTCAACCGGTACAGCACCCACCGCTCGAAGTCCATCGCTCAATTTGCCAGCCTGATGCAGGGCACGGGTCACCAGAACCCGCTTCCCCGCCAAGGTCAACGGATTCAACGGGAAGCCTCGCCTACGGATTCGAGTAGTGACTTTGCTCCCGCATCGAACAGCTTTTTCGCAATCAACTGCCCCAGCTCAACCGGGTCGGTGCCCAGGATGGGCGCGCGGTGATGTACACGAATCGCGGTCCCCGAATCAGGCGCCGCCACGACGCCAAATATCTCGTTCCACGGCCCCACTTCGATGCCGGAATCCCCTTCCGGCGTAGGTCTGCAGTGAATCCCGATCGGAACCTGGCAACCGCCGCCCAGTGCAGCCAGCGCGGCCCGTTCCGTAGCAATGGCAAAGCGGGTGTCCGGGTCGTTCAAAAACTGCAGAGCGGCTATCGTCTCGAAGTCTCCCTTGCGGGTCTCGATTCCCAGGGATCCTTGACCGGCGGCTGGGCAAAAATCCTGCGGTTCCAACCGCTCCCGCACCCACTCGGTCTTCTCCAGCCGGTCCAAACCAGCAGCGGCCAGCAGAATCGCGTCCACATGCCCCTCGCCAAGCTTGCGCAACCGGGTGTCGACGTTCCCGCGAAACTCCACAGCCTCAATATCCGGCCGCAGCGCTTTCAACTGCGCGCGACGGCGCTGGCTGCTGGTCCCAACCCGCGCTCCCAATGGAAGCGCGGCCAGATTCTCGAACTTCACGGATACAAATACATCCCTGGGGTCCACTCTGGACGGAGTCGCCGCCAGCGCGAATATATCAGCCAGTTCGGTAGGCAGGTCCTTCAGCGAATGCACCGCCAGGTCGATGCTTCCATCTGCCAGCGCCTCTTCGATCTCCTTGGTGAACATACCCTTGGAACCAACCTGGGCAAACGTCACCTCTTGGAGGCGATCGCCGGTGGTCTTGATGATCTGGATCTCAACTTCGTGGCCCTCGCCACGCAACAGCGCTGCAATATGGTTCGCCTGCCACAGGGCCAGTTGCGAACCGCGGCTTCCGATTGTCAGTTTCATGCCTTCTTCACCCCGCTGCTCGCGCCCACCGTAATCTCCTGAACCGTCTCGACCTTTTTGCCTGCAGGCTCATCGATCCCTGTCCCCAGTCTCTGCGGACCCTCATCTACCTGCTCCGCGCCAACCGGAAGTGTCCAGGTTTCGCAGAGAACATCCATCTTGATCTGATCATCCTCACGCGCGGCCTGCTTCAGGGCATGCATGGGAGGATGCAGGAACTTGTTCACCAGTCCGCGGGTCAGTGCTTCGACTGCCGCAACCTGCTCCGCAGTCAGCGTACCCAGCCTCGCCTGTGCGCGCCGCATCTCCGCCTGTCGAATCTCTTCCGCCTGCCGCTGTAGGGCCACAATCGCCGGGGCAGCATTGACCGCGCGCTGGCGGAGATGAAAACGCTCCACTTCGCCGGCGATCATCGACTCCGCATCGGAGGCTTCGCGGCTGCGTTCGGCCAGGTGCGTCGCTGCTACTCCCTGCAGATCGTCAATATCGTAAACAAATATGCCTTCCAGCTTACCCATTGCCGGGTCCACATCCCGGGGCACCGCCAGATCCACAAAGAACATGGGACGATTGCGCCGGCGATGCATGAACTGCTGTCCATGGGCCGGTCCAAAAATGTGGTGCGGGGCGCTGGTCGAAGTAATCACGATGTCGGCCTGGCTGGCCATCTCGTAGAGCTGGTCATAAGGAATGACTCGCCCATTGAACGGCTCCGCCATCCGCTCCGCCCGCTCCTGTGTACGATTGGTCACCAGAATCGTGCCCACCCCCTGCTGCTTCAGGTGACGCGCCGAGAGCTCGCACATCTTTCCCGCGCCCACCAGGAAAACCGTCTTCCCAGCCAGCGACCCGAAGATCTTGCGTGCCATCTCCACGGCCACCGAGGCAATCGATACGGAATTCGACCCGATCTCGGTCTCGGTGCGCACCTTTTTGGCCGCTGCGAATGCGCCCTGTAGAAGTTGTTCCAGCTGCCCGCCGACAGTTCCGGCAGCCTTGGCAACAGAGAATGCTTCCTTTACCTGTCCAAGGATCTGCGACTCACCCACCACCATTGAATCCAGGCTGGCGGCAACGCGAAAGAGGTGGCGAATTGCCTCGCGCTCACGGTGCTCATAAAGATGCGGACCAAGCAGTGCATGATCCACGCCAAAATGACGCTCCAGGAAGCCCGCGATCGGCACCTCCCAGGTCTGCCCACTCCCTGCCTCAAGCGCATCCGGCTGGATCGTCGCCATGATCTCCACACGATTGCAGGTGGAAACGATCATGCACTCGGCGATGCCGGGTACGGCAGCAAGCGCCCGCGTCGTCTCCGCCAGGTCCGCACGCGGAATCGCAATGCGCTCCCGGATCTCGATCGGTGCGGTCTTGTGGTTTACCCCTACGACTGCGAAGCTCAGGAGAGAAGTGGTTCTGGAACTCATCGCGCACCGTACCTGTGCACGTGGCTGATAAAGTTGGTAACCCATACCGCAAACATCACCACGAATACCGAAGCAGTCAGATAGGCCGCCTTGCGTCCGCGCAGACCGGCGCTACGCCGGACCAGGAGAAGCACCACGTACACTACCCAGCTAATAAAGGCGGCAAGAATCTTGGGATCCAGAAAGTAGGCGGCTCCAAGCGTCGTCTCCTGCACCAGAACGCTTCCGATCACCAAGCCCACGGTCATGCATGGGAACCCGAATTCAAGCGTGGCAAGCGCGATTCGCTCCAGGGTGTCGAGAGCCGGAAGCCAGTCCAGCGGCGCCCACCAGGAGTCCTGCCCCGGCTGCGGCTTGGCCTTGATGCGATTTTCCTGTACCAGGTATAGAGCGCTTGCCAGCATGCTGAACGTAAGCGCTACATAAGCCAGCAACAGCGCGGCAATGTGGGCCAGCAGCCAGGTGGTTCGCACCCCTTCCGACGGGAACGTGTAGCGTTCCAGGCCCAAAGCCGGCACCAACACCAGAAAGAACGTCAGCGGCAGGGCGAAGAGTCCCAGAAAAACCGCATCGTAAAACCACCAGCCCAGGAAGAAAAGGCCGGCAACTGCAAAACCCAGCAACGACTCCACGTCGCGCACGCCCACGGGCATCCAGCTGTGCGACTGGACCAGCATCTCGACGACCGAGACGAAATGAAAGAAGAAAGCCATTCCGCCGACGTGGACGCAGATCTTGCGCCAACGCACTAAGCCATACAGCACGGCCGGGAAAACGGCAACGCTCCCCAGTGCATAGAGAACCGCCGCCACTCGGAGCCAGAATATATGCATCTCGATAATCACCTTAAAGACGTGTTACCCCAGTATACTGTGACGCAAATCACCTCACGGGCGCTTTCCGCGGGGAAGCGCTTGGCAATTCCAAACCAGAAGCCTCCCTGTTCGAACAGGAATTGAAGCCCGGGAACTCACGATTCCACCTCTCGCGGGTGCGTCGCGGTACTCTTGAAGTCAACGTGATCCGAGAAGACAAACAACCCGAAGACGCCTTGCCGTTGGTTGAAGATGCGCCCGTGCTCACCCCTCCTCTCGACCGGGAAATGGCCGAACTTACCCCCTTCATGCGCCAGTGGACGGCGGCCAAGCGCGAGAATCCAGATGCCCTGCTGTTTTTCCGCATGGGCGACTTCTACGAGCTGTTTTACGACGATGCCGTGACCGTCAGCCGCGAGCTGCAGTTGACCCTCACCGCGCGCGACCGCGAGCGTTCGCAGCCCATGTGCGGCGTGCCCTATCACGCCGTCGAAGGTTACCTCACCCGGCTCCTCCGCCAGGGATACCGTATCGCCATCTGCGACCAGATGGAAGATCCCAAGCTGACCAAGAAGATTGTCCGCCGCGAGGTCACCAGGGTCCTCTCCCCCGGAACCGCATTGGACTCCGCCCTGGGCCAGGATCAGAACAACTTCCTCGCCGCGCTCTTTGAGCCGCCCGCCAGCAAGCCGTCTCTCTGCGCGATTGCTCTTCTCGACGTCTCGACGGGTGAGTTCCGCACCGCGGAGTTCGAGGGCCCGACGGCCCTCCAGCAGGCGGTCGATGCAATCCTGAAGGCGCACCCCAGCGAAGTCCTCCTTGCTACAGGCGCGCAGATCCCTCCCGCGCTCGACCGGATTGCAACCCGCACCCGCGTCGACGACTGGGTGTGGACCCGCGAGTTCGCCGTGCCTCTCGTGGAACGCCAGCTCAGCGTGCGCTCTCTGGAAGGCTTCGGGCTCGACCAGCATCCCGCCGCAGCCATTGCCGCCGGCGCGGTGCTGCATTACGTGCGCACCACGCAGAAGAACGAGGCTCTGCACGTTGACAGCCTCCGCTTTGAAGAGCACTCCACGGCCCTCGAGCTCGACCAAGTGACGGTCCGCAATCTGGAACTCACCGAGCCGCTCTTCACCGGTCAGGACAACCGCGCAACTCTCTTCCACGCTCTCGACGTTTGCCAAACGCCCATGGGCAAGCGCCTGCTGCGCGCCACCATCCTCCGCCCTCTGAACGATGCCGCTGCAATTGAGTCGCGTTACGAAGCTGTCGCCGAAGCCCGCGGAGATCTGGTCAAACGGGAAGAAATCCGCCGTGCCTTCTCCGGAATCCTCGACCTTGAGCGCCTTCTGGCTCGGCTCTCTCTGGATTCTGCCGGGCCCCGCGATGTGCGCGGACTGGCCGCCAGCCTCAGCAAACTGCCCGGCCTCAAAACAGCTCTCCAAGCCATGAATGCCGCTCTCTGGAAAGATCTGGAAGCACGCCTCGACCCGCTCGTCGAGATCACTTCCCTCATCCAGACCACGCTGGTTGAAGATCTGCCGCTCACGCTCGTGGATGGCGGCGCAATCGCCGGCGGAGTCGACCGCGAACTCGACGAACTTCGCACGATTTCCACCTCCGGCCGCCAGTCCATCGCCGCCATTGAAGACCGCGAGCGCCAGCGCACCGGCATTGCCTCGCTCAAGGTCCGCTATAACTCCGTCTTCGGTTACTACATCGAGATCACCAAGGCCAATCTCGCCCTCGCTCCCGCCGACTACGAACGCAAGCAGACCCTCGTCAACGCCGAGCGCTTCACCACGCCTGAGCTCAAAGAGTACGAAGTCAAGATCCTCACCGCGCACGACCGCTGCATCGAGATCGAGAAGCGCATCTTTGCCGAGCTTCGGAAGACCGTCCTCTCGGCGGCCTCAAGAATTCGCCGTACCTCGGCAACCGTCGCGGAAGCCGATCTTCTGGCCGCCTTTGCCCACCTCGCCGCGCAGCGCAATTACACACGCCCGGTCATTTGCGACGAGCAGGTCATTGAGGCTGTTGCAGGCCGCCATCCGGTCATCGAGCAGTGGATGGAGGAGACGCGCGAAGGCCGGTTCATTGCCAACGATCTTTATCTGAACGCGGGACCGAACGGACCCAGCCTGCTCCTCATCACCGGCCCCAACATGGGCGGCAAAAGCACCTATTTGCGCCAGTCGGCGATGCTGATCCTGATGGCCCAGATGGGCAGCTTTGTCCCCGCCGAAAGCATGCGCTATGGCCTGGTCGATCGCATTTACACGCGCATCGGCGCCAGCGACAACGTGGCGCGTGGCCGTTCCACCTTCATGGTGGAGATGACCGAGACGGCCACCATCCTCAACACCGCCACCCACAAGTCGCTCATCCTGCTCGACGAGATGGGCCGCGGCACGGCCACCTTCGACGGCCTATCACTGGCCTGGGCAACCGTCGAATACCTGCACGCGGAAACCGGAGCGCGCACCCTCTTTGCCACGCACTATCATGAGCTAACTATGCTGGCCGAGAAACTGCCGCGTGTGCGCAATCTGCGCGTAGGCGTCAAAGAGGCAGCGGGCGGAATCGTCTTCCTGCACAACATCGAGCCGGGCGCGGCCAGCAAGAGTTACGGCATCGAAGTGGCGCGCCTTGCCGGGCTTCCCGCAGCAGTGATCGAGCGCGCCAAGCGTGTGCTGCGTCAGCACGAGAAGCTGGAGCGCCAGAGCGTGCAGGTTGAAACCGATCCAGAGCCGATGCAACTGACAATGTTCACTCCGCTCTCGCAGCGCATTGTGGATCGCCTCGAGGCCGTCGATGTCAACTCACTCACACCTCTGCAGGCGCTGAATCTCCTCGAAGAACTGCAACAGGAACTGAAGGAAAAAGGATAAGGATAGTTCAGTCTGTTTCTGGAATCGCTTTGTAACAGGGCACGACTCAGGGCAAACGCATTTGAAATTCATTGAACCACTCTTGCTATATGCCCTGGCCGGTCTTCGGGCTGAACCTTCTTCTTGGAGGGAAGGTTCATGGCGCGTGAAGAAGAACTGGAGCAATTTGT
>Ga0181535_10000122_pt1 | contig 117886 bp, 93 predicted proteins | sample PEATcosm2014_Bin_44_FD_119774 | JGI IMG/M metagenome (GOLD analysis project Ga0181535, IMG submission 119774) | Peatland microbial communities from MTU Mesocosm Facility, Houghton, MI, USA - PEATcosm2014_Bin17_30_metaG | ecosystem: Environmental > Terrestrial > Soil > Wetlands > Peat | place... | reverse complement strand
GCAAGCAGGATGGCGAACCGGGCTGGCAAACCATCTGGCGCGGCTGGCAGCGCCTGATGTGGATGCGCGAAGGAGTAGAAACCCTCCAACAAACATGAAAAAATGTGGGTAAGGACAAGCCATAAATGGCCGGGCCATGGTCATCCGCCGCTCCGCGACGCGGGACAAGCTTGCCCGCAATCGTCCGGCTCAAAGATTTTACTCAATTCTTCCGCCACTCGGTCTTCGGCGGCTCCGGCAGCCCTTGCGCGCGCAGCGCGGTGCGGAAATGCAGCTTGGAAATCTTCGCCAGCTCGCCCGCGCCGCGTTCGGCCACAAATTGTTTCGCCGCCGCGTCCACCGCCGCGCCCGCGCCTTTCGGCAGCTTCCGGGCAAAATCCTTCTCCAGCCTGGCCAGGCCTTTCACAAAAGCGTCGCGCGCCAGGATGGAGGCCGCCGCCACAGCGATGTCCGCTTCCGCCCGGTGCCGCTGCACGAAGGCAATCTCCCGGCCGGAGGTCATCAGCGCCTTTTCCAGGACGCGCTGGCTCGCGGCGAACTGGTCGCTGATGGCCTTCACCGGCGGCGGGTGCATCTGGTAGCGCTTGCCCAGCAGATTCTCGATGACGCGGGCGTGACCCCAGGCGAGCAGCGGGTTGACGCTTTTCAGCTTCGCGTAAAGCCGGTTGTAAGCCTCGTTGCCGACGACGACGGAATCCACCACGCAGCCGGGCGTCTGGCGGATGAGGCCGGCAAGTTCGGCGATTTTCTTGTCGCTGGAAATGTTTTTGGAATCGCGGATGCCCTTGTCCGCCCATGCCTGGATGACGCTTTCATTCACATACACGCCCGCGATGCACAGCGGGCCGAAGAAATCGCCCTTGCCGCTTTCATCCACGCCGATGCGCGGCAGGAGCAGTTCGGGATTCAAAACGGCTTCGTAACCGAGCTTGACCTCCTTGAGGATCTCCGGCTCCAGGACGAACTCGACAAATTCCGCCGTGCCCCTGCCCTGCACCACCAGTTTGCCGCTCTCGTAAAAAACGATGTTCGTCTTGTCCGACTCAAACGCGAAGCGCGCATACGGCACCTCGCGCGGCTGCCAGTGGCGCGCCTGCAAGGCGGCCAGGAGCGCGGACGCCTGTTCCTCGGTGAGTTTGCAAGTGTGGATGGTGAGCGGCTTCACGGCGGAAAAATTAGCCGTAACCAAGGTCAAATGACACAAAAAGATTTGGGCGCAACCTGGGAACGGACCGGCCTATTGGGTGCGAATGCGGTAGAATTGTTGCGGCTGATCTGGCGCAATGGCGGCGGGCGAGGTGGAGACATTGGTCGTCCACGGGCCGGCGAGATTGGTGGCTTCGAGTAATCTGCCATTGCCCGGCCAGCTCAAGACCAGGCTGGCGCCGCTCACGATATTCGTCAGGGTCACGTTGTAAAACAAACCGGTGGCCGCACTGTAAAGCGTGGCAATCTGGTTCGTGGTGAGGACTTGCTGATACAGCGTCACGTCCGAAATGCCGCCGCTGAAAAATCCGGCACCGGTCTGAATGCCGCCGATCCGCAGGGCCGGCGGATTGGTCCGCACGCCGGCCGGACCGATCAAGGTGCTGTCGAACTTGCCATCAAGGCAAATGGTCATCGCGCCGCTGGCGGCATTGCGGGTGACGGCAACCTGATGCCAGAGATTGTCGTTGATGGCTTTGACGGAAGACAGCGTGGTGTCCGGGTTGCCGACGCCGAAACCCACTTTGCCGCCGACCAATGCCACGCCGAAATCACCGGTGGTGCCGGCCACTTCGCCGTCCACCAGGCCTTCGCCGTTATACCAGTTCGGCGTGCCGCCGGTGGCGCCGGTGCGCACCCAGAAGACGATGGAAAAATTGGTGTTGCCGATCAGCCGGGGAATCTGCGTATAACCGGATGAACCGTTGTAAATGACCATCCGGTGCGGACTGCCAAAGCCGGCGCCCGCGGCCCCGCCGGTCGTAAGCGTATAGCCGCCGGCATAGAGGCCATTGCTGCCTTGAACCAGATCATACGCGACGGTGCCGGAAGTTTCATTCAACGGCCAATAAGCCACCGGATTGGCACCGAACGCCCAGCCCAAGTAGGAGCCGGGCACTGCGCTGGCCTGACTGGAATTGGTGCTTTCGTTGGCCACGCCGACCGCTGACACAACATAGTAATAAGTCGAGCCGTTGGCCAGCCCGGTGACGGTGTAGCTCGTGCCGGTCGCACTTCCGACCGGGAGATATGAACTGCCGCTGACCACGGATTGTTTGATGTTGTAATAAACTGCTCCAGCGGAAGCGTTCCAGTTTAATTGCACCGTGGCGTTGGTTCCGGGAATCGCCGTCAAGCCGGTCGGCGTTTGCACGGGAATGCTGGCGGGCATTCCGCTGACGGCAAAAATCGCCGTGGTCTCCGTCGTGCCGGCGGCGCTGGCGGGATTGGAAAACGTGATGGAGGCAATTGGCTGGGTCAAACCAAGCGCGGCGAGATTGACCGTGGTTTGATACAGATTTGGATTGGAGCTGCCATTGTCCTGAACGGTCAAGTTCGCGCCGAGTTGCAGCCGGCCAAAACCTTGGATGGCGACGTTGGTAACGGTGTTAAACCAGTCCTGACAATTGAAGGCGAACACCGGGCTTTTGGTGCCGTTGGTAAAATTCAAAACAAAAGTTCCCTGCCCGCCGCCGTTGGCGGAAGCCGCAAGGATCGCCAGAGAATTAAACGCCACCGGACTCGATAATATCAGGGTGCCGGATTTGGCGTAGGTATCGCCCAAAATCAAGGCGTCCGCAGCACCGTAAGGACCGAGTTGAAAGGCCGTGCTGCTGTCGCTCTGGCTGGAGAACACACCATTCAAGGGCAGGCCACGCGTGCTGCCACTCAAACCTTGCTGGTATAGACAATAATTGTTCGGAACGTCGAACGCGGTGGCACCCGGGCTGCCTGCCGTGGCGTTGTTGCTGGCCAGCAAAGCGGCGTTGAATCCGGCCACAGCGATGGGCCAGTTGGCGACGGCGGTGTCCAAAGTGAAAAGGCGCGGGAAGGGAACGCTGGTCGTCTTGTTGCTGAAAATGAGGCTGGCTGAATAAACGCCGAACGCAAGATTGGTGGCAATTGCCGGGTTCAAACTCACGGTCACCGCCGTGGTTGCGCCGGCGGCAACGGTGCCGGATGAAAGCGAAACATTCAGCCAGCTTGACGTATTGACAACGCTCCAGGAAATCGCGCTGGCGCCGGCATTTGAAAGCGTGAATGGCGTGCTCATCGGAAGAGAACGGAGATTAAAAGCCGTGACGGCGGAAAAACCGGTGGCCGGCGTGATCGTCAGCGGATCCACCGCCTGGTTGATCGCGAGCGCATAATTGGCGGGCGTGCCACCGTTGGTGTTGGCCACAATGTTGTCGTAAAGCCAGATGAATCCGCCGGGGATGCCGTCGGCCGCGTGCCAGGCCGCCATCTGCACCGCCACCTGGCTGGCCGTGCTGCCCGACGGATCTGAGGCAATGCCCCACATTCCTGGAATCACCTTCAGTCCGGTGAAGTAACTGTTCCAAGCGCCCGGATCATTGCCGGCGCCGCCGGCGTAACATTGAAGATACACGTGATCCACAAGGTTGCTGCCGAGTTGATTGTAAACGCTCTGCCAGAAGCTCGCATCGGTGTAGGGACACAACGTCACCTTGTAGCCGATGGACGAAAGCATCTGGCCAAACTTCACCGACGTGGACACGCTGTAAAGCGTTTCGTCATCGTAATCAATCGCGTCCGCGCCGGTGGCCGTTTTCAGCGCTTGAAAATTCCGGTAGAGAATGCTGCTGGTGTTCGTGCCATAGGTGGTCATCAACGTCTGAATGGACAGGAAATCATTCCCGCCGCTCGGAGCAGAACCAACCGACCATTCAATCCGGTTCACCGAAGTCGGCGCGGTTTTCAACGTGGCCAGCTGGCCGGGCCAGGCGGCGTTGCCGACATAAACGCCATTGGAAACAACGAGCTGATCGTTGTAGATGAGGTTGCCGTTTGAGGCATCCACATGGATGGTCCACAACATGACCGTGGTGAAGCCCGAGACACGCAGAGCATTCATCGTTGCAGTGCCTCCCGAATAAAAAGGGCCGCCGCCAAAAATGGTGGACGAAGCGTCAACCGGTGGCGGCACTGCAAACAACACCCCCAGCGCCATCGTCACAAGCAAACAGCGAAACTTTTGCCGGCACGCCGATTTGACGCCATGCCACCGGCTGACCTTTGGTTTGCTGTAATTCATCAAAAAAATATATCCGCACGGTTCGCCAAAGAAAGTTCCAATTCTTGCCATTTCCTTCTTATTTCGTGACTTCCATTTCCGCCTGGCACTGCCATTCATTGACAGGGCTGAATTCGTTGCAAACGTAAAATGGAAAACGGCGGCGGAAGTCGGCAACGAGACAGCCACTGCGACGCGGGCGGCAAATGATATTTTGAAACTCGACATGAACCCCGCCAAGTTTTTGCCGTGAAACACACCGGCGACAAAAAAAGGCCGGAACGAAAGTTCCGGCCCTTTGGTTTGACAAACTATTTTAGCTGCGCGCGGCGGGCTTCTTCGCGGCCTGGTCCAGAATCGTCGTCAGCACGCTGTTCGGCACCTGCTCGAAATTCAGCGGCTCCATCGAATACGAAGCGCGGCCTTTGGACAGCGAACGAATCGCCGTCGCGTAACCGAACATTTCGGCGAGCGGCACCTGCGCGTTGAGAATGGTCTGGCCGTTCTTCGCGTCAATACCGTTGATGATGCCGCGCCGGCGGTTGATGTCGCCGAGCAGATCGCCCTGATATTCATCGGGCGTGGTGCATTCCACCTTCATGATCGGTTCGAGCAAGATCGGGCCGGCTTTCTTGAACGCGTCTTTCAACGCGAAGATGCCCGCCATCTTGAACGCGAGTTCGTTCGAGTCCACTTCATGGAAGCTGCCGTCCACGACCTGCGCCTTGATGTCAATGACCTGAAAGCCCGCATACACGCCGCTCTTGATGGCTTCTTCAATGCCGTCAATGACCGCCGGGATGTATTCCTTGGGAATCGTGCCGCCGACGATCTCGTTGGTGACTTCCACGCCCTTGCCTTTTTCGTTCGGCTGAATCTTGATGCAGGCGTGGCCGTATTGACCGCGACCGCCGGACTGGCGGATGAATTTGCCTTCGCCGTCGGCCGGTTTCGTGATGGTTTCGCGATACGCGATCTGCGGCGCGCCGGTGTTGGCCTCCACTTTGAATTCACGCTTGAGGCGGTCAATGATGATTTCCAGATGCAATTCGCCCATGCCCGCGATGATGAGCTGGCTGGTTTCCTCATTGGTGAAACAACGGAACGTCGGGTCTTCTTCCGCGAGCCGTTGCAAGCCTTCAGACATCTTGTCACGGTCCTGCTTGGTCTTCGGTTCCACGGCCATGCTGATGACCGGCTCCGGAAACGTCGGCGGTTCGAGCGTCACGTCAAAATCCTCGTCCACCAGCGTGTCGCCGGTGGTGATGTTGCGCAGGCCGACGAGCGCGGCGATGTCGCCGGAAAACACTTCGCTGATGTCCTTGCGCTCGCTGCCCTGGATGATCATCAGGCGGCTGACGCGCTCGCGTTTGCGCGTGCGCGGATTGTAAATCACATCGCCTTTCTTGAGGTGGCCGGAATAGACGCGGAAGAACACGAGCTTGCCCGCGTAGGGATCCGTCCAGAGCTTGAACGCCAGCGAGCAGAACTTGTTATTATCGTCCGTGTCAACCTTGACGACGGTTTCTGACCCGACCTCATGGCCTTCCGCGCCGGGAACATCCAGCGGGCTGGGCAAATAATCCACGATGGCGTCCACGAGCACCTGCACGCCTTTTTTCTTGAAGGCGGAACCGCAGAGCACGGGCACCAGTTCGATCTTGCAAGTCAGCCGGCGGATGGCGGCCTTGAGCACTGCCGGCGAAACCGGCTTCTCATCCAAGACGAGTTCGGCGACGGTGTCATCCTTGTTGGAGACGGCCTCGATCAATTCCGCCAGCGCGGCCTTCGCGCGGGCCTGATGTTCGGCGGGAATCTCGCGGACTTCGTAATTCAAACCTTCGTTGGCCACGTCACCTTCGCCGAACCAGACGCATTTCTGGTTCACGACGTCAATCAAGCCGGCAAACTGCTCTTCGGCGCCAATCGGCAGGAAAATCGGGAACGCATACGCGCGCAGTTTCGTGCGCATGTCATTCAGCGCGTTTTCAAAATTCGCGCCCGTGCGGTCCATCTTGTTGACGAACGCGATGCGCGGAACATGATACTTGGTCGCCTGCCGCCAGACGGTTTCTGATTGCGGCTGCACGCCCGCGACGCCGCAGAACACGGCGACCGCGCCGTCAAGCACGCGCATGGAACGCTCGACCTCGGCGGTGAAATCCACATGGCCGGGCGTGTCAATGATGTTGATGCGGTGCGAAATGTCCCGGAACGCCTTGTAGATCTTGTCTTCGCCCGGCTTGACGGCCTTCTGGGTCCAGAAGCAGGTCACGGCGGCGCTCGTGATGGTGATGCCGCGTTCGCGTTCCTGCTCCATCCAGTCGGTCACGGTGTTGCCGTCATCCACGTCGCCGATCTTGTGAATCAGGCCGGTGTAAAAAAGAATGCGCTCGGTGGTCGTGGTCTTGCCGGCGTCAATGTGCGCGGCGATGCCGATGTTGCGGGTGCGTTCGAGGGTGTATTCGCGGTTCGGCGAATTCAGGGGTTTGGCTTCAGCGCTCGTGCTCATAATTTCAAAATTGTTACTTAATCCGGGCTGGGAATAAAAAACGCCCCGGCGATTTCCGTCGGGGCGCAGTTGAAAAACTTTCTACCAACGGAAATGCGCAAAGGCCTTGTTTGCCTGCGCCATCTTGTGAACTTCGTCACGCTTGCGGATGGCGTTCCCCTGCCCTTGATAGGCTTCGAGGATTTCCGTGGCGAGCGCGGTTTTCATCGGCGTGCCTTTTTTGGCGTCCGCAAATTCCACGATCCAGCGCAGCGCGAGCGCGTTCTGGCGTTCCGCCGGGATTTCCAGCGGCACCTGGTAGGTTGCGCCGCCGACGCGGCGGGCCTTGGTCTCGATGCGCGGCTTGGCGTTGTCCACCGCCCGCTGCAAAATTTCAATCGGGTTGCTCGCCGGATTCTTTTCCGAGATGGTATCGAACGCGCCATAAACGATGTTTTGCGCGGTGTTCTTCTTGCCGGAGCACATCACGGTGTTCACGAGGCGGCTGACCAGCGTGTTCTGGTATTTGCCGTCCTTGGCCAGGGGCCGTTTGATTGCTTGACGTCTGCGAGACATGATTATGTATTCCTTAAAATTTATTTGGCGGCGGCGGGTTTGGCGGCTTTTGGCCGCTTCACGCCATATTTGGAACGGCTCACGCGGCGCTTCTCCACGCCGGCGGCGTCGAGCGTGCCACGGACGATGTGATAACGCACGCCCGGCAAATCCTTCACGCGACCGCCACGAATCAACACGATGCTGTGTTCCTGCAAATTGTGGCCTTCATCGGGAATGTAGGCGATCACCTCATAACCGTTCGTGAGGCGCACCTTCGCAACCTTGCGCATCGCGGAGTTTGGCTTCTTCGGCGTGCGCGTCATCACTTGGATGCACACGCCACGACGAAACGGGGAATTCTCCAAGGCAGGCGACTTGGACTTATACTTGACTTTATTACGGCCCTTGCGGACCAGTTGATTGATTGTCGGCATTTGCGTTAAAAATCGCGGTAAAACTACCGTTTTCTATTTTTGAGAAACGGAACACAAAAGTTAAATTAACTTTACGCCCGTTGCAACTACATTTTCTAAAATGTTTGGCTCAAGCTGTGGTTCAAATGAATGCGGACGCCCGATTTTCGGACGCCCGCTGTGATTCATTTTCAGATCAAGCGAGCAGCGGGTTTTCTGCCTCCGCCGGCGCCGCCTCCGCTTCCGGCTCGTCCGGCAATTCCACCAGCGGCTTGAGCGCGACCCGGCGATGCAGATCAAAGCCCGTTCCCGCCGGGATGATGTGACCCATGATGACGTTTTCCTTGAAGCCGCGCAGGCTGTCAATCTTGGAACGCGTCGCGGCCTCGGTGAGGACGCGGGTGGTGTCCTGGAAGGACGCGGCGCTGAGGAAGCTGTCGGTTTCGAGCGACGCCTTGGTGATGCCGAGCAGCACGGGCGAGGCTTCGGCGGGCTTGCCGCCTTTCTTCTCGACCGCTTCGTTTTCGGCCTCGAACTCCAGCTTGTCCACCTGTTCGCCCCAGAGGAACGACGTGTCGCCGGCTTCGGTGACGCGGATCTTGCGGAGCATCTGGCGCACGATGATCTCAATGTGCTTGTCGTTGATCGTCACGCCCTGGAGACGATAAACTTCCTGCACTTCGTTGACGAGGTGTTCCTGCAACTCCTGGGCGCCGCAGACTTCGAGAATCTCGTGCGGGTCCATCGGGCCTTCGGTGAGCTGCTGGCCTTTCTTGACCAGGTCGCCCTTGAAGACGATGACGTGCTTGCCGATCGGAATGAGATGCTCTTCCGCCAACTGCGTCTGCGGATCGGTGATGAGCACGCAACGCTTGCCGCGCACGCTCGGACCAAAGTCCACGAGGCCGTCAATCTTGGAGATTTCCGACGCATCTTTCGGACGGCGCGCCTCGAACAATTCCGCCACGCGCGGCAGACCGCCGGTGATGTCACGCGTCTTGGCCTGTTTGCGCGGCGTCTTGGCGATGAGCGTGCCGGGCACAATCTTGTCGCCTTCGCTGACGACGATGTGCGCGCCGGAAGGAATCGGATAGTTGGCCACAATTTCGCCCTTGTCGTCGCTCATGTTGATCTGCGGACGCAAATCTTCCTTGTGATCAATGATGACCATGGCTTCTTCGCCGGTGGCCTCGTCCACTTCCTGCTTCATCGTCACGCCTTCGATGATGTCGTGGAATTTCACCTTGCCGGCCTTCTCAGAAAGAATCGGCACATTGTGTGGATCCCACTGGACGAACATGTCGCCTTTCTTCACCTTGCTGCCATCCTTCGCGGAAACAACCGCGCCGATGACGATGGTGTGCGTTTCCAATTCCTGGCCGTCGTCGGCGTGAATTGAAATCGTTCCGTTCTTGTTCAGCACAATGTTGTTGCCGTCCTCCAAGGGAACCACGCGGAGTTCGTTGTATTTAATGGTGCCGTCGTGCTTGGACTTGATCTGCGGCTGCTTGAACACGCCCGCCGCCACACCGCCGGTGTGAAACGTGCGCATCGTGAGCTGCGTGCCAGGTTCGCCAATGGACTGCGCGGCGATGATGCCGACCGCCTCACCGAGCTTCACGAGCGAGCCGGTCGCCAGGTTGCGGCCGTAACAATGGCGGCAGATGCCCTGCTTGCTTTCACAAGTCAGCACCGAGCGGATGCGGACACGGTCAACGCCCGCGATGTCAATCGCCTTGGCCTTGACCTCGTCAATCTCCTCGTTCGCATGAATGAGAAATTCCTTCGGGCTGGTCGGATTCACAATGTCGTCGCAGGCAAAACGGCCCACGAGACGGTCGGAAATCTTCACCACTTCGTCTTCACCTTCGAACACGGCGGAAACCCAGATGCCGTTCGTCGTGCCGCAGTCCGCTTCCTGGATGATCACGTCCTGCGACACGTCCACGAGCTTGCGGGTCATGTAACCGGAGTCGGCGGTCTTGAGCGCGGTGTCGGCCAGACCTTTGCGCGCGCCGTGCGTGGAGATGAAATACTCCAACACCGACAGACCTTCGCGGAAGTTCGCCAGAATCGGCTTCTCGATGATTTCGCCGCTGGGCTTGGCCATGAGGCCGCGCAAACCGGCGAGCTGACGCACCTGCTGCTTGTTGCCGCGCGCGCCGGAATCCACCATCAAGTAAACCGGGTTGTATTCCTTCTTGCCCTGGTTGGCTTCCAGCGTCTTGAACATGACGCCGGAAATCTGGTCCGTGCAATGCGTCCAGACATCCACGATCTTGTTGTAGCGTTCGCCGGAGGTGATGACACCTTTGCGATACTGTTTTTCCACTTCGCGGATCTGCTTCTGCGCGTTTTCGATCTGCTCGTCGCGTTCCTTCGGCACGATCATGTCGTCAATGCCGATGGACACGCCGGATTTCGTCGCCTCGCGGAAACCGATTTCCTTGAGCTTGTCGAGCATCGTCACGGTTTTGTCGTGACCGGCGAACTTGTAGCATTTCCAAATCAAATCACCGATGTCGGACTTCTTCACCGGCTTGTTGTGGAAGCCGAGTTCGTCCGGCCAGATTTCGCTGAACAACACGCGGCCCACAGTCGTCTCAATGACCTTCTTTTCCTTGTTGCCAAAAACGGTTTGCTTGCCGAAATCAGGATTCGCCAGACGGATGCGGTCATGCGTTTTCACGTCTTGGTCACAATACGCAAAAATAACTTCTTCCTTCGAGCCGAACAACGGCAGTTCGTTCACATTCGCCGGCATCGGCTTGCGCGGTTCGGCGGTGACGTAATAGCAACCCAGCGTGATGTCCTGCGTCGGCGTGATGATCGGCTTGCCGGACGACGGCGAGAAAATGTTGTTCGTCGCCAACATCAACAGGCGGGCCTCCAACTGCGCCTCGACCGAAAGCGGGACGTGAACGGCCATCTGATCGCCGTCGAAGTCCGCGTTGTAGGCGGTGCAGACCAGCGGATGAATGCGGATCGCTTCGCCTTCGATGAGCTGCGGTTCGAACGCTTGGACGGACAAACGGTGCAGCGTCGGCGCGCGGTTGAGCAGCACCGGATGCCCCTTGGTCACTTCTTCCAAAACGTCCCACACTTCCTTCGTCTGGCGCTCAATCATTTTCTTCGCGCTGCGGACGGTGTGAACATAGCCCAGCTCTTTCAAGCGGCGGATGATGAACGGCTCGAACAAAACAAGCGCCATCTTCTTCGGCAGACCGCATTGGTTCAACTTCAGTTCCGGCCCGATCACAATGACCGAGCGGCCCGAATAATCCACGCGTTTGCCGAGCAAGTTCTGACGGAAACGACCGCCTTTGCCCTTGAGCATGTCGCTCAAAGATTTCAGCGAGCGGTTGCCCGCGCCGGTGACCGGACGACCATGGCGACCGTTGTCGAACAACGCGTCCACGGCTTCCTGCAACATGCGCTTTTCGTTGCGGATGATGACTTCCGGCGTCTTGAGCTGGAGCAACGTGCGGAGACGGTTGTTCCGGTTGATGACGCGGCGGTAAAGATCGTTCAAGTCGGAGGTCGCAAACCGTCCGCCTTCGAGCGGAACCAGCGGGCGCAAATCCGGCGGAATCACCGGCAGCACCGTGAGAATCATCCATTCCGGACGGCTCTTCGACGAGCCGAGACCCTGCAACAGCTTGATGCGCTTCGCGAGTTTCTTGCGAATCTGCTTGCTCTTGGTTTCCGTCATCGCCACGGCCAGTTCCTCGGCCTGCTTGACGAGATCCACGCGGCACAAAGCTTCGCGCACGGCTTCAGCACCCATCTTGGCGGTGAACGCTTCGGCACCGTAAGTTTCCAAAGCTTCACGATATTCCACTTCCGTGAGCAACTGGTGCGCCTTGAGCGGCGTGGTGCCCGGATCAATCACCATGTAATCTTCGTAATAAATCACGCGTTCCAAATGGCGCGCAGTCATGTCCAGCGCCAGACCGATGCGCGAGGGCATGCACTTGAAGAACCAGATGTGGCACGTCGGCACGGCCAGTTCGATGTGTCCCATGCGTTCACGACGAACGCGCGACAAGGTCACTTCCACACCGCAACGGTCGCAGACAATGCCGCGATGCTTGATGCGTTTATACTTGCCGCAGGAACATTCCCAGTCCTTCACCGGACCGAAAATGCGTTCGCAGAAAAGGCCGCCTTTTTCCGGCTTGAACGTGCGGTAGTTGATGGTCTCTGGATTCTTGACTTCGCCCTTGCTCCACGAGCGGATGGCGTCGGGCGACGCGAGCGTGATGCCGACGTAGTCAACCTGGTTGACCTTGTCAAGGCCGAGCATTTCACGGGCGTTTTCTTTGGAACTGGTCATACGATTTTATTTCAGCAAAGTTTTTCGGTTAAGCTGCGGCCAGCGTGGCGACAGCGGCGGCATTGGCGTTTTCGCCCTCGGCATGTTCAAGCGGATTGGAATAGCCGACCTTCACATCAAGGCCGAGCGATTGCATTTCCTTGACGAGCACGTTGAATGATTCGGGAATCCCCGCCTCAAGCGCGTTGTCGCCCTTGACGATGCTTTCGTAAATGTGCGTGCGGCCCTGCACGTCGTCGGATTTGACGGTGAGCAGTTCCTGGAGCGTGTAAGCCGCGCCGTAGGCTTCCATCGCCCACACTTCCATTTCGCCAAAGCGCTGGCCACCGTATTGCGCCTTGCCGCCGAGCGGCTGCTGGGTGACGAGCGAATACGGGCCGACCGCGCGGGCGTGAATCTTGTCCGCGACCAAGTGGCCGAGCTTCATCATGTAGATGTAGCCGACGACAATTTCCTGGTCGAACTGTTCGCCGCTGCGGCCGTCAATCAGGTGCGTCTTGGCATGTTCCGGCAAACCGGCCTGTTTCAAATAGCCGCGAATGTCCTTTTCCTTGATGCCGTCGAACACCGGCGTCGCGAATTTCAAGCCGAGCAGTTTCGCCGCCCAGCCGAGGTGCGTTTCCAAGACCTGTCCGACATTCATACGACTCGGCACGCCCAGCGGATTCAAAACAATTTCCACCGGCGTTCCGTCCGCAAGATACGGCATGTCTTCTTCCTTCACAATCTTGGCGACGACGCCCTTGTTGCCGTGACGACCGGCCATCTTGTCACCGACGGACAATTTCCGTTTCGACGCGATGTAAACCTTCACCGACTTGACGATGCCGGTTTCGACGCCTTCACCCGCCTCGGCGCGCTCCATTTCCTCGTCGTATTGCATCTGCAAATCGTCGAATTTTTTGCGAAACTGGCCGATGATTTCGTTGATCTTGTTGCGGATCGGCGACGGATCAATCTCGATGCGGTCATAAACCGTCGCGAGTTTGCGCAGCAGCGTCTTGGTGATCTTACGGTTCGCGGGAATGATGATTTCGCCGGTCTCGCTGTTCACCACGTCCAGCGGAATTTTTTCGCCGAGCAATATATTGCTCAACGCTTCCGTCAACTGATCCTGCAATTCATTGGTCTTCTTTTTGTGGTCTTCCTCGATCTGCTTGGCATGGCGCTTTTCCTCGCTGGAAACCGACTTGATCACGCGGTCGGCGTCTTTCTTCGCGGAAACTTTCACGTCCATGACGATGCCGTAAGTTCCGGACGGAACCTTGAGCGAAGTGTCTTTCACGTCCGCCGCCTTTTCACCGAAGATGGCGCGGAGTAGACGCTCTTCCGGCGCGAGTTCGGTTTCGGACTTCGGCGTGATTTTGCCGACGAGAATGTCGCCGGGCTTCACTTCCGCGCCGATGCGGATGACCCCGTCGTTGCCGAGATTCTTCAACGCTTCATCGCCGAGGTTCGGGATGTCGCGCGTGATTTCTTCCGGTCCAAGCTTCGTGTCGCGGGCGGCCACTTCGAATTCGTCAATGTGAATCGAAGTGAAGATGTCGTCCTTCACGATTTTCTCGCTGATGAGGATCGCGTCCTCGAAGTTGTAGCCGTTCCACGGCATGAACGCCACGAGCACATTGCGGCCGAGCGCCAGCTCGCCGTTCTGCGTGCAGGGCCCGTCGGCAATGATCTGGCCTTTTTTGACGTGGTCGCCCTTGTTCACCAGAATTTTCTGGTTGATGCAGGTCGCCGCGTTGGAGCGCATGAACTTGCGCACCGGATAAACGGAAACGCCGTTCGCCGGATCGTGCTTGATTTTCTTTTTGCCTTCGGGCAACTGGCCGTTTTCCGTGATGATGATCTGGTTGCCGTTGACGGACGCCACTTTGCCGGCTTCCTCGGACCACAGCACCGCGCGCGAATCGCGGGCGACGCGGTCTTCCATGCCGGTCGCGACGAGCGGCGCCTCGGTGACGAGGAGCGGCACGGCCTGGCGCTGCATGTTGGAGCCCATCAACGCGCGGTTCGCGTCGTCGTGTTCGAGGAACGGGATCAAGCTCGCCGCGATGGAAACCAACTGCTTCGGCGAAATGTCCATGTAATCCACCTTCATCGGCTCGGAGTCAATGAATTCCCCGCGCTGGCGGCAGACGACGCGGTCGGTTGTGAAGTGGCCCTTCTCGTCCATCACCGAGTTTGCCTGCGCAACGATGTATTGTTCTTCGCGATCGGCAGTGAGATATTCAACGGTTTCCGTCACGCGACCGTCCTTGACCTTGCGGTAAGGCGTTTCCAGGAAGCCAAATTCGTTGATGCGCGCAAAGGTCGCGAGCGACGCGATGAGGCCGATGTTCGGTCCTTCCGGCGTTTCAATCGGGCAAATGCGGCCGTAGTGCGATGGATGAACGTCACGGACTTCAAAGCCGGCACGGTCACGAGACAAACCACCCGGTCCGAGAGCCGACAGGCGGCGTTTGTGCGTGAGTTCCGCCAGCGGGTTGATCTGGTCCATGAACTGCGACAACTGGCTCCGGCCAAAGAAATCGCGGATCACGGCGGAGAGCGCCTTCGGATTGATGAGCTTCTGCGGCGTCATGGATTCGACCGTCTGATCGAACAGCGTCATGCGTTCCTTCACCAGACGCTCCGTGCGGGACAGCCCGACACGGCACTGGTTGGAAAGCAATTCGCCCACCGTGCGGATGCGGCGGCTGCCGAGATGATCAATGTCATCCAGCGAACCTTCGCCCTTTTTGAGCTTCAAAAGATATTTCGTCGCCGCGACCAAATCTTCCTTGGTCAGAATGCGGCTGTCGCCCTTCATGCCCAACTTCTGATTGATCTTGTAACGGCCCACGCGACCGAGGTCATAGCGTTTTTCGTCAAAGAACAAACGCTTGATGAGCGCGCGGGAATTCGCGGCCGTCGGCGGATCGCCGGGGCGCAGGCGGCGGTAAATATCTTTCAACGCTTCTTCCTCATTCTTGGCCGGATCTTTCTTGAGGCACTTGATCATGTTGCCTTCGTCCACCGAGGTGTCCACGACCTTGATTTTGCTGATGCCGAGTTCGGCGATCTGCTTGACCACGGCCTTCGAGAGCGGCTCGAATGCGCGCGCCACGACCAAACCTTTTTCCTCGTCGGTAGCATCTTGCACCAGCACACGATTCTGCAAATCTTCGATTTTTTCCGCGTCCTTCACCAAGAGTTCCTCGATGGTGTAGAACAGCTTCAAAATTTCCTCGTCGGTGCCGCGCGTGAGGCCGCCGTTGTCTTTCGACTTGCTGCCTTTTTCCTTGTCCTCGTGATCGAGGAACGAGAGCGCGCGGAAGAATGTCGTCGTCAAAAATTTCCGGCGGCGTTTTTTGCGGTCCAGATAAACGTAAAGCAAGTCGCTCGTGTCGAACATCGCCTCATACCACGAACCGCGGTCGGGAATGACGCGGAAGCTGTGCAGCATTTTGCCGTTCGGATGCTGCGCCGCCTCGAACGCGATGCCCGGTGAGCGGTGCAACTGCGAGACGACCACGCGTTCCGCGCCATTGATGACAAAAGTGCCTTGCGGCGTCATCAGCGGAAGTTCGCCCATGAAAACTTTTTCCTCCTTGCCGCCCTTGCCTTCTTCCTTGAGCACAAAGGTGACGTAAAGCGGCGCACCATAAGTGGTGCCTTCGCGCAGGCATTCGAGCCAGTCCACTTTCGGCGCGCCGATCTCGTATTCCTTATAATCGAGCACGATCTTGCCGTCGTAACTTTCAATGGGAAACACTTCCCGGAAAACCGATTCCAGGCCGACGTGTTTCTGGCGCTTGGCCGACGTCAGGTCCGCCTGCAAAAATTCCGCGTAGGAATTCGTCTGCAACTCGATCATGTTCGGCGGGGCGACGATTTCCTTGATCTTGCCGAAATTGATACGTTCTGTGGCTCGCGATGGCATTTTATAACTTTTTTGTTGGGCACGGCGACACGCCGCGCCATTTTTCACTTAACAACACAAGGCAAGCCCGCCGCGTTCAACGGCCAGCTTGCCACACCCGCAACCGAATGTCCTACCAGTTAAAATTATTATCCAATTTGTCCCGCCTTTCGCGGGGATGAAACAGGGCGACGGCAACACGCCGCCGCCCCAAGACCGGACGAATTACTTGACTTCGACTTTCGCACCAGCCGCTTCAAGCTTCTTCTTGGCGGCGTCGGTGTCAGCCTTGTTCGCACCTTCCAGCAAAGTCTTCGGCGCGCCTTCGACCAAAGCCTTGGCCTCGGCGAGACCCAGACCGGCCTTCACTTCCCGGACGGCCTTGATGACGGAAATCTTCTTGTCCGCCGGAACCGAGGCGATGATCACGTCAAACGTGTCTTTCGCTTCCGCCGGAGCAGCAGCCCCGCCAGCGGCAGCGCCACCAGCAGCGGCAACCGCGACAGGCGCGGCGGCGGATACGCCCCACTTGGTTTCCAGTTGTTTCACCAGGTCGGCGGCTTCGATAACCGTCAACTTGCTCAATTCTTCCACTAAGTTTGCGATGTCTGCCATAATGTTACTTTTGCTTTCTATTCGTCTCGTCGTCTGCCGGAGCCCCGGCAATTTTCAGCCCACGGCCCGTGAACCGACGATTTACGTTGTTGTTTGTTGTTGGTTTCCCCGGCTTGAAATTTTCATTCCAAACCAGAAAGGGTTATTCGGCCTTCTCGGCCTTGGCTTTGATGACCTGCGCCAGCATGGTTGCCGGCGTGTTGATCAAGGTCGCCAGTTTGGTGGCCGGCGCATTGAACAGGCCGAGCAATTTGGCGCGAAGGACATCCAGGCTCGGCAAATCCGCCAGGGCAACGATGCTTGCCACTTCCAACCGCTGGTTGTTCAGATAGCCGAACTTGAGTTTGAGCTTGTCGAATTCGGCCGCGAAATTTTTCAGCGCTTTGGCGGCGGCGGAGATATCTTTTTTGCCGGTCACGACGGCAAGCTGGCCGGCCAGGGTGCCGTTCAGTTCGCCGATGCCCGCTTCCTTCGCAGCCACGCTGAACACGGTGTTTTTCACAATGTGAATTTCCGCGCCCGCCTGGGTCAGGCGTTTGCGCAGCTCGGAGAGATGCGCCACCTTCAAGCCTTGATAGCCGACCACGATGAAGAACGGCGAGCCGTTCAACCGGGCGACATACTCGTTCGTCAATAATTTTTTTTCTGCACGCATGATTCAAATCCTCGTTTTAGGCTGCAAATTCACGGACATCCACACGGACGGGCGGACTCATCGTCGCCGAGAGCGTGCAAGAATTAATATAGGTGCCCTTGATGCTGTTCGGACGCGCTTTCGCGACAGCCTCAATGACGGCACGGGCGTTTTCCTCGATCTGTTCCGGCTTGAACGAGGCCTTGCCCACGATGACGTGAACATTCGCGGCCTTGTCCACCTTGAACTCGACGCGACCGGCCTTCACTTCTTTCACCGCCTTCGCCGTGTCGTCGGTGACGGTGCCGGTTTTCGGATTCGGCATCAGGCCGCGCGGTCCGAGAACTTTGCCGAGCTTGCGGACTTCCGCCATCGCCTCGGGCGTGGCAATGGCCACGTCAAAATCTGCCCAGCCGCCTTGGCACTTGGCAATCATGTCTTCAAAGCCGACATATTCCGCGCCTGCCGCTTTCGCCGCATCCGCTGCGTTGCCGTCACGGGTGAAAACGAGCACGCGCACGAGCTTGCCGCTGCCATGCGGCAGCGGAACCGTGCCGCGGACCATCTGGTCGGACTGCTTCGGATCCACGCCGAGGCGGAACGCGAGGTCAATCGTTTCGTTGAATTTGGCCTTGGGAAATTTGGCGAGCACACCAACGGCCTCCTTGAGCGGATAGGCTTTTTTGCCGTCAACCACTTCAAGCGCTTTCTTGTATCTTTTGCTGGGCATTTATGTTTTGCGGTGCAAGCGAATCAAACGATTCTCCCGCGATTGTTGTTTTAATTAACCGACGACTTCAATTCCCATGCTGCGCGCGGTGCCCGCAATCAGGCGGACCGCCGCGTCTTCAGAATTGGCATTGATGTCCTTGGACTTCATTTTCACGATGTCCAAAATCTGTTTGCGCGTGACCTTGCCGACCTTGTCCTTGTTCGGCGTCTTGGAGCCGGCGGTGATGCCGGCGGCCTTTTTGAGCAGCACCGACGCCGGCGGCGACTTGGTGATGAACGTGAATGACTTGTCCTGATACACCGTGATGACCACGGGGATAATCAAACCGGCATCGGCCTTGGTCCTGGCGTTAAATTCCTTGCAGAATCCCATGATGTTCACGCCGTGCTGGCCGAGCGCGGGTCCGACGGGCGGCGCGGGATTGGCCTGACCGGCCGGAATCTGCAGCTTGATCTGTCCTGTAATTTTCTTTGCCATGATTTTTCGTTGTTCGTTAAATTGTCAAATCGTTGCATCGCCGAACCGGTTCAACGATTCCCGCCTCACGTCTTTTCCACCTGCCAGTATTCGAGCTCCACCGGCGTGTTGCGACCGAAAATGTTGACGGTCACTTTCAGCTTGCCGCGCTCGGGATCAATTTCCTCGATCACGCCACTGAAATTCAGGAACGGCCCGTTGTTGATCTTGATTGTTTCGCCGACGGCAAAATTCACCTTCGGCTTTTCCGTCTCTTCCGACGCGGAAATCTGCACCTTGATCGCTTCGACCTCGTCGGTTGGCGTCGGCTGCGGCGGGTCACTCAGAAAGCCGATGACACCCTGCGTCTCGCGGATAAAATACCACGGTTTTTCGATAATGCGACGGTCATCGTCCAGCAGCACCATGTCCACAAAAACATAGCCCGGCCACAACTTGCGGCTGGACACGGTCTTTTTCTGGTTTCGAACCTCGACGACTTTTTCAATCGGCACGAGCACTTCCTTGACGTAGTCCTGCATTTCCTCGGTCTTGACCCGCTTTTCAATGCTGTCCTTGACCTTGTTTTCCTGGCCGGAAAGCGTCTGGATGATGAACCACTGGTTGCGCATGAAATTGTTTAGCGATGAAAAAAGATCTGGGTCAAAAGCAAGTCGGTCACGACGATAAAGCCGCCGAGCAGCGCAATCATGACCATGATGAGCGCGGTGGAACCTTTCAGCTCCTCCCAGCTCGGCCAGGCGCATTTCTTGAGTTCCTCGCGCGTTTCCGCGATATAGACGGCCAGGCGCTGAATCTGTCCCTGCCACCAGAGGTAGCCAAAGACCCCGCCGATCAGCACCGCCCAAATTGCAATATGTATCCAGTTGTTCACAAAAAATCTGGTTTGCCCGAGCCGCAGCTCGTGCAAGTTTATGTTCTTATCCTTTTTACCAGCAGCGAAAGCTGGCGGAGAGGGAGGGATTCGAACCCCCGTTGGCGGTTAAGCCAAAGCGGTTTTCAAGACCGCCGCGATAGACCACTCTGCCACCTCTCCAAGTTCGCAGACTGGCACGGCGGGAGGGACTTGAACCCCCAACCAATGGTTTTGGAGACCACTACTCTACCAATTGAGCTACCGCCGTAGCCGTAATCAAATCCCGTCCTATCTACGGACAAAAAGGGAGCACGAAGGTTCAAACTCCGCGCTCCCGCAACCGATTCACGATCAAGCGATGACTTCCACCACAATGCCGGAACCGATGGTGCGGCCGCCTTCGCGGATCGCGAACTTCAGGCCTTTTTCCATCGCGACCGTTTTCTGCAATTCGACTTCCACCGAGACGTTGTCGCCCGGCATCACCATTTCGACGCCTGCCGGCAGCGTGAGCGTGCCGGTCACATCGGAGGTGCGGAAATAAAATTGCGGACGGTAGTTGGTGAAGAACGGCGTGTGCCGGCCACCTTCATCCTTGGTCAAAACGTAAACTTCCGCCTTGAACTTCGTGTGCGGCTTGATGGAGCCGGGCTTGGCCAGAACCATGCCGCGTTCTACTTCGTCCTTGGTCGTGCCACGGAGCAGCACCCCGACGTTGTCGCCGGCGCTCGCAGAATCCAACAGCTTGCGGAACATTTCAATGTCGGTCGCCACCGTCTTGCGCGTCTCACGCAGGCCGACGATTTCGACTTCTTCCATCTTCTTGAGCAGACCGCGTTCGACACGGCCAGTCACAACGGTGCCACGACCTTCAATCGTGAACACGTCTTCGATGCACATCAGGAACGGCTTGTCAATTTCACGGACCGGATCAGGAATGAAGCTGTCCAGCGCGTCGAGCAGATCAGCAATCGCCTTTTCACCTTCCGGCTTGCCTTCGAGGGCCGCCGTGGCGGAAGCGCGGATGATCGGCGTCTTGTCGCCGGGGAAACCGTATTTCGTGAGCAACTCACGGATTTCCATTTCAATCAGCTCCAGCAAATCAGCGTCGGCCAAGTCCACCTTGTTCAGGCAGACAATGATGCTCGGCACACCGACTTGGCGAGCCAGCAGAATGTGTTCGCGCGTCTGCGGCATCGGGCCGTCGGCGGCGCTCACCACCAGAATCGCGCCATCCATCTGCGCTGCACCAGTGATCATGTTCTTCACATAATCCGCGTGGCCGGGACAGTCAACATGCGCGTAATGGCGCTTGGGGCTTTGATACTCGACATGCGACACCGCGATGGTGACGGTTTTGGTCGCGTCGCGCACCGTGCCGCCTTTGGTGATGTTGGCGTAGGAAATCGGCGTGGCCAGGCCTTTTTTGGCCTGCACCGCAACGATGGCGGCGGTCAACGTGGATTTGCCGTGGTCCACGTGGCCGATGGTGCCGACGTTGACGTGCGGTTTCGTTCTCTGAAATTGCTCTTTAGCCATGTGATGTGTGTGTTGCTGGTCTCGGTTGCTGCGTTTTGTTTTTAATGGAGCCCATGATCAGGATTGAACTGATGACCTCGTCCTTACCAAGGACGCGCTCTACCAACTGAGCTACATGGGCATCCAAAAAGCTGACGTTCAAATCCCGAATCGTAAAACGACAAAAAACCGACTCCCTCGGTCTTGCTCAAAATTCAAGGGAATTTCGGTAATTTGATCTTTACGGCTCTGACGTGTGTAAACTAGGCAACGACGGGTTTAATGTCAACAACTTTTTTATCTTTATTCAGGTTGTTCTTCCGGTCAAGCATTTCTGTGTCCAATTCGCCGATAATTTAGCTTCTCCGCACACCGCTACCGCAATCCACCGGCAAAATTCAAAACTGCGAAACCCGAAAATGTCACGGTCGCTCCAGCCGGTCCAGCAACCGCAGCAGACCGTCCAAAATCGTCAGCGGGTGCGGCGGGCAGCCCGGCACGAACAAATCCACCGGCACGACCGGACCCGCGCCGTTCAGAATCTGCGGATGCCCGATGAACGGCCCGCCCGTAATCGCGCACGCGCCAACAGCAATGACGATTTTTGGCGACGGCACGGCGGCGTAAGTTTTTTTCAGCGCCAGCTCCATGTTGCGGCTGACGGCGCCGGTGATGAGCAGGCCGTCCGCGTGCCGCGGCGAGGCGACGAATTGAATTCCAAACCGGCCCAGATCCCAGCCAATCGTGCCCAGCACGTTGGTGTCGGCTTCACACGCGCCACAACCGCCGGCGCTCACCTGCCGCAACCGCAGCGAACGGCCAAAAAGTTTCTTCAACTTTCCATCCAGCGCGGCGGCGAGCCGAACTTCTTCTTCGCCCGGTTCGCCAAGCAGCAAATCCTCACGCCGCCGCGCGGCCATGCGGTGATCTTTCGTCTGGGTGATCGCGTTCGTCGGACAAGTTTCAACGCACGCGGCGCAGAAAATACATTTGCCCAAATCCAGCGCGACCGGTTTTCCCGGAGGTTTTGCAATCGCCTGCGTTGGACAAACCGGCACGCACGCGTCACAGCTCCCGGCGCATTTCGCCGCGTCCACGCGCAACGCGCCGCCGTGACGATCCGGCAGCGCCGGCGGCGGGCCGGCGGGAAACGACATGGTCCGGCAGCCGTGTCGCGCGCGATGCAAAATGGTGTCGAGGACAAACATGGTTCAGAGATCAAAACCGCAATAGGAAAGGTTGAAACTTTTGTTGCAGATCGGGAAATCCGAGATCGCCTGCCGGCGCAGCGCCAGCGCCAGCCCGGCCCAATTGTGGAACGAGGGATCAACAATTTTGTAACGGCGAAATTTTCCCGCATTGTCCGTCAGTGCAACGTGACAGATTTCGCCGCGCCAGCCTTCGACCAACGAGACCGCCAGCGTGTCGGCGGCAAGGTGTCCGGCGGCGCCGCGAAGTTCGCCGTCTGGCGGCGAGGCGAGTTGCTCGTCGAGAAATTTTCCCGAACGCTGAATCTCCAGCCAGCGCACCCGGGCGCGCGCGAACACGTCGCCGTCCGGCCACACGGAAACCGGCATCTGCGCGAAACGATGCCATCCCGCCGGATGGTCGAACCGCACATCGCGAACCAGGCCGGACGCGCGCGCGGCGACGCCGACCAGCCCCACGTCGTCGGCCTGCTCGGCGGAGACCGGGCCGGTGAGCTCGAAACGCGCGCGCACCGAGTTCGCGTCCCACAGCCACGCGGCGGCGGCGGCCACGTCGTCCAGCGCAACGCGGAGCCTTTCGCGCAACTGCGCCGCGCGTTGCGGTTCCAAGTCAACTTTGCAGCCGCCGGGACGAACCAGGCCGCGACCGAAACGATTGCCGCAAATCAGCGCGGTCAGATTCAGAAAATCGCCGCGAATTTTTCCGCACGCGGCGGACGTCGGCAGAAACGCAACGTCACCGGCCAGCGCGCCGAGGTCGCCGGTGTGGTTGGCCAGCCGTTCCAGCTCCAGCGCCACCGCCCGCAACCATTGTCCGCGCAGCGGAGCTTCGGTTTCCGCAAGCGCTTCAAGCGTCATTGCGTAGGCCGTCATGTGACCGATGGTCGTGTCACCGGCCACGGTTTCCATCTGGCTCATCGTTGCGCGCTGCGGCCCGCCCGCCAGCGCCTCCTCCACACCGCGATGCTGGTAGCCGAGCGCGATTTCCAGATACAACACTTCCTCGCCGTTGCATTGAAAACGAAAATGGCCCGGCTCGATGATGCCCGCGTGAACCGGCCCGACCGAGACTTCGTGAACTTCACGTCCGGCCACCTGAAAAAACTCCCCGACCGCCGGATGGCCGCCGTCTTGCCGGCGCACGGGTTTCAACCATGGATGGCCTTCGGGCACAAGTCCGTGCTGTTCCCACACTTCGCGCTCGAACAGATACGCCTGCGGCTGCCGCAGCGTGAGCGACGGACAGCTTTTTGCCAGCGGCGCGCTCCGGCCCACGGCGAGCGTGTTGTCCGCGTCGAACGCGATCACGGCCACCAGCCGCGTCGCCGCGTTTTCCGGCACGCCAAACCAGGCGGCGAGCCGTCCGCCGCGCTCCAGTTCGGCGGCGGTTGCCGAGATAAATTCTTCGCCGGGCCATTCGGGAATCTCCGCCCACGGCAGACTGGTGCCGTTGCTTAACAACCTGAATTCGCGCGGCAGATTCATGGCGTCGGGAATAGCAGTTTGGCCGCCGCGCTCCAGCTTTCAGACAGCCACGACGGCGTGGCGAGTCCAAGCCACACCGAGCATCCGAGCAGGGCCAGCGGCGGCAGAATCACGCCGGACGTTTCCCGAAAACGGCTCCCCGTGGCGCGGGCGGCGGCACGCGGCCGGCCATCCACGATGGCGAACACCAGCCGCGTCATGCCAAAGAAGGCGAACAGAAGGCAGCCGAGGAACGCGACGGCGGTGAACGTGCTGCCGGTTGTGAACGCCGCGCGCAGGATGAGCAGTTCGCTGAAGAACGGGCCGAACGGCGGGCACGCGGTGATGGCGAACAGGCCGGCGATGAAAATTCGCGCCGACAGCGGCGAGCGCCACGCCATGCCGGACACTTCATTTTGGCTGCGTGCATTCGCCGCGCGACGGATGTTGCCGGCGCTTAAAAACAGCGAACCTTTCGTCAGGTTGTTCGTCCAGACGTGGAACAACGCAGCCCAGACGCCGAGTCCGCCGAGCGCCGCACCGACGGCCAGAATGCCCATGTGTTCGACGCTCGAATACGCGAGCATCCGCTTGAAATCCGGCGTGCCGAGCAAAAACAGCGCGGCGACCAGCATCGAAAACAGGCCAATCGCCAGCAGCGTGCGTTGTGTCATGTCGCCGCCGCCGGCGGCGTCCACAACCTGCTTCACCCGCAGCACGGCGATGAACGCCATGGTCGTGATGCCGCCCGCCAGCAAGGCGCCGACCATGCCGGGCGCCTCGCCATAGGCATCGGGCTTCCAGGTGTGCATCGGCGCAAGGCCCATTTTCGTGCCGTAGCCGGCGAGCAACAAAACCCAGGCCGCGATCACCCAGGGACCTGACTTCGCGGCGACTTCGACGGGCAGGTGGACGAACTGTCCGGCCAGCGCGCTGAAGGTGAGATCGCCGTTGCCCCCGGCGTTCAACGACGCGTAGCCCAGGCAAAACGAGCCGAGCAACGACAGTGCAATGCCCGTGCCGCCGACGAGCAGGTATTTCCACGACGCCTCGAACGCGCGTGCCGTGCCGTTGAAATGCACCAGCGGCACGGTCATCAGCGTCGCCGCTTCCGCCGCCACCCACAGCAGGCCGAGATGCTGCGCCTGCAAGGCCAGGCTCAAGCAGCCGAGCAGAACCAGCAGCGCAAAAACGAACAGCCGGTTGGGCCGCTCCGCGCGCACCTTCAAATAGGCGACGCCGTAGATCGAGCACACGAGAAACAGCAGCGAAACCATCGGCAGCACCGCCCGCGCCAGCGGATCAAAGCCAAACCACGCACTTGGCGACAGCGTCGGCGGATCCGCCAGCAGCCACAGCGACAGCACCGCGTGCAAGCCGCCCGCAACCGGAAGCAGCCGCGGTCGCGTCCGTTCCGACGACCACAGGAAAGCCGCAATTGCCGCGAGCCACGGGACGGCGATGAGGGCAAGTTCTTTCATTCGCGCAGCGAAGTGAGCTTGTTGGTGTCCAGCGTGTCGAATTCTTTTTGAATCCGGTCCATGATGATGCCAATGACAAACACCGCCACAGTCAGGTCGAGCAGAATTCCCGCCTCGACCAGCAGCGGCGTCGAGCGGATCAGCAGCAGGCCGAACAGATAAATGCCGTTCTCCAGAATCAGGTAGCCGCAGACCTGCGAGATCGCCTTGCTGCGCCCCATCAGCAACAGAAAGCCGGCGACCACTGTGGCGAACGAGCCGGCCACCAGCAGCGAGCCGGCGTGTTCCGGCAGCAGCGGCAGCGCGCCGCCCAGCGCCACCGCCCCAACCGCCGCCGCCGCGCCCAGCAGCAGCGACGGCACGAAGCCGATCAGCGGCTTCACCTCGCGGTCAATGTTCGCCGCCCGCAGCGCCCGCCGCAGCAGGTGCGGAATGACAAAACCTTTGACCGCGATCGTGCCGACGGCCACCAGTCCCACCATCCATTGAAAATCATGCTCGATCAGCAGCGGCAAAATGCCCAGCACCATGCCTTGCAGCGCCGCCGCGCGAATCATGGACGGCAGCCGGCTGCTCGCGAGCGCCACGAGGTTCAAGCCCATTGCCAGACCGATGAACAAATTCAGCGTGTTGGTCACAGCCGGCCTCCCTTCCACGCCACCAGCAGGGCAAAGAGGTTGAGCAGAAACGCCGTCGTCAGCAGCAGCGGCACCCGGCGGAACGCCAGCCGTGCCAGCAGCGACTCGACCAGCCCCACGCCGACGGTGATGACAAGGATGGACGCGCCCAGTTCGCCTGCCGCCGCCAGCGGGGAAAGTGTTTCCATCGGCAGCACGGCTTGCGCGAGCAGCACGGAGAACAGCAGCAGTTTCAACGCCGCGCCGTGCAGGATCGCGGCCAGCGGCGGACCGCTGTGATCCAGCACCATCACCTCATGAATCATCGTCAGTTCCAAATGCGTGGTGGGATCGTCGAACGGCACGCGGCAGTTTTCCGCCAGCAGCACCCAGAACAATCCGGCGGCCAGCAGCGCCGCGCCCGACCCCGCCGCCGGCGGCGCAAGCATGGTCGTCAGCGAGATGCTGTGGGTCTGCACGCTCAACGCCAGCAGCGCCGTGATGAGCGCCGCCTCGCCGATCACGGCGTAACTCACTTCCCGCGCCGCGCCCATGCCTTCAAACGCCGAACCGGTGTCCAGCGCCGCGCTCGACGTGCAGAACCGGGCGAGCGCCAGCAGATAAACAAACATCAGCGCATCGCCGCGAAACGCCAGCGGCGCGCCCGCCGGCCCGGCCGGCAGCAGCAGCGCCGCGCCGACGATGGCGACCCACGCGATGGCCGGCCCCGCCACATGCCCCGGCGAAACCGCCGTGCTCAGCACCACGCCTTTGCGCCAGAGCTTGATGAGATCATAATATAATTGCAGCACCGGCGGCCCGCGCCGGCCGGCGACCCACGCCTTGACCTTGGTGATGATGCCCGGCAGCAGAGGCGCGAGCAGCAGCCAGAAGGCGAGACGTAATAGAATGTCGAGAACCACGTCCATTCGTATTATCCTAAATCGAAGCCGCCGGCAATAATCCAATTGTGTTTGACGGGATCGGCACTGTTCAAAGCAAGCTGGCTTCCCGCTGTCGTCGTCGCCGGTGTCCGACGGCCGATTTGCCGGTTTTCATGGTTTCCAGCCACCCGGTTTGGCTTGGGGCCACAGTGGCCGGCCGTTTCATCGCGGCGGCAAAATCATCCGGCTTCGCTGCCGGCTTCGCGTCAATGTCATTTCCTGCTCGCAGCAGCCGAATCAAAATGATAGGTTATTCTTGACCGTCGAAATGCCCAGTCCTGCGCTCCGGCCTGTTGCCGCCAGCCGTTTCCCATCAACAATGGTTGACAGGGCCACCCGCAAAAATTACATAAACTAGGTCCGATTTTAACCGGGTCACAGTCGCTGTTGTCAGGGCTGGCCTGGCGTATTATCATTTATCATGTTGTATAACATTCATAGTTCAGGCAAGGCTGACGCAGTCAAGCGCCCGGCGACGTTCAACAAGGTTTTCCGCTGGAAGCCGGACCAGGCAGGCGGCCCGGCACCAACGTCGGTCGAGGTGGTCGGTTCCTTTAACGACTGGCAGCCGGTGGCGCTGAAATATGACCACACCTCGCAAGTCTGGCAGTTGACGCTGCACCAGTTGCCGGGAAACCGCACGCACAATTACATGCTGCTCGTGGACGGCAAACCCGCGCCCGACAAACATGCCGACGGGCTGGCGGTGCCGCACAGCGCCCAGGAAAAACAATACCAGTTGCTGACGCCGCGCGGGCCGCGCGTTTTCATGCTCTTCAGCCAGACGAAGTAAGCGGTGCCGGTCAGCCGGGCACCGGTTCACCGGCGGTCCGACGCGGCGGCGCAGTTGAACACCTTTGACGCGCGGTGGCCGATGCGTCACCGGTGTGGCGGGGCGTATCCGATGTTGTCACCGGCGGTTCATGCCGGGCAGCTTAAGCGGAGAACCTGGCCTGCAGTCAGGCGGCGTTTTGTTTTTCCCGCATCGTTGGTTTGCACGCTAATTCTGCACCGCCCACAAGCTCATTGGTGCCCAAGCTTCCGGGTGCGGCTGATGGTCACTGTTCCAGTTGGATGCGGTTCGCGGAGGATATAAATAGTCGCTGCGCCTCACCCAAACCACATGCCCATCACAGAACAGGAGATTGTAGCCCGGCCCATGCGGCGGAGCCGCTTCGTTGTCCATGGTCCATGGCAGCATCTTGATGAGTCCGGCAATTTCTTGCCCGGCAGTCCTGGATCGAGCATCCGCAACCGCATACATTTCGCTGGGCACCCAAACCCCAGGTTCTTTCTTGCTGTTCTTCGGCAGGTGTCCCAAGCCCAGTTGCAACTGGTAAATGGATTTGGAACAACCTGACCAGCCGGTGGCAATGCCCATCCAGTTATATGAATAGCTGTAACCGGCAGAATTGGTGATTACCGAGTCTCTGGAAACCACGCCATTTCTTGCAAGGTAGGTGGGACAGTTCCATGACGCATTCGTCCAGCTCAACGGATAATAGGGGTATAACCTGTCAAAGCACAATGTGGTGGTGCCGCGTTCTGCCAATGGCGGATAACAGCCGTTGTCTTGAACATACATTTGCAGTGCCAGGCCGATTTGTCTCAGGTGATTCTTGCACGCGGCGCTTCGAGCCTTCTCCCTGGCGCTGGCAAGCGCCGGCAGCAGCAGCGCCACCAGAATGGCGACGATGGCAATGACCACCAGCAGTTCAATCAGGGTGAATCCTTTTACGGTCTTGCAGTTGCTTTTCATGCCAGTTTAGACCAGGCAGAAAGTGGCAAGTCACGCCGCCTGACAAAACGAGCGCCGCGCCGTGCCTCCGAGCCGGTTTCACGTCCCCGACCTTGCGCCCGGCCTAAATAACTCGTCCAGCCAAATGGCGCGCAGCCAATTACACCTTCACCCACCGGCCCTTCGCCGAGGATTCCTCGACGGCGGTGAGCACGCGCTGGTTTTTCAGGCCATCCTCGAACGTCGGCTGCACCGGCCTGCCGTCGGCGCAGGCGTTCACAAAGTCCGCGATCGTGTGGACGAAGGTGTGCTCGTAGCCGATGCCGTGGCCGGGCGGCCACCAGTGGGAAACGTAAGGCTGAATGTTGTCGCGCTGCGTCACCAAAATGTCACGGAAACCCTGCCGGTCCTTCGGGTCGTCGCCGTTGTAAAATTTCAGCCGGTTCATGTCCTCAAAATCAAAACAGAGCGAGCCTCTGCTGCCGTTGATCTCGATCTCAATGTGATTGCGCCGGCCCAGCGCATACTTCGTCGCTTCGAGATTGGCCATCACGCCGCCTTCCATCCAGCCGATGAACACGGCGGAATCGGGCGCGGTGACTTTGCCCATTTTGCGCGCGCCTTTGGCCAGCAGATCGGCGCGCGGCCGTTCGGGGATAAATGTGTTCACGAGGCCGCAAACCTCTGTAAACTCGCCGACCAGATAACGCGCGAGATCAATGATGTGCGAATTGATGTCGCTGTGGACGCCGCTGCCGCTGGTCTCCTTTTGCAGCCGCCAGTCGAGCGGGAATTCCGGGTCGGCCAGCCGGTCCTGCGCGTAGCGGGCGCGGAAATGATAGATGCGGCCGAGCGCGCCTTCGGTCATCATGCGTTTCGCGAGCGCGATGGCGGGAATGCGCCGGTAATTGTGGCAGACCATGTGGACGCCCTTCGCCCGTTTCGTGGCGGCGAAGATGGCTTCACATTCTTTGAGGTCGCGGCCCAGCGGTTTTTCGCAGAGGACGTGCTTGCCGTTTTTCAGCGCGGCGACGGCCATTTCCGCGTGCAGGAACGTCGGCGTGGCGATGTCCACGATGTCAATCAGCGGCGACTCGACGATTTCACGCCAGTCGGTCGTGGCGAACTGCCAGCCGAGCTTCGCACGCGCGGCTTGCACGCCGGCGGCGTCGCGTCCGCCGATCGTGTGCAGCTCGACGCCGGCCTTGAGGTTGAAGAATTTCGGGGCCTGTCGCCAGGCATTGGAATGCGCCCGGCCCATGAAACGGTAGCCGACCAGTCCGACACGAAAAGTTTTAGCCATAAATGCAGGTTGAACTGAATTCGCGTGTCTTTATAGTAGGCGGCGACAATCAAGTCAAATATGCCTTTTACCATTGCAGAAATTGCCAAACACCTCGCCGGCGAAGTCGTGGGCGACGGAACCGTCGTGCTCACCGGCTTTGCCAACGCCGATGCCGCCAAGCCCGGCGACCTCACCTTCGCCGAAACTGACGCCTACTTTGCCGCCGCCGAAAAAAGTCCGGCCACGGCGATCATCGCCGGAAAAAAGTCCTCTTCCGCGAACAAAATTCTCATCCGTGTTGCAAATCCCCGCATTGCATTTGCCAGGGCGCTGGCGCTGTTTTTTCCCGAACCGAAATTCGCCGCCGGGATTCATCCCTCCGCCGTCATCGCCAAGTCCGCGCACCTTGATCGGAGCGCGCACATCGGCCCGCATTGCACGGTTGGCGAACGCGTGCGGCTCGGCGCGAACTGCGTTTTGCAGGCCGGCAATTTCATCGGCGACGACTCCGTTCTTGGCGACGACGTGCATTTGTTTCCGAACGTGACGCTTTATCCGCGCACGCAAGTCGGCCGGCGCGTCCGCATCCACGCCGGCACGGTGATCGGTGCGGACGGCTACGGCTACGTTCTGGACGGCGGCGTTCATCGGAAAATCCCGCAGGTCGGCCACGTCATCATCGGCGACGACGTGGAGATCGGCGCAAACGTCACCGTGGATCGCGGCGCGCTCGGTTCCACCGTCATCGGCAGGGGCACGAAAATTGACAACCTCGTGCAGATCGGCCACAACGTGCAGATTGGCGAACATTGCATTGTCATCGCGCAGGTCGGCATCGCCGGCAGTTGCCAGCTCGGCAACTATGTCATCCTCGCCGGCCAGGCGGGCATCAGCGGCCATTTGAAAATCGGCCATCAAGCCATCGTCGGCGCGCAGGCCGGCGTGATGACGGACATTCCCGCCGGCGGCAAATGGCTCGGCTCGCCCGCGCAGCCGGACAAGGATTTCAAGCGCCAGGTCATCGCGCAACGCCATCTGCCCGGCCTGCTCAAAAAAATTGCCGGGTGGGAAAAGAAGCTCGGCGCAACCGAATAAACCCGCCACCAGTTTTGAACTCCCCCGCTCCCAACGCAAACCTTCGTCCGCGCGGCACGCCGTTCACCGAGGCCGGCGCGTGGCGCGACGTGGGCAAGGGCTGGCAGCCGCTCTTCGGCGGTTTTCAAGGCGCGGGCTACAGCATCGAGTGGCACGACTTTTTTGCGCGGCGCGAACTGGACTGGGCCGCCAGCTTTCATCCCGGCTGCGTGGAACTCTGTTTGAACCTGGACGGCCACGGCTTCGTGGAATGCAAACGCAAGCGGACGGATTTCGCGCCCAACACGGTCGGATTTTATCATCGCAAAGACGAACCGCTGGCCGCGCGGCGCATGGCGAACGAGCAGCATCAATTTCTCACCGTCGAATTTTCCTGTCCGTTCCTGGCCAAACATCTGGCGGGCGTGGAACCGATGCTGCATCCGCTCGTGCGCGCGGCGGTGGAAAATTGTCCGTGCGAACTGGTTTCAGGCGCGACCGTGCGGCTCAACGCCGGCCATCAGCAGCTCATCGCCACGCTCCGGCAGCCGCCGGTTTACGCCGCCGCGCAGCCGCTGTGGTATCAGTGCAAGGCGCTCGAACTGGCGATGACGTTTCTCATCCAGCCGCCGCCGGAAACGGAACTGTTCTGCACGCGCCAGCAGCGGCTCGCGCAGGAACGCGTCGAGCAGGTGATTTTTCTGCTCAAACAAAATCTCGCCGAACCGCCGACGCTGGAGGAACTCGGCAAAAGCATCGGCTGCAGTCATTTTTATCTGAGCCGGATTTTTTCCACGCAGACCGGCCACACGATCACCCAGCATCTCCGTCAGTTGCGCATGGAGCGCGCGGCAGAACTTCTGAAATCCGGCGAACACAACGTCACCGAGGCCGCGCTCGAAGTCGGCTACAACAGTCTGAGCCATTTCAGCGCGGCGTTTCACGAGACCTTCGGCTGCTGCCCGGGTTTGTATCCGCTGAAAACGCCGGCGCAGAAGCCGCGCTGACCGGCGCAACCCGCCGACAATCTTTCGCAAGCAACCGGCAGCGGTGAAAAGGTTTTTCTGCGAAAGTCTTCACCAGATGAAGACAAAACGTGGATTTACGCTGATCGAACTCCTGGTGGTCATCGCCATCATCGCCATTCTGGCGGCGCTGCTTCTGCCCGCGCTGGCCAAGGCCAAGGAACGGGCCAAACGCATCGCCTGCCTTAACAACCTTAAACAATGGGGCGTCGCGCTGAACATGTATCTCGACGACAACAATCAGATTTTCCCTGATTTCAGCATCGCGAACACCACGCCCGGCGCGCCCGGCGGTTACGACCAGGACAACATCCACTGGAGCGACCTCGCCGGGTTTGCCGCCGGCGGCTACGGGAACAGCGCATGGTTCAACGCCCTGCCGCCATATGCCTCGCAAAAGCCGCTCTGGCAATATGCGGCCAATCCCGCCAGCTTCGTCAATGGCCGCAGCATTTTCAACTGCCCCACCGCCATTTTTCTGCCCGCCGAAGTGGACCCGCTGAACCGCGTGGCCTTCAATTATGGCATCAATTTCAAAGGCGTTGCCGGCCCGGCTCCCGTGACGGGTGCGTTCAAGACCACGGCGGTGCTGCATCCTTCCGCGTTTGTGTTCTTCTCCGACGTGCGCGCCAATTCCGGCGAGACGCCGTTTTTCGGCGCCAATCCGGCGCACGATCTCGCCGCCGCGCGCGGCTCGCTCAACCATCTCTCCTCGCGTCACACCGCCGGGGCGAACCTCACCTTTCTCGACGGCCATTCCGCGTATTACAAATACACCTATTTGTGTTACCAGAACGGCGCCAAGATTGGCGATCCCGGCGATCCTGACGTGAATTGGTCCGGCGACGGCACGCCTTCGCAATAATTGCCAGTCCGGCGTTCACCACAGTCCGATGAGGTGGCCGCCAAAACGCAGCCACAGCGGGATTGTCACCAGCCCGGCCAGGGAAGTTCCCAGCGCCACCTGCAACGCCGTCCGCGTGTCGCCGCCATAATGTCTCGTCAGCACAATGGGCAGCACCGCCGCCGGCATCGCGGCCTGCATCACGAGGACGCGCTTCAACTCGATTGAGCACGGCAGAAACCTGGCGAGCAGCAAAAATAAAACCGGCATCACGCCCAGCCGCACCAGCGACGAAACCGCCACCACCCGCGCCGCGCCGCCGCCGCGCGCTTCTTCGATATGATCCGCCACCAGCGCACCGATCAGCAGCAGCGCCAGCGGAATCGCGCTCTGGCCGAGCCAGTGGACCATGGTCAACATGATTTTGCCCGCGAACGCGGCCGGCGCGGGCGGCGGGAAGCACATCCCCAGAAAATTCAGGAGGAGCGCCAGCACCAGCGCGGCGAGCGGCGCGTTGAGGATCTGCTTCGCGCCGCCGGCCAGGCCGCTGCCGGAAAGCACCGCCACGCCCAGGGTCCACAGGGCCATTTCCGCGCCAACATTGTGGACGAACAGCACGCCCGTCGTGCCGGAATCAAACAGCATCAGGCTCAGCGGGATCGTGAGGTAGGCGTAATTTTGCAGGCCCGTCAGGAAGGCAAATGTCCGCTGCTCCGGCCTGGTGTGCAGCCCCGCCAGGCGGGCGAACAACCGCGCCACGCCCACGCCGACCGCGACCATGCCAAAACCCACCAGCGGCGGCAGCAGCAGGTTTTCCGGCCGCCGCAGCGCCGCGTTGCCGAGCACGGAATCGAAGATGAGCGACGGCAGCAGCAGGTTGATCGTCACACGCATCAGGCTCGCGTCGGCGTCCGTCGAGAGCCAGCCGCGCCGCCGCAGCCAGAGGCCGAGGCCCATGATGCCAAACACCGGCAGCACCGCCGCCAGCACTGTGAGAGACTCATTCACCCGGTGGATGAAACCAGATTTGCGCCGCCGGATAAATCACAACTTGCGCCGGCGAAACATTTCGCCGCAGCTTCGATATTGGCAGTTTGCCGGCCAGTCCGCATCCGTTGCGGGGTTGTTCGGACTGGGCGCGCCGCCGGGGGTTGCGCCGTGAATTTTCAGGGTCAAAAGACCATTTGAACGCGCCGCCTTTTTCCGGCATACTGGCCGCATGGGCAAAACTAAAATTCCCGCCACCGGCGAAGGCTTTCTCGGCGAAATCATGGTCCACAAAATCTCCCGCGCCGTGGGCGTGGTGGACAGCGTGACCCTGGCCCAGGCCGGCTGGCCGCCGCAGATCGCGCTGAAGCTGCCGGACGGCACCTTGAAAAAAGGCCGCCTCAGCGATTTCCGGGACGCCAGCGCCAAAGAACGGGCGAAAATCTCCCCCGTGTAACTCCGGCCGCTCCCGGCTTCCCTGAGAAGCCAGGACCGGCATTTCCCGGCGGCAAGGCTCACCCCGGCTCACGGTTTGCCCGCCAGCCGTTCCACCAGGAAATCCTCATAAGCCCCAAGGTCTTTCCATTGCGCGGCCACGGTGACCGGCCTTGCCTGCGGGTCAATGACCGTCAATCCGTCGTCGGTGACGCGGAGGTTGAGTTTCTCCATCACGCACAAATCCCGCCGCTGGGCGAGATAAACGGCCACGGTGTCGAACAGCGTGCTGCTGTGCTGGTCCGCCACGCCCGCCGGTGACGCGGGGTCGGCGGCGAGCCAGAGCCGGTAGTTGGCGATGAGGTCGGCGACGTTGCGGTCGGTCGTGTCGCGGACGCGCCGGTATTTGCCGCCGGTCAGCTGCACGAGGCCGCAGGTGTCGAGCGGCGTGATGGTGATGTCCCACGGCGCGGCAAACACGGCCTGCAACGCCTTGGGATCGGCCTTGACGTTCCATTCGGCGCAGGGCTGCTTCGCCCCGCCGTAGCCCAGGCGCACGCTGCCGTCCATGCCCACAAACCGGGCGTGCTGCGCAATGCGCGGCTCGCGTTTCAGCGCGGCGGCAATGTTCGGCGCCGGGCCGATGCAGATCAACGTGACGGTCTGCGGCGAATGCATGATGGTGTCAATGAGCGCCTGCACGCCGTCGGCGCGGACTTTTCCGGGATAGGACTTGAGATCGTAATCCCTGACCCACGCGGCCTGCCGTCCGTCGCCGTGCGGCGCGAGGTCCAGGCCCACGCCGACGGGCACGTCGCCGCGCCCGGCGCGTTCCAGAAATTTGGCCAGCAGCCGCGCGCGGTATTGCGCCTCGCCGTAATCGCCGACGGCGAGTTTCAAGTCCAGTTCCGGTGATTTGAGCAGCAGGGCGAGCGCCCAGGAGTCGTCAATGTCGTCGCCAATATCCGTGTCGAGAATGACGGGAACGGGTTTGGCGGGCGGCGGGTCGGCGGCGCGGGCGGCGGGAACCAGGCCCAGCGCGAGCACGCAGAGGGCAAGCCGGCAAAGCGCAGACCGCCCAGTGAGATTGGGAAATGCGATGCGGATCATGCCCGCGAGCATTGCACAAGCGCGGAGGGTGTCAAGGGGTTCACGCGCGGCCGTCGCTTGCACCGCGGCGGATTCCCGACGCTGAACGATGCCCGCCCGGTGCTCGCCGGCACTTCCCCGGCGCTCATCCGCAATGTCCCGGCGGACATCTGCTGCCGCGTTTTGCACAAATGCGACCTCCCGGCGGACGCCGGTTGTCCCGTTTTGCCCGCCTGAAGCCGGCCGCCGGCCGCTCCCGGTCTCCCGGCGGACACCGGTTATCAGCCGGGCTAAACTTTTTTAAGCCGGCCTTGCGGTCGCCGGCCGTTTTGCCGGCCTTTTGAGCGGTTTTAACAACCCATTGACAAATTCCGGCTCTTTTTGCTAAAAAACCCCGATCGTCGTAAAAAGTTAATCAACATCAAAAGGCAAACTATGGACGCAATCCAACAGGCACACGTCAAAATGATCATCACCACCCGCGACGTCTTGGACCTCAACCAGGCTCTCTGGCAGTCCATCCCCGCGTTCGTCACCGCCCGCGCCAGTCTGGGGACGGCCATCACCAGCATCAACACCGAGGCCCTCAACCAGTCCGGCACCACCACCGGCGGCACGGCCGACAAGCACACCGCCCGGAAAATCCTGTGCGACGCCGCCGCCGTCGTGGGCGGGGCCGTCGCCGCCTGGGCCGACACGCAGAACAACCACGAGCTTTTCGCCAGCGTGGATTTCTCCGCCGCCGACCTGCTGCACCTGCCCGAACAGGACTGCGCCAACGCCTGCCAGGCCATTCTGGACGCCGGCACCGCCAACCTCGCCGCCATCGCCGCCGGCAAGACCCTCGCGCAAACCGACCTCGACGACCTGACCCAGAAGCTCAAGAACTTCAACACCGCGCTGACCCGGCCGCGCCAGCTCCGCTCCAGGATGAAAGGCGCCACCGACCAGCTCCCCGCCCTCATCGCGGCGGCGGACCGCATTCTGGAACACCAGATTGACCGGCTGATGGAGCGGTTCAAGGCCGCCAGTCCGGATTTTTATTCCGCGTATCAGGTAGCGCGCATCATCGTGAACCAGGGCGGCGGCGCCAGCACCGCCACCCCGCCCGCGCCCGCGACGCAGACAGCCGCGCCGCCGGCGGCCGCAGGCGGCAAATAGCAATTGCAGCCCCCGTCACCGGCGCGCCGGGTCGAAGTGCGACCTCCCCCTGGCGCGCCTTTTTATTTCAACCACGGACCTGATGCGACGGGTGCGAGCACGACAGATAAAAACAGAGCAACACGGATCTCGAAATGCGTGATTTCAAGGAAGCGGTCTGGTGCCGTGCAATTTGATTTGGTATTAAACCAGCAGATGAAACGCGCCAGACCAAAGACACCAAAGAAAAAGGTGCGAAACAAGCCCGTGCTTTATTCCTTGGCCCGCAAGAAAAAGGGAAAAGCTGATTTTCAATCCGCAAATGGCGAGCATTCAAATGGAACAAGCGACTCGCTTCACGAAGACGCCATTCCTTACCGCACACAATTTACCGCCGTGCTCGATGTTGCCCCGCCGCCTGCGCTTGAAATTGAGATGCCTGATGCTGGCGAGATTCTGCCGCGTGAAACATCAGAAGCTCTTGCTCATATCGATAAATTAAATTTAGAGGCTGAAACACGTTGGGCCGACAAATTATGCGTTGATAATACGTTGACGCGCGCATTGGTGAGTTTTCAAGCCAACAAGGGAAGAGCCGTTTATCGTTGGTTCAAATATAAAGAAGCATTCTCCGCCGGGCTGATTGAACATTTATTGAGCAAATATCGAATTTCAAAAGGCATTTTGCTTGACCCGTTCGCCGGAAGTGGCACGGCTCTTTTTGCAGCAGGTGGACTTGGAATGAAATCCGAGGGCATTGAGCTTTTACCGATTGGCAGAACACTCATTGCGACCAGACAGCTCATTGATTTGGATTTGATAGATGCAGATGTCAAACGACTGGCCTTTTGGCGCGATGAGCATCCGTGGCGAAAATGCCAAACCACAAAGCCGATCAACGAATTAAGAATCACTCGCGGGGCATATCCGCCAGAGACGCTGGCCGCGATGGGGCATTTCCTTGCGGCATCCGAACAAGACGGCGACCGAGTGCAGGCGGTTTTGCTTTTCGCGCTGCTTTGCATTCTTGAGAATATCAGCTACACGCGGAAGGACGGGCAGTATTTGCGCTGGGACTATCGTTCGGGCAGACGCCAGGGGAAGAAGATTTTTAACAAAGGTGAGATTCTTGCTTTTGACAGGGCCATTACCGACAAACTGCATCAGATCGTTGACGACCTGCGCTCGGTCGAGCTTCCCGAGGATTTGTTTGCAAAAGTTCGCCCGAAGTCCGAAGTTAAACTACATGGTGGATCATGCCTCGACATTTTGCCGCAACTTAAAGCCAAGTTTTACGACAGCCTGATTACTTCTCCGCCTTACTGCAATCGCTACGACTACACGCGCACCTACGCGCTGGAACTTGCGCTGCTGGGTGTCAGCGAAGATGGTTTGGTAAAACTTCGGCAGGAAATGCTGAGCTGCACTGTTGAAAACCGTGCCAAAGACTTGCTCGCACTAAATCCCAAATGGAAGGCAGCCGTTGCTGCCGCCGACAATCAACCGTTGCTGCAAAGCATTCTAGCCTACTTGGACTCGCAAAAAGAACTAGACCTTCTCAACAACGACGGGATTCCGCGCATGGTGCGCGGTTATTTTTATGAGATGGCTTGTGTTGTTTTTGAGTCAGCGCGTGTGCTAAAGAGCGGAGCGCCACTCATCATGGTGAACGACAATGTCCGATATGCGGGAGCAAGTATTTCAGTGGACATCATTCTCTCGGAAATCGCCGAGCAACTAGGCTTTGAAGTTGAACAGATTCTTGTTCTCCCGAATGGAAAAGGAAACAGCAGCCAGCAGATGGGTGCGCATGGTCGAGATGCTTTGCGCAAGTGCGTGTATCTCTGGCGAAAAATTTAGTTATGCCAAAACCATATCAACAACACCTCAAATCCAGCAAAAGCCTCGAAACAACTTACGAAGCCGTGCGTGCCGGCTTCGTTGCACTTGCGCTGGAAAAGAACCGTCGTGCCACTCCCTTTGTTGCCCAAGCCAGAGCATTGAAGGCGGCTGCCAGCAAAGCCAAGACTCCGGCTGACCTGATGAAAATTGCTGAAATCCAAACCGCCTTGCTCACGGCAGCGGGCGTGTCGGATAAAGCCACGAATCATTTGGAGGATTCCGACAAGCGCGAAGCGGTGAGCGGGCTCATCAAGAATTTCCTCGAACCCGCCGGCGCAAATTTTGTCGAGGAGTTGGTTTTCCGTTTCCTGCTGACACGAGGCGATACGCTTGGCGGTTCAATGCGGAATGTCGGCGGCTTCATGGCGCAGAAGAAACTCACGCGGGCCATCCTCGCCTGTCTGAAATTGGCCGGTCAAGAATGCCACTGGCTTCATGCGGACACCAAAGCATGGGCTGAACTGCCAGACGATGACACCGATGTTGAACTGTCGCTCCGCGGTCTTTCATGGAATTCGGCACAAGGACCAAGAACGCTGCTTTACAACGTCACTGTGCCGCTGGTGAAAAACAACGTGGACTTGTCATTGTTTAATTGCTCGTTCACCGAAATGAACCGTGAAATTGTCAACACCCCGTCCAAATACCTTGCGCTCGGCGAACTCAAAGGCGGCATTGACCCCGCCGGAGCGGATGAACATTGGAAAACCGCCCGCACCGCGTTGAATCGAATAGCCGAAGCATTCGCCAGGAAAAAACTCAAGCCATCCACGTTCTTCATCGGCGCAGCCATCGAGGCAAAGATGGCCGGGGAAATTTGGGATATGCTCAAACGAGGCAGCTTGGAAAACGCCGCGAACCTGACAGACGAAGATCACATTTCATCCATCACAGGTTGGATTTGCACGCGATGAGCTTCTAAACGCACGTTAATTATTTTCTACGCTGCCATCACCAGCCCGCGGCTGCGCCACAAAAAGTAGATCGCCGGATACACCGCCAGCTCCATGATGGTGGAGGTGATGACGCCGCCGACCATCGGCGTGGCAATGCGCTTCATCACGTCCGCGCCCGCGCCGTGGCTCCACAGAATCGGCGCGAGGCCGGCGATGATGACGCACGCGGTCATGGCTTTCGGCCGGACGCGTTTCACCGCGCCGTGATAAATTGCGTCGCGCAAATCGCCGGCAGTGTTGAGCGCACCGCGCTTTTTCCATTCCGCAAAGGCGAGGTCGAGGTAAAGCAGCATCACCACGCCGGTCTCCGCGTCGAGGCCGGCAAGCGCGATGATGCCCACCCACACGGCGACGCTCAAATTGTAGCCGCACAAATAAATCGCCCAGAACGCGCCGACCAGCGAGAACGGCACCGCGAGCATCACGATGGCGGTCTTGATGGCGGATTTTGTGTTCAGGTAAATGATGAGCGTGATGAGCAGCAGCGTCAGCGGCACGACGATCATCAGCCGTTCCCGCGCGCGCAGCATGTATTCGTATTGGCCGCTCCAAAAGATGTTGCAGCCCGGAGGCAAATGGATTGCATCGGCGTGGAGTTGCGGCGACGCCCCGGCACCATAGGGTGGCTGCGCCGCCCCCGGCGCATTTTCCTGGGGCATGACAGACGCGTTTCCGGCAACGGGGGCGTCGCCAGCACTATTCGGCGACGAGGCGTCGCTGCCACTGCGGATGGCTTCGTTCACGGCGCGCATGGCCATCTGCACATACGTCCCGATGTCCACGCCGCGGATGTCCACATAGACCCAGGCGTTCGGCACCGCGCCTTCGCTCTTGATGCCCATCGGACCGTCCACGACTTTGATCGTTGCCAACTGGCCGAGCGGAATCTGCGCGCCGGTCGGCGTGGGCACCACGATGTCCTCGCGCAACGCCCGCAGGTCGGAACGGAAATCGCGGTCGTAACGCAGATTAATTGTGTAGCGCTGCAAACCCTCGACGGTCGTGGTCAAAGTTTTTCCGCCTAGCGCCACGGCCAAAACATCCTGCACGTCGGCCAACGTCAGGCCGTAGCGTGCGATGGCCTCGCGATCAATTTCAAATTCGATGAACCGCCCGCCCATCACGCGTTCGGCGAACACGCTCGTCGTGCCGGGAACTTTGCGCACGACGGCTTCGACTTCGGTGCCGATGCGTTCGAGCGTGGCCAAATCTGCACCGGCAATCTTGATGCCGACGGGCGTTTTGATGCCGGTGGAAAGCATATCAATACGCGTGCGGATGGGCATGGTCCACGCGTTGTTCAGGCCGGGAATCTGCACCACGTTGTTCAGCGCGTCGGTGAGTTCATCCGGCGTGCGCTTGCGGTGGGCGATGACTTTGCCGTCGTCGTCCTGGATGTCCACGGCGGGCCATTCCGACTCGGGCTTGAGACGGATCGTGGTTTCGATCATGTCCATCGGCGCCGGATCGGTGGCGGTCTCGGCGCGGCCGGCCTTGCCGAAAACTTCCGCGACTTCGGGAAACGACTTGATGAGCCGATCAGTGACTTGGAGAATTTCACGCGCCTTCGTCGGCGAGATGCCAGGAAACGTCGTCGGCATGTAGAGCAAATCGCCTTCGTAAAGCGGCGGCATGAATTCGGAGCCGATGTTTTGAAAGGGAAATAATCTTCCGGCAGAGAACGCCGCATCACGAACTTTGCCTTCGGGCAGCGTGTGTGTGGCAATCCAATTCCACGGTAGAAATACCCAGATGATGATCACCCCGGCACTGAAGATCACGGCCCAGCGTCGCTTGATGACAAAATCCAGCAGCGGATGATAAATCCAGATGAGCAGGCGGTTGAGCGGATTTTTTTCCTCCGAGGGAATTTTTCCCCGGATGAACCACCCCATCAGCACTGGTGCCAGTGTGATGGAAAGTAGCGCGGCGGCGGCCATCGAATAGGTTTTGGTGAAGGCCAGCGGCTTGAACAACCGGCCTTCCTGCTCCTGCAAGGTGAACACCGGCAGGAACGAGACCGTGATGACCAGCAGCGAATAAAACAGCGTCGGCCCGACTTCCACCGCCGCATCGCGGATGATTTCCCAGTGCGGCTTCTTGCCCTGGTCGCGCTCGAGATGCTTGTGCGCGTTCTCGATCATGATGATGACCGCGTCCACCATTGCGCCGATGGCGATGGCGATGCCGCCGAGCGACATGATGTTGGAGCTGATGCTCTGGCCGAACATCACCAGCAGGGCGATCAACACGGCGACCGGCAAAATGATGATTGCCACCAAGGCGCTGCGCAGGTGCAGCAGGAAGGCGAGGCACACCAGCGCCACGACGATGCTTTCCTCGATCAGCTTGTCCTGGAGCGTCTTCACCGCGCGATCAATCAGCTCGGTGCGATCGTAGTTCACCGTCACTTTCACGTCGTCCGGCAACGCCTTCATCGCCGTCGCCAAACGGGCCTTCACATCTTGGATGACCTGATACGCATTGGCGCCGTAGCGCACGATGACGATGCCACCAACGGTTTCGCCTTCGCCATTGGCCTCGGCGATGCCGCGGCGCATGTCGGGGCCGAACTGGATGGTCGCCACGTCGCGCAGCAGGATGGGCACGCCCTTATCGCCGATGCCGACGGCGATCTTTTTCAGGTCGTCGAGGCTGGTGACGTAGCCTTTGACGCGCAGGATGAATTCGCGTTCCGCCAGTTCCAGCGAGCGGCCGCCAACCTCGCCGTTGCTGCGTTCGATGGCGGTGCTGACATCTTTCAACGCGAGGTTGTAGGCGCGCAGCTTGGTCGGGTCCACCGTGACCTGATATTGCTTCACGAAGCCACCGACGCTCGCGACTTCCGACACACCCGGCACGGCGGTGAGCTGATATTTCAGATACCAGTCCTGGATGGAGCGCAATTCGGCGAGATCGCGATTCGTGGAGTTGAGCGAATACATGAACGCCCAACCCACGCCGGTGGCGTCCGGGCCGAGCGACGGCGTGACGCCCTTCGGCAACTGGCTGCCGATGCTGCTCAAATATTCCAGCACGCGACTGCGCGCCCAATATGGATCCGTGCCGTCCTCAAAAATCACATAGACGAACGAGAAGCCGTAAAATGAATAGCCGCGCACGGCCTTCGACTTTGGCACCGAAAGCATTTTGGTCGTGATGGGGTAAGTGACCTGGTCCTCGACAATGTTCGGCGCCTGGCCTTCCCACGGCGTGTAGATGATGACCTGCGTGTCGGAGAGATCGGGAATGGCATCCAGTGGAATATGCCGCGCCGCATAGACGCCGCCGAACAGCAGCAGCACCGTCGCGAGAACGACGAGGAACTTGTTCCGCAGCGAAAAATCGATGATGCGTTGGAGCATGGTGGATTATTTTGACTTCACCGGCACCAGATCCATTTCACACCTCGGACATTTGCCCGGCTGATCGGCGACGACCTCCGGATGCATCGGGCAAGTGTAAAGCTGCTTGGCCTCCGGCTTCGCGGCGGAAGGAGAATTTGTGTTCGCCGGCGGTGGAATTTGCGCAGGATTCTGGATGGTTGGAATAGTGGATTGCCGGACAGGTTCCGGCCGCGCCATCACCGGAATGAGCGTCATGCCGCACAACGGGCATTTGCCCGGCTTGTCTTCGTGAACGCCCGCGTGCTCCGGCATCGGGCAGGTGTAGTAAAGCACTTTGCCGCCCGGCTGGATTTTTTTCAGCTCCGACGGCGTGACCGGCACCAGCACCATGCCGCAGATCGGACAATTGCCCGCGTGATCGTAAATGATCGAGACGTGTTCCGGCATCGGGCAGACGTAAACGGTCGCCTCTGCTTCCGCCTTCGCCGGCAACGCCGTCGCGGCCGCTTCGTTCGTGGAATTAACACCGGCTGCTTCCGTTTTCGCGGCGGCGGTTGATCCGCGCATTTTCTCAATCGCTTCGCGCAACTGGCTTTCCGAATCCAGCAGGAATTGTCCCGACGTCACGACGCGTTCGCCCGCGCTCAGGCCGCTGGTGACCTGGATCAAATCGTCCTCCGCCTCCACGCCCAACACCATGTCGCGGGCCTCGAACTTGCCGCCGGCCAGCGCCACGAACACCGTGCTCTGCGCGCCGCTGCGCAGCACCGCCGAGTCGGGCACCAGCACCGCCGAGTCTGCCAGTTCCGCGTGAATCTCCGCGGAGACGAACATGCCCGGCTTCAAATAGTAGCCCGGATTTTCAAACTCCAGCCGCACCCGCGCCGTGCGCGTCTTCTCGTCCACGGTGGGATAGACGAACGTCACCCGCCCGCGAAACTCGCGGTCCGGCAGGGATGCGACCTTCACCACCGCCTCCTGGCCGAGCTGCACGAACGCCAGATCCTGTTCATAAACCTGCGCGATCACCCAGACGATGCCGAGGTCGGCCAGCCGGTAAAGCCGCATGCCGGCGTCCACCATCTGGCCGGCCACGACATTTTTTTCGATGACAAAACCGGACATCGGCGCGGCCACCGGCAAGGTCTTGAGCGCGATGCGGGATTTTTCCAGCTCGGCAATCTGCGCGTCGGGCACATCGAAAAATTTCAGCTTCTGCGCCGCCGTTTCGCGCAGCGCCGCCACGCCGGGATCGTTGGTGGAACCGGAATCCAGCGCCAGCAGAAATTCCGCCTCCGCGCTGTAAAGCTCCGGCGAATAAATCTCAAACATCGGCTCGCCGCGATGCACGAGCTGGCCGGTGGCGTCCACGTCCAGCTTTTCAATCCAGCCCTTAAACTTCGTCGTCACGTCCGCCAGCGCCGTCTCGTTGTAGTCAATCGCGCCGACGGTGCGGATGGTCTTGCGCAGCGGGCCGCGATGGATCACGGCGGTGCGAATATTCATGTCCTGCTGCGTCGCCGCGTCCACCGCGATGGCCGACGCATCAGCGGCGTTGGTTTCCGCATCCACGCCCCTGCGGATGGGCGTGAGCTTCATGCCGCAGATCGGGCAGTTGCCGGGATGATCTTGTATGATCTGCGGGTGCATGCCGCAGGTGTAAAGCGTCTTGGCTTCCTCGTTGTGGGTGTCCGGCGCAAACCAAAGCAGCGCGGTGAGAGCCAGAAAAATGGAAAGGATGATTTTCATAGATCAATGGTCCGTTCTGGAATTTTCATGCTCGAGCAACGGCGCATTTTCCGGCGGCACGCCGGCGACAAGCAGCGTCAGTTCCGCCCGCGCGACTTCGCGCTGCGTCTGCGCGGCGATTTCGTCAAGCTGAAAATCCAGCAGCGAACGCTCGGCGTCAATCACGTTCAGAAAATCCACCTGGCCGGAGCGATACGCCGCGCGGGAAACCTCGAGCGACTGCCGGGCGCGCGGCAGCAGCCGTTCGCGCAGCAGCGCCAGCTCACGGCCGGTTTCGCGGATGAGATAAGCCTGTTCCGCGAAATCCACCGCCAGCGAAATCTGCGCCGCCGAAAGCCGTGCTTCGGCGGCGTGCTTGCCGGCCTGGGCGGCGGCGATCTCGGCGGCAATCTTGTCGCGCCAGATGGGCAGCGTCGTGCTGAACTGCGGATTCCAAACCGCCGGCGCGGCCTTCGCATCCACTTCGAAGCCCGCCGTGAAATCGGGAATTTTTCCCTTTCGCGCCACACGGATGGCGGCGGCGGCCACGCGGATTTCCGCCGCCATTTCGTTCAGGCGCGGATTTTGTTGCAACGCGGCGGCAAACAGTTCGTCGTCGCTCAATTTGATTTCGGTGAATTCCGCCTCCGCCGGCACCGGCGGATCGGCCTGCTCGGCACGCAGACCGAGCGCGGCCTTGAACTGCGCCAGCAGCATACGGCGCGAGTCTTCGAGATTTTCTGTTTCCGTCTTCAGTCTTTCCTGTTCGATCTGCGCCCGCAGCACGTCCTGCAGCGTCGCCCGCCCGACTTCATTCTGCGCCCGCGCCAAGGTTTCGAGGCTGGCGAGCAGCGCGAGCGTCTGGCGGTTTACACGCAGCCGGGCGTCGAGAAAATGCAGCGGATAAAAACTTTTTTGCACTGCAAACGCAGTTTGCTGCACGGCGGCGGCAAATTGAAAATACTTCGTGCGGCTTTCCGCCGAGGCGGCGGCGGCGCGCGCAGCCAGCTTGCCGGGGCCGGGAATGTCCGTCATCAGGCCGGGCATCAATGATGACACCGCGTCGGCGGCGTAAAGCTCGAACGTAAATTTCGGGTCGGGGCGCGAACGGGCGACGGTGATGTTTTCCACCGAGGCCGCCCAGTCGGCGTAGGCGGCGATGACCTGCGGATGATTCCGCACCGCGAACAGCACGGTGTCGTGCAATGTCGAGTTGGCGGCAAGAACGGGAAGATTTGTCTGGAGCTGTCCGCCCACCACCGCCACATCCTGCCGCGCCGATTTTTCGCCGGTCGCGGGCAGCCCGCGGCAGCCGGCGGCGAGCACGGCAACGGCGAAGCCGGGCAAGAGCAGTTGGCAGAAGCGTTTCATGGATGGCGGCAACAAAAATGGCGCGCGGAAAAGGCCTTCCCGCGCGCCGGTCACGCCGTTCGTCGGTTACTTTTTGTCCATTTTGTCCGCCGCGCGGATCAATTTCATGTATTTGGCCGGGTCTTTGTCAAAATCCTTTTTGCAGCTTTTGCAGCACAGCTTTACTTCCTGGCCCTTGTAAACAAAGACATAGGGCTTGCCCATGTCGCCGTCGAGCTTGTCGCCGGAAATGGGGCAGGTCTTGAGCAGATCGGGCGTGGCCTTGGCGGCATCCGCCATCGGTTCGGCTGACGCGCCCATGCAACAGGACGGCATCGCGGCGTCTTCCGCCAGGAGCCTGGTGGAAAGGGCCAGGACGCCGAAGACGCAGGCGGCGAGCAGGAGATATTGGTTTGTTTTCATCGTATTTGGCTAAAGGTTGATGTTGATATGTTCGTTTTGACCAGAGAACTTACACCGCCGGAACTGAAACCCCGCAAATTTTTTTCAATCATTTCCGGGACCGGCATTTCCAAGGTGTCAACTGGGTTAAAACAGCCAACCTGCAAGCGGCCTGACGGCATCCGGCCGCTGCCGACCGCCCGGCCGGCCGGCGGCATTCCGCAAAAACCAAAAGGCCGGAACGATTGCTCATTCCGGCCTGGTCGCATTGGCGGGGTGGAGGTGCTCCGCCCGCGAAACGGCTAGGGTGCCGGCGGTTGCAGCGTGATGGTGCGGACGCTGCCGGTCGTGGTGCCGTGGCTGTTCGTCACCCGCGTGCGGACATTCACCGTCCGGCCCACGGGGAACGGCCCCAGCGTGTTGCCGCTCGGATCCAGCGCCGCGCTGTTCGTAAAATCATTGTCCGTGCCGGCGACCTGCCACTCGATGGTGCTTTTGGCCGTGGCGTCATAGCTCGCGTTGTCATAGTTCACCAGCAGATGCAACTGGTCGGCGCCGCCCTGCATGATGGTGCTGATGCCGAGCGTGCCGGGCAGGCTGGCGGACTCGGTGTCAATCTGCCCCAGCGCCAACGCCAGTGCGGCATTCGTGCGCGCCTCGGATTGCAGCTTGGCGTAAAACCGTTTGTTCAACCGGTCCACCGCCGTGGCCGCCGTGCGCAGCGCCGTCCGCGCCGACGAGACATCCGCCGCCGTGTCTTCCACGGCCTGTTCCAACAACGGCTGCGTGGTGATCAACGTGTTCAGGTCGGCCACGCCTTTGCCGCCGCTGGTGACCGGCCCGCGCGCGGGCGTCTGCGCCGCGAGATAGGCATTGATCTTGTCCAGCGCGCTTTTGAGTTTCATCCCGCGGTCCAGCGTCAGCTCCGTGGTGCGCGGCACGATGGCGAAAACCGGCGCCAGCAGGTCCAGCAGCGCCGATTCCGCCGGCACATTCTCGTCCAGCTCGCCCTCGACGACGTGCGGCAGCGACAGCACGAGGTTGTGGATCTGCATCTGCCCCAGATGCTCCGCGTTCACGGCGGCATCGGAGGTGGTGACCGCGTCGTCGCGCAACTGCGCCAGGCCGTCCAGCGCCTTGGACTGCGCGAGCAGCCCTGCGGCGTTCACGCCGGCGACCGTGAGGGTGGGAATGTTTTTGTTGATGACCGCCGCCGTCTGTGCGGCCCGGTTTTGAAAAATCTGATAGTATTCCATATTTTGGAAGGGTTGTCCTTTTATCGCGCCGCGTCTCCGCCGGTGCAAGCAAAATCCAATCCTGAAAGATGATTCGCATTTTGCTACTTGAAAACAGAGTTTTGCCTTATGCGAAGGGAAATTTGGGAAGAATCAATGTCCGCACTGATTCCGCGAAGGACACCTGTAAAAGGACGCGCCCCGCCGCGCGCCAGCAGCGCGGCCAATTTCCCGGCCATTGGAATGCTGACCGGCAAAGCCTCCGCCGGCTGGAACCGCTGCCTCCCGCCTTGCGGATCAGAAACCATTTATCAGCCCGGCCAGGACGGCTGCAACCCCCGGACAGACGTTTACCGGTCACAACCGGACGGTTACGAGGTCCGGGCAGACATTTACACTAGGCGCGGAGACGTTTACAGCCTGCGAGCAGACGTTTATGAGGGGCAGGCGGACGTTTACATCCCCGATGGAGACGTTTGCGAGCTGCGGGCAGACGTTTAGCATCCGCAAGGAGATGTTTACCACCCACGAATAGACGATTATAACCCCCAAGGAGACGTTTACCATCCGGTATATCAGATTTTCCAACCGCCAGAAATGGAACGACTTGTAAAAGTGGCGGCCAAAAAGCAACAGTCCGTCCAGCACGGCAGTTCTTAATTTGAATTCATTCTTTCCATCCAAGGGAACAGAGATAAATGGCAAAAGCCGCGGCCAGGGTAATGCCGGTCACAATTGAACATCATGACGTTTATTTGCTTTCAGATGGCGGCCCGGCCTTGAATTTCAAAAACTGCTTCGCCCAGGAATGCGGCGGAGAAAAACACAGCTTGTCTCTCCGCACGAATGCGCAAACTTTTGGCAGCCTGTTTTTCGAGCAGAAGTCGGGGTGGGTGTGGCGGCATCCGACAGTCTGCGTTTCGCTGTCGAGCGGATGAAAGGGAGAGTGAAAAGCGGAGGCTTTATTCATTCCGTGTTTCCGGTTACGACGATCTTATGAAAAGCTCGACGATCCAAAATGAATTCCCGGGCGTGCTAAACTTCACCGCCCTTTGTCCGGGCGATGATTGCCTTGCGGCTGGGGTGAGTGCAGTAAGCGACATCGTTGAAATATTTGACCTGTTTGCAGCCATCGGGCTGATGAACCAAACAAAAAAACATGCCCGGCCATGCGGCGTGCCTGGCACGGCATATGGCGGGGTCGGGCAACTTACGAACCGCGTTAAACCGGGACTCATTCTCACCATTGGGTGACATGCGAACAGCTTGTCCCGTCCTGCGGATTTGTAAATATCAAATTAAGGCACCGCCTCCAGCACCCGCAGACGCAGCCTCCTGGCAGAATCCGAACCCGCAATAAATTCAGCCCGTCAGCCACGGTGTTAATTGGCAAGTTGCGATTGCTTCTGATTTGACTGCCAGAACCGCCGGCGTAGTCTTGAACCACATCGGAAGCCAGACTGGCATGAATCGAAAATGGCATTTATGGCGGTGGTCCGGGATAATTTCCATCCTGTTGGGGAGCGTGCTGGCCATCTTTGAGCCGACGCTCAATGGCTCGGGTGACATGGCCGATTTCGAATGGCGCTCCATCCTGCTCCGCTTCTTTGGCTTTGCGCCCCTTTGTTTCTTCGGCTTTGCATTGCTGGTGTTTCTCCTGAAATTTACACGAATTATCTTCCGCTGGATGTTCACCCGCCGCGCGCTCAAGTGGTTCCTGCGGGCGTTTGCATTCCTGCTGCTGCTGCTGGCGTTGTTTTACCTCGAGGAAAACTGGCGCGGCAACCGCGCCTGGGAGAATTTCAAGCAGGAACGGGAAGCCAGGGGTGAGAAATTTGACTTTGTTAGCTTCATTCCGCCGCCAGTGCCGGACGACCAGAACTTCGCCCTCGCGCCGGCGGTCGCCAGTTGTTACAGCCGGGTCATGGACAGACATGGACAGCGGATTCAACCTGAAAACACGAACGTCGTGAACCGGCTGAAGATGACCATTTACCGGGCCGCCTATAATGGCCCAACCAACGTCCAACTTGGCTCATGGCAAAAGGCGGCGCTGACCGATTTGCCGGCGTGGCAAAATTATTATCGCGTGATGTTTGTCACCAACCGGCTGGGAGGAATGCCGCTGAGGATGCCACCGCCTGCGCCGCCCGGCTTGGGCCGACCAACTGGAGATCCACGGTCGGCAGAATCCGAATTAGTGGCATCTACCGCCCGTGAACAAGTGGAAGCATTGGCCACCAATGAATTCCCCGTCGCACCGCAGCCGCAATCCGCCGCCGCCGATGTCTTGCTCGCCTTGAGCCAATACGATCCGGTGCTTGAGGAGCTGCGAACGGCAAGCCGCCTGCCGTATTCCCGGTTTCCCTTGAACTACACCCCGACCAGATCATCTTTCCGCACTGGGAATTTTTGAAAAGGTGCGCCCAGGTTTTGAGATTGCGCGCCGTTGCCGAACTGGACAATGGGCAGACGGACAAGGCGCTGGCGGATGTGCGGCTGATCCTTTATCTGGCCGGCTCCATTCATCACGAACCCATTGAAGAGTCGTTTGAAGTGCAGACGGCGCTGGTGGACCAAGCCGTTCAGCCCGTCTGGGAAGGACTGGCGCGACGGCAATGGTCGGCTGACCAACTGGCCGCACTGGAACAGGATCTCGCCGGGATTGATGCGGCCAAAGGCTATGACTACGCCATGCGCGCCGGACTGGCCTTCAATTTGGGAACCATTGAATACCTGCGGACGGCACGGATGGCGAACTCCCTCACCGACTGGAACGACAAAATCATGTGGCTGCCGACCTTGGGGTATCGTCTCTCACCAAGTGGCTGGTTTTATCTCAATGAGCGGGCGACCGCGCTACTATTTGAAGCTGCCCTGCCAACGGCCGCCGAGGCAGAACAGCAGGTCATTTCCCCGGCAATCTATGAGCGGGTCCGACACGCTGAAGGTTTGGCGCGGCGACCACATCCAATTCCGGACAGCCTGTGGCTGGCATTCGTTCCACCGCTGGCCCTCGAGGCGATGCATTGCGCCCGCGTCCAAGCCGGGGTGGACCTGGCGAGAACCGCGTGCGCCCTGGAGCGTTACCGGCAGGCGCGAGGCAGTTACCCGGAAAAACTGGACGGTCTCGCGCCGCAATTCATTGAATCGTTGCCGCACGACATCATCAACGGCCAGCCGTTGCATTATCGTCGGACAGATGCCGGCAAATTTGTGCTTTATTCTGTCGGTTGGGACGGGAAGGATGACGGAGGCGTGCCGGAAGCTGGCAAACTGTTCTTGGAAGTGAACCCGAAAGGCGACTGGGTCTGGCAGTATCCGGGGGAATAATTTTTTGACGCAGCGGGCACCGGACGTTGGTTGCCGGAAATCATCTTCTTCATTGTCAACCCGGCGGCTTTTTGCGATACCGGGGCTGAATCGAACCCGGCAGAATTAAAACGCACCCGGCGCCGGTTCAATCAGCCGCCATCAATCCCCGCCACTTATGAACATTGAAACTGAAATTGAAACATTGAAACAGGAAGTCGCCCGCCTCCGCCAGGAGATGAACGAGTATCGGCAGTTCATCCGCTATAATCCGCCGCAGGAAGACGATGACGGGAAGCCGCAGGCTGCCTACATCACCATTCGCTGCGCCATCTTCATGATGGCCCATCCCAGCGACACCAATCGCTCGAAAATCAACATCATGTGCGGCGAGGACGGGGCGTATGTGGCGCTGCTGGGCAAGGATGAGCAGACGCGGCTGTTGTTGCAGGTCGAGAAGGACGTGCCGGAGGTAAGCCTGCTGGGCGGGGACCACCAGTATAAAGCCTGTCTGCGGATGGACACCGGCGAGCCGTCCTTTGAACTTTACGGCAAGGAGGGCACACTCGGCGTGCAGCTCAAGGTGCTGGGCGAGGCGGGCCGCGGCCAGGTCGGCGTGTGCGAGGCCGGCAAGGCGCGCGCGGTGATGAAGGCCACCGAGCTGGGCGGCGTCATCAGCGCGGTGCATGACGACGGCCATGCGCGCATCACCATGGCCAGCGCGCTGAACAATGGCGAGCTGCTGGCGGTGACGCCGGACATGAAGATCGGCGTGAAGATCGCCGCCAACGGCCTGGACGGCGGGTTCATCACCGTCAACAGCGCGATCGGCAAGCCCGGCGTGATCCTTTCCAATGTCGGCATCGGCGGCGCGGTGGTGGTGAACGATCACGCCGGCAACCGGGTCGCCTCCCTGCCTGCAACCGAATGAGTCCGCATCAAAGGCCTGACGCGGCGGCGCCGGCCGGGCGGTCAGACCCTGGGATTTGCGCTTTCGCCGGTGCGGACCGGGTTGCTGCTCCCGGAAGACGATGTTACGGACACACGATGGCGGTGGTGTCAATTTTCCATGACTACTTTTGTCCGCGCCGTCCAAAAATCATCACTGGAAAACGGAAGGCACGCGCGGAAACGCCCGAATTGTGAGGCGGCGGCGCGGGAAGCGGGCTTGGCATGTCACTTGCGTTCACACATTCAGCGGTTTTGAACCAATGTAGTCTGCCAGCAACCTACCTGCAGCTTCATTCTTCCAAGCCCCGGCCGGAGGGTCCACCTCCCAGCCGGGGTTTTAGTTTTTCCGCGTGGTTTCCGTTTAGCCGGGGTATTACCTGCATCCGCAACGCAATGAAGCGCTGCCTAAAATAGAAAGAAATCAAATGAATGCCAAAGTTCTCCTCCTCGGTGCGGTGGTTGCCGCGTTCTCGTTCACTTCCTTTGCCGCCGATGCATTGCTCACGCCGCGTGCCGCCGGCAATCAGCCCCGGGCGGCCGGCAGTCCGGCGGTGACGCCGGTGATTGCCGTTGGTTATGTTGATTCCACCCCCGCGCTGCTCTTGCCGCGCGCTGAAGGCAATCAGATTAAGATCGTCAAAGGCGTGGCCAGCGACCGGAACCCGGCGCTGGAATGCCGCAGCAACATGAACGGCAGCCCGAAAGCCGTGGCCGCATGCAGCCAAAGCGTCACCATGCCGGGCTGCCAGAAGCTGGCGTCGCTGAAATAATCGTCTTGCCCAATGCCAGCCGGGTTGTCCCGGCCGGAAATAAATGCTAAACCACGGGCGGCGGGCGGAAAATCCGCCGCCTTTCAGCTTATGAAAGAAAACCACCATCGTTCCAATGATCCTCAACTCAGCGCGCTCCTGCGGCAGGCCCGCATGTCGCCCGGTCTGCCGCCGCGCTTCCAGCAAAACGTCTGGCGGCGCATTGAAGACACCGAGGCGCCCGTGCAACCGACCTCGTGGCTGGACGCGCTGGCAGCCTTGATTTTACGTCCGCGATTCGCGGCTGCCGCCACGGCCGGGTTGCTGCTGGCCGGCGTGTTCGCCGGCACGCTCGAAGGCCGGCAGACGGCCCGGCACGACGCGCAGATGAATTATCTCGCCGCCGTCGCACCTCACGCCGCGCGCTGAAACATGAACCGCTCGCTCGTCATCCTCCTCGGCGCGCTGGCGCTGGGCGCGGCGATTTTCGCCGGTTCCTATTTTGCCAGCCAGCGCGCCACCGTGATGTGCTGCGCCAGGCCGGCAGATGATTTGAGCTGGCTGCGGGATGAATTCCATTTGAGCGACGGGGACATGGCGCGCATCCGCGAACTGCATGAAGGCTATCTGCCGAAATGCGCCGAGATGTGCGCGAAGATTGCCGCGAAAAAAGGGGAACTCGCATCCGTCCTCGGCAACGGCACCAATGTCACCGCAGCAGCGCAGGCGAAACTGGAAGAAATTGCTTCGCTCCGGGCGCAATGCCAGGCGCAGATGCTTCAGCATTTTATTGCCGTCAGCCAGGTGATGCCGCCGGAAGCAGGCCGGCGCTATCTCGCCGAGATGAAACGGCTCACGCTGGGCGCCAACGAGCCGATGGAACAATCCATGTCGGACGACACCGGCCATGAGCATCATCACTGACGCGGACGCCCATGACCGGGCGGACATGGAAAAATTGCAGGCCGGCCATGAGGCCGCGCTCAACAATTTGATGGAGCGCCACGCCACGCCGGTCTTTCACTTTCTCTGCCGCATGACGGGCAACGAGGAGGATGCGAACGATCTGGCGCAGGAAACCTTTGTCCGCGTTTTCAAATCCCGCGACAGCTTCCGCGCGGAGCAAAAATTTTCCACCTGGCTGTTCACCATCGCGGCGAACCTGGCACGGAATCATTTCCGCTGGCGCAGCCGGCATCCGAACCTTTCGCTCGACGCGGAAAATGCCGGGACCGAACAGACGCTTGGCAGCACTTTGCCCGCGAACTCTCCGGCGCCGAACGAAGCGGCTCTCGCCGGCGAACGCGCCGAAGCCGTCCGCGCCGCCGTGAAAAATCTGCCGGAAGATTTGCGCGAGGCGATTGTGCTGTGCGAATGGGAGGAACGCAGCGTGGCCGAGGCCGCGGCAATTTTGGAAACGACACCGAAGGCCGTGGAATCAAGACTCTACCGCGCCAGGGGAATTTTGCGCACGCGGCTGAAAAGCTGGCTGTAAAATTTTGCACCGGAGCGCAGGTCTGTGTCTCAAACAAATCTGGATTCTTCCGAACAACACAACTCAATCCAATTGTTCCCGTCTCGCAACCCGCGCGCCGTCAGACGGCCACAGGACTTTCAAGCTGTGCGAGTTCGGTTCCGGCCGCTTCCCATTCCGTTGTCGCCGCCGCCAGCCGGTCGTGGACATGCAGCAATTCACGGTTGATCTGCATCGCGCGGCCGCCGGCGTAAGTCTCCGGTTTTTCCAGCTCCTCCGTCAGCTCCTTTTGCTGCACTTCGAGTTCGGCAATCTCCGTCTCCAGCGCCGTGATGCGTTTCTGGTTTTCCTTTTTCTTCCGTGAACGCGCCTGCCGCTGCCCGGCTTCAATCCGCCGCTGTTCCTTCCGGTCAACCGGCGATTCGGCGGGCCCGGTCGCGACGGGAGCCTGGCGGGTGAAACTTGAACTCGTCAGCGCCGCGCGCGCCGTCTGCACCGTTTTGTCGAGGTAATACTGGTAGCCGCCGCCAAAGTGCCGGAGCGTGCCGGCCTCCACCCGCACGACATGCGTGGACAAGGCGCGGATGAAATGCACGTCGTGGCTGATGAAAACCAGCGTGCCTTGATATTGCTTCAGTGCGACAATCAGCGCGTCCACGCTGGCGAGATCCAGATGCGTCGTCGGTTCGTCCATCAGCAGCAGGTTCGGCGGATCGAGCAGCAGCTTCACCAGCGCGAGCCGGCTTTTTTCGCCGCCGCTCAACACGCTCACGGGTTTGTAAATGTCATCACCGCGAAATAGAAAACTGCCGAGCACGTTGCGCACGGCCTGCTCGGTGATGCGCTGCGGCGTGTCCAGCGCCTCCTGAAAAACCGTGTGCTTGGGATTCAACATCGCTGCGCGATGCTGCGCGAAATAGCCGTATTTTGCGTTATGGCCAAGCTTGTGAACGCCCGCCTGCGGCGTGAGCACCTGCGCCAGCAGCTTAAGCAGCGTGGATTTGCCCGCGCCGTTCGGGCCGACGAGCACGATGCGCTGGCCGCGTTCCACTTCAAAATCAATGCCGTCGTAAATCAGCTTTTCGCCGTAGCCGAATTTGATTTTCTCCAGCGTGAGGACGCGCTGCCCGCTGCGGTGCGGCTGCGGAAACCGAAAACCCACCGTCGCCTCCGGCCCGCTTGGCAGTTCGACCATGTCTTCCTTGATGCGCTCAATCTGCTTGAGCTTGCTCTGCGCCTGCGCGGCCTTCGTGTTCTTCGCGCGGAAGCGGTCCACGAAAAGCTGCATCCGGTCAATCTCGCGCTGCTGCGATTTCGCGGTGGCGATCATCGTCGCCTCGGCGGCGGCGCGCTGTTCGAGGTAGCTGTCGTAATTGCCCGTGTAGCGCATGATGCGCGACGCACGCAGCTCCGCGATGTGCGTGCAAAGATGGTTCAGAAATTCGCGGTCGTGCGAAATCAGCAGGATCGCGCCGGGATAATATTTCAGATAATTCTGGAACCAGAGGAGCGTTTCGAGATCCAGATGGTTCGTCGGCTCGTCGAGCATCAGCAGATCGGGTTCCTCCGCGAGCAGGCGCGCGAGGTGGGCGCGCATGATCCAGCCGCCGGACATTTCGCGCGCGGGGCGGTCGTAATCCGTCTGCTTGAAACCGAGGCTGGCGAGAATCTGCTTGGCCTTGGCGACGAACTGCCCGTCGCTTTCATGCTCGTGCGGCACGGTAATTTCCATGACGGTTTCGTTGCCGGCCGGCTCGCTTTCCTGCGGCAGATAGCCGACGCGCGTGCCACGGATGAACGTCACACTGCCGTCGTCCGGCTCCTCCTTGCCGAGAATGATTTTAATGAGCGTGGATTTGCCCGCGCCGTTCGGCCCGGTGATGGCAATGCGGTCGCCCGCCAACACGTTCAACGAAACATCGTCAAACAGTTCGCGTCCGCCAAATGATTTGCTTAGTCCGGCTACAGTCAGCATCAGCCTGCCAGTTTAGTCAATTTTGCCGCGGGGGCAACTGCGGAAACAGTTTCCGCCGGCCCGCCCGCCTGAATTCCCCGGTTGCCGGCCCCATTGATCGGGCAAACCCGTCTGCCGAAGCGCGGCACGGCATTGGCACCCGCCCTCCCCCAATTTCCCAAGGCCTGCCCCCATTTGATTTTGGGCTGCCCCCATTTTCCCGATAGCCGCCCCCAATGTTTTTGGCACCTCCCCCAATTTCCAGGCGACCTCCCCCATTTTTTCCATTGTTGCCCCCAATTTCCCGGAGGCCGCCCCCAATGTTTTTGCCATCCCCCCAATTTCCCGACCCTTCCCCCCAATTTTTTCAGGGCGTCCCCCAATTTTTCTCCGACCGTTCCCGTATTAAAAGCATCTGTCCCCAAGCCATTTACGGCTGTTCAAGCCGCTTTTGGCCCGGCCGGAGACAACCCTGGAGTTAACGTGTCCTAAAAAGAGGCAATTGCCTGCCGACGGCAAACCCGGCGGTTTTCCGCCGGAAGTTTCGAGGCCGCGCAGACTCTTCCGGCCTCCGCGCGGATGCCCGCTCAATGGTTTGAAGGCGGCGTCACCCGGACGAAGCGCGGCCAATAAAGCTGCGCGTTGTTCATGAGCCGCGAAAATTCAAAAGAATTTGCCGCATAGGTCACGATCAGTTCGTCCGGCTTCGCCATCAGCATCGGATGCGCCTTGGCCGCGTAGCAAAAAACCTGCTTGTCCCATTTCATCTCCGGGCAGCGATACACCACGGCGGCGGCGCTCCACGGCCCCCAGGGTTCGGGCGCGGTGCGCAGCAGGATTTTTTCGGACAGTCCGTTTTCCGTGCAGACGAGCGCGTATTGCCGGAGCGCCGGCAGCCAGGAAACGGAATATTCGGTCGCCATGCCGCCGCAAAGTTCCGCCATGTCGGCGGCATTCGTGGTCCAGCCGTCGCGGGCGCGAAACTCCCACGCGGAAAAATCCGCCGGCTCCGCTTCCGGCGCGCGCGCCAGGATCATCATTTTCGTTTGGCCGCCGCCTTTTTTCTCCCGCGTGCCGTAAAGGTAAACCCAGCCGTTCGTCACCAGCCCGGCGGAGCCGAAGGAATAATTTTCGCCGGCGCCAAATTGCGCGAACGGAATCTTCCGCTGTTCGACGTGCCATTGCGTCGGCGGGGCCAGCGGATTGGCCACTTCGCCGAGCCAGATGCCGATCTGCCGAAAACCGAACGCGCCTTGGGCGTCCGTTGGCTCGATTTGCGCCAGGAACAAAAACAGTTTTCCATCCGCCATCAAGCCGTCAAACAGCCAATAATAGCCCCGGCCATCGGCGGGTGAAATCAGCGACGCCGGTTCACCCGTGGCCGATTGGGGATAAAACCATTCCACCTGCGCGCTCGCCGGATCAATCCCCTGCTGCCAGGCGGCGGAGTTGTGGATCATTTTCGCGTTGATGCGCCGGCCGTCGCGCACTTCGCCGACAAAGGTGTCGCTGAACAGCCAGAGCGTCAAACCGTTGGTCAGCGCCACGGTGAAATCGCCGTCCGCGCCGATCCAGCCGTTCGTGCGCTGAAACAACCGGTCATAGGCCGGGATGCTCTCCGCGCTCCAATCCGCGCCGCGCACCGGCGCATCAGGCATCAGCGCGATGGAAAAAACTCCCAGCACCAATCCGGCGAGCGGGCGCCCGCCGGAGCGGATGAAAGATTTGGATGGTAAAACGGGTTTCAAATTTTATTTCGGCTTCAACTGCGGGAACAAAATCACGAAAGAATCAAAACCGATTCCGGCGAGGACTCAAAAGCCAGGATCTCCTTCGCGTGCCGCTGAATTAACGAAAGCAAATCGCCGCGCGTGCAGTTGCCGATGTTCAACCAAATGAACTTCAGCGGCGTTCCGTAAAGCAACGCCCGTTGGTAAAAATCCTTGCCCTTGGAAATGATGGCGAAGCCGTTGGTCTTGGCAAAATTCCAAATGTCTTCGTCCGTTTGTCCCTTCAGGCCGAGTTCACGCACATGCCCGCGGTCGGCAAAAACCGCGCCGACGAGACGCGGCAGTTTGGGCGAAAGATTTTCGTCGAACAGCAGCTTCATGCGGCCACCGTGAGACGCCGTTCACGTTCCGCCGCGAAAGTGAGGCACGCTTGGATGTCCTCGGCGGTCAGGTCGGGGAAATCGTCGAGGATTTGCGCCGCCGTCATGCCGCCGCCCAGATAATCCAGCACGTCCGCCACCGCGATGCGCTTGCCCTTGATGCAAGGCTTGCCGCTGCGAATGCGAGGGTCAATCGTGATGCGGTCTTGGTAAACCATGGCTTTAAGTTAAGGCTGCGCTCCTGATAGTCAAGCAGCCAGCCTTTCTCACTTCGGCTTCAACTGCGGGAAGAGGATCACGTCGCGGATGCTTTCCTGGCCGAGGAGCATCATGCACAGGCGGTCAATGCCGATGCCGATGCCGCCGGCGGGCGGCATGCCGTGTTCGAGCGCCACGAGAAAATCCTCGTCGAGCTTCTGCTGTTCGCCGCCGGCCTGATGTTCCAGCGTGGCGCGTTGCGCGATGGGATCATTCTGCTCGGTGTAGCCGGGCGAAATTTCCTGGCCGTTGATGCAGCACTCGAAGACCTCGACGGTTGTCGGGTCGTCGGGCGAAAGCTTGGCGAGCGGCACGAGTTCCTTGGGCAGATGCGTGACGAACGTGGGTTGGATCAAAGTCGGCTCGATGAATTTGGAGAACACGGCGTTCGTGACTTCAAAATCTTCAAAATCTTTTCCAATGTCGCCTTCAAGTTTCAATTCTTCTACGGCAGCACTTCGACGTTCTTCTGGCGTCAAAGCAAACCAATCGGGAATTCTACTTTTGGTTTTTTGCTCAACTGTTTCACGAACCAAATCTTTGTATTTCACACGACGCCACGGCGGAGTTAAATCAATAATTTTGTCTTTGCCGAGTTCGTAAAAATTTGCGGTCAACACATCGAAGCGACGACGAAGATAATCAACTTCTTCATTATCTGAAAAAACTCGGAAAAGAAGGTCTCGGAACTCAAGCAAGCTGTCACCAAATTTTTGGGCAACAGACGCGTGAAATTCTGGGTGGTCAGTCGAAAGGCTTTTTTCTGCTTGTTCGATTTTTGTTTCGAGCGGCTTCAAAAGATTGGTTACATCAAGCAATTTTTCTTTGTCCACGAATTCAAAAAGCCGTTGGCAATCAGTTTTCAGAAAAATTTTCGTTTGGTTCAGCGCGTTGCGAATTTCAGAAGTTTTCGGATGCCAAACCTGAAGTTTGCCATTTACTTTCTGCGCCACCGTCGTGATGAGCGACTCCACCGTTTCCATCATCGTCGCGTAATCGCCGAACGCGCAGTAGGCTTCGAGCATCGTGAATTCGGGATTGTGCCGGCGCGAGAGGCCTTCGTTGCGGAAGTTTTTCCCGATCTCAAACAGCTTGTCAATGCCGCCGACGAGCAGCCGTTTGTGGTAAAGCTCCAGCGCGATGCGGAGATAGAAATTGCAGCCGAGCGCCTCGTATTTGGTGATGAACGGCCGCGCCGCCGCGCCGCCGGGAATTGGCTGCATCGTGGGCGTCTCCACTTCCATGTAACCGCGCGCGTGAAAGAACTGGCGGATTTCATGCACGATGTCACTGCGCTGCTTGAAAATTTTCCGCACGTCTTCATTCGCGATCAAATCCAGGTAGCGCTGGCGGTAGCGGATCTCGGTGTCTTCGAGTCCGTGCCATTTCGCGGGCGGCGGGCGGAGCGCCTTGGCGAGGATGGTGAAGGCCTCCAGCTTGATGGTCGGCTCGTTGGTCTTGGTGCGGAAGAGCGCGCCGGTGACGCCGACAAAATCGCCGAGGTCGAGCTGCGTGAAGGTGTGGAACAAATCCTCGCCGAGCGTGTTTTTCTGCGCGTAGCACTGGATGCGGCCGCCCTGGTCGCGCACGTCAATGAACATGGACTTGCCCATGTCGCGGTGCGCGGTGATGCGGCCGGCGACGGAGACTTTGGCGTGTTCGGCCAGTTCGCCGGCTTCAAATTTCGCGCGCGCCTCGCCCGCGCCGAGGCCGGGGGTGAACTTGTTTTTGAAGGGGAAAACGCCCTTGGCTTCCAGCGCCTTGAGCTTGGCCCGGCGCTGTTCGATGAGTGAATTTGTGTCTTCCATAAAAATGGCGGCGGACATTAAAACACAAAATCCGGGGCAAAACCAAGCAGCAAAAAAGAGGGCCGGCATCGTCGCGGGGATTTACCGGTGGATACTCACCGCATCCCGCAGCCATGTCAGCCCGCCGCAAACTAAGCCGGGCCGGCAAAAGCGCAAGGGGCGAAATGAAAATATTTTCAACGCGGATCTCCGGCTTGTGTTTCGCGGTGCGCGGCTGTATTTCAAAAGCGTGGGCAAGACGTATCTCTTCGAATGTCCGCAGTGCCAATACCGCGCGAAGATTTCGGGCGGGGCGGACAGCGGCCTGCATTGCGAGATCCAGACGGTCGTGTGCCGCGACTGCCGGGAATTGTTCGATGTGTTCACGCGGCAGCGCCGGCGGGCGGACGCGGTGGACATGGTGAGGTTTCCCGGATTTTACCGGCCGGAAATTCCGCCGGTAGTTTTGCGCGACAGCTCGGTGAACCCCAAGCGCGGCCAGCCGCAGCCGCTGGTCTGGCGGAGTTTCAAGCTGGCCTGTCCGGTCGGGCCGAAGCATTTCGTCGAGCCGTGGCGCGATCCGGGCCGCTGTCCGCGCTGCGGCAGTTTCCTGGAAAAGAACGGCCTGCCCTTCCGGCTGTGGGATTGAGCCGGGATTCGCCGCCCGGCAAACGCCCCTTTACATTGCGGCTGCTTTGGGCGAAAACATCCACAGCCAGAAGCAAAAACCTAATGGCAACCAAATTGTCCGCCGTGCCGCCTGAAAAATAAATGGAGCCGGTCAAAATCATTCTGGCGATCTTCGCCGTGACTTACGTCGGGATCGCGATTGGATACATTCCCGGATTGAAGCTCAATCGTCCGGGGATCGCGCTGCTGGGTGCAATTGGCATGATGATGTTCGGCGGCATCACCACCGCCAACGCCGTTTCCTATGTCAACTGGCCGACGATCTGCCTGCTCTTTGGATTTTTTGTCATCTCCGCCCAGCTCCGGTTGTCGGGGTTCTATGACCGGGTGGCGATGAGCCTCGCCAATCAGCTTGGAAATCCCGCGCGGTTTCTATTGATCCTGATGCTGGTGACCGGCGGGCTTTCGGCGGTGCTCAATCACGACATCGTGTGCTACGCCTTTGCGCCGATCACCGGCGCCGCCTTGTTGCGCAAACAACTCAATCCCGTTCCATTTTTGATTGCGCTGACCATCTCCAGCAACATCGGCGCGGCGGCGACCCTGATCGGGAATCCACAAAACATGATGATCGGCCAGGTCGCGCACCTGGATTTCGGCCGCTATCTGCTTTGGAGCGGCGTGCCGGTCGTTTTTGCCATGACGGCCACCTATGGAATCATCTGGCTGATGTCGCGAAAAAATCTTCAGGCTCCGTCGTCCGGCCAAAACGGCATGGCGCAGCAAACCTATCCTTTCAACCGCCGGCACACGATCAAAGGAATCATTCTTCTCCTCGTGGTCATCGGCCTGTTCTTCACTTCATTTCCCAAGGAGGTGATCGTTCTGGCGGCCGCCGGCATTCATCTGGCCAGCACCAAATTCCGCACCGAGGATTTGCTCGGACTGGTCGAATGGCCGATTCTGGTGCTGTTCATGGGCTTGTTTGTCGTCGCCGGAGCGTTTCAAGCCACCGGCCATGGCGAGCAGGCCATCCACTGGCTGGCGCGGGGCGGATTCAATCTCAATGCTGCGGGCAATTTAACTTTGATGACGGCGGCGCTCTCCAATTTGGTCGGCAATTCCGCCGCCGTGATGCTGCTGCTCAAAGTGGTCAATCTGGCCGGTCCCGCCACGCCATACATCCTGGCGCTCGCCAACAGTTTTGGCGGCAGCCTGATCATTATTGGCAGCGTGTCCAATATCATTGTGGTCCAGCAGGCGCGGGAAATGGGCATCAAAATATCCTTCTGGGATTTTGCGCGGCTGGGAATTCCCGTGACGCTGGCCGCCCTGGCCGGGCTGCTCGCCTGGGCGGCCCTGGCGGGTTGAATCAATGCGGTGGACGAGACATTTTTCGAGGCAATTTGTCTTGCCGGGAATTTTATATCGAGTCCCCGGCGCGCGGCGCGCTCTATAAAATTGTCGGTTGACTGGAAATTGCGCTGTGCCACAGTTACATATTGTGGAGAAAGGACTCAATGGACAGCAATGACATGCAAATTTTGATTGTGGAAGATTCCGACGACGACGCGAGATTGATGCTGGCGGAATTGGAACGCTCCGGTCTTGCTCCCGTGCATCAGCGCGTGGAATCCAAGGGCGATTTTCTGGCCGCCCTGCAGGATCGGGCCTGGGACGCCGTCATTTCCGATTATGTGCTGCCGCAATTCAGCGGGCCGGAGGCATTGAAGCTGCTGCGCCACTATGGCTGGGAAATTCCGTTCATCATGGTGTCCGGGATTTACGGCGAAGAGGAGGCGGTGGCGATGATGAAGGCCGGGGCGAACGATTACCTCATGAAAGGAAATCTTTCCCGGCTGGCCCCGGCCTTGAAGCGCGAACTGGAGGCGGCCCAGGACCGCCGGCTCCACAAACGAGCCGAGGGCGCGATGCAATTTCTCGCCGCCATCGTCGAGTCAAGCGAGGACGCCATTTACGGCAAGAATCTCGACAGCCTGATTGTGAGCTGGAATCCGGCGGCCGAACGCCTGTTTGGCTACAAGGCGGAGGAAATCATCGGGCGTTCCATCGTCGCGCTGTTCCCCCGGGACCGGCGCGACGAAATGCTCGACATCATGGCCGGCATCCGGCGCGGCGACCTGGTTGGGGTTGAGGAAACCGAACGCCTCCACAAGAACGGCAAAATTATTCCGGTGTCCGTCACCGTTTCCCCGGTCAAAAACTCGGCAGGAGCGGTCATCGGCGCCTCGGCGATCGCCCGCGACATCAGCAAACAAAAGCAGGCGGAATATGAGCGGCTGCAGTTGATTGATAATCTCACCGCCGCCGCGAACCAGGTCAAGACCCTCACCGGCCTGCTGCCCATCTGCTCCGCCTGCAAGCGCATCCGCGACGACAAAGGTTATTGGCAGCAGGTCGAGACTTACATCTCAAAACATACCGAAGCCGTTTTTTCCCATGGCATCTGCCCCCAATGCGCGGAGAAGTATGAGCGACAGCTCGAGAATAGAAACAAATGAATTTCTTTCCTGTCCCCGGCCCGTGCGCCGCAGCACAAGGTGAAAATTCCAGACTGCGTGACGCACGGTTTCCGCAGCGTGGCGGGCAGAATGTGGTCACTTATCGTCTATTGTGAGCCATGTTATTTTGACGGCGCAATTCAAGATTTTGAAAGACTGCTTGTGCAAGAAATTGACATAAAAAAGACATTTGGTTCATCCGTCAGATCCTGGAGAAAGCAGCTGGGGCTTTCGCAGGAAGAACTGGCTGAACGGTCAGATTTGCATCGCACCTACATATCCGACGTGGAACGCGGAGCGCGCAATCTGTCCCTGGAGAGCATGACCCGGCTGGCCCGCGCGCTGGAAATTCCCGTGGCCGCCCTGTTCCCGCCGGAAAGTCCGGGCGGGGAAGCCGGCGCCATCACGAATCATGGTCAGAACCGGGAGTTTGTTGACATTCTTTTGGTGGAGGACAATGCCGATGATGTGGCCTTGACGCTGCACGCCTTCAAACAAGCCCGGTTCGCCAATCATGTCCTGGTGGTTTCGGACGGGGCGGAGGCATTGGACTGTGTTTTTTGCCGGGGGAAATATTCCGACCGCCGTCCGGAGATGCGTCCGCAGGTTGTCCTCCTGGATTTGAACCTGCCGAAGGTGAGCGGGCTGGAAGTGCTGCGGCAGATCAAGGCGGATGAACGGACACGCCTGATCCCGGTCGTCGTCCTGACCGTTTCCGAAATGTTCCGCGACTTCGAGGAGTGTGAGCGGCTGGGCGCGGAAAGCTACATCATCAAGCCGTTGAATTTTCACCGGTTGAGCCAGATCACGCCGCGGTTGAATCTCGACTGGGCGCTGCTCAAGCCCGATCGGGCCGGGCTGCAGCCGGTCGTGAAATAGATTTTCTGGACGAGTGTTTTTGCCGGCACCCGGCCAGGTGGCGTCAATAATTGATTCATCGGACGTATGCAGGCCGAACAACAATTAAGAGATTCGCTCAGAGAAATTCACGACCTGAGGGCCGCACTGGATGAACACGCCATCGTGGCCATCACCGATCCGCAGGGGAAAATCACCTACGTCAACGACAAATTTTGCGCCATCTCCCAATACTCGCGCGGGGAGCTGCTGGGCCAGGACCATCGCCTGATCAATTCGGGGTTTCATTCCAAAGAGTTCATCCGTGATCTGTGGCTGACCATTTCGAACGGCCGGGTTTGGAAAGGCGAATTCAAGAACCGGGCCAAGGACGGCTCGTTTTACTGGGTGGACACCACCATCGTGCCGTTTCTCAACGAGGACGGCAAGCCGCGCCAGTATGTGGCGATCCGCGCCGTCATCACCGGGCGCAAGGCGGCTGAGGAAAAAATCCGCCAATTGAACGCCGAGCTGGAGCAGCGCGTGGTGGAACGCACCGCCGAGCTGGAGGCGTTCTCCTATTCCGTGTCGCACGACCTCCGCGCGCCCGTGCGGGCCATCGGCGGTTTTGCCCGCATGGTGCAGGAGGATTATGCGGCGGCGCTGCCGGCGGAGGCGCAGCGCCTCCTCGGCCGCATCCACGAAAACGCGCTGAAAATGGGCCGGCTGATTGACGGCCTGCTGGCGTTTTCCCGGCTGAGCCGCCAGCCGCTCAACAAACAAAAGGTGATGGTTTCGACCATCGTTCACCGTGTGCTGGAGGAGCTGCAGCCGGAACAAGCCGGGCGCCGGATAAAAATTTCCGTCGCGGAACTGCCCGATTGCCAGGCCGACCCGGCTTTGTTGCAGCAGGTTTATGCGAACCTGCTTTCCAACGCGTTCAAATATTCGCGGGAGCGCAATCCGGCGGTCATTGAAATCGGTTCCCACGACGAGAAAGGCCGGCGGGTTTATTTCGTGAAAGACAATGGCGCGGGCTTCCAGATGGAATATGCCCACAAACTGTTTGGCGTCTTCCAGCGCCTGCACAGCGCGGATCAGTTTGAAGGCACGGGCGTGGGGCTGGCGATTGTGCAGCGCATCATCCACCGGCATGGCGGACAAATCTGGGCGGAGGCCGAGCCGGGCAGGGGCGCGACGTTTTCTTTCACCTTGGACGGCGGAAATTCTCATGTCTGAAGAAGCCGCAGAAATGTTGCTGGTGGAAGACAGCCCCGACGACGTGGCGTTCTTTGTCCGCGCCTTCGACAAAGCGCGGCTGGCAGCGCGGCTGCACGTCGTTTCGGACGGGGCGGAGGCGCTGGAGTTTGTCTTTCGCACCGGGGTTTACGCCCATCGCAACCCGGCAAGCCGCCTGAAGGTCATCTTTCTGGACTTGAAACTGCCGAAAGTGAACGGACTGGAAGTGCTGCGGCGGCTGAAAGCTGATCCGCGCATCCGCACCATCCCCGTCGTGGCCTGGAGTTCCTCGCAGGAAGAACGCGACCTGGTGGAAAGTTACGCGACCGGGGTCAACAGTTATGTCGTGAAACCCATGGACTTTGATGAATTCGAGCGGTCCGTCCAGGCGCTTGGCCAATACTGGCTGCAGTTCAATCAGACGCCCAAACCATAAATGACCATGACCACGCCGCTGAACATTTTGATTGCCGAGGATTCACCGGACGATGCCGAGTTGATCGTGGCCCAACTGCGCCGCGACGGTTTTGAACCCGCTTGGCGGCGCGTGGAGACGGAAACAGACTTTCTTGCCGAACTGAAAAAACTGCCCGACATCGTCCTCTCCGATTTTGCCATGCCGCAGTTCGACGGCCTGCGCGCGGCGCAGCTCACGCGGGAGAGCGGCCTTAACATTCCCTTCATCCTCGTTTCCGGCACCGTCGGCGAGGAGGCCGCGGTCGAGGCGATGAAACAGGGCGCCACGGATTACCTGCTCAAAGACCGGATTGCACGGCTGGGCAATGCCGTCGCCCGCGCGCTGGAACAGAAGCGGCTGCGCGATGAGCGTCTGAAGACGGCGGAGGAACTGCGCTGGAAAACCACGCTGCTCGAAGCCCAGTTGGAATCCTCGCCGGATGGCATTCTCGTGGTGGACAGCCTGGGCCGGAAAGTCCTCCAGAACCGGCGCCTGGACGAGATGTGGAGAATACCCCGGACCGGCGGCGCCAGGAGTCCGGTGGATGTCGTCCAGGCCATCTTCAACCCGGACCGGGGGAAATATCCGCAGCAGTTCATCGAGAAAATGGCCTGCCTGCAAGCCCACCCGGACAAGGCCGGCCATGACGTGATTGAATTGATTGATGGCACCGTGATGGACCGCTATTCCGCGCCTGTCCGCGACCAGACTGGAAAACATTACGGCCGGATCTGGTCGTTCCGCGACATCACCGAACGCCGGAAACTGGAGGCACAGTTCCGCCAGGCGCAAAAGATGGAATCCATCGGCCAGCTCGCCGGCGGCATCGCGCACGATTTCAACAACATTCTCTCCGCCATCCTGGGCAATCTTTACCTCGCCAAACTCGACGCGGAGAACCAGCCCGCCATCACCGAACGTCTGGACAACATTTCACAGGCAACCCGCCGGGCTACCGACCTCGTCAACCAAATCCTCACCTTCAGCCGCCAGCACAAGCAGGAGCGTGAACCGGTCAAGCTCAACCAGGTCGTTCTGGAAGCCCTCAAGCTCCTGCGCGCCAGCGTGCCGGCCACCATCAAGATCGAGTCCGACCTGAACGTCACGCCCACCGTGCTCGCCAACACCACCGCAATCCACCAGGTCATCATGAATCTCGGCACCAATGCCTGGCACGCCATGCGCGACCAGCCCGGCACCCTCGCCGTCGAAATGGGCCTCATGGATGTGGATGCGGATTTCGCCGCCGGCCACCCCGGCTTGCATGAGGGCCGCCACGTCCGGCTGTCGGTCAGCGACACCGGCCACGGCATGGATGCCGCCACGATGGAGCGCATCTTTGATCCTTTTTTCACCACCAAGCCCGTGGGGGAAGGCACCGGCCTGGGGTTGGCCGTGGTGCTCGGCATCATGCAAAGCCATGACGGGGCCATCACCGTGTATAGCCAGCCCGGCAAAGGCACCAGGTTCAATCTCTATTTCCCCGTTTTGGAATCCGCCGCCGTTTCGCATGACACTTCGCCCCTGCCCTTGCCGCGCGGCCACGGCGAGCACATCCTGTTCGTGGACGATGAGCAAGCCCTCGCCTCGCTTGGGGAAAAAATGCTCGAAGGCCTCGGCTATGTCGTCACCACGAAGACCAATCCGCTCGAAGCCCTGGCCGCCGTGCGCGGGCAGCCGGACACGTTTGACCTGGTCATCACCGATCTGACGATGCCGGTCATGGACGGCGCCAAACTCGGCCTCCAGCTGCTGCAAATTAAACCCCGGCTTGCCATTATTTTGACCACCGGTTACAGCAGCATGACCGCAAAGAAGGTCCGGGAGCTTGGCTTCCGTGGCCTGTTGGCCAAGCCCTGCACCGCCCGGTCCTTGAGCGATGCGGTGCAACGCGCGCTGCACCCGTCCGCAGCTTGAGGACATCCGGCTCCGTCTCATTCTGAAGTGCCTGCGGGTTCTCCGCGAGGGCGCGAAAACTCCGTCCGGCGGACGCGCCCTCCTTTTATCCAGAATCCGCGTTCAGCCTGCAAACGTGTAGTCGTAAGGCGCACGCTGTGGCCGGGCGAGGTGGACATTGGCTTCGCTCGCGCCGTCACCGGTGAAAATCTCCTTGTCCGGGTCCCACTGCAGTTTGCGACCGGTCCGCAGCGCGATGATGATCAGATGCCCGATGCTGGCGGAACGGTGTCCGTTCTCCACGCTCGCAATCGGATCGCGCCGCGAACGCACGCAGTCGAAGAAATTTCCCATGTGATCCTTGCTCACCTCCAGCTTGACGGCGTTGTCGGGCAGCGGCGTGAGGAGCAGTTGCTTGTCGCTGGCGGTGATTTCATCACGGTTCACCCAGATCCAGCCGGCGGTGCCGGTGAATTTCACGCCGTTGCGCTGGCCGTTCGCGTTGATGATGGAGCCGCTGGGGCTGTCATCAGTCGTGGTCTTCACGATCTGCGTGACGCCATTCGCCCAGGTGAGCGTGGCCGCGAACTCGCTCGGCGTGGTGTAGCCGTCGGGCAGCGGTGGCGTCACCACGCGCGCCTCCACGGCGACCGGCCCATCAAGGCCGATGCCCCAGCGCGCGATGTCGTTGTGATGCGCGCCCCAGTCCGTCACCGGGCCGCCGGAATAATCGAACCACCAGCGGAATGATCCGTGGCAGCGCTCGGTGACGTATTCCGCCGCCGGCGCCTGGCCGAGCCAGAAGTCGTAATTAAATTCCGGCGGCACGGAAACTTTCTGGAAATGGTTCCCCCGGATGCCGGCGGGCACAAACACGTTGACCTGTTGCAGGGTGCCGAGCCGGCCGTTGCGCACGAGTTCGCACGCGAGGTGAAAACGCTGGCTGCTGCGCTGCTGCGTGCCGGTCTGGAAGACAATTTTATTCTCGCGCACGGCTTTGATGACCTGCCTGCCCTCGTCAATCGTCAGCGTCAGCGGCTTCTCGCCATAGACATCCTTCTTGGCCCTGGCGGCGGCGATGTTGATGAGCGTGTGCCAGTGATCCGGCGTGCCCTGCATGACACAATGAACGTCCTCGCGCTCCAGCAGCTTGCGAAAGTCGCCATACTTCGCGGGCGACTTGCCATTTTTCGTGAACGTCTGCACGGCGGCGTCCACGTGGCGCTCATCCACGTCGCACACGGCGATGATGTCGCCAAAGCGCGAGGCATTTTGCGCGTCGCCGGTGCCCATGCCGCCGCAGCCGATGAGCGCCAAACCGAGGCGGTCGTTGGAACTGGTGATGGTTGGGGCAACTTCAGCCGCCGCCAGTTCGCGCTGCACAAACCAGAGCGGCAGACCCGTGGCGGCGGCGGTCAGCGTGCATTTTTGCAGGAACAAGCGGCGCGTGATGTGAAATGGTTTTGGCGTGAACATCGGAATCCTGACTGGTCCAGCCTTTGGCAATAATTCAATTCTCAGCCCGCAAACTGGTAGTTGTAAGGCGCGCGCTGGGGCCGGGCAAGATGGGTGTTGGCCTCTTCTGCGTCTTCGCCGGTGAACCTTTCCTGGGCCGGATCCCAGGTGTATTTTTTCCCGGCGCGCAGGGCGATGATGATGAGATGGCCGATGACGGCGGAACGGTGGCCATCCTCGACTTTTGCAATGGGATCTTTGCGCGAGCGAACGGCTTCGAAGAAATTGCCCATGTGGTTGCGGCTGACTTCGAGGCGGATCGCGTTCTCTGGCAGCGGCGCGGTGAGAAAATCCTTGTTGCTGGCGGAGATGCCGTCACGATTGACCCAGATCCAGCCGTCGGAGCCGATAAATTTCACCCCGTTGCGCTGGCCGTCCTGCTTGAGAATCTGGCCAAACGGGCTGTCATCCAGCGTGGTCTTAACCGTTTGCTTGATGCCATTATCCCACGTCAGCGTGGCTTCAAATTCGCTCGGCGTGGTGAAGCCGCCGGGAATCGGCGGGGTGATCACTTTGGCTTCCACCCCAACCGGCCCTTCCTGGCCGATGCCCCAGCGGGCGATGTCGTTATGATGCGCGCCCCAATCCGTGACCGGCCCGCCGGCATAATCCCACCACCAGCGGAACGTGTTTTCACAACGCTCCTTCATATATTCCACCTGCGGCGCCTGCCCGAGCCAGAAATCAAAATTCAAACCTGCCGGCGGCACTTGCCCGGTCTGGAACGGACCGGCCCGCAGCCCGCCGGGAACCCACACGTTCACTTCCTGAAGTTTGCCGATGCGCCCGTTGCGGACGAGTTCGCACGCCAGGCGGAACCGCCGGTCGCTGCGCTGCTGCGTGCCGGTCTGAAAAACAATTTTATTCTCGCGCACAGCTTTGATGACCTGCCTGCCCTCGTCAATCGTCAGCGTCAGCGGCTTCTCGCCATAGACATCCTTCTTGGCCCTGGCGGCGGCGATGTTGATGAGCGTATGCCAGTGATCCGGCGTGCCCTGGACGACAATATGAATGTCATCCCGCTCCATGACCTTGCGGAAATCCGTGTATTTGTCGGGCGTCTTGCCGTTGCGGGTGAAGCGCTGCGCGGCTCCGTCGAGATGTTCCTGATTCACATCGCAGACGGCCAGAATGTCGCCATAGCCGCTGGCATTCATGGCATCGCCCGTCCCTTGGCCGCCGCAACCGATCAGCGCGATCCCGGGGCGGTCATTCGGACTGGGCCGGGCCGGAGTGCTGGTTGCGGATTCTGCGGCGGCCAGCTCACGCTGCACAAACCACAGCGGCAGACCGCTGGCGGCGGCGGCGAGCGAGCAGCGTTGCAGGAACGAACGGCGGGTGATGTGAAATGTTTTTGGCATAATTATGAATGAGGTGTGCGGTGAGATTAGCCGCTTGCCCGCCGGTTGGCCATGCTAAATTCTATTCCGCCGCGATCCTGAAAATCTTCCCATCCTGCATGAGCGCGTAGATCTCACCGTCGTTGTCCTCGGCAAAACTGCAGATGTTGTCCGGCTGCTGCAACAGCGTGCCGTGCGCGGTGACTTTGTGCGCGGCGTAATCGTAGCGCAGACCCCAGATGGTGCCGAGACTGTAATCGCCGTAGAGGTAAATGCCGGCGAGCGATGGGAACTGCCTCCCGCGATAGACGTAACCGCCGATGATGCACAGCCCGATGCCGTGGTCCGGGAACATCGCCTCCGGCTGGAGGCTGGGACGATGCGGATATTCCATGACCGGCTCAACATATTTTGCACCGGCCGGGCCGGGCTTGAAATGATGCGCGCCTTCGCGCACGCTCCAGCCGTAGTTGCCGCCGTTGACGATCAAATCCACTTCCTCCCACAAGTCCTGGCCCACGTCGCCGCACCAGAGCGCGCCGGTCTGCCGGTCAAAACTGTAGCGCCACGGGTTGCGCAGGCCGTAGGCGTAGATTTCCTTGCGCGCGCCGCGTTCGCCCATGTTCGGCTCGTTCACAAACGGATTGTCGCGCGGGATGCCGTATGCCAGATGCCGGCCGGAGTCGCCAAAGGCGTTGTCGGTCCGGGTGTTCACATCCAGGCGCAGCATTTTGGCCAGCAGCGTCGCGGTGCTCTGGCCGCTGCCGAACGGATCGCCGCCCGCACCGCCGTCACCGAGGCCGAGGTAAAGACAACCGTCCGGCCCGAAGGCCAGTTCGCCGCCCTTGTGGTTCCCGAACGGCTGCGGCACTTCCAGCAGGATGCGCTCGGATTTCAAATCGGCCTGGTCCGCGTCGCTGGCGGACACGGAGAATTCGCTGATGACGCTGCGGATGGGATAGTTCAGCGGCTGCGAATGCTGTTCGGCGGAATTCTTCTGGTTGTAATAGACGTAAAACAAGTGGTTCGTCGCAAAGCCGGGATGAAACGCCAGGCTCAGCAGGCCGCATTCATTTTCGCCGCCCGCTTTCGGGTCGCGGGCCTCGATGTTGAAAAATTCCTTCGCGTCGCCGCCGTCGGAACCTTTTTTGACGACGAGAATTTTCCCGGTCTGATAAACCACAAACAGCCGGCCCGAACCATCCGGGGCTTCGGACATCCAGACCGGGCGTTCGCCGGTGAGCCGGGTGAAAACGGGCTGGAGTTTGATGGGCGGCAGCGGTTGCGCGGCGGCGGCGAGGCCGATGCCCAGCAGGACGGCGGTCAGAATCCTTTTCATTCCGGGGCAGACGGCAGGCGACCACGGCTGGTTTCACCAAAATTATTCCCCCGGCAAAAAGTTGTGGGCCAAACAACCGAAACGTCGGAACGAAGCCTGGTTCCGCCTCAACCCAAGGCGGATGTCAACCCATCCTTACACTTTTCTTTCATGACCAATCAAAAAACTGATTATTCAGACGCATTCTAAGGAACTAAATTATGAAGACAATTTTCCGGGAGTATGTAGATAACGCAAATCGACCTAGAAACTGAAAACCCGCAGCAATGCGTGGTTTTACTTTTCTTGCTGAACACACCAAAACCTGAATTTTAAAACATGCACTCCCGCACAAAGGGCCAAATTTGCGTTATCTACATACTCCCGCAATTTTCACGTTGCTTGGATTGACTGTTCTCACCGGCCAGCTCCACGCTCAAGTTTCCTTCAACCTTTCTTCCTCACCGGGCGTGGACGGCGAGGCTTGGGATGTTGCAGTTGCGGATGTGAATGGAGATGGCAAGATGGATTTAATCAGCGCCAATCGCGGCGGCTCACTCACCATATTGACCAATGCCACCAGTTTTCCATCCTCTTCCCTGCCAATTCTTGTCTCTCAACCGCTTGCCCAGACAAATTATTTTGGCGGCACGGCCTCGTTCACAATTTCGGCAATCGCCACGGGCATCGAACCCGCCAGACAATTCAGCTACCAATGGCAGATGGCCGGAACCAATCTGCCAGGCGCCACCAATACTAGTTTAATCCTGACCAATTTGCCGCCAAATCAGTCAGGTAATTATGACGTGGTGGTTTCAAATTATGTGGGCAGTGTCACCAGCAGCGTGGCGGTTTTGGACGTGCAATTTATTCTGGTCAGCATCAACGGCCGGCTGGCCATTGGCGGCGGAACGGCCGTGGCTTCCAGGCAGGTGAGCATCAACGGCGGATATGCCGGCGGCTTCCTCTTCTACACCCTGGATAGCAGCACGCCGACCACCGAATCCACCCTTTACACCGGGCCGTTCACCGTGACCAGCAGCACGGTGGTGACCGTGGCGGGCACGAGCGCGGATTTTTCGCAACCACCCTGGCTCCCCCGGTGACAGTGCAAATCATACCGGTCTATGATTTGGGGATCTCCACCAGCGGCGGCGGCGCGGTGGGGCTGAATCCCGCCGGCGGCCCATATGCCAGCAACTCGGTGGTGGTTTTGACCGCCACGGCGGCCACCAACTGGGTGTTCAGCCAATGGACCGGGGATGTCACTTCCAGCGACAATCCCTATAACCTGACAATGGACGGGCCGCTTGAGGTACAGGGGGTGTTCACCCCGACGGCCTATCCGCTCACCGCCGGCACCGCCGGGGGGCGGCAGCGTGACGGTGAACGGCCAGGCGATCGCCCCCGCCACCTATTATCCGACCGACAGCATAGTTTCCATCACCGCCACCGCGAGCAACGGCTGGAGTTTTCTGAACTGGCAGGGGGATGCCGGCGGGACAAACAATCCGCTGAATGTGATGATGAACCAGACCAACAACCTCCAGGCGGTTTTTGGCACGGTGGTGGGCACCAATGCGATTGGCGGCGGCGGCATTGTGCTGAATCTGGCCAATCCCGTGGCTTACGGCACCCTGCTCACGGCCTCGGCGGTGCCAAACGCCGGACAATTTCTTAAAACCTGGAGCGGAGCGGTTGGCGGAACGAATTCCCCGACGACATTGCAGGTGACAACCCCCACGCCAACCGTAAATGCATTATTTACCGCCTTGCCGGGCGGCAAAGACTCGCTGGCGGTGGTGGTGGCGGGCAATGGCGCGGTGACGGTCAGTCCGCAGCAGAGTTATTACAACCCAGGCGACGTGGTGACGCTCCACGCTTCCACCAGCGACGGCATCACCACGTTCAGCGGCTGGACAGGCGGCGCCTCCGGCAACAACAACCCGCTGGCGGTGACAGTGAACAGCAACCTGGTGGTGCAGGCGAATTTCGTCGGCATCACCCTCCGCATATCGCCGCAAAATCAAAACATTAACGTGGGACAGCCGGCGGCATTCAGCGTCAGTGCGGTCGGAACAACCCAGCTTTACTATCAATGGTTTGTTAATGGGGCACCCATCGCTGGGGCGACGAATGCCAGTTATGGCATCGCCAGTTCGCTGGTGGAGAATTCCGGAAGCTATTATGCAGTGATAACAAACATTACCGGCAGTTTGGTGAGCGGCACCGCCAGATTGACCGTGAACCCGGCGGCTCCCATCATCACCTCCCCGCCGGCCGCAGCCGCCATCACCTGTGGCCAGACCCTGGCAAGTTCGACGTTGAGCGGGGGTTCGGCCTCGGTGCCGGGCGCTTTTCAATTTCAAAATGCGGCGATGGCACCCAATGCCGGCAGCACGAATGCCTGGGTGATCTTCCTGCCGGCGGATTCAACCAATTACACGACGGCCATGACAACGGCAAGCGTCAACGTCGGCCAGGCGCCATTGATTGCAACGGCCAGCAGCCTTAAAACCGTTTACAGCGGGACACCTTTCAGTGGCGGCAATGGTGTGATCTTTTCGGGATTTGTAAATGGCGACACCCCGGCCGTGCTGGGGGGAACATTGAGTTACGGTGGCACCGCCCAGGGGGCAACCAGTGCCGGGGTTTATACGATCATTCCTTCAGGACTGACGGCGGCCAACTATGCCATTATCTATGCGAACGGCACTTTGACAATTGACCGGGCCGGCTCGCTGGTGACGGTCATCGGCAGCACGAACTTTATCTATGATGGTTCGGCCCAAGGTCCGACCAATGCCACGGTGACCGGTTCGGCCGACCGGATGACTTTTGGCTATGCCAGTGTTGATGGCACGACGTATCCGGCAAGTTTGAATGCGCCGACGAACGCGGGCAATTACACGGCGACGGTGACGGTGGCGGCGGATGCACACTATGGCAGCGCTACAACGAATGCCGCCTTCACGATTCACCCGGCGACGCCGGTGATCACCTGGAACCAGCCAACGCCCATCACCTACGGCACGGCTTTGGATGCGGACGAGCTTAATGCGACGGCAAACGTGGCCGGCACGCTGGTTTACAGCCCGACGAACGGCACGATATTAAGGGCCGGCACGAACCAGATTCTGAATGCGACCTTCACGCCAGGCGACACGAATGATTATAGCAGTGCGACCAATCTGGTGTTTATCACGGTGTTACCGGCACCAACGACCGTGACCATTGCTCCGAGCGCCTCGGAAATCACCTATGGTCAGACTTTGGCGAGTTCCAGTTTGAGCGGAGGAACGGCTTCGGTTCCGGGCCGGTTTGCTTTTGCGGATGCCACCATCAGCCCGGATGCGGGAGTCACCAATGTTCTGGTGTCATTCACCCCGGCGGACACGAATGATTACATCCAAACAGCTTGCACGGTCAATGTGGCGGTGAATCAGGCCAGCGCCACGGTGACGTTGGCAAATCTCACCCAGGCCTACGATGGCACACCCAAGCCAGTGACCACCACCACGATCCCACCTGGACTGACGGTGAACGTCACCTACAACGGGTCAAATGGAGTTCCCAGCGCCATCGGTTCCTATGCCGTCATCGGCACCATCAATGATCCAAACTTTTATGGCAGTGCCACCAATATCCTGGTGATCCATGCGGTGCTGCCGTTCATCACGCAGCAGCCCGCGAATCAAACGGCGGTCGTGGGCAGCCCGGCAAACTTCCTGGTAATGGCGGGCGGCACGGGGCCGTTTGGCTATCAATGGCTGAAAGACGGCAGCCCGCTGCTTGATGGTGGAACGATTTCCGGTTCCGGCACAAGCAACCTGACCGTGAGTGCGGTGGCGGCTCAGGACGGCGGCAGTTACAGCGTGGTGGTTACAAATGCTTGGGGTGGTGTCCCTAGTTCGAATGCCTGGCTGACGGTCAACGCCCAAATATATCTGGTGGGGACCAATGTGGTTTCCGGGAGCACGGCAAATGTTCCGGTCATGCTTGACGCCTTGGGGGAAGAAGCCGTCCTGCAGTTCAGTTTGAGCTATAATCCGGCCGTGCTGGCCTTTGTGGGGATTGACAGTCAGGATTTTCCCTGGGAGAACATCATTGTGGTCACAAATTCAGCTTCCCTGGGACAGATCGGCTTCCTGTTTTACAACTTTTCCGGTTATGCGCCGGGCGGGCAAACCCTGGTCAATGTGACTTTTATGGCGCAACCGGTGACGGGTGACACGGTCAGCAGCATCGCCATCGGCGACACGCCAACCACCGAGGATGTGATTGACAGCAATGACAATGACATCACCAACGTGGTTTATGCCGGAAACTCGGTGCTGGTTACGCCGGCGGAATATGCGGCGGACGTTTATCCCTACCCGGACGGCGATTCCACCGTCAACTCGCACGACTGGCTGGAAATGGGCCGGCTGGTGACCGGGTTGGATGCGGTGACCAGCCCGGACCTGATGTTGCGCGCTGATTGTGCTCCCCGGGGAAATCCCGATGGTGTTTTGACGGTGGCTGACTGGGTGCAGGCTGGCCGTTATGCGTCGGGCCTGGATCCCTTGACCATTGTCAATCTCCCCGGACCGTCACCACAGGTTAAAAGCATGGCCGCAGCTCATCCGCTGGGAGGCCCGCTCCTGTCCAGTCTGGTGCAGATGATTGGAACCACGGCGACGAATGGCCAGGCCGTGACCGTGCCGGTCAATCTCGTGGCTTTGGGCGGCGAGAACGCCCTGGGCTTCAATGTGACGTTTGATCCGACGCAACTTGCCTTTAACGAGGCCACCAATGGTTTGGCCGCGCTTTATGCAAAAATGAACCTCAACACGAATCAAGTGTTCTCCGGTCGTCTGGGCATGACCCTGGCTCTGAGTGCGGGCCTCACTTTCACCCAAGGGACCAATCAGATTGCCTTGTTAAGATTCACATTGTTGAAAACGGCAACCGGCAATTTGACGGTAAGTTTTGCGGCAACCAATCCAGTGGTCCAGCAGGTTTGCAATGCCAGTGCGGGAGTGATGACGGCAAGCTACACCCCGGCGACGATCATGGATCAAACGCAACAGATATTGTCCCAGCCAAAGCTGCAAATACAACTGACCAACGGCCTGGTCAGGCTTGCCTGGCCCCAGATTTACAGCAATTTCATGCTGCAATCCATCGGCACCATGCGGCCCGGGGTGTGAAACAGCAATTTGGGATCACCCTCCGTCCAGGGTTCCAACTGGTTGATGACCCTGCCCGCCACCAATGCCGCACAGTTTTACCGGTTGCGCAAATAGAACGCTTTGTCCATGAATTCATTTTGGCGACGGACGTTTGGGGCCAATCGGTGTTTGAATCCTGAATCGGAAAATCTATGAAAGCCAATCGAACCCTGATGCAAATTTGCGGCCTGTGCATGATGTTCCTGCCGCCCATTGCGCTGCACGCGCAATTCACTTGCGTCACGAACAACGACAATACCGTCACCATCACCGGATACGTGGACACAAACGACACGGTGGTGATTCCTGACACGATTAACGGCCATCCGGTCACCGGTATTGGACCGCATTCATTTTCAATCAATTTCAATTTGAGCAGGGTTACGATTCCCAGTGGAGTTACCAGCATTGGTCTTGGCGCATTTTATTATTGTTCCGGCCTTACCAACATTGTCATTCCGGACACGGTGACGAACATTGGAGAGCAGGCATTCTATCAATGCGGGCTTACCAGCGTGACCATTCCCAATGGTTTGAAGAGCATTGCTGAGGCGGTGTTTGTTTTCTGTGGAAACCTGACCAATGTAATTATTCCGAACAGCGTGACGAACATTGGCAATGAAGCGTTCGGATCATGCGGTTTCGCCAGCATCACCCTTCCCGACAATGTCATCAGCATTTCCCGACATCGGTTTGCAGGATTTTTTAACCGCGAAACACACGAACCACGCTAAAATTAGAAAGCAGATTCATTTTTGTGTCCGCTTTCGCGTGTTTGGTGTATTTCGCGGTTTGAATCTTTTCGGCAACAGCGCGGCAACGCAGCCCTGCCCTTCGCGGATTTTGCGGTTCATCCGCTTTCGCTTTCGTCCGGCGGCCTTTTCTGCTAGACTGTCTGCCACGAACCATTGAAATCACTCATCCAGACCCGCGACACGCGCTCCGTGCGCGTTTTCCTCATTGGCGTGGAACTCAAATCCCGCACCGCCGCCGCCGTCAGCGAATCGCTCGCCGAACTGGCGGAACTCGCCGCCACCGCCGGCACGCAAATCATCGGCCAGGGCGTGCAGAAACTTGCCACGCCGGTCGCCGCCACCTACATCGGCGGCGGTAAGGCGGCGGAATTTGCCAGGTCCTGCAAGGAGGGCGACGTGGACACCATCATTTTCGACGACGAACTTTCGCCGGCGCAGACGCGCAACCTGGAGAAAATTTTCGGCTGCAAGATCATGGACCGCACGGCGCTGATCCTGGAAATCTTCGGCCAGCGCGCCCGCACCCGCGAGGGCAAATTGCAGATCGAACATGCGCAACTGGAATATCTGCTGCCGCGCCTCACCCGCTTCTGGTCGCACTTGTCGCGCCAGCGCGGTTCCACCGGCTCCATCGGCGGCGAAGGCGAATCGCAGCTCGAATCCGACCGCCGCAAAATCTCCGAGCGCATCGAAAAAATTTCCAGCGAACTCGACAACGTCCGCCGCCAGCGCGAAACGCAGCGCGCCGGCCGCCAGCGCAGCCACTGGCCGCTCGCATCCATCGTCGGCTACACGAACGCCGGCAAATCCACGCTGCTGAACCAGCTCACCGGCGCGGCGGTCTTGGCGGAGGATAAATTGTTCGCCACGCTCGACCCGACGACGCGGCGGCTGAAACTGCCGACGAACCAAAATGTGCTGCTCACCGACACCGTGGGCTTCATCAAAAAGCTGCCGCACGGTCTGGTCGAGGCGTTCAAGGCGACTTTGGAGGAAGTGGTGCAGGCCGATTTGCTGGTGCATGTGGTGGACATCAGCCACGCGCAGGCGGAGGAGCAGATTGACGCCGTGAACACGGTGCTGCTGGAGATCGGCGCGGCGGAAAAGCCGGTGCTGATGGTGTTCAACAAGATTGACCGGCTCGCCGGCGGCATCGCGCCGCTGATGCGCGAAAAATATCCGCACGCGGTTTCCATTTCCGCGAAAACCGGCGAGGGCATCGAGCCGCTGCTGGCGGAGCTGGGCACGCAGCTCCGGCCGATCCGGGAATTTCTGGATCTGCGCGTGCCGCAGGAAAAGGCCGCCGTCATTGCACGGATTCACGCCGTCGGCCAGATTGTGGAGAGCCGTTACAGCGGGAAAAACGCGCGGTTCAAGGTCCGCATCCCGCCGCATTTGCATGAGGAATTCGCGCCGTTCGTGGTGGCGGAATAGGCTGCCCCAATATTTTTTCGCAAAATTGAATCTGTGGCTTGCGTCGCGGTGGTGGTCGGCGTTAGAGTTTTCCGGAACTCAAGAAAGGTTTTTATGTCACAAACGGGCCGCCAGTCGCTTAATCTCAGCAAAGTCCTCTGCGTCATCCTGGGCGGTGGCCAGGGATCGCGTCTGTTTCCGCTCACGAAGGACCGCGCCAAGCCGGCGGTGCCGCTCGCCGGCAAATACCGCCTCGTGGACATTCCAATCTCGAACTGCATCAACTCGCGCTTCCGCCGCATTTACATTTTGACGCAGTTCAATTCCACCTCGCTGCACAGCCACATTTCACGGACGTATAAGTTCGATCAGTTTTCCGCCGGGTTCGTGGAGATTCTCGCGGCGCAGCAGACGTTCAACAACACCTCGTGGTATGAAGGCACGGCGGACGCGGTGCGCAAAAACCTCGTCCACTTTTTGAACCACGATTTTGACTACCTGCTCATCTTAAGCGGCGACCAGTTGTATCGGATGGATTTTCAGGAGATCATCGAGCAGCATCGCGAGACGGGCGCGGACGTCACCGTGGCCACGCTGCCGGTGAAACGTGCCGAGACGTCCGCGCTCGGCATCATGCAAATCGCCAGTGACGGCCGCATCACGCGCTTTCTTGAAAAACCCAAAGACCCGGCGCTGCTGGAACCATTCAAGCTGCCCCAGGAAATCCGCGCCAAAGCCGGCATCACGACGGACGCCGAACTGTATCTGGCCTCGATGGGCATCTACGTTTTCAACCGCAAGGTCATCGCCAAACTGCTGGACAATCCGCTGTCCGATTTCGGCAAGCACATCATCCCGCACGCCATCACCACGCACAAGGTGTTCTCCTACGTTTATCAGGGCTACTGGGCGGACATCGGCACGATCCGCAATTTTTTTGAGGCGAACCTCGACCTCGTGACCGAGCTGCCGCGCTTCAATTTCTTCGACATGAGCGCGCCGATTTTTTCGCGGCCGCGCTATCTGCCCGGCTCCAAGATCAACGGCGCGCAGATTGACCACGCCGTCATTGCCGACGGCTGCATCATCAACCGCGCCCGCATCAGCAACACCATTGTCGGCCTGCGCATCATCATTGGCGACGGCACGGAGCTCAACCGCGTGGTCATCCTTGGCAGCGATTATTACGAAGCGCAGGAATCCGTGGAACATCACGAACACGCCGGGCTGCCACGCGTCGGCATCGGCGCCCACTGCAAAATCGAGAACGCCATCATCGACAAAAACGCGCGCATCGGGAACAACGTGGTGATCTCGCCCGCCGGCAAGCCGGAAAACGTGGACCACGAGCGCTACTTCATCCGCGACGGCATCGTCATTGTCCCAAAGGACGCGGTGATCCCTCACGGCATGGTCATTTGACCGGCACTTTATTTTCTCATCAGGAGGAAACTGGCCGGCGAAGTCCGGGGCTACGTCGAAAATGGTTGAATGGACAAAATAATCTGGCCAAAGCAAAGCCGTTGCTTCCCAGGCGCGCAGCGGAAGCCATCGGCTGCCGCCAGTTGCAGCCAGTCACTCAGGGGAAACGGCACGGGACTTTGATGGGTTTGGACGGCGGTGAAGGTTGATTTTACGCGCGGCCATGCCCATGTCGTCCAGCTTCTCTGGCGGCGGCAACACCCCCAAGGCGGACAGGACAAGCGGATTCAACCCAGCGTTTGCCGCCAGCATCACCAGTTTCGGTGATGTTTCTTTAACCATGTTTGGGGATATGCGTTCACACTTTTTGGTCTTATGTTAAAGGCGAATCATATAAAATGGCGCTGCGGCAAATGGAGATTAAATCTGTTTGCGGCGGCATTTATCGGCGAAATGTCAAAACCTTGAACAACTATGTAACGTCCGCCGGTTCACAACCGGGAAAGTCTCAGGATTGAAACGTCTCCGTCAACAAGAACATTGCAACTTTGTAAAACAAGCAATATGAACAAACCACAACTATTCAACCAATGGAAAATCGCAGCGAGCCTGGCTTGCCTGGCTCTGCTGATCTTCGTCAGTTCCGCCTCGGCGCAACTGACCGTCACCACGTCCACCCAGCAAGGCAGCACGGGTGTTTACCCGTTCACACCCACCTGGACCCCGGCCGCAAACAGCTTGATTGCCGGGCTGGCGCCCACCGTTGCGGTTGGTGATTTCAGCGTGGAGGACACCAACCGGAATGTGCTCAGCCTCACCGCTGGCGGCAGTCTCTCGATTTACATTGACACCGGCAATGCCGACGATGCGATTGGAAGCAACACCACCTGCACCAATTATGTGACTGGCGGCAACGCCAACAATTCCGGTCTGGAGCCTGGTTCGTTGCTCATTTATACGCTGCCGGCTTCGGCACACGGATACAACCTCACCAACATCACGGTTGACGGCGGGTGGGCTGACAATGGCCGCGACGGACAGTCCTTCACCGTCTTGTATTCCACCGTGGTCAGCCCCGGAAATTTCCTCTATTTGACCAACGTCGATTATAACCCTTCGACTCCCGGTGGCACGGCGATTGCCAACCAGGAGGTTTTCAGCGACGCATTGGGCGGAGTGATCGCCTCGAATGTTAACGCGGTGGAGTTTATCTTGAACGCTCCGAACAGCGAGAACGGCTTTGTTGGCTATGGCGCGATCACGGTGCAAGGGACCCCGGCGACGACCGTGCTTTCGCCCGTGATTTCCATCACGGCTTCAAACGAGGCCGGCGCCAGCGTGTTCACGCCGGATTGGATACTGGAAACGCCCAGCTTGATTGCCGGCATGGCCGCCACCGCCAACGGCAATTTTACGCAGGAAGGCTCGGGTGGCACCAGCGTTTTGACGGATGGCGTGATCGGCAATTCCGGCGACATCAGTGGCTTTGCCACCTGCGGTGCCAATGGCGGCACCACGCTCATCTATACGCTCACCAATGTGGTGAACGGAACGGACGTGACCAACATTGTGACTTACAGCGGGTGGGGCAATGACCAGCGTTCTGGTCAATATTACATCCTTTCCTATTCCACCGTTTCGGCTCCCACGACCTACATCCCCATCACCACCGTTTGCTACAACCCCTACACGAACGGCGCGGCGGCGGCGAACCGGGTGGCCATCGCCATGAGCGACGGCAGTGCGCTGGCCCAAGGCGTGCTCAATATCAAGTTTGACTTCTCCAGTCCTTCCTATGCGTCCGCGTTCAATAACGCCTATCAGGGTTACTCGGAAATCATTGTGCAGGGCAAAGACAGCACGGCGCCGCCCCCGCCGCCGTCGGCTTATCTGACCCAGGACACCCTGCCGACCCACGCCGAGACCGTCGTGGGCGATCAGGTTGTCTTCACCGCGGCCTACAGCAATTCCCCGCCAGTCAGCATGCAATGGCAGCAGATCGTCAGCAGTCCAGCAGCGACAAATAACATCAGCGCCGGGGTGGTAAATGTGACCAATAACGGAGTCGTGACCTCGACGCTGACGCTCAATAATGTGACGGCGGCGGGTTCTGGTTCCTACCGTCTGGTAGGCCTCAATGCGACCAACGGCAGTGCGGCCCCTTCGTATAGCACGGCGGCATCACTCGCGGTCGGCAATTCGACCATAGTAGGCAACGCCATTATGGAATATGCCGGCCAAACCGGCCCCTCGGGTTTCTATCCCGCCTGGAGCATCGTCACAAACTTGGACTTGATTTTTCAATGTGTAGAGGACAGCTCTGGCAGCCCTGGAACTTCCACTCCCGGGCCGGGTAATTTTTTCAATCAAACCGGGCTCGCTACCGACCCGGCCATTTTGGTTGACGGCTATCTGAGTAATGACCTGTCCAGCATGGTCTCCTGCGGCTGGGTAAACGTCGGGGCCGGCCAATCAATGACCTACGCGCTGCCGGCGGGTCCCGCCAACGGTTATGATCTCACCAACATCGCGGTTTACGGCGGCTGGCCAGACGATGGGCGCAATGAGCAGACGTATCAGGTCTTATATTCCACCGTCTCAGCACCATCGGTCTTCAACAGCATTGGAACCTTTGACTACAATCCATCGTTCTCAGACGGCAGTCCGAACGCCACCCGCACAACGCTCGTTCCGGTTTCAGGAGCACTGGCTCACAATGTGTATGCCGTGCAGTTTAATTTTAACCTGAAGTCCAAAAATAACTGGAACGGTTATTCTGAAATCACCATCAACGCCACACCTTCAAAGGGAGTCGTGCCAATTTTGACCCAGGACATTGCACCGCTCACGGCTGAAGATGTGGTGGGCAGCTCGTTGATCATGACGGCAAGCCTCACCAACGTCACCAGTGTCCAATGGATGAAGAACGGGACGACTCCCGTGAACACCGGGGTGGTAAATATGAACAATAACGGCGTCGTGACCTCGACGCTGACCTTGAACAACTTGCAGCTTGCGGATACGGCCACGAATGGCGGATATAGTCTGGTGGGTTCAAATCCGGCGGGCTCCACCTCAAGCCGCGGATGTTCTGTCATCGTTGACTCGGACCCGGCACCAGTCGGCAATGTCATCACCGCCTTCGCCTACCAGAGTTCGGATGCGAGCACCCCAAACACCTTCGGCCCCACTTGGGATGCGTCGGTATTGACGAACAGTCTGATTTACCAACAGTATCCTCCCCTCGGAGGTTATGGAACAGGCGATTTCACGGGTGGTGGCGATGCGGCTGGCGGGCTGCCGGTGCTGACCGATGGCAGCTATGGGCTTTTCGCCTTTGATACCACCCACCCGGCCTTTGCCTGCGGCGGTCCCAACGCGGGCCAGTATGTCATTTACACGCTCGGGGCTGACACTAACGGCTATAATGTCACTAATATACAGATTGCGGGCGGCTGGAACGACAATGGCCGAAACTCGCAGTTCTATACCGTTTCCTATTCCACCGTGGCGTATCCCACCGCGTTCATTCCTATCAAAGCGGTTTCGAACAGCCCCACGTTCCCCGATGAATCCGTCATCCGCACGACGATCATACCAGCCGCCGGACTGCTCGCGAGCAATGTTTACGCCATTGAGGTTGATTTCACTCAACCGGCTGGCGTGCCAAACGGGTATTCCGGCTACAGTGAAATCAGCGTCTTCGGCTCGCCTTCGACGACTTTGCCAGTGACGCCTCTGCCAGGCACCGTCAACAACCCCAGCTTTGAGCTTAATGTAGCTTCACCTGGCTCTGCTGTGACAACCGTCCCCAGCTATTGGACTGCATTTAATGAGGCTGGGGGCACGGACATCGGCTCACAGAATGCGGGGGGCACCGATTATACCGTTCATAATCCACTTTCCGCCCCGGCAGCGGGAGATCAGTATTGCTACATCAATATGTTTGATTCAAGTGTCACGGGTGGCATTTATCAGGATGTGGGACCATTGCAGACTAATACTCCCTATACGCTGACCGTTGCGATCGGATCCCGCCATGATCGGATTAACTCGCTTGGAATTATTTCGCTCATCAACGGCACTGACAACACCGGCACGGTATTGGCCAGCGGCGGCGGACTTCCTGCCGCGCAGAATACTTGGCAGGACTATACGGTAACCTTTACCACCGGGCCTTCGGTTAGCGGGGATCTAACCATTGAGCTGTCAGTTCTTGGCAACGGAACAACGATTCAGGCGGATTTTGACAACGTGCGACTGACAACGACGTCAGTTGTTCTTACGCCGACGCTTGGAACGCCCAAGGTTTCCGGCGGCAACCTGATCCTGACGGGCGCCGGTGGCACGCCAAACAGCGGCTACACCTGGCTGACCACGACCAACCTGACGATTCCAGTGGCTAACTGGACGGTCAGCGCCACCGGCGTGTTCGATGGCAGTGGCGCGTTCTCAAACGCCATTCCGATTAACGTCTCCACCCCGGCCGCCTTCTTCCGGTTGCGGACGCCGTGATGCGAGGTTGTGTTGGATGGTAAAACGCCCGGGGACTCGCGTCCCCGGGCTGTTCAGTTTAGACAGCTTTATAAAGCTGACATGTTTGAACGTCTGAGCAGGTTCAGGCAAATATTGCAAAACCTGAGTCTTAAATCGGTGGTAATGGCAAATAAAATGCAAACACTTAAGTCAGGCGAGACATGCCGGCAAAAGGGTCGTCCGCACGACAAGGCGTTCACCTTGATTGAACTGCTGGTGGTGATTGCCATCATTGCCATTCTGGCGGCGCTGCTGCTGCCGGCGCTGGCCAAGGCCAAACAAAGCGCATACAAGGCCGAATGCGCCAGCAATCTCAAGCAATGGGGTCTTGCCATCACCTTGTATGCGGAGGATAACAACAACTATTTCCCCGATCTGACCAAGTCCACTGACGTCAATTCCCCCTCTTACGGAGCTATGGATTTTGCCTGGATGCCGATTAAGTTTAACACCACGTTTTATCCGCAATATGTCTATCGGAACAATGCGATCGGCAATAATCGGGCGCTGAATGACGTGCTCTATTGCCCGACCGACTTGTTTCACCGGTTGGCTGAAACCAGCACCGGTTATATGACTAATTTGATAGGTTACAACTACTTTCCGGGCCGGGATGCGGCTGGCGGAGAAAATTATAACGGTTATGCGGGCAATGTAACTGGTTGGATGACCGCCCGTCCAAAGTTGAACGGGCCTTATCGGCTGGCACCCATGATGGCAGATCGGTTGCAGATGAATGCTAACGGGACATGGATTGACAGCTACAACGGACAAACTGCTCCAAGTGCAGTTCATCGCAACAGCGCCGGAGTTCCAATCGGCGGCAACTTTCTTTACGAGGATGGGAGTGTGTCCTGGCTGAAATTCGTGTGGCTGGGCAGATTTACCAATCCAATCGGATCCATCGGCATCGGGGGTTCGGGTGCCGGTGACATTGATTATTTTGTCCCCGCCGGTTTGGGGTATGGCCCATGGTGAGGATTGGATTTCCACGCCGTTGTTGCGTTATGCGGCCCAATGCTTTAGGAAAACGACTGTATTCGACCGAAACTTTCGTGGGAAATTTGGATTTAACCACCGGCACGGCTGTGACTTCTATCGGCTGCACAGCCATCAAGACGCCGCTTTTGAATGATTTAGATTTACCGATATTTCAATGAGCATGATCATAAAAATCGTTTGGATGGTGATGGCCGCGGCTGTTCTTGCGGCAGGGACGGAAAATGTGAAGTCGCAGGGAACATTGCTGCCGATAAACCTGCGCTGCGGGCTGCGCGTGAATCCGCTGGGCATGGGCGACACCACGCCCCGGCTTTCCTGGCAGCTTCAAGGCGACGGCCAAGTGAGAGGCGTGACCCAAAGTGCTTACCAAATTCAGGTCGGGTCGGCGGCGGGCGCGGCCGATCTGTGGGACAGCGGGAAGGTTGCCAGCAGTGCGACGGTGGATGTCTTATATGCCGGCCAGCCTTTGACGAGCGGGGAGCAATGTTTCTGGCAGGTGCGGGTGTATGACGGCAGCAACAATACATCGGCTTGGAGCGCATCAGCCTATTGGTCAATGGGGCTTTTGTCCTCGACGGACTGGACGGCGCAATGGATCGGCTACGATGCGGCTTACAACCTGACGCAAGCACAGGCGACAAAGAACGCTTTGTTCAACACCACGGGACTAAGCTGGGTTAGTTGTTCAGGGCAAACAGCACAGAATGGTGTTTATTCGTCCGCCTTGCGGAAACAAGTGGTTTTGCCGGCAAGCCAGACCATCACGAACGCTGTCATCGCGCTTTATGCGGATAATTTCTGCAACGTCTATGTGAACGGGCAGGAAATGACGAATTCGTCGGCGCGCTGGGAAGCCACAGCCTGGATCAATGTGACTCCGTGGTTGCACGCGAAAACCAACGAGCTGGCGTTTGAAGCCACGAGCAGCGATGCCCAGGAGGCCGCCAGTGTGATCGGCCAGTTGGTGGTCCAGTTCGCCTCTGGCAGCGTCTCAAACATTCCGGTGGATACTTCCTGGAAGGCCGCACAATGGCCGTCGGGCAGTTGGACTCAGACCAATTATAACGATTCAGCATGGACCACGCCCGCCAGTGGTGGAACGCCCTGGGGCACCCCCGCGCTCAATGACCTGGCGCGGGTTCCAGCGCCATATCTGCGCAAAAATTTCTCCGTTGGTCAGACAGTCGCGCGCGCGACCGTCTATGTCACCGCGCTAGGTGTTTATGAGTTGCACCTCAACGGCCAGAAGGTCGGCAATGATGTGCTGACGCCGGGCTGGACGCAATTCACGAAGCGGGTCTATTACCAGACTTACGACGTGACAAGGATGATTCAGGGCGGCACGAATACCATCAGCGCAATCCTGGGCGACGGCTGGTATGCGAGCGACCTCGCCTTCAAGGGCACACGAAACAACTACGGCGGGAACCCGCGATTTTTGGCTCAACTCGTCCTCGAACTCGCCGACGGAAGCAAGCAGACAATAGTCAGCGACGCTTCGTGGAAGGCCAGTTATGGGCCGATTCAATTCGGCGACCTGCTCATCGGCTCTGGCTACGATGCGCGCCTGGAAATGCCGGGATGGGACAACACCAATTTCAACGACAACGCCTGGTCGCCGGTGGTGACCGGCCTGAGTGCGGCGGCCGTCGGTTACTCGAACGTAACTGCTTTGGTCTCGGCGTTGGTGACGAATAACCGGCTTAACTTTGTGGCAAACAATGCGAACCTGGGCGGAGATCCGGCTTACGGCGTCGTAAAGACGCTGCAAATCACGTTTCAACTTGGCGGCACGAATCAGACGTTGTCCTTCGCGGAAAATGCCACCGTGAACATCGGCGGGACGGGACAAACTTTGACGATTATCCAGGCGTTTTATGGAAATTCGGCCTCTTTTCCAGGCATTGGCGGGCTGCAAGTGCAGGCAGCCGTCACGGAGCCCGCGCGCTGTTTTGAAAATCTGGCGGCCACGGGTCTCACGGCGCCCGAACCCGGCTGCTACACCTTCGACCTCGGCCAGAACATGGTTGGCTGGGTGCGGCTGAATGTCAGCGGGAAGGTTGGCGACCGCATAACGGTGCGACACGGCGAAATGCTCAACCCTGACGGCACGATCTACACGGCCAATCTGCGCGGCGCGAACGCGACCGATTTTTACATCTTCGGCACCAACGGCACGGTGGTCTTTGAGCCGCGTTTTACCTTTCACGGCTTCCGTTATGTCGAACTGCGGGGGCTATCAGTGCCGCCCACGCTGAGTTCGGTGACAGGCATCGTCGTGCATTCCGACCTGCCAGAGACCGGAGCCTTTGCGTGTTCGAGTCCGCTGGTCAATCAACTCTATCATAACATCATCTGGGGCCAGAAAGGCAACTATCTCGAAGTCCCCACCGACTGTCCACAGCGGGACGAACGCATGGGCTGGACTGGTGACACGGAATTTTTTGTCCCTACTGCCGCTTACAATTTCGATGTTCAGTCTTTCTTCCGCCGGCATCTCGTCACGCTGTGTGAGGATTCGCAACATTCCGACGGTTCCTTCGCTGTTGTCGCGCCCGACCTAGGCCAGGGAAGTGGCGGCACCGCCTGGGGCGATGCCGGGTGGATCTGTCCCTACAACATGTATCTCGCCTATGACGACACGAATGTAATCGCGGATCACTACGCCGCAATGCAGCGGTGCGGACAATTCGACGCCGCCAATGCCTCGGACCATGTGATTGCGAGCCTGCCCGGTGATTTTGGCGACTGGTTAAACCTGGGCGGCGGCGCGACCTCGACGGTGATGGACACCGCCTTTTACGCCTACTATGCGCAGGCGATGTCGGAAATGGCCGCCGCCATTGGCAACAGCGCCGATTCGGCAGCCTATGCCGCGCTGCATTCCAACATTGTCGCCGCGTTCGCAGATTTTTTCAATGCCGACGGCTCGTTTACGGATGGCAGCAGTCAGACCGGCTACGCATTGGCCTTCACATTGAACCTCGTGCCCGCCGGGCTGCGCGCCCAGGCGGCGCAACAGTTTGCAAATTCCATTGCACAATTCGACAACCATCTGGCCACGGGTTTCATCGGCACGCCGCGCCTGCTGCCCGCGCTGCACGCCGCAGGCCACGACGACCTGGCCTACGAACTGTTGCTCCAGAAAACCTATCCATCATGGCTCTACCAGGTGACCCTCGGCGCAACGACGATGTGGGAACGTTGGGACGGCTGGACACCCGGCGCCGGTTTTGAAAGCGTCGGCATGAATTCTTTCAACCACTACGCCTTTGGTTCGGTTGGCCAATATTTATATGGCGTTATCGGGGGCATCAATTCCACAAGTCCCGGATATAAAACCATCCTCATCCAGCCGGTCCCTGGCAATGGTCTGACTTGGGCCAATACCAGCTACAATGCAACCCGCGGGCTTGTCTCGACTGCGTGGACCAATGTCGGCGGCACACTTAACCTAGTTACAGTGATACCACCAAACACGACAGCGCAAATTTATGTGCCCACCACGAATGCCGGTGCCATCACCGAAAGCGGCTCGCCGGCGGCCAGCTCACCCGGCGTAACTTATGTCGGCTTTTCCAATGGCTTCGCCACTTACGACGTTGGTTCGGGCCGCTATTTCTGGTCGTCGCCGTTCCCTTCGCCCCCGCCGCCTCTGGCGGTGATGGAAACGGATGCGGTTTACGCCGGTGGCAGCTTCCCGGCGATGCCGGGCGGCGACCTGCTCACCAACGCAACCACGACAGTAGTGGCCAACACCCTTACCGTGGCCTCGGAAAATCACATCCCAAGCTCCGCGCTTTGTGATGGCAACATTGGAGCGCCGTTAACAACCAATCGAAGTTATGAAATCAGCGGCGGGGCAATTACCTTTCACCTCGGGCCGGGAGCCAACGGCACTGGTTATACCATCACCAACTTGAACACTTACACGGCCTGGCAGGACGATGGCCGCGAGGATGCCAATTATGGCGTCAGCTATTCCTCTGACGGCACCAATTTTTCCACCATCGCCACCGTGGCCTACAACCCTTCTCCCTACCCGGCAAAAGACGGCACCGGTGGCACCCTCACCTCGCTGGCCGTCACCAATCTGACAGGCGTGCGGTATCTCCAGTGGAATTTTTCCGCCAGCCAGCAGAATGGCGGGGTTGGTTATACGGAACTGGCCGCGTTTGGGCGGTCCAGCCCGTCGTTGGCGCCGGCAATCTTGAGCGTGACCCAATTGACGGAGCGAAATAATTATGTTTTGAACTTCCGCGGTCTGTCCATCGGCCAGAGCTATGCGCTCCAGAGCACGACCAATCTGGCGGCAGCCATCTGGTTGACCGAGACCAATTTTGTCGCCGCTCAGGCGGTCATGGCATTTACCAACTCCACCGCCAACCATGCCCAGAAATTCTACCGCTTTGTGGTCAATTAGTCTGTGAACCGCACGGTTGTATGATGAACGATCCTTGCCATGTGGTCCGGCTTGACTATATTTAGACTCTTGATTCACAAACGGCCAGAGTTGTTTTTCCTTGGGCAAGGCTGTTTTGACTAAACGATCCGCCATTCGAGCTGTAACCTTAAAAAACGAACATGAAATTATTTCTTGCTTTGATGCTGGCATTTTTTTCGACACCGGTTTTTGCCGGCGACCTGGCTGCAAAATTTACCACGCCGCCAGCCTCGGCCCGGCCGTGGGTTTACTGGTTTTGGAACAACGGCAATGTCACCAAGGCGGGCATCACCGCCGACCTTGAAGCGATGCAGCGCGCGGGCATCGGCGGCGTCATCATCATGGACGTGGTGGAACGCTTCGCCCCGCCGCCCGGCACCGCTGATTTCATGAACGCGGAGTGGCAGGAGCTGTTTCGCTTTGCGGTGGCCGAGGCGCACCGGCTCGGCCTCGAAATCAACATGACCAACGGCCCCGGCTGGTGCGGCAGCAGCGGGCCGTGGATCACACCGGAACTTTCAATGCAAATGCTCGTCGCCACGAATCTGGCGGTGAACGGTCCAGCCCATTTTTCCGGCGTTCTGCCGCAGCCGGATACGGCCGGTAAACACACGCATGATGGTTTTAACAGCACGGTCAAATATGCTGAATACTACCGCGACATCGCCGTGCTGGCTTTTCCAGAGACCACAAATGGCCGCGTGGCTCCCGACGCCGGGTTGGACTTGACCGAGAAGCTGGGCCCGGACGGAAAATTGAATTGGGATATTCCCGCCGGAAAATGGATCATCCAGCGCATCGGCCACACGACGACGGGTTCGTCCACCCGTCCGCCGGTCAAAGGCGGCAACGGCTTGGAATGTGACAAGCTGAGCCGCGAGGCGATGGACGTTCACTTTGCAAATATGATCGGAAAACTGATCACGAATGTCGGATCTCTGGCTGGCCCAACGCTCTTGGCGACGCACATTGACAGTTGGGAAGTGGGGACACAAAACTGGACGCCAAAATTTCGCGAGGAGTTTCAAAACCGCCGGGGCTATGATCCAATCCCATTTTTGCCGGATGTGACCGGCCTCAAGATAAACAGCAATGATGTTCCCTGCACCGTCGGCGACGCGGCGACCGCCAGCCGTTTTCGCTGGGATTTTCAAGAGACGATCTCCGAGTTGCTGGCGGAGAATTATGTGGGGCGACTGGCAGAACTGGCGCACGAACATGGCCTGCGCTTGAGCCTCGAAGGTTATGATCTGCCCTTTGGTGACGAAGCAACTTACACGGCACGCGCCGACGAGCCGATGAGCGAATTCTGGGCGACCGGCGGAAGTCAAAACGAAGCGAAGGCGCGGCAGATGGCTTCCGTCGCGCATGTCATGGGCGAACGGATTGTCGGGGCGGAAGCGTTCACCTCAGGCGACAATGAACAATGGAAGTTCCATCCGGCGACGGTCAAGGCGCTCGGCGACTATGAGTTTTCACAGGGGATCAACCGGTTTGTCATCCATCGCTACGCCCACCAACCTTATCTGGACCGGTTTCCCGGCGCGACGATGGGGCCGTGGGGCTTGCATTATGAACGCACCCAGACTTGGTGGGGAATGTCCCGCGCGTGGCATGAATATCTTTCCCGCTGCCAGTTCATGCTGCGGCAGGGCTTGTTTGTAGCCGACCTTTGTTACTTGCGGCCGGAGCTGCCTGACCAAACTTATTTCAATCCTTTGCCGAAGGTGCCTGCCGGTTACAAATACGACGAGTGTAGTGCCGAAGCTTTAATTGCCAGGATGGGCGTGAAGAATGGACAACTGGTCCTGCCCGACGGCATGAGCTATCGGCTGCTGGTGCTGCCGGAAAATGGGACTTTGATGACGCCAGCACTGGTCAGGAAAATCAAACAATTGGTGGCAGCCGGAGCCACGGTGCTTGGTCCGCGCCCATCGGCTTCACCCAGCCTCTCGGATTTTCCCAAATGCGATGAGATGGTTGCCCAACTGGCCGCGGAAGTTTGGGGTGACTGCGATGGCAAAACCGTCACCGAGCACGTTTTTGGCAAAGGCACGGTGGTTTGGGGGCAACTTCTGGAGCAGGTTTTGGAGAAAATGGACAAGCCGCCAGATTTCACGTCGAATGTGAAGTTGAATTGGATTCATCGACAGGCCGGCGAGGCGGAAATTTACTTTGTGGCCAATGAGGCGGCAGTTGCCGTCGAGACAAAATGCACTTTCCGAGTGAAAGGTATGCGTCCGGAATCATGGAATCCACAGACCGGCGAAATTTCTCCGCTGGCGGTTTATGAGGAAACGGCGGCGGGCATTTCCATTCCGTTGCGGTTCGAGGCGAGCGATTCAACTTTCGTGGTTTTTCGCCCGCAACAAAAAAAGTTCGACCCGGTGGTGAGTTTTACGCGTGACGGTCAACCGGTGTGGCCATTGACCAGGCCGTCGGTGATCAAAATTCAGAGGGCAACTTACGGCGTGCCGGGCGACGCGCAACGCACCCGCGACGTGCAAGGCAAACTCCAGACGCTGGCGGATCATGGCGAACTAAATTTTCAGGTCAAGAAGCTGGCGGAGGGCGACGATCCGGCATATGGCATCGTAAAAACTTTGGTTGTGGAATACACCGCTGACAATCGGCCATTCAAAATCAGCGGTCAGGATCCGGACGACCTCAGCCTAGCCGCGCCGGTCTCTGCCGCCGGTCGCGCGGCGGAGGTTTATTGCATCCCGGCGGGAAGGCTGAGTATCGTTGCGTCGCGGCCGGGCGTTTATAAATTGAAACATGCAGGCGGCAGGACGCGGCGGGTCGAAATCAAATCTGCGCCCGCCCCGCTGGAAATCAGCGGCGCGTGGGATGTTCACTTTCCGCCCAAGTGGGGTGCGCCCGGACAAATCACCTTGGACCGCCTCATCTCATTGAGCGATGCCACCAATCCCGGCGTGAAATTTTTCTCCGGCACGGCGATTTACACCAAGGCTTTCGACTGGAATTCAACTTCCAAAACCGGAAGAAAACAATCCGAAGTCTGGCTTGATCTTGGCGAGGTGCAAGTGATGGCGGAGGTGAAACTCAATGGCCACGACCTCGGCATCTTGTGGAAGCCGCCGTTTCGGGTGAACCTCGCCGGAGCGTTGAAACCCGGACGCAACGCGCTGGAAATCCGCGTGGCGAACCTCTGGCCCAACCGCATGATCGGCGACGCCGCGCTGCCGGCGGATGAGCGGTTCACCTGGAGTTCGTATGAGCCGTTCACCAAGGATTCGCCGTTGCCGAAATCCGGCTTGCTCGGACCGGTCACTCTTCAGCCGGTGGAAATAATCGAGTTGCCTTGAATTCCACGCCGAAGAGTTGACAGTCATCGGCAGGGAACCATAGCTTTGCGGCGCGCAATCAGCACGACCTGCGACCGGCACAATTCGTCGGATGCACAACGGACTTGGCGCGGGCGTGAAATGCGCTAAACTGTCAGAGCTTGTGCATCATTTGATTCTTGAGATTGCGCTGATGAGACTGCGGTTGCTGCGGTTTCCGTTTAAGGCAACCGTGTTTCTCCTGTTGGGTTTGTGGTTTGCGCCAACTGTCGTGTCGCGCGGCGCGGATGCGGCCACCGGCATCAATGGCCCTGGTCCAGACCTTTCGGAAGTCTATGTCAGTTTGACCAACGGGCTGGGCTCATGGATTTGGGCCAGCAACACGTTCGATGGACAGACCTGTCAACTCTGGAAGACATTTGAAGTTCCCAGTTCAAGTTCCGTAACCAACGCCCGGCTGGTGATGACCGTGGATAACGAATTTACACTTTACCTTGACGGTCGTGAGTTGGGGCGGGGCGATGAATGGCGTGAACTGTTTGTCTTCGACGTGACCAAACTTTTATCGCCTGGCCGGCACGTTCTGGCGGTCAAGGCTTTCAACTCTAATTTTTCGGCGGGAATGCTCTTTGGTTTGCAAATCTCCTTGGCCGACGGGCAGATTGTCGAAGTGAAATCGGATCAAAGCTGGCGAATTGTGCCCAATGAAGCGCACCGCTGGGAAAAACAGACCGAGGCCGGGGTTGCGTGGCCGGCAGCGACCATCAAGGCTCCTTTGGGCAGCCTGCCTTGGTGGACAAAGCCTGAAAATGTGAACAAGATGCCGTCGCTGCAACCGATCAAAGTGTTCTTTTGGCAGACCGGCTGGTTTCAGATCACGCTGCTCTTAATTTGCGGTCTCGTCATTTTGATCAGTCTTCGACTCATGGCCCAGCTGGCGCTTCATCAGAAGGAAAGCTGGCTCCTCCAGCGGGAACGCGCGCGGATTGCCCGCGAAATTCACGATGACATAGGATCGCGCATGACCCAGCTGGTTTTGCACGGGGAAGTGGCGCAAAGCGGATTGCCCGACAGCTCGGAGACACAACAGCAGTTGGTCCAAATCTGCGAGGAGGCGCGGGGGCTGCTCTCCACCATGGATGAAATTCTCTGGGCCGTAAATTCCCGGCGCGACACCTTGCGCGATTTTGCCGCCTATGTTTGCAACTACGCGCAAGTGTTCTTAAAACCCACGCACATCCAATGTCTGTTTGAAGTGGGTCCCGAAATGTCGGCGGCGGCCTTCAACCTTCCGCTCCGGCGCAGTCTGTTGATGGCCATCAAGGAGACACTTAATAATGCCGTCAAACACTCCGAGGCCACCGAGCTGCACCTGCAAATCCGATGGCACGGCCAGCGGCTGGTCGTCGTGGTGCAGGATAACGGCAGGGGATTTGACCCGGCGATGGTAAAATCAGGGCGCAATGGTCTGACCAACATGTCCCAGCGAATGAGCGAGCTGGGCGGCAGTTGCCTCGTCACCAGCCAGCCCGGCAAGGGCTGTCGGGTTGAATTCAGCATTCCGTTCAAGCATCCACAGCAGCACCTGTGGGCCTGGGTTTGGAATGCAAAACAATTTTCGGAACAATTCAAAGAGGCACGAACCGTCCCGGCGAACGAACATTCACAAGACCATGATCCCACCAAATCTTAAAATGACGAAGCCGGCGAAAGGAAACTGGCCGGCCGGACCCGCCTTGAAGAAGCCGATAAAAGTCGCCTTGGTGGAAGACCAGCCGAAGGTCCGCGAAAGCTGGACCAAACTCATCAACTCCTTTCCCGACTTTACCTGCATTTGCGCCTGCGCGACCGGGGAGGAGGCCTTACGAATGATTCCCCAGGAGCAGCCCGATGTGGTGCTTATGGACATTTTTCTGCCGCGGATGTCCGGCATCGAATGCACCGTCCGGCTCAAGGAATTGCTGCCTCAAATCCAGATCGTCATCCTCACCGCCATGGACGACCAAGAACTGGTGTTTCTCGCGCTGGAGGCCGGGGCTGACGGTTATCTGCTGAAACGGACGAAGCCGGCGGATTTGCGAACCGCTCTGCTGGACGTGCTGGGCGGTGGGGCACCGATGACCAGCCAGATTGCCCGCCGAGTGATCGAGTCATTTCGACAGAAGGCCAAAATCCGGGATGAATCCGCCCGTCTTTCGGTAAGAGAAGAGCAGATTCTATTGTTGCTTTCGCAAGGCTATTCCAACAAGCTGATTGCCGACCGGCTGAAGTTGAGCATTGACACGGTGTGCAGCCATTTGAAGCACGTTTTTAACAAGCTGCATGTGAGTTCGCGCACCGAGGCCGTGGTGCATTATATGGCCTCCAAAACCCCGCTGTCGAAGCCGGACAGCGCGGCGTGACCAAGCCATGCGCCATGACCGGGAAAACCAAGCGTTCTGAGCCTCCCCTGTTTCGGTGATGAGAAGCTCACCAAGTCGGGGTATAGACGCAATTACAGCTCCACGGCTAAAGTAAGCCAAACAAAATTGAAATTCACGGATGACTTTGCTGACCGGCGTCAAGATTTAACACGTCGTGGGTGCGGTGCGTGAGTGTCATCCAGTGCATGGACCGAGTAAAAAGCCGTTATTATCATCACAATCCATGGTGCCAACCCAAAACACCTCCGCAAATTACCCAGTTATCCTCCGGATGATGGTGGTTGGCTGGCTCGTAGTGCAAGGCACGCCCGGATTCCGGACGGTTCGGAGACATCCAACTGGCCGCCGTCGGCTTTGCTGAACGAGACCACAAGATTACACCACAATAAATTATCCAGACTGTAATAATAAAATGAAACGATCAAAATACATCCTCACTTTCGGCGCGGTCCTTTTGGCCGGCGTTTGCTCTGCCGCCATCGCCACCAAGAATCTCCGCTGCGAATATCTTATCAATCCCATCGGAATTGATGCCGGCAGTCCACGATTAAGCTGGATCCTTTTATCAAACCAAAGAGGTGAAGAACAGACGGCTTATCAGATTTTGGTGGCCTCCTCAGTCCAGTTGATTAAAGCTGACACCGGAGATCTTTGGGACAGCGGTAAAGTGGCGTCGGATAGAAGTTCACAGGTCACTTATGGAGGCAAGCCGTTGGCTTCGCGCCAACGCTGCTTCTGGAAAGTGCGGGCCTGGGATCGCGATGGCCATTCTGGTGCTTGGAGTCCCGTCGCGCAATGGCAAATGGGTTTGCTCGCGCCGGCAGACTGGGGTGCAAAATGGGTTGCGGTTCAAGCTCCCATCATAGCCTCGAATGCGCCGTTGATCATCCGTCATGCCACTTATGAAGCGGTCTCGGAAGGCCGGGCGGCAGATGTGACTGCCGTCTTGGCGAGTAATATCATTAACAACCGCCTTGACCTGGTGGTTAATAACAAGACATTAGGATTGGATCCAGCCCATAACTTGGTAAAACACTTGCGGATCGAATACGAGTATGGCGGACGATCTTTCAAGAAGGAAGTTGATGAAAATCAGACCCTGGTGCTGCCGGACCTGTCCTCGACTGTGCCGTATTTACGAAAATCCTTTAAGCTGGAATCGCCGGTTCAACGGGCGGTTCTCTATGCCACGGCCTTTGGATTGTATGAGGTGCATATCAATGGGCAGAGGGTTGGCGATCATGTGCTCGCTCCCGATTGGACCGATTATCGCAAACGGGTGCGTTATCAGGCCTATGATGTTACCGCGTTGCTGCAAGCCGGTGACAATGCGATTGGCGCGCTTCTGGCCAAAGGCTGGTTTAGCGGCCATATCGGCAATGGCGGCTACGAGTTCTTCGGCAAGACCCCAGTCTTTCTGGCGCAGTTAGAGGTGACTTATGCGAACGGCCATACGGAAAAAATCGTGACCGATGGCACTTGGAAATCGCATGACAGCCCCATTCTGTCCTCTGATTTCATGCTCGGTGAAGACTATGATTCCCGGCTGGAAATAAAAGGTTGGGATCAGGCTGGACTGGACGAAAGCCGGTGGGATCCAGTTGCCATTCGCGATGAAGCTCCTCGTCAACTGGAAGCACAAGTCATGGAACCGGTGCGCCAGCTTCTCGAATTGAAACCGAAAACGCTCGCTGAACCAAAGCCCGGCTGCTGGGTTTATGATCTGGGACAAAACATGGTGGGCGTGGTCCGGTTGCAGGTCTCCGCTCCGGCAGGAACCCGGGTGACCCTACGCCATGCCGAGATGCTCAATCCCGATGGCACGCTCTACACCAAAAATCTGCGCGGGGCGCCTTCGATAGACCATTATATCTGCCACGGTGACGGTGTTGAAATCTGGCAGCCTCGGTTCACATTTCACGGCTTTCGCTATGTGGAAATTTCTGGCCTGGCCAGCCGTCCTGACACGAATGCCGTCACGGGAATAGTCATCGGATCGGACACCCCACAGACCGGCGAGTTCGCCTGTTCCGACGCCCGGATCAACCAGCTTCAATCGAACATCCAATGGGGGCGGCGCGGCAACTATATCAGTGTGCCCACCGACTGTCCGCAGCGCGACGAACGTCTGGGCTGGATGGGCGACGCCGAGGTGTTCATCCGCACTGCCACCTATAATGCGGATGTCGCGGCTTTTTTCACCAAATGGCTGGTGGACGTTGACGACGGGCAAACACCGGCGGGATCATTCAGCGATGTGAGTCCGAACACCGGCGACGGCAACGGCGTTCCGGCCTGGGGCGATGCCGGGGTCATTTGCCCGTGGACGATTTACGAGGTTTATGGTGACAAGCGCATTTTGGAACAGCATCTGCCCGCGATGACCCGATGGGTGAATTATCTGCAACAGCACAGCGTGAATCTTATTCGCGAAAAGGATCGCGGCAATGATTATGGTGACTGGTTGTCCATTGGGGCAGACACGCCAAAGGATTTGATCGGGACGGCCTTCTTTGCCTATTCCACACATTTGTTGGCAAAGTCATACCGCGCCCTCGGACGCGTGGAGGAAGCCGACAAATATGAGCAACTGTTTGAGGATATTAAAGCGGCATTCAACAAGCGCTACGTCGCTGCGGATGGACGCATTGAGGGAAATACTCAATGTGTCTACGCCATGGCGCTGAAATTCGAACTGCTGCCGGACGCGCTTCGTCCGAAGGCCGCCCAATATCTGGCGGATGACATTCAAGCCAAGGGAAACCATCTTTCGACCGGCTTCGTTGGCGTAAGCTACTTGCTGCCGGTTTTGACCCAGGCGGGCATGGCAGATGCCGCCTACAAGCTGCTGTTGCAAGACACCTTTCCGTCATGGTTGTTCTCCGTGAAACACGGCGCCACCACGATTTGGGAGCGGTGGGATGGCTGGACTCCTGAAAAAGGATTTCAAGATCCGGGCATGAACTCATTCAATCACTACTCGCTAGGCTCTTGTGGTGAATACCTGTTTGGCGGCATCGGCGGCATCCGCCCCGCCAGCCCCGGCTACAAAACCATACTCATTCGGCCCGTCATCCGCGATGGTCTGACCTGGGCCAGGACCAGTTACGACTCCATTCACGGATTGATCACCACCGCTTGGAAGCATGATGGCAACCGGGTGGAATTGGAAGTTGGCGTGCCAGCGAACACAACTGCCACAGTCTGCGTTCCAGCCAAGAATGTTGCCGGCATCACGGAAAGCGGGAAGCCCGTGGATCAAGCCGAAGGGGTGAAATTCCTGCGGCAGGAAAATGGCGCGGTTGAATTTGAAGTTGGTTCAGGAACCTATAAATTCGTCGCGGAAAACAGGCAGTAAGAAAGCCGGAAGGCAGAAAGCAAACGCAGGAGCCTTTTGACAAGCTCTCTGCCTTTATAAATAGGGAACATAAAATTCACCTGCACTTGCTGCAATCCGGTGTTGCAAGAGATTTCGGCACCTGCTCTTAAAAAACGGTGCCTGCCGGGTTGCTGGTCGCACCCGGCGGCAGGCGGCGGGATTAAGCGTGGCCCAACTTTATCGGGTGTATTTGCCGGGTCTGGACAACATTTCTTTTTGCAAAGGCGCCGCCGGTTACAACCGCAACGGTCCGAATATCGCAAAGGGAAAAAACGCCCATCCGGCACACTTCTCCGGCTGCCAATTGGGTTCAACGCTCCACCGGCTGTTCAGGTTGCCTTGTGAATGACCATATTGCTGCCGCCGTTTTTTCGAAACCAATCAATAAAAAGCGGAATTCCCCTTTCCACCTTCACCTGTGGATTGAAGCCCAGCATCCGGCGCGCCTTGGAAATGTCGGCGAAAGTGATTGGCACATCGCCGGGCTGGAGCGGCTGCCGGTCAATGACCGCCTGTTTGCCCAGCGCCTTTTCAATTAATGAAATCAACTCCGACAGTTTAATCGTTTGTGATTCGCCGAGGTTGAATATTTCAAAGCCGAACTCGCGCTGCGTGCAGGCGATGACGCCTTCGAGAATATCCGAGATGTGCGTGTGATCGCGCGCCGTGCTGCCGTCGCCGAAAACGGGGATCGGCTGGCCGGCGGCAATCAGCCTGGTGAATTTGTGGATGGCGAGATCAGGCCGCTGGCGCGGGCCATAGACCGTGAAGAAGCGCAGCATCGCCACGTCCATTTTGTAAATGTGATGCCAGGTGTGGCCCAGCGCCTCGCACGCGAGCTTGCTGGCGGCGTAGGGCGAAACCGCGGAAAAAATCGGGTCGCGCTCGCTGAACGGAACTTTTGCATTCACGCCATAGACGGACGATGACGACGCGATGGTGATTTTTTTCACGCCGGTTTTGCGCGCGGCTTCGAGGAGGTTGACCGTGCCTTCGACATTCACGCGCTGGTAAAGCGCCGGCTGTTCCAGGCTCGGCCGCACGCCGGCCCGCCCGGCAAGGTGGATGACCTGGTCGAACTGGACGGACGCGAACAATTCGGCCAGCGCGGCGGCATCGCACAGATCGCCGTGGAAAAATTCAAAGGGCCGGGCGAGCGCCTGGATTTCGCGGAGATTGCGGCGCTTGCACTGCGGATCGTAAAAGTCGTTCAAGTCGTCGAAGGCCCAGACGCGGTGGCCGTCGTGGAGGAGGCGTTCGCAAACGTGCGAGCCGATGAAGCCCGCACCGCCGGTGACGAGAAAATTCATGGCCGAAAGCTAACCGGCCACGGATGAAGTGTCGAGCGTGCGAACTGAACGGCGGGGTCCGGATTTATTGTTTTCGGAAGCACGGATTGTCTCCCACCCGCAGCACATGGACAAACCAATGGGCTTGAAAAACACCACGCGGTCAGGACTGGCTCCAGTGCTACGGATCGGGACGCCTCACGCCTACGGCGCTGGTTTCTGTTTTTTAGCAGACCGTCCGGCCAATCCCCTTAGAATTGGGCAGGCAGCCCGCTGCCCGCCGGTCTTTGCCGACGGTCATCTCGCCAACGAGCCCGTTCTAACTCACCCCGCCAACACGCCCGGAGTAACCCTGGCGCATTAAATGCCGACTAAAATCCCCCAGCGCCTGCCAGCAATTGTTTTTCTTCCGGCAGCAACTGGCCTTTGGTCCGGGCGATCTGGAGATAGGTCGTGGCGTAGGCATTGTGCGTGGCCGCAAGCAGAACTCCATAATAAAGCGCCACGGACGGCTGTTCGAGCTGTTTCGGCGTGAGCTTTTGCAGAACAGCGAGTCCGTCCTGGTCGCGGCCCTGCAAATGCAGCGCATAGGCGTAAGTGGAAGCTGTGTCGGGATTGCCGGGCGACCTGGCATGGACTTCCGCCGCCCACTGGCTGGCCTGGGTCAGATTGGTCTTCAGCAGCAGCGCCGTGGCCGCCAGATTGTTCTTGAAGCTTTCATCCTGCGGAAAAATGAAAAACAATCTGGCATAAAGTTGATGCAAGTCCGCTGTCTTGCCGGCGCTGAAATACGACTGCGCCAGCGCCTGCTGCGCCCAGCGTTCCCGGGGAAATTTTTCGACTATCCGCTTGAGCAAATCCTCCCGTTCGCGGGGCAGCTTCCACTGTTCCGCCAGTCCCAGCAACGTCGTCAAGGCCCCGAACCGGTTGCCGGCTTCGCTCACGGCCGCGGCCCAGTTGCTGTCAGCCACCGGCTTTGCGTCCATTTGCGACCAGGCGCGTGAAACAATGGCCAGCCGCAAAAATTCCTGGTCGTCCCAGTTGCCTTGGGAGGCAAAATCGCGCAATTTCTGCCACTCGCCGCTTTGCAGATAACCATCCGCCAAGGCGAGCCGGACGGGCGGCTGGGCGCGGACGCCGACGGGCAGCCCCGGCAACCAGGCGAGGCTTTCGGCAAGCAAATGATTCGCCTGCATCCATGCCGCCACGGCCGCCACGGCCGGCGCATTGGTGGCGGCAAGCTGCTGCACCGCCCGCAACCGGGCCGCGAAGGCTCCACTTTTCAGCTGCTGCAAAATCCCCAATTGCTGCAACTGATCCGCCAAGGTTGCCTGCGGGCTGGCGAGCAGCTGGCCGGAATAATCATTCGCCGCCGCCGGGTCCTGGTGGGCCAGCCGGTCCATCACCAAGGCTCTTAATGCGGCGGCACCAAGATTCCCATCCGTCCGCATTTTATCCAGCACCAGACGGGACGAGGCCGCCCTGGCCTCGTTGGTTTCTCCCAGCCGGAGGATGGCGAGGTTCAAGGTGATAACCTGGTTGGTCGGTTCCAGCCGGGCAGCGGCTTCAAAGTGAGCCTCCGCATCCGCCAGCCGGCGCGTGCTCAAAGCAAGGTTCGCGGCGACCATCTGATAGGTGGCCCGATTGGTGGCGGTGGCCGCCAGTTCGTCCAGAATTTGCGCGGTGAGCGGAAAAGGCGGATTTTGGTAACGCAAGCCGGCCATCGCCAAAAACAATTTGTTCTCGATGGTGGGCTCGGTTTCCACAATCCGCTTCTGCCAGTCCAGCACGGCCGGCGAATGGGAAAGATCGGCAATCGCGGCCATGACGCGGCAGGCGGGCACATTGGTGGGATTGAGCTGGAGCGCCTGGCGGGCGCTCAACATGGCGCTGCGATAATCGCCTTTGACCAGAAAAGCCTGGGCTTGGGCCTGGTCACGCTTTTCCTGGTAGTGACGATAATAGGACCGGCCAAACCAACCGGTGACGGCCAGACCCAGCAGGGCGACGACGGCCACCGTTGTCAATATCCTTAGACGTTTTCCGTCCTCTTTGTAACTGTTTTCCAAAACAGGCCTGGTCTCCTCAACACCACCATTTTGCTGCTTGTCCATCGGGGCTGGAGAATGTCAGATTTGCGGCAAGCTTTCAAAGACGTTTTTTCAACCGCACGGCAAACGACACCCGCAAAAAAACGGGCGGTCTTGCAGAGATGGACAAAAGCCGGCGACTTGTTGAATCAACATCCTGCCAGTTCACGGCGGCGTTCTTCACCCGTGTTAAAAGGTGAATCCGATTTTTCGCGGGTGCCGGGTGTTCAATTATATCGCCTTTGCGATGATTTGAGAGCGCGTTGATTTTACCCATGATCGTTTTCAGTCCCCGTCACGCGAATGTTCACGCGCGCTTTGGCGGTGCTGACGCGAGCCGTCCCGATAGTTTTCCGCAAGGCGACGCAGGATGCCTGAAGCCCTCGGCCGGCATATAGAAAAACTCGTCCGCTCGCGGGGTGGCTTGGTGCTGAAAAAAATTGGTTTGGGTCCGCCGCCGCGTTATCATCCGCGCTGATGGCCGTTCAAAACCTCATTGTCAAAGTTCAGAAGCGCAACCGCGCGCTCGTGAAATTCGACGTGGCCCGCATCTGGAAGGCGATTTTCCGCGCGGCGGAATCCATCGGCGGCTTTCACCGCGATTTCCTGCCCGGCGTCAACGACTTCATTTTTGCCACGCATAAAACGGATGAAAGCATCGCCACGTTTCTCGCCGACGCGGCAATTGTCTGCCTGAATTCCGATCCGCACCACCTCATCTCGAATTTTCCGCCGACGATTGAGACCATCCAGGACGAGGTCTTGCACGCGCTCCACAGCTATGGCTTTCAACACACGGCGGATGCGTATGAATGTTACCGCTGGGGCCGCCACTGGCTCCGCGAAGGCGCGCTCACGCCGGCGCAGTTCGTGGGCAACGGCTTTCCGCACGACCGCATGTGGCAGACCTTGGAAGCCAACCGCAAACTTGGCGTGGACACGATCGCGGGCCTCAACGAAACCGTCCGCAGCGGACGCATGAAGGAAGTGATCGCCGCCTCGCTCGCCGCTTATGAGGCTTCGCTGGACGCGGCGGCGGAAAAAGTTCTCGCGCGGCGCAATCAAATTGATCCGCTGCGCATGATCTGGGTCAGCGGGCCGAGTTCCTCCGGCAAAACCACCACCACCGTCAAGCTCACGCAACGGCTGGAACGGCACGGTTTGAAATTCCTGATGTTGAACCTTGATGATTATTTCTGGTCGCTCGTCGAGCATCCGACGGACTGGATCAACGACCGCAACTTTGAAACGCCCGAAGCGCTGGACTTCCAGCTCTTGAACCAGCACCTGCGCGACCTGCTGGAAGGCCGGACGATTGAAAAGCCCATTTACAGTTTCAGGGAAGGCCGCCGGCTGGGTTCCAAGCCGGTGAAGCTGGAGCGCGATCAGATTTTACTGCTCGACTGCCTGCACGGGTTTTATCCGCCCATCACCGAAGGCATCAGCGCCGCCGTGCAGTTCCGGCTCTTCATCGAAACGCAGAATGTTCTTTACGAAGGCGACGGCAGCACGAAGAAACTGACTCATTTCACCGACGTCCGGCTCGTCCGGCGGATGTTGCGCGACGCGCATCATCGCAACCACAGCACGCTCCGCACGATTCTGCACTGGCACTACGTCCGCGCCGGCGAACTCTTCAGCATCATCCCGCTGATGGGCCTGGCCGACCACATCGTCAACGGCGGTTTTCCTTTCGACCTGCCCGCGCTCAAGCCGTTTTTCAGCGGGGAAAAAGGAATCCTGCCCCGGCCGGAAGCATTTGCGGACTACGCCGGGTTTCTCGACGCGCGCATCCGCTACGAACGTGTGAAGACGCTGCTCGAATCCGTCGAAGGTTTCACGCCCGCGCAGGTGGCCGACACGAATTTCATTCCCGGCGACGCCGTCATCCGCGAATTCATCGGCGGCAGCACCATCCAGATTCCGCACAACGAATGATGGTTCGGCGTCCAGCGCGCCGGCGGCTATGAGGTGAACCGCTACAGAGACTTTCCGATAAAACCCGGGAATCGTGAACGCCGTCGTTTTATCTGTGACCAACTTCAAGGCGCCAAATGAGGAATTGCTTCTCCGCTGGGATTCTTGCAAATTCGCTGGTATGTTTTCGGGATGTCATTTTAGGTTCATGAAGTTGTTTCTCCACCTCCGAATGCTGGTGCTGTTCGCGGTCGGGCTGATGGCGGCCTGTCCGCGAGCGGAAGCACAGGGCTTTGGTTTTTCCGTCACCGGTTCGGCAAATTCGATCCTCGTGAGCAATTCCCTGACTTATACGATCAATGTGACCAACTTGACTGGCTTTACATTGACGGACGCGCTGGTGACCAACTTGCTGCCGGCTTCGGTCCAGACTTTGAGCACTACTAACAGCCAAGGCATTGCCACAGCCATCGGCAGCAGCGTGGTGTTCGACCTCGAACAGTTCCTGCCCGACCAGATTGCGCTGTTGAGCCTGACCGTTCAGCCGACGGCGGCGGGCTTCATCACCAATACAGTTACGGTCACTTCCATTAGCGTGACCAACACGGCTTCCACCAATCTGGTGGTGCAAGTCACCAACATCGTGATACAGGCTGATCTGGGTGTGACCATGACCGGCACCGCGCAGCCTGTCATCACCAACGATTGGATGACTTACGGAGCAACTGTGACCAACGCCGGACCAGATGCTGCGAACGGGGTCATGTTGACGAATACTCTGCCGCCGGGCGTGGTTTTGCTGGACGTTTCGCCCGGGAATCCGTCTTATCTGGTTGTCAACAGCAACTTGATTTTTAGTCTTGGCACAATTGCAAGCGGCGGGGCCACGAACTTGCAGTTCACCGTGGAGCCAACCGATGCCGGGGTTCTGCCATTTTCCGTTTCAGTCGGCGCGGCGGGGGTGCTGGACGTTAATGCCAGCAACAACATCGCCAGCACCAACATTCCCATCATCACTTACCCGGCTGGCACGCTGGCAGCCTTGACCAATTCAACACAGACCAACGACTTGCAAAACGGCCTGACGGAACAATCCATTTTGCTGTCGAACCCCGGCACAAATGCGGTTGCTGCCGCACGGGTGGTTGTCACCGGCCTGACCAGGCAATTATTCAACGCGGTCGGCACGAACGGCGGAAATCCGTTCGTCACCTGTGGAACGACGCTGGCCGCAGGTCAAAGTGTGAACCTGTTGCTGCAGTTTAATCCCCGAGGCATCTTTCCGTTCACCAACGGACAATTACACGCGTTCGCCGTGCCGTTGCCAAATTGGGCTCCGCCGCAAGCCGCGTCAACCAGCACCAACGTCAACATCAGCCGCATTGTAAAAATGGCCAATGGCAACATGCTGATTGAATTTCCGTCCACCTTGGGACGGGCCTACACGGTGACTTATAGCGATAATGCATTGTTCTCAAACGCTCTGATTGCCCCGCCAGCCATCGTGGCCCCGGCAAACCGGGTGCAATGGATTGATTATGGGCCGCCAACGACAGTGAAGGCGCCGACCAATGCCAGCGCACGCTTCTACAAGGTTTTCCTCAACCAGTGAAACGGGCTGCAAACATGATCAATACTAGGTTCCACAAGCTGTCCACGGGCTGCCTGCTTGCCTGTTTCGCCGGGTTCGCCTGGGCGGCGGCGGCACAGACTACAAACGAGCCGGGCTGGGAAAGTTATTTCAGACTGCATAAGGTGACTGCGGACGATGATTGGACCCGCCACTTTCGCGTTGGCGCGGCGGTTGGACTCAATATCAGCGCCAGCTTCAACGAGCACGGGCTGTTCAACCTTTCTGGCAACAACGTGGCAAACGGGATTTATGACGACGGCTATGTCCGCGAGGATCAAACCGGAAACGCCGGAGGCTACACCAGCTATTGGGGATACAACAATGCTTCACAATACAATGCCGCGGCGCAAACCCTATCCATGCACAGCACAACGTCGTATTCCACTACGGGCGGTTCAAAGGACGACGGTTCTCCGTTTCTCGGATTCGACATGGCTTATGGTGACAACCTTTGGTATTGGCGACATATCCGCATCGGCTGGGAACTTGGTTTCGATCTGCTGCCAATCACCATCACGGACAATCAGCCGATGTCGGCAATGGTCAGCCAGTCAATTTACACTTTCAACACTGGCGGGATTGTTGTGCCATCTGCGCCCTATCAAGGTGGCCCCGGCGGACAAGGCCCGCTGCTGCCCGGCACGCCGGCACTTTCGCCCGGACAGACATTTTCAGCAGGAACCGTCACTGGCACACGCAAGTTGGACGTGATGCTCTATTCCGTAAAACTAGGGCCGTCATTTTATTGGGATTGGAGCGACCACCTCGGCATGTCCCTGGGAGCCGGTCCGGCAGTTGGGGTCGTGTCCGTTGATTATAACTATGACGAAATCGTCACCACCGCCAGCAGCAGCGCCCACAATGTCGGCGGCTTTGGCACAACCGATGTGGTGTTCGGCGGCTATGTGAGCGCGATGTTGATGTATCATTTTCAGGACAACGGAAGAAACGCCGACATCTTTGTCGGCGCACAGTATATGCCGATGGGCGACGCCACAATCAGTGATAGCGGCCGGGAAGGATGCTTAAATTTGGGCGGGCAGGCCTATGTCTGCATCGGCATGAACTGGCCTTTTTGAACAGTCCTGATGCGATCAGAACGGAATTCTTGAAGCGATTTGGACCATTTCCGCTTGCTGTCACCTTCACTGAGCACAATATCACGATTAAACTTCATGTGCGCGCAGTCGTCTCGGCAGTCGCCACCAAGCTGGGAGTTGACTTCATCCGCAAAAAAGATTCCCCCGCCGGTTGCCCGGCGGGGGTCTTGTCCGTTTAGAATTTATTTCCGCCACCCGTTCACGGAACAGGGCCGGAGGTTTTCAAACCCAGCGCCCATTCGATGCCACCGAGGACGTGCTGCTGATACGCCTTGCTGATGGCCGGATCATTCTTCCGGTCCTTCAAATCGGGATCGGTGTCCCACACGTCTTCGCGATGGCCGAGCGAGGTGTAAAACACATTGCCGCTGCCATAATGTTTGCACCAGGAAACCGGGAAATGCCCCGCCGAACCGTTTTCGGGATGCTTGTCGAGAATCAACAGGTCGTGAACCGTCGCCGGGTCGTAATTCTTGAACTGGTAAATCTCCTCCTGCTGGATGGTCCAGACCTTGGGCAGCGCCGCCGTGGCCGGATTGGCCGGGTCCTGGTTCAGACAGTCCACGCTCACCTGCCGGCCGTGATGGGCAAATTCGCCGCCGAGCATCGCGACAAAATCCGGCCAGCCGTGAAATGTGTCGCTCGCCGCATGAATGCCGATGAACGCATGACCGGCCTTGATCCAGTCGAGAAAGCCCTGCTTGTCCGGCAGCGGCAGGTCGCCGGTGGTGCTGGCAAAAACCACGCCGTCATAATTCTTCAGCGACTCCGGCGAAAGTTTTTCCAGCGCGGCCTTCAATTTGTCATTCCAGGCGGCTTCAGCGGCTTTGAACGCGGCTTTTTCATCGTCGGTCGCGTTATTTTTCAAGTCCTCCGGCTTTCCCGGCGGTTGATGCACAAAGTCCACGGTGAACTCGCCGCTGCTCTGCGCGAGCTGGGCGAGAACCTTTTCCGCCGTCGGGATGGAGCTGTGCCGGAAACCGGTCGTGGTCGTGACCACGAGCAGTTTTTTCGGTTCAGCGTGAAGTGAAGTCACCGCCAGCGCGGCGACCAGAAGGGTGGATAGAATTTTCATGTTAGTTTTGTGGAAATATTTATTGGTTGTTCACAGTTTATTGAAAGCCGACATTCAACGCCAGGAATGGGTGGTGGAAATCATGGGCGCAGTTTCCTCCAACCGGTCATTGATCGCAAGAGATTTTCCTGCACCGGCAGCTTCACGCCATAGCCTTGCAATCCGATCGGCCCGGTGTAGTTCAACTCCTTCAATTTCCGCAGCACGATCCCGACTTCATAGCTGCCGGCATCCAGCGGCTGAATCAGCCGGTTCCAGCCCGTGGCCGCCGCGCCGGCATCCGCGCCGTTGATCGTGACGAGGAACAAATGCGGTGCGGCTTCAGCGAGCAGTTCAGGAATTTTCGCCTCGTCGCCCACCATCAGGCAGTGGCACAAGTTGAATGTTGCGCCCAAGTTCGGCCGGTTCACCAGTTGTGCCAGGCGCACGGCGTCCTGCACGCGTTCCACCCAATTGCCGGTGTGCGGATAGATCGCGATGCGCACGCCGTTGCTGGCCGCAAGATCGGCAAGCCGCTGCAACGCCGGCACCGCCACCATATCGCCGTCGGGCGAGGATTTGGGGAAATCTTTACTGCTGATCGGCAGCCAGACGATGGTGTCTGTGCCTTTCAACGCGGCGATGTCGGCTTCCAGTTGCGGATTCCACATCAAGTTCGTTTTCGTGAGCGTCGCCCCGTCGTAGCCGTAGATGGCGAACAGTTTCAGGCCGTGCTGCCGGATTTGCTGTATTGCGGTAGTGAGCTGTTCGGGCGGTCCCGACTTCCAGCCAATGCCGTCATAGCCAAGCTGCTTGACGCTGTCGAGTTCGTCCAGATTGCGCACCGCCGTGTCCATCGCAAAGAACGGATTGGCGCGGACGACGCCCGCCAGGACGAGCGCCGCCAACAACAGGATTTTCCAGTTCATGTTTTCAAGCCCGTGAGATCCACTTCGAGTTTCCGGTTCTCTTTCAGCAACTCGTCCATCGTCAGCCGCGTGCGCCGGGCGGCGGCTTCGCGGCCGAGGATGCAGGTTAATGCGCCGTCCACGGAGCGCGGCACGGTGTCGTTTTCAAAATGACCCTCCGTGACATTTTTGTAAAAGGTGGCGATGTTCCTCGCCGCGCCGGCTTCATAAAGATTCTCCACCGCTCCGGCATAGGCATCCTCGGACGAGTGTAGTTCGGATTTTCCCCAGTAAGTGAGCAGCGCGTTGCCGGTCGGACTGTAAACCCGGCAGCTAAGTTCGCCGTTGAGCTGGCTTTTGAGCGACTGACCAAAATGATTGTGAACCAGACCATCCGCATATTCCAAAACCAGCGAGCAGACATCGTGACTGTCGCCATGCGGGTCGGGACGGCAAATCCGCGAGCTGCCGGCGGCGGCCACGGGACGCCGCCCGACCACCCAGAGCGCCGCGTCCATGGCGTGGATGTCATAATTGCCAATGTAATCGCAGCCCATGGCGATGTCGTTCACCCAGATCAGGTGGCGCAGCCGGCTCTCCAGACTGGCGGTTTTGGGCGGGTCGTCAAAACCGCTGGATATGCCCGTGGTCTGAATTTGGGAAATTTTGCCGAAAGTTGGCCCGTGAATCCGCCTGCGAATCTCAATGTTGGTCGGGTCGGTGGACATCTGGTAATCCACCAGAAAACAGCGCTGCCTGGCGGCGGCCTGTTTGCCGGCGGCCAGAATTTTGAGCGCGCCTGGAACGTCCGCCGCCACGGGTTTTGCCATGTAAACATGCAGGCCCGCCTCCACCGCTGCCGCGGCATATTCAGGGAAAAAATAAGGCGGCACTTCCAGCGCCACCGCCTCCACGCCGCTTTCCAGCAGCCGTTTGAATCCCGACAAGGTGGAGAACCTGCGCGACTTTTCCACTCCGAGCGCCTCGCCGCACTGGTCAGCAACCTCCGGAAAATAATCCGCCACGGCGTGCATTTTGTAGCCGCCATGAGCCTTGAAAAGCTGGGCGATCCAACTGCCGCGACCGCCATTCCCAACAACACCCAGCTTGATTTTGCGCTTGAACAAATCTGGCGGCGCAGCCGGGATGCCGTCTTCTGCGCGGGCCGTGGTCAGGCTGGCAAACAAGGTCACCGCCGCCGCCAGCGTCGTCGAAAGAAACTGGCGGCGGTTCAGAGGCGCTTTGGCCATAGCATGACTGCGGATATGGCGGTGAACTTAATTTGGTTCAAGGATCGTTGACCACCGGCACCGGGCGCACCCAGATGTTGCGGAAGGAAACGGAGTTGTTGTGATACTGCAACGCGAGCGGGCCGGTCGGGCCGTGCGGCGTGTATTTGCCGGGACTCTTCCAGTTGGTCGCGCCGCGGATGGCCTGATGGTTCTGCACCACGACCCCGTTGAAAACTACCGTGACATAGCCGGGCGTGGTCACTTCACCGTTCGGACCGAAATGCGGCACATTAAAAATGATGTCGTAGGTCTGCCATTCGCCGGGCGGACGGCAGGCATTGGCGAGTGCGGGATGCTGGCCGTAAATTCCGCCCGTCGCGCCGTCGGCGTAGGTTTTATTTTCGTAGCAATCGAGCACTTGAATCTCGTATTGGCCCATGAAGAAAACACCGCTGTTGCCGCGGCCCTGGCCGTCGCCCCTCGGCGGCGTCGGCTCGCGGAATTCGAGATGCAACTGGAGGTCGCCAAATTCCTGCTTCGTCTGGATGTCGCTCTTGGCGGAAACCATCACGCCATCCTCAATCTTCCACGGTGGCGGCGCGCCGTTTCTGTCCGTCCATTGCGAAAGATCCTTGCCGTCGAACAGCACGGTGGCGTCGCTCGGTGCGGAGGCCATCTGGCTGAAGTTGCCCGGCGTCACCACCGGCGGCTGCGGCCGCGCGGGATCGTGAACGTGCCACTTGCCGTCCGGCTGCATCGGCGTGTCTTGAAAACCGGCGACGCCGTCAATGGTGACTTCGACGTTTTTCGTCTGGGCTTGGGCGCGCGTAGAAACGGCGGCCGCGACGGCCGCCACCACGGCAACAATGATGAGTTTTTTCATTTTGATTTTAGTTGTTCGGAAAGTTCATCCGACTGCCTTGGACGCGGCGGACTTCACGGCGGTTTCAATGAACGCCAGGTCTTCCGCGCCGCGGCGCCGGGCAATTCTATTTGGGCAGCGCGGTCCAGGCACCGCGGCGCTTGCTGCTTTTGACACAGGTTTCGATGAACGCGATGCCGGTCCACCCGTCCTCAACGTTGGCGTATTTGCTGCCGTCGCACGCAAATTTTTTACCGGCCTTCCACTTGCGCACATCCACCTCGAAACAGCGGTGCAGCCGCGCGTAGGCGTCGTGAAAAGCTTCCGGGTGACCGGCGGGAATCGTCGGCTCGGCCATCAGGTCGGCGGGCAGGTCCTTCGGCAGAAAACCGTCGCCGCCCGTCACCGCGCCGCGCCAATAAACGCGGTCCGGCTGGTTCGGCATGCAGATGGTGAGGCTCTCCGGCTCTTCCTGCCGCCAGCGGAGCGAGCCTTTGGTGCCGGCCACCACCAGGCCCAGGTCGTTCTTGGAGCCGATGCAGATTTGCGAGGCGCGCACGAGCGCCTTGCCGCCGTTGCTCAATTTGCAATAGATCGTGAAATGATCGTCGAGCTGGCGGCCTTCGACGAAGGTTTCCATCTGCGCGGAAACTTCCGTGACGTTCAGGCCGGTGACGTAGCGCAGTTGCATCAGCGCGTGCGTGCCGATGTCACCGCCGCAGCCGGAGCCGCCCGCGCGCTTCGGGTCCACGCGCCAGGTCGCCTGCTGGTTGCCGGTGGCTTCCACCTTGGTCGCCAGCCAGCCTTGCAGATAATAGCTGTCCACCCAGCGCACGTCGCCGAGCAGCCCGCTCTGCACGATGTAACGCGCAAACCGGCTGGTCCAGTGGCCGAGATAAGTATGCGCCACGCCGAACGGAATGTTGAGCGCGTGCGCGGTTTTCACCAGTTGACTGGCCTCGGTCAGATTCAGGCACAACGGCTTTTCGCAGAACACCGCGATGCCGGCCTTCATCGCCTTCATCGCCGGATCGAAATGCACGAAATTCGGCGTGACGATCAGGATGTAATCCAGCTTTTGGTCTTCGGGCAGAATTTTGTTCGCCGCAATCATGTCGTCGTAGGAGGCGTAGCCCTTGATCGGGTAAGGCCAGTTGGCGGCTTCTTCCAGCGCGATTTTCGGATCGGGAAACAGCGCGCCCGCGACCACGCGGCGGGTGCCGTCAAAGTGAATGGCCTTTTGATGCGGATGGACGATGAACGCGCCTTTGCCACCGCCCACTAATCCGACGTTGAGAGGTTTGTTGGACATAAATAATTTTTTCGAGTCTGCGGCTGGTGATTATTTCTTCTTGGAAAACGCCGCGTCAAACGCCGCCGCGTTCCGCGTAAAATCCAGTTTGCGCACGAAGGCGCAGCTTTCCGTCGCGCCGTGGACGCGGTCCATCCGGCCGTCCTCCCATTCCACCGACAGCGGGCCGCGATAGCCGACGTCGTTGAGCGCCACGATGATTTCCTCGAAATTGATGTCGCCGTGACCGAGCGAGCGGAAATCCCAGAACCGCCGCGCGTCCGTGAAATCCGTGTGGCCGCCAAACACGCCGACCGTGCCGTCGCCGTGGCCCCACCACACGTCCTTCATGTGCGCGTGAAAGATGCGGTCCGAAAATTCGCGGATGAATTTCACATAGTTCACGCCCTGGTAGCCGAGGTGCGACGGGTCGAAATTGAAGCCGAAGCGCGGATGCTGCTTGACCGCTTCAAGCGCGCGTCGGGCGGAAACAATGTCGAAGGCGATTTCCGTGGGATGCACTTCGAGCGCGAAGTTGACGTTCTCCTTTTCAAACACGTCGAGGATCGGCAGCCAGCGCCTGGCGAAATCGGCATAGCCCTGGTTCCAATAATCCTGGGTCGTCGGCGGAAAACCGTAGATGGAATGCCAGATTGAGGAGCCGGTGAAGCCGTTCACGACGGCGGGGGAATTATCGCCGGCTTTGCGGCCAGGCTGGGCGTCGAAAAATTTCCGCGCGGCGCGGGCGGAGGCCTTGATTTTCTCGGCGGCGCGCTGGCGGACGCCTTCGGGCTTGCCGTCGCCCCAGACATCGGCGGGCAGGATCGCTTTGTTGCGCTCGTCAATCAGGTCGCACACCGCCTGGCCGACGAGGTGGTTGGAAATGGCGAAGCATTTGAGGCCGTGCTTGGCGAGCAGCGCCCATTTCTTTTTGATGTAATCCGGTTCGGCCAGCGCGCGGTCCACTTCAAAGTGGTCGCCCCAGCAGGCGAGTTCCACGCCGTCGTAGCCCATTTTTTTGACGAGCGGCAGGAGTTCGGTGAGTGAAAGATCGGCCCATTGGCCGGTGAAGAGTGTGACAGGTCGTGACATAAGCAAAGGAGAATTTGTCCGGTCATCTTGCCACGCCGCAACGAAACGTCAACCCTACAAATTAAAATTAAAACAAAAATGAAAACCTCCGGGCGGCGATTGCCCGGCATCAGCCGCCGCTGCCGGAATCTGTCCGGGTCGGATGCTCAACACGAACGCCAGCGACAGGTTTCGTTCAATGGAGGTTTGTGCAGATTTATAAATTTTCCCCAAACTTTTGGCTGATATTTATTGAGAGCGTCCGCCTGCAGGGGACAAAACCGGCGAAGATTTGGCCGGCGTAACAAGGCTGGCGAGGGAGTTGTTTCTTTTGCAGCCCGGCTTCGGAGTTCGTCGGCCGGCGCAGCCGCCCATGACTGGTTCCCGACCCAGGCTCTTCTGGGCAGGCTGCGGAACCTGTCTTTTGGCCAACAGCAACGCGGCCAGCAGCAGCCCAAAGGCAATGACGCTGATGCCGGCGTAAGTGAGCGCCAGATCCCAGAGGATGGTCATGAATGTCATAAAATGATTTGAACGGCGTTGTTTCTGCTTAAAATCGCCACTTTTACCAAGTGATTGTCTGCCAGCGCTGGGGTTTATGCATTAAGCGCAGATTGAAATCGTGCATGTTCAATGTGCCAGGTTATTTCCGACGGGGGAACAGCAGCATGCCCAGCCCGCTCAAACCGGCCAGCGCCAGCGTGGAAGGTTCGGGAACTGTCCCCATCTCAATCGGCACCCCAGAGTTCTCGTAGGCGTAATTGAAAATATCGAGGTTGAGCTCTGCCGATGTGCCAGTGCCTGTCACGTAGCTGTCCACGGTCATGTAGCCATATTTTTTGGTGTTGGAGTCGGTGGCGTCCAGGAACCAAAAGGGGATGTAGGTGGGGTTGGACCGAAGGTTCTCCCCCGTTCCATCAGACTGGGTCAGGGAACTGATGTCCGCCCACGATGTCTCGGAGTGACTTCCGAGGTCGGACCAGGTCTGGAGAGGATTAAGAGACTCGGAGAAGTAGCTGTTCAGCGGTGCGTAAATCTGCGTTGCAAATTCAAACGAGCCGGCAGTGCCGGCTCCAAAGAGCTGAAGATAGTTGGCTCCGTTGAAAGAGGGCGTGACAGCAATCTCCAGAGAGATTGATCCTGGAAAAGAGAGCGTATCCAGCGTCTGGCCGGCCTGGGCGGATGTTCCCACGGTGAAATTCAACGGGCTTAAACTATAATCGAAAAAGATTTCCTGGGCCCGGGCAAATGGAGTTGCCGCCGCGCCGAGCAGTGCAAGGGCGCAGGCGAGTTTCAGCAGTTTTATTTTCATAGTTTTTTGTTGTGCAACTGATTTAGATTAACCATAGGATAGCGTCGGATAGATCGGCGCAGGTTCAAAACCCCCAAATTACCCTTTTTAGGGTAGTTTCGGCTTGCGGGCACGGCGGCAATTGCCATCCTGCGGATGTGTCAGCCAAACCCGTCCGGGTGCGGCAGGCGGCTGGTCACTTTGAAAATCAACGACTTGCGCGTCTTGTTTCTTAAGCGGCGTCATGCAGGCCTTAAAATTTTCATATACAAAAATCAAAGGCACGGTGTCTATAATGATATGAAGCACGCAGTTAAAATTATCGAAGGAGTTTGTTTTGGCACCATCCCCGAAACTTTTCCACAAGCAAACCCTCGCAAGCCTGCGGCTCACGATCTCGGTTTTACGCTGGTTGAGCTGCTGGTGGTCATCGCGATCACCGGAATCCTCGCCGCCCTCCTTTTCCCGGTGCTCTCACGGGGCAAACAGAAGGCGCAGCAGGTCTATTGTTTGAGCAACGGCCGCCAGATGATGACGGCCATAACGGTCTATGTGGGCGACTCCACAGACTTTTTTCCGCCCAACCCGGATGACGGCAACATCATCCCCGGCCACAACTGGTGTTCCGGCAACGCCGGAGTCGGTGACCCGCAGGAGTTCAATCCCGACGTGCTCAAAGACCCCACCCGCAGCCTCCTTGCCCCCTATCTCCAGGGCAACACCGGCGTGTTTCATTGTCCCGGGGACAAACGGATGGGGGTTTACCAAGGGTCCGACCCCGCCATGATGGGCAAAATCATCCCCGCCGCCAGGACTTTCTCCATGAACCAGGCATTGGGAACCATCTGTCCGGAATTTGACCAAACCCGATACACCGGCTGGGCGAACTCCAAGCACGCCGGGGCACCGACTCTCTCCGTCAATGGGATCTGCCTGAACAACCAAAAGACTCACCACCGCAACTCGCCCTGGCTTACCTACGGAAAGCTCGCCAGCATCCACGATCCCGGCCCAGCCATGCTCTGGGTTCTGGTGGATGAGGACATCAACGGACTGAACGACGCCGCCTTCGCCTTCGGGATGGATGCGCCATTTTGGTTCGACGCGCCCGGCACCTACCACAACGGCGGTTGCGGTTTCGCCTTTGCCGACGGTCATTCGGAATCCCACCGTTGGGCCAGCACCGCCCCCAAAAAGGCCAATTCGAGCCTGGCCAACCCCCAGGATTACCAGGACTGGCTCTGGATGCGCGTCCGCACCTCCGCCAACATCTCTGGCGTGATGCCGTCCTCACAATGAGGGCGTGGGGATTTGCCCGGCCCGCGCGTGGTTCCGGCTCGCAGCGGGTGGAAGAACGGGAGACGGCGGGGATGATTTCGCGGCTGGCGGGTCTTTTTCAAGCACCTTTACCCGACGAGACCTCGGCAAAACCCGGTTTCAAGTGGTAGCGGCGGTCGGTGACCGCTGTTGTTTCCAGCCTTTTCACCTCTCCTCGGCGCTCACCGAGCGCCGCTACAAGAACCCTGCGGACGCCGCCCCCGGCGAGGGTGGCGCGCCGTGCCGACCGGCACCCTTAATCGGCGAACAGTCTGGCGGAGCCGCTCCAATCCGTCGGGCCGGCGGTGCCCAGCACCTATAGTATTTCACATTGACATTAGCAGTATATGAGGTAAAAGATGGTGGCGTTCCGGTGCCGGGAACGGACCAATGTCATTGCCGCCTGCCAAGACGGCAAAGTGGTTGCTCCGCTGACCTTTGCGGGCACCTGCAACACGGAGGTGGTGGACGCGTATTTTGCGCAGGTGCTTTTGCCGGAGCTGCCGCCGGGCAGCGTGATCGTGCTGGACAACGCCCGCTTCCATCAGTCGCCAACCACGGCGGCGCTGGTGGCGGCGGCCGGCTGTGCGCTGTTGTTTCTGCCGGCCTATTCGCCCGACCTCAATCCCATCGAACACCTGTGGGCCGCCGGCAAAACCCGCCTCCGCCAAGGCCTGTCCACCACCCCCAACCCAGCCCTTTTTGTCGGCTCAACCTGCCTATGTTATTGTTAAATACTATAACCGTCTATGGTGTGGCACACTCCCGCCGGCAGGCCGGTGAAGACATGGGTGACGGCGGTGTCCTGCACGATGACCGGCACGGCTCCGGGCCGGTTGGCGATGATCCGCCAGTTGTGACTGACCACACCCTTGACCGGCCTGACCCGCACCATGATGTCATCGAGCTGCGGGCCGTGTTTTACCCCGGTCTCTGCGGTTTCAGCAACTGGCCGACCGGTTCGCGCACCGGCTTGTGCGTGGGAAATCCACTTAAAATCAATTGGGCCAGGTCGCCCTGGCAGGCCACCTGCACATAGCAGGCCAGTTGGCGCACCAAATCCGTGAGCGCCTTGCGCGCCTGCTTTCTGGCCACGGTGGCGGACCGGCCGCCATCCGCCGCCGTGGCGGTTTTGCCGATAAAATCATCCAAGGCCGTCTGCACCGCAGCCAGGGATGGCGACGGGCCATCATAAATGTCCGCATTATCCGTCATCCCTTTGATGATGGTGCCGATCTTGCCTCGCAAATCCGCGTCATTCACACGGTTGAGCCAGGTTATGGCGGGTTTGACGATCATAATTATGGTGTTTTCATTGGTTTGCCGGGCCGGGTTTGTTCTTGCCAGCCGGCCCATTAAGTCAAGCAAAGACCATGCCAGCAAGATCAGTCAGGCCGGTTTGAGATATGGCACAATCATTTTTGCGGGATTATGCACATGACAAACAATCCGAGTTTTATCCGCAGATGACGCGGATTTTCGCCGATAAAAGCCAGAAAATCTGCGTGCCTCGGCGGAATCTGCGGAGGCAAATGCCGTTTTGTTTGTCATGTGCATAATC